>WNFT01001056.1_pt1 | contig 37954 bp, 37 predicted proteins | sample 5400191 | NCBI WGS metagenome assembly WNFT01 (sample SAMN13153359, study PRJNA577476) | soil metagenome | isolation source: 80 cm saprolite under Madrone tree | place: USA:California | collected 2016-06-14 | reverse complement strand
ACGAAGCCATCGCTCGAGCCGCATCATCTGGGTCGTCTTGCCCGACCCCTCGACGCCCTCGAGCGTGATCAGTGCGCCGCTCACGCTCCAGAACCTCCGGTGCAACCATAGCACGGCCCCGCAGCACCGGCGAACCGCCTGGAGCCGCCGCCGACCGCCGGGCGTGTGCGGGCGCGGCGGGGGTCGAGAGGACCACGCGGCGCGCGTCCGCTGCTCCAGTGCGCCTGGGCTCCATCCGGGCGCTCCACTCCCGTCGCCGCGTGCAGGGAACGGGTCCCTTCGACCCCCACCGCGCCCGCACCCACCCGGCGGTCGGCGGCGACTATGCTCGGTGACTGTGGACGGTCAGGGCCTCGGGTGGGTCGGCAGGCGCTGCGACGGGGTCGACACGACCCGCTAGAGGTGAGTGATGGTGTCCTGCGGCGCGGGCTCCCGCTCGCGGCGGCGACCGCGCTCGAGGATCTCCCGTGCAAGGTGCCGGCCGCCGAAACCGAACGCCAGCGCGAGCGCGAACACGAGCCCACCGAAGAGGGTGCCGAAGGCGATCAGCACCATGTCCCGGCCAATGCCGATCTCGGTCAGCGCGGTGGCGACGGCGAACAGCAGGACGAGCCAGCGGGCCGCGCGAGCCAGGAGTCGTGCCTGGACCACGCCGGCATTGACTGCGGCGATCAGCATCGCCTGCCCGAGAAAGTTCGCCGCGAGCCACCCGACGACGAGGATCAGGAGCGCGGACAGGAAGCGAGGCAAGACGCGCAGCAGCACGCCGGTGGCGCCGGGAGCGCCGGGGATCGCCAGCGCATCGATCCCCATCGTCGCGAAGATGACGAAGATCCCCCAGAACGCAACGAGCCGCAGCACCTGGGACAGCGGACGGTAGATGCCGGCGCGCGCCAGGGCAGGGGTGAGACCCCACGTCCGGCTCCGCTCGTCGAGGCGGAAGGCACGGGCCAGCCGCGACATCAGCGTCCCCGCGATCCAGCCGAGCAGCGCGCCGAGCGCCACGAGCGCCAGCATGGCGAGGATGCTGGGCAACACCGCGCCGAGGGTGACCCTCATGTTGCCTATCGCCGTCAGGACCAGATCGCTCCAGAGATCGGTCATGGACGTCCCCTCCTCATGGTACTCCGCCGGCGGATCACTCTTGCACCGCGCCGGCGACGAGTCCCCGGACCAGGAAGCGCTGCAGCACGATGACGATCAGCACGGGCGGAACGCTCGCGAGCATCGAGGCGGCGGCGATGTCGCCCCACGGGACCTCGAAGACCCCTGGGAAGAGCGCCAGCGCCACCGGGACCGTGCGGCTCGCGCCGGAGACGGTGAACGTGTAGGCAAACAGGAACTCGTTCCAGCTGAAGAGAAACGCCAGGAGCGCCGTGGAGGCGAGCCCGGGCGCCAGCAGCGGGACCACGACCCACCGAAAGATTCCGAGGAGGCCGGCCCCGTCCACGGCCGCGGCCTCCTCGGTCTCGATCGGGACTTCGCGGATGAACCCGGCGAGCAGCCAGATCGTCAGCGGCAGCGCGAACGAGGTGTGCACGAGGACGAGACCCGCCCACGTGTCACGCAGATCCAGCGCGCGCATCAGGAGATAGAGAGGGCTCACGGTCGCGATCTGGGGAAACGCCGTGCTCGCGACGATGGCCAGCAGCAACAGGCGCTTGCCCGGAAGCGGGAGCCTGGCGACCGCGTACGCCCCGGGCAGGCCGATCACCAGCGCCAGGAGCGTGGTGAGCGTGGCCACGCCGAGGCTGTTACCCAGCGCTTGCGGCATCAAGCTCTGCTCGATCACGACGCGGTAGTGCGCGAGCGTCAGCCGGCTCGGGAGCAACGGCGGGACCCGAAGCAGCTCGGCCTCGGGCTTGAAGGACGTCAGCAGCTGCCAGAAGAAGGGGATCGCGTAGGCCGCCAGCGCAACGAGGACCACGACGTCGCCGAGCGTCCCGATCCTCCGGGCTGGGCGTCTCACGCGGCCACCGTCGTGCCCGCCCGGAGGAACTTCAGATACGCCCACGCGACGGCCATGACAAGGAGGAACACGACGACGCTCAGCGCCGAGCCGAAGCCAAGCTGGAGCGTCTGGAACAGGGCCCGGTACGCGTAGACCGTGAGCGTCTCGGTCATGCCCGCGGGACCGCCTCCGGTCAGCACGAACATGATGTCGAAGGCGCGCAGGGCGTCGAGCGTCCGGAAGAGCACGGCCACGAGGAGGATCCGGCCGAGCATCGGCAGCGTGATCCGCGTGAGCGTCGCGAGCCGGCCGGCGCCGTCGACCTGCGCCGCCTCGTACAGCTCCGCCGGGATCGCCAGGAGACGCGCGTAGCAGAGAATCGCGACGAACGGCATCGTACGCCACACGTCCGCGAGGACGACGGCGGGGAGCGCGAGCCCAGGGTCGCCGAGCCAGTTGAGGGAGCGCGCGCCGAGCGCGACGTTGATGAGGCCGGCCGTGGGGTGATAGAGCCACTCGAACAGCTTCGCCGTGACGACCGCCGGCATGGCCCACGCGAGCAGGAGGAACGCGAGCGCCAGGCGGCGGCCGCCCCGCTGGGCGTGAATCGCAAGCGCGGCCGTCAGGCCCAGCACGACCTCCAGCGCCACCGACGCGACGGTGAAGATGGCCGTGGCGCGACTGGCGTTCAAGAATCGGGGGTCGACGGCGAGGAACGCGTAGTTGTCGAGGCCGGCGAACCGCGACACCTCGAAGATCGGGATCCGGTGCTGGAGGGAGAGCCAGAGCACCCAGACGCCCGGGTAGACCGTGAGCGCCGCCAGTGCCAGGACGGTCGGCGCCAGGAGCAGCATCCCGCGCCGCCGGTTGGCTGCCTCACGCCGGGTCACCGGATCGCCCCGAGGAAGTAGCTCAGGCGGGCGCGAGCGTCGGCGATCGCCCGCTCGGGCGGCTTCACCCCGACGAGCGCCGCCGAGAACTCGGGTTGGACCGTCGAGGAGATCAGCAGATAGTAGGGCGTCACGGGCCGTGGTCGACCCGCCAGCGAGAACGCGTGTAGTCGCGGCATCTCCGGGTGGGCACGCACGAGCTCCGGATCGTGGTAGAGGGCCCGGCGCGTCGGGCTGAGCGCGGCCCCGAGCGCGATCGCCCGCTGGGCAGGCTCGCTCGCGAGGTGCCGCGCCAGGGCCACCGCGAGCTCGGGATGGCGGCTCCGGCGGGACACGCCGAGATGCGCGCCGCCGGTCGAGCCCACGCCCCGTTCGCCGCGCGCGCGACCGGGCAGCGACACGACCGCCACCTTCCCGCGTACCGCCGAGTCCGCCGTCTCGAACAGCTCCATCGCGTACGGCCAGTTGCGCAGGAAGATCGCGTGACCATCCCCAAAGGCGCGCCGGCTCAGCTCCTCGTCGGCGGCGGTCGTCCACGCCGGGCTGACACCCGTCTCGATCAGACCGCGGAGGAACCGGAGCGCGTCCGCCGCCCGCGCGGGCTCGGGAAAGACCGAGCCGTCCTCCGCGAGAAGCCGGGCGTCGTTGGCCCAGAGCGCCTCGAGGACGTTGACGACGAGCCCTTCGTACTGCTTGCCCTGCCAGAGGTAGCCGTCGAGCGCGGGATCGCGCTCTGCGATTCGAATGCGGCGGACCTGGTCGACGAGCTCCTCGTACGTCTCGGGCGGTCGAAGGCCGTGCTTGGCCAGGAGATCCGCGCGGTAGTAGAGGAGGCCGACGTTCATGATCCAGGGCAGCGCCCAGACGCGCCCGCCGTACGTCGCCGCCGCCACCGCGCTCGGGAAGTGCGGCGCGAGCTCGTCCGGCCGGAGATGCGTCGTCAGGTCGGTGAGCCACCCGGCGCGGGCGAACTCGGGAACCCAGATGCAATCGAGCATCATGACGTCGAACCCCGGGCTCCGGCCCTCGAGGTTGATGACGTAGAACTGGTGCTGATCGTCCGACGTCCACGGCAGCGCCTCACCCTTGACGCGTATACCAGGATGCGCCGCCTCGAACGAGCGCAGGAGCGCCGGCAGCGGGTCGGCGCGCCCGAGGATGCGGGCGTACTTGAACACAAGAGTGACGACCTCGCTCTCCGGCGGGCCGCCCGCACAGCCGCCCAGCGCCAGGAGCCAGACGACGAGGAGCGACCGCAAGGGCAGCGGAACGCGCCCGGCGCTCGCTCTCACGATGCGGCCTGCTCACGCGCCAGTAGTCGAGTCAGTCCCCGTAGCGGGATGGCGAGCCACGCGGGCCGGTTGTCCACCTCGTAGCGCACCTCGTACAGCGCTTTGTCGAGCTCGAAGACCGAGAGCGCCCGCGCCACCCCGGCCGGCGCGGCCGGGAGCAGGCGCGCCGGAGCTCTGACGATCTCCCCGAGATATCCCTCGAGGAACGCGGCCGAGGCGCGGCCGACCCAGCGCTCACCGGCGCCCGTCGGCCCGCTGGCCGGCGCCAGCGTCGCGTGGACGGCGTAGTCGAGCGAGCGGAGCATTCCGGCGACGTCCACGAGGGCGGACTGCTTTCGCCGCCGCTCGGCGACGGGCCGCGCGGGCTCGCCCTCGAAATCGAGGACGACGAAGCCCGACTCGGTGCGGAGCGTCTGGCCCAGGTGGTAGTCGCCGTGGACACGGATCTTCATACAGCGCTCGGCGTCGAGCGGCGGGAGATCGCGGACCCTAGAGCGCAGCGCGGCCTCGCCGGCGAGCAGCGTCCGCGCGTCGTCCTCGACCTCGCGCGGGACGGCGGAAAGGCGGGCGCGGACCTTGTCGCACGTGCGGCCGACGTCTGCGACGATGCGCTCGATCCACGCGGTCACATCGTCGGCTGTGGTCGGTTCCGGCGCGAAGCCCGGGTCCGCGGCGTCGGAGGCGAGCGCAGCGTGCAAGGCTCCCGTCACGACACCCAGGCCGGAGAGCTCGCGGAAGACGTGCCCGGACAGCTCGTCGACACGCGCCGGCGGGAGCTGCCGCAGGTGACCGACGAGCCAGCTCCAGCCGTCGCCCTGGTTCGCGACATATCCCTGAAGCAGGCCGAGCGTCGTCACCTCGCCCGCGGCGGGAACGTACTCGATCGCCCCCGCCAGCGGCGGCACGTGGGGAAACCGGGCCCGGAAGGTCAGGAACGCCCCGACTTCGTAGTCCAGGGTGATCCCGGGCTTCACCCGCCGGAGGGCCTTCACGACGAGGCGGTCGCCGTAGACCACCGACGTGTTGGACTGCTCCGCGGTCAGCCGGCGCGGCGTGAGCGAGGCCACGCCCGCGAGCGGCGGGAAGAGCTCGGTGCGGACGAACCGGACGGCGCCCTGGTGAAGAGTCGGCACGGTCACGTTCCGTTCGAACGCGGTCAAGAGCTCGAGGCAGAAGCCGGGGTCGTCGAAGGCGTCGAGGGCGCGGGTCGTGACTCCGTCGAGATCGAGCGTCATCGCGAGCGCGCCCGGCGCCGCGCCCTCGCCCCCCAGAACGAGCGGGACCGCGTACGTCTCGTCCAGGCCCTCGTCGAACGTTACGTCGACCAGCACGAGCCACGCGCGATCCCCGAGCGCGCCGCAGTCGCGAAGACGGACACCGGTGATCGTCCGCCCCTTGTCGCCGAACCATCGCTGCCGCGGGAGCAGCGGCGCGAGCTGAGCCGACACGGCGCGCCCCAGCGCGGCTTCGACGCGCGCGTGGTCCGCGCCAGGCGCCCGGTCAGATCGCGGTGCCCTCGATGCCATACGGCTCGTCGCCGTCGCCGGGGCGCTCCAGGCGGAACCAGTAGAAGCCGTGCGGGCCCAGGCTCAGGAAATAGGGCCCCGGCCGGATCGTCGGGAATACCGTCCCCCCCAGCATCTCGACCGGTGTGACACCGGCGAAGGCCGTGAGGTCGAGCTCCACCGGCTGGGGAGCCGCCGAGAGGTTGGCGACGATCAGCAGCGTCTCGCGCTCGAGCCGGCGAAGGTACGCGAGGACCTTCGAGTTGCGCGGCCGCAGGAACTCGATGCCGCCCCGCCCGAACACGGGCGACGTCCGCCGCGCCGCGAGCAGCCGCCGCATCGTGTTGAGCAGCGACGACGGCTGGCGCGTCTGCGCGGCGACGTTCACGGCCTCGTAGCCGTAGACCGGATCCGTGATGACCGGCAGGTACAGCCGCCCGTGCTCGGCGCTCGAGAATCCAGCGTTCCGGTCGCGCGACCACTGCATCGGCGTGCGCACGCCGTCCCGGTCGCCGAGGTACACGTTGTCGCCCATGCCGATCTCGTCGCCGTAGTAGATGATCGGACTCCCGGGCAGCGTGAGGAGCAGGCAGTTCAGCAGCTCGACGCGGCGGCGGTCGCCGTCCAGGAGCGGCGCCAGGCGCCGGCGGATCCCGAGGTTGAGCTTCATGTCGCGGTCGTGCGCGTAGGCGAAGTACATGAACGCCCGTTCCTCGTTCGTCACCATTTCCAGAGTCAGCTCGTCGTGGTTGCGCAGGAAGAGGCCCCACTGGCAGGCGGGCGGGATCTTCGGCGTGTGCGTGAAGATGTCGGTGATCGGGCGGGTGTCCTCGAGCCGGAGTCCGAGGTAGAGGCGCGGCATGAGCGGGAAGTGGAACGCCATGTGGAACTCGTCACCGTCGCCGAAGTAGTGGCGGACATCCTCGGGCCACTGGTTCGCCTCCGCGAGCAGGACGCGGTCGCCGCCGTACTCGCGGTCGATCACCGCGCGGAACTCCTTGAGGATCGCGTGCGTCTCGGGCAGGTTCTCGCAGCTGGTGCCCTCGCGCTCGACGAGGTACGGCACCGCGTCGCAGCGGAACCCGTCGAGGCCCCGGTCGAGCCAGAAACGCATCACGTCGAGCATGGATCGACGGACCGCCGGGTTGTCGTAGTTGAGATCGGGCTGGTGGCTGAAGAACCGGTGCCAGTAGTACGCGTTGCGCACCGGGTCCAGGGTCCAGTTCGACTTTTCGGTGTCCACGAAGATGACGCGCGCGTCCTTGAAGCGGCGATCGGACGGGTTCCAGACGTAGTAGTCGGCATAGGGTGATGCCGGATCCGACCGCGAGGCCTGGAACCACGGGTGCTGGTCCGAGGTGTGATTCATCACGAGATCGGCGATGACGCGCAGGTCGCGGGCGTGGGCGGCGTCGAGGAACTTCTGGAAGTCCTCCACCGTCCCGTATGAGGGGTGGATGCCGTAGAAGTCCGCGATGTCGTAGCCGTCGTCCCGGAGCGGCGAGGAATACATCGGCAGGATCCACAGGCAGTCGACCCCGAGCTCCTGGAAATAGTCGAGGCGCTCGGTGAGCCCCGCGAAGTCGCCGACACCGTCGCCGTTGGCGTCCATGAACGCCTTGACGTGGACCTCGTAAAACACGGCGTCCTTGTACCAGTCCCGGGCGGCGTTGCGCGTCATCCCCAGCGCTCCACCAGGTAGCGCTTCTGCCGTTCGAACGCGGCGGCGACCGCGTCGAGGGCGGCCTCGGCCGCCGCCGCGTCGTGCGCGCGCGTCGCCAGCACGAAGGCCGCGGTGCGGCCGAGGTAGAGCGGGACGAACGAGCGCAGCAGGTGGTCGTGGTACACGACGTGATGATGGTGACCCAGCGCGAAGTCGTAGACCGCGCGCGCCCAGAGCTCGTCCGGAAAGCGGAACCTCGCGAGGTCGTCCGTCTCCAGGCTCAGCACGTCGCCCCACGTCTCCGGTGTCAGCACGTGCTCCCAGATCGTGCCGAGGTCACTCAGACCCCGCCGGAACGCCCCGACCATCCGCTCGACGTCGATCCTCACGGGCTCGCCCGTCGGGGTCGCCGGCGCGCCTTCCGTCGGGACCGGCGCGCTGGTCACGGTCGAGAGCCACAGGTCTTCGTAGCTGTCCATCACGGTGAAGACCGCCCCCAGGGTCTGCGCCACCATCGTGGGCAGATCGGTGGTGCGCGTCTTCGATTCCACCCGCCACTGGCCGAGCCGCGCCTCGTGGACCGCGAAGCCCTCGGCGATCGCGGTGCCCTCGATCCAGAGATCGGTCATGGCCCGGCCCGGCGGCGGCCAGCGCTGGTCGGCCGCGAGGCGATCCAGGAACGGTGCCGATAGCGCCCGCGCGCCCGCGAGCGGCTGATGCATCCGCCGGCCGTACAGCGCGTTGACGAGAGGCGCCAGCACGAGGTTCGTGATCGTGCCGTCGTAGCGATGGCGCGCGTGCACGGGCATCACGAGGTCGGCGCCGCGCTCCAGCACGGGACGAAGGAGGCGCTCGAGCCACTCGGCGTCGATCGACGTGATGTCGGCCTCGAGAACCACGAGCGCGCGGGCCCCGAGCCGCCGCGCGACGTCGACCGACAGCCGGAGCGCGGCGCCGCGGCCGGGCACGCCGTGGAACGGCACGGTGGCGAGCTGCGCCGGGGGCGCCGCGTGGGTCGCGCGGACGAGCGGGAGCCCGGCATCCGCAAATCGGTCCACGGTGGCGTCCGACGAGCCGGCGTCGGCGTTGATCAGCACCGCTGAGACATCCGCGAAGTGCTTCTCGAGGCCCGCGCGGATGGCTTCGAGAACCAGGGAGACCGTCGCGACGTTGTTGTAGGTCGGCACGCTCACGGCGAGCTCCGCGGGCGCCAGACCTTCGAGCTGTCGGTCGACGTCGGGCGGCAGCGTCGAGGCGGCGGTGGAGCTCATCGGGGCAGATGGACCGCGAGCGCCAGATCATCCAGGAGCTCGCGCGTGATCAGGAAGGAGCGGCGAACGTGCTCGCGCCCCGCGGCCCCCATCCGTGGAATCAGCTCCGGATTGTTCAGGAGATGGCGGATCCGGAAGGCGGCCCCCTCCACCGAGTGGACGGTGTATCCGTTCACGTTCGGGATGATCTGCTGCGCGAGTCCGCCCGCGTAGCCGCCGACCACGGGCTTACCCTTCCACATCGCCTCCGCTGGTCCGAGATCGAACCCGGCGCGGACCGATTTCTGCAGCACGATCGTGGCGGCGCGCTGGAGCGCGTTGATCTGGCGGTGCGCCTCGGCCGGGAGCTCAAGCACGACGACGTCGGGGTCGTCGTGGGCGACTTCCCGGAGTTGCGACAGGAGCTCGAGCCGCTCCGGCTCGCCGTCGTCGGTTCCCACCAGCACGAGGCGCACGTCGTGATGCTTCTCGACGAGCCGGTACGCGTTCACGACGCCGAGCGGGTCGTGCGCCCGCGACAACGGACCGATCTGCACGAGCAGCGGCTTGTCGCGGGCAATCCCCAGCCCGGCGAGGATCTCGGTGACCTCGCGCGCCGGGAGGTCGCGGTTGCGCTCCGAGAGCGGGTCGATCGACGGCGGAATGACGTACATCGGGATCCCGAGCCGGCCCTCGAACCCGGGCAGCGCGAAGACGGCGGCGTCGTACTGGTCGGCGAACTGCCGGAAGAAGGACCAGGTGCTGGCCTGGGCCGTCGAGCAGTCGAAGTGACACCGCCAGACCCACCGGCCCGCCGTCCGGGCGCTCACGAGGCTGGACGGCTGACTGTCGTGTACGAAGGTCAGGTCCGCGTCGAGATCGAGCTTCTTGCCGTTGAGGCGGTTCATGTCGGCCCAACGCGCGAGCCCCTCCTCGCTGAGCACACGCTCGACCCCCTCGAGCGCGGCCTGGAGCGTGCGCGCCGTCGCGTAGTACGCGGAGTCGCCGCCCGTGATCTCCCACCGCGCGTCGATGCCCAACTCGCTCAGGAGCGGCACCACGGCGCGCAGGGTCTCGGCGACGCCCCCGCCGAGACGTCCGCCGGTCACGTGGAGAAACCGCCGGCCCTTGACTTGCTCGGCGAGCTTCAGGATGAAGTCCACCGCGCCCGGCCCGGCGAACGGGCGGTAGTCGTCGATCCGGCTCATCCGCGCCCCTCCTCGAGCGCCTCGTCGACAAAACCGAGGAGTCGTCCGCGGACCCGCTCGAGCGTCGTCAGATACGGATCGATCCGGTCGAACCGCTCGGCGAGCGCCGGTAAGTCCAGCGCGTCCCGCAGCCACGCCGCGAACGGTTCGGCGCGGCGCTCGCGCACCCGGGTCTCGACGGTATGAAGATAGATCGCGCTCTCGTCGACGCTCGCGAGCCCGGCGCGGAACTCGACGAGCGTGGCGGCGGTGAGTCCGAGCGGCACGTCGACGATGTGCGACCGCTGGAAGTGGAACGCCCGGTCGAACTCGACGCGGCCCTCGGCCTCCCGCCCGCGGAGATGATCCTGGACGATCGTGACGAGGTGCTCGCGCAGGGCCTCGAGGTCCGGGAACGCGAACGGATCGACGACGGCGAGGCGCTCGGCGAGGGCACGATCGCCGACCTCGAGGGCGGCCCACCGCGCGAAGTCGTTGCCGTAGGCGGTGGTGAAAGGTCGGTGCCGGAGAAAGTAGCCGAACGTGTGGAAGAAGATCGAGGCCGCCGGCACCTCCGCGAGCCGGCGCATGAGCTCGCGCTCGTCGAGCGCGTGAACGTCGAGCGTCTGGCGCAGCTCGACGCAGCCCGCGAAGCGAAAGGGGTGCGCGGCCGTGCGCATACGTCGTCCGGTCAGGAGGCCATCGTGGAAGCCATCCGGCGCAGCAGCGCTTGGAAGTCCCGGACGCCGCGCACGCGGTACTCGGCGGCGGTCGGCTTCGTGCCGACGCAGATCGTGACCCCCCGCCCGCGCAGCGCGAGGAAGGCCGACTCGTCCGTCGTGTCGTCGCCGGCGTACAGGACGACCGCGCGCCGCGCGGGCAGCGTGCGCTTCATGTGGCTCGCGATCCAGCGCGCCGCCCGGCCCTTGTTCCACCCGACCCGCGGCACGAAGTCGAACACCGCGTGGCCGGGGACGAGGGTCAGGCCGCCACGGCGCACGATCCGCTCCGCGACCTCCCGCACGTCGAGCCGACGTCCCGGCGACACCCGACGGTAGTGCAGGCTCACCGCCAGGCCCTTCCACTCGAGCCGGGCCCCGGGGATCGAGGGGAGCGCCGCGGCGAGCGCGCGGCGCGTCGCCGTGAGGCAGGACGGGTGGGCGCGCGGGTGGCGGAAGTGGAGGTCGCGCCCGGCGATCTCGAGCCCGTGACAGCCGCCGTAGACCACGTCCTCGAGCGCGACCCGCGCGCGCAGATCCGCCAGCCCGCGGCCGGACAGGATCGCCAGGCGCGCCCGCTCGCACTCGGCGAGGCGGGCCAGCGTGCTGCGCACGGACGGCGCCAGGGTCGCGGCGCCCGGCGAGGCGACCAGGGGCGTCAGGGTGCCGTCGTAGTCGAGGATCGCCACGAGGCTGGCGCCGTCTCCGAGCTCCTGGTCGAGACGGTCGAGGAGGCGCACCGGGAGACTCAGGACCCCCGGACCGCGGCCGTCCCGACAGGAATTCTCGCCAGCTCGCTCAGGAGCATGCCGGCCCAGCGGTAGATGTTGTGGTCTGTGACGGAATGACGCATCCGGACCATCCGCGCGCGCCGCTCCTCCGGCGGCATCTCGAGCGCGGTGCGGATCGCCTCCGCCATGCCGGTAAGGTCGTACGGGTTCACGATCAGCGCGTCCCGCAGCTCGTGGGAAGCGCCGGCGAACCGGCTCAGAATGAGCGCGCCGTCCTCGTCGTCGCGCACCGAGACGAACTCCTTGGCCACCAGGTTCATCCCGTCGTGGAGCGAGGTCACCATGCAGAAGTCGGCGTGGCGATAGTAGGCCCAGATGTCGCGGTGCTCATGGTGGGCCTTGAGATAGAGCACGGGCCGCCACGTCTTCGTCTGGAACATCTGGTTGAGCTCCCGGACCTTTTCCTCCACCTCGCGCTGGATCTCCTGGTAGCGATTGATCGTGCTGCGGCTCGGCGCCGCGAGCTGCACGAACACGAGGCGCTCCCGGTACTGTGGATAGGTCTCGAAGAAGAATTGCAGCGCGCTGAGGCGCTCCGGCAAGCCCTTGGTGTAGTCGATCCGTTCGACGCCCAGCCCGAGGAACTCGGCGGAGATCCCGAGCCGGCGCAACAGCTCCGAGCGCGAGACGCGCGGAGGATCGTCCACGAATTCCGGCGCGACGCTGATCGGGAACGGCTTGACGTACGTCGTGTGGTCGGAGCGCGTCACGGAATAGCGTTCCCAGTCGATGCGGGCCTCGAGCGCGCGGTCGACCGTTTCGAGGAAGTTGTTGCAATAGTACTGGGTGTGGAACCCGATCAAGTCGGCGCCGAGCATGCCGAGGAGCAGCTCCCCCTGCCAGGGACAGATCCCGAACGCCTCGAAGTTCGGCCACGGAATGTGCCAGAAGATGGCGACGCGCGCGTCGGGCCGCGCCGCCTTGATGAGCGCCGGCAACGCGGCAAAGTGGTAGTCCTGGATGAGGACGAGCGGCGCCTCGGCGTCCTTGATCTGGTCCAGGACCGTATCGGCGAACTTCTGGTTCACCTCGAGGTAGTACGACCAGTCGTCGGGCCGGAAGGTCGGCCGCACGTGCACGATGTGACAGAGCGGCCAGAGCCCCTCGTTGGAGAAGCCCGCGTAGTACCCCTGCTCCTCTTCCTTCGTGAGCCACACCCGCCGCAGCGTGTAGCGCGGCTCGTCCACCGGGACGCCGAGTCGCCCGCGCGTGTCCGCGGTCTCCCGGTCGGCATCGCCGCTCCCGTGCGCGACCCAGACGCCCCCGCACGCGCGCATCATCGGATCCATCGCCGTCACGAGACCGCTCGCCGGCGCCTGGACGTGGATCTGGCCGCCCCGCCAGACGTGGCTCACGGGCTCCCGGTTGGAGACGACGACGAGCGGCCGGCCGTGGAGCTGAAGGTTGACGAACTGCTTGAGACGTTCCTCGGTCCAGACACTCTCGCCGGCGAGGCGGAGCGCCGCTTCCTGCTCGGCGGCGACCTGGGCCCGCTGCATGCTCCGCGCCAGACGCGAGACCTCGAGCGCGAGCGGCCCGAAGAGGTTGGCGTCGGCGACGTTGCGCGGGGGCGGGACCGGGCGACCGCTCCGGAGCGCGCGCGTCCACTGGGAGATCTCCGCCATCGGTCGGGTGATGCTGACCTTCACAACCAGCGCCGCAATGATCGAGATGACCAGGGCCAGGACCAGGAATCGCAGCGCGTTGGAGGTCCAGCGGTCCCACTCCGCCCGCTCCAGGTGCGAGGCGTCGAGGAACACCGCGACCGCGCCCACGGGCTGGTTGTCGGACAGGAGCGGCGCCGCGTAGATGTACCGGGTGCGGTCACCGACGGGTCGGAACCCCTGGGTCGCGACGTTCCCGGAGATCGCATCGGTCACCTCGGGCAGGGTCGGCGGCAGGAGCGGAAAGATGTCGGGCGTCGCGGTTCGCAGGTTGGCAAAGCGGTCGTAGACGGCGATGCCGCGCTGGGTCTGTCCGAACTTCTTGACGATCCGCTCGACCGCCGCCGGGGACTGCTTGGCCGCGGGCTCGATCGCGTCGCTGAACGCTTCGGCGACGAGCACCGCTCGTCGCTGCAGATCGCCGACGAGCCGCCCGCGCTCCTCACGGATCTGCAGATAGGCGAAGACCCCGATGACCAGCATCACCGAGATCCAGATCGCACTGACCAGACGGAGGGTGAATTTCATGCCCGTTCCATCGCGCGTTCGATCGTGCTCAGCGGCATGACAAGTGTCTCAGTGTACCGTACGCGGCCCGCCCACGCAGCGATCGGCCGAACGGCGTGACCACCCGGGTCCACTGCGGTCCGCGGGCTCATGCTCGCGCGCGTCCCCCCGCACGGAGATCCGCGGACCTCGCCCGCGCCCGGCTACAGGTGGTGGACCGGGAAGATGGTCCGGCGGATCGCTTCGATCTGGCGCGCGACGTACTCCTGCGCGCGCAGGTACCGATGGTCCGGGAGCGGCTCGGCCGGATCCCAGAGCGAGTCCGACACGAACTCGTAGCGGCGCGCGTCCGCCGCGAATGACGCGGGAAGCGCGGCGGGCAGCTCGACGCCGTTCAGCACGGCCCATGCCGCGGTCCACGCGCGCGCGACATTTTGTAGATCGTAGCCCCCGCCGCCGAGACACACGAGCTTGGGGGAGAGTTCCGTGATCCGCGAGACGGCGCGCGCGAACCCCTGGATGTCGAGCGCCAGATGCGTCAGCGGGTCGGTGCGGTGCGAGTCGATGCCGAGCTGCGCGACCACGACGTCGGGCCGGAACGCCCCGAACAGCGGCGGGACGACCTGCTCGAACGCGGGCAGGTAGACCGACGAATCGGTGAACGGCTCGAGCGGGAGGTTGACCGAGTAGCCGACGCCGGCGCCCGTCCCCGCCTCTTCGACGAACCCGGTGCCCGGGAAGAGGCAATCGCCGCGCTCGTGGGTCGAGATCGTCAGGACGGTCGGGTCACCGTAGAACGCGTGCTGCACGCCGTCGCCGTGATGCGCGTCGATGTCGACGTAGAGGACGCGCAGCCCCTGCTCGCGCAGCCGGAGAATCGCCAGCACCGCGTCGTTGACGTAACAGAAGCCCGACGCGCGCGAGGGCATGGCGTGGTGCAGGCCTCCGGCGAAGTGGAACACGCGATCCGCCTGTCCGCTCGCGACGAGGTCGGCCGCCAGGAGCGAGCCGGAGGCGCAGAGCCGCGCAGCGTCCCAGAGCCCGGGGAACACGGGATTGTCCCCGGGTCCAAGGCCGAAGCGCTCGGCGAGCTTGGGCGCCTGACCGCCGTTCGTCGCTTTGAGCATCTGGAGGTACTCGGCCCCGTGATAGACGGCGAGCGCGCTCTCGGGCGCGGGCTCTGGCGCGCGCACGACCGCGCCGGGCAGCGCCGTGAGCCCGTACGCCTCCATGAGGCGCCAGGTGAGCCCGAGACGCTCCATCCGCAGCGGATGCTGCGGGCCGTAGTCGAAGCGTGTCCACGCGTCGGAGTGGATCAGCGCGGTCTTTATTGTCGCGGGTGTCATGAGGCCGGTTTTATTGTAGCGGGTGCCATGAGGCCGGCTCAGACCGGGGGTGGCCCGAGAAAGATGCGACCCGGCTCCGGACGGCAGACATAGACGTTCGTGCCTATTTCCGGCGCCAGGGGCCGGACTTGCCGCCGGACTTCTCGACGAGCTGGATCTTCGCGATGGTCACGCCGCGCTCCACGGCTTTCACCATGTCGTAGACGGTCAGCGCCGCCACCGCGGCGGCTGTGAGCGCTTCCATCTCGACGCCGGTCTTGTCCACGGTCCGCACGCGTGCCTCGACGGTCAGCTCCCCGCGGCGGAGGTCATCGCTGAACGCGACGTCGAGGCCGGTGATGCGTAGTGGATGACAGAGCGGGATCAGCTGGGGCGTGCGCTTGGCGGCCAGGATGCCGGCCGTGCGCGCAACGCCGAGGACGTCGCCCTTCGGCGCATTTCCCTGCCGGATCACGCGGAGTGTCGCGGGCTTCATCCGGAGGATTGCGCGGGCGACCGCCTCGCGAACCGTCTCCTGTTTTGCGGAAACGTCCACCATGCGGGCGTCGCCCTTCGGAGAAAGGTGCGAGAGTCCGCGAAACGCCTTCGACGACCGAGCGCTCGTCAGGCGGTGACGCCGGAACGAACGTGCCGGATGATCGTCTCCATCCGGTCTTTGGCCATCAACTTCAGCTTCTTCAGTTCGCTGATGCGCCACTGCTGGTCCGCCGAGAGCGGGGGGGTTCCCTTGAGCGTCTCCAGCTCCTGGTCGTAGGCGCGATGCTCGCCCCGAAGGCGCCGGAACTCCTCGTTCTCGGCCATCAGTCGTTCGATGAGGGACTCCTGGTCCATGCGAGGCCTCCTTGTGCGGTGGAGGAGCCGTCACTACTCGATGTCGACGCTTTCTTATAGCCTTGGAGCCCCCGGAGTGTCAAGCTCCTGGGCGCGTTCACGGTGACACCGGGCCGAGAAGCCGCTCGACGATCACGCAGTCGCGCCACTCGCCCTCGAGTTTCCCGTGGCGCCGGTAGACGCCGACCACCCGGAAGCCGCACCGCTCGTGGACGGCCAGGCTCGCCGTGTTTTCCGGAAAGATACGTGACACGATCTTCCAGAAGTTGCGCTCGGCGTAGGCGCCGCAGAGGGCCTCCAGCGCCGCGCGCCCGACGCCGGTGCTTCGGGCGGCGCGAGCGACGTACACCGAGTGCTCGACGACCCCCGCATAGGCCGCTCGGTCTCGATATGGGCCGGCCCCCGCCCAGCCCACGATCCGGCCGTCGCGCTCGACGACCACGGTGGGATAGCGGTCCCCTTTTCCATGAAGGAGCGCGGCCATCTGGTCGGCCGTCCGGGGCAGCGTCTCGAACGTGGCGATGCGATCCGCGATGCCTTCGTTGTAGATCGCCGCAATGGACGGAGCATCCGCGGCCATCGCGAGCCGCGTCGTGATCCCAGCGCTCGTCGTCGCGACCCCCGTATCCCCATGTCCGCGGTCTTGTCGCCCCGCAGTCGGCACGAGCCACCGAAACAACAGCGTGGCGGTGGCGGCGCCGACCATCTGCGCCATGACGAAGCCTGGCACATCGGCCGGGCGAATTCCCGCGAAGGTATCGCTCAGAGAGCGAGCGAGCGTGACAGCAGGGTTCGCAAAGGAGGTCGATGCCGTGAACCAGTAGGCCGACATAATGAAGGCCGCGACGGCGAACGGCACCGCCGCCGGCCGCAGCCGGGTGCACCCCCAGATCACCGTCAGCAGGCCGAACGTGGCCACGAACTCACCGAACACGTGCGTCGCGCCCGGCCGCGCCTGGCTCGAGGCGAAAAGGATCGGGTGCCCGAACATCAGGTTCGCAGCCGCGACTCCCGCAAGCGCACCGCTCACCTGGGCGGCCACGTAGCCCGGCACGTCGTGCCACGCGAGGCCACCCTGGGATGCGTCCGCCAGCGTCACGACCGGATTGAAGTGCGCCCCCGAGATCGGCCCGAAGGTCAAGATGAGCGCGACGAGCGCCGCGCCGGTCGCCAGCGTGTTGGCGAGCAAGGCGACCGCGACGTTGCCACCAGCGAGGCGCTCCCCCATGATGCCCGACCCGACGACCGCGGCGAGCAGGAGCGCCGAGCCCGTCGCTTCGGCGGCCAGACGGCGGGCACGGGTGAATTCCCGATGCTCGGAACTCACCGCGCTCAGCGCACCTCCGTTACGAGCTCGTGGCGCAGCACGAGGGCGCGCAGCACGCGGCGTCCTTCCCGAGCGGTAGAGCAGTGGCGCGCGCCTTCGGCGTCTCGTCTTCGAGATCGTAGTTGAGGTAGTACACCTCCCACTCGACCCCGTCGGGGTCCCGCACCCAGAACTTGTCCTGATTCGCGTGGCAACAGTCGACGCCGATCTCCTCGCGCACCGGCAGCCCGCTCGCCTTCACGCGGGCCAGCTGCTCCATGACGCCCGCCGGCGAGTCCACCTGGACTCCGACGTGATCCACTGCCCCGTCGCCCCCGGACCGTCCGGGCGACAGCGCCAGGTTGACCGGCGCCCACTCGGGCAGGAACTTGAGGTAGCCGGCTTTCTCCTTGACCGGCGCGCTGCCGAAGAATCGCTCGTAGAAGTCCCGGCTTTTCCCCAGATCCGACGCGTGCATGTGCAGATGAATCTTGGCGCTCATGGCACCCTCCCTTCGTTATATATTTCGAAGTTTATCGAAATATAGAACCTTCTGTCAAGTGGAACGTTGCGCCGCCGGAGTCACCCCGCCGGGGCGGCCGGGCCGATGAGGTGCACGGCGCTCGCCTTGAACGCGGCGGTGATCGGCATGCCCTCGGCCAGGCCGAGATCGACGACGGAGCGCGCCGTCACCGTGGCGACGAGCGGAAAGCCGACGTCGACGACGACCCGGTTCGCCGGCGTTGCGGGGGTGACGCGCACGATCGTCCCGGCCAGATAGTTCCGGGCGCTCGACAGCGGCGCGACCTCGGTCGGCAGCAGCAGCGTGACGTCCTCCGGGCGGAGCCCGACCCGCACGTGCTCGCCGACCCGCGCTTCCGCGGCGATCTCGAGCTTTCGGCCCGCGACCTCGACGACGGTGACGCCCGCCTCGCGCGCGATCACCCGGCCCGTCACGATCGTCTCGACGCCGACGAACCGCGCGATCTCTTCGGAGGCGGGGGCGTGGAAGACGCGCGCGGTGTCGTCGAGCTGCAGCACGCGTCCCGCCATCAGCACGGCGACCCGGTCGGCGAGCGCCTGCGCCTCGCCGCGGTCGTGGGTCACGAGGATCGTGGTGACACGATCCTGACGCAGGATGACCCCGAGGTCCGGCAGCAGCGCGGCCCGTGCTGGCGCGTCGAGCCCCGAGAACGGCTCGTCGAGCAGCAGCAGCTCCGGCTCGAGCACGAGCGCCCGCGCCAGCGCCACGCGCTGCGCCTGGCCTCCCGAGAGCTTCCGCGCCCGCTGATCCCCGAGGGGCGCGATGTTGAGGCGCTCGAGCCACCGCTCGACGCGCGCCCCGTTCGCGTCGTCGCCGAGGCCGCGGAACCGCAATCCCAGCGCGACGTTCTCGGCGACGGTCATGTCGGCCAGGAGCGGGCGCTGGAACACCGTCGCCATCCGCCGCCGCTCGGCCAGCGAGTGCCGCGCATCCACCGGGCGATCGTGAATCCGCACGACGCCCCGCGTGGGACGCTCGAGCAGCCCGATGACGCGTAGGAGCGTCGACTTGCCGCTCCCGTTCGGGCCGACGACGGCCAGGATCTCGCCCGCGCGCACGCCGAGCGCCGGCACGTCGAGCACGGCGGCGCCGTCGTAGGTCACCTGCACGCCCGCCAGCTCGACGACCGACGGCGGCGTCACGTCGGCAAGACGTGGATCGAGCCGCGGTGGATCGAGAACTCCCAGTGCCGGTCGCGCTCGATCTCGAGGATCTCGTACACGAGGTGCGGCACCTCGACCTCGAGATCGAAGTCGCCCTGCGCCGGCGCGCCCGGCGTGTCGAGGCGCAGGCGCAGCGACCACACCGTGCCGAAGTCGGCCTCGCCCACGATGCGCCCGCGCATCAGGTTCATGTGGTGCGCGACGTCCGGCGCGCCGCGGTCCTTGCGGATCAGCCGCACGTATTCCGGCCGGATGAAAAAGGCGATGGGGTTCTCGGGCGGCGGCAAGTACGAGCGCGTGGGCGAGTTCACCGCCTCGAGCGTCTGGCCGCGCCAGGCGATCTGGATGCGGTCGGGCATCGCCTTCACGACGGTGCCGCGCAGCACGTTGGAGAGCCCCATGATGCGGGCCACCGATTCCGACGCCGGCTGCCAGAGCAGCTCCGACCGCGGCGCCGACTGGATGACACGGCCGTCCTCGTACACGATGATCCGATCGGCGAGGCGATACGCCTCAGTAAAGTCGTGGGTGACGACCACGGCGGCGGTCCCCCACCCGCTCAGGATCTCGCGGAGCTCATCGCGCAGCGTCCGACGCAGCGGCGCGTCCAGCGCCGACAGCGGTTCGTCGAGCAGCAGGAGCGCCGGGTCAATCGCGAGCGCTCGACCGAGCGCGACCCGCTGCCGCTGGCCCCCGGAGAGCTCGCGCGGATAACGCTGCTCCAGGCCGCGGAGCCCGAGCCGCTCGATCACCTCCGAAATGCGCCGCGCACGATCGAGGCGCGGGCGGCCCCGAAGCCCGAACGCGATGTTCTTGACAACCGTCAGATGCGGGAAGAGTGCGTAGCCCTGGAACACGTAGCCGATGCGGCGTTGTTGCGGCGATAGGTCGACGCCGGCCGCCGCGTCGAAGAAAACGCGCTCGCCGACCACGATGCGCCCCGCGTCCGGCCGGATGAGCCCCGCCAGGCACTGGAGCGTCAGCGTCTTGCCCGCGCCTGAGGGGCCGAACAGGCCGAGGACCGATTGCTCCGCTTCCCAGCTCACGTCGAGCGTGAAACCGGGGAAGCGTTTGGTGATCGCCACCGACACCGTGCCGCTCATTCGTTCAATACCGCAACCGCGCGAGTCGGCTCAGGCCGAACAGCAGCACGACGACGATGCCGACCGCGACCAGGGCGAGCGCGTTCGCTTCGCCCATCTGATTGGCTTGGACTCGATCGTAGATCGCCAGCGGCAGTGTCTGGGTCCGTCCCGGAATGTTCCCGGCCACCATGAGGGTGATCCCGAACTCGCCGAGCGCCCGGCAGAACGCCAGAACCGTTCCGGCGAGCACCGAGCGCCACGCGAGCGGGAGCGTGACACCCCAGAACACGCCCCACTCCGAACGCCCGAGGGTCCGCGCCGCCTGCTCGAGCTGCCGGTCCACGGTTTCGAAGCCCGCCTGGGCAGACTTGATGACGAGTGCGATCGACCCGATGCAGGCGGCGAGCACCGCGGCTGCCGGGGTGAAGGCGAGCTCGAGCCCGATCGCGGCGAGCACGCGGCCGATCGGGCCTCGGTACCCGATGACGACGAGGAGGTAGTAGCCGAGCACCGTGGGCGGCAGGACCAGCGGCAAGACCACCACTGCCTCGAGCGCGTTGCGGCCGGGAAAGCGCTTGCGGGCCAGGAGCCAGGCGGTCGGGACGCCCGTGAGCAGCGTCAGCGCCGTGGCGCTCAGCGCGACACGGAGCGAGAGCCAGACCGGGAAGGAATCCATGGCCGCGTCAGAACTCCCCCGGAAGCATGAACCCGTAACGCTTCATGATCGGGCGCCCCTCGGGCCCGTTGACGAACTGGATGAACGCGAGGCCCAGCTCCGGTCGCGCGCTGCGGCGCACCACGGCGGCCGCCTGATCGAGCGGCGCGTGCATCGCGGCGTCGATGGAGACCGAGTCCACGTCCGGGACGTTGGCGACCGAGAGCGCGACGATCCCGGCCTCCGCCGCCCCGGTCTGGACGAACTGCAGCGTGTGCCGAATGTTTTCGCCGAACACGAGCTTCGGGCGGAGCGCCTCCCAGATCCCGGCTTTCCTCAGCGCCTGCTCCGCCGCCCGGCCATACGGCGCATGGACGGGGTTCGCGATCGCCACGTGTCTCACCCGAGAGTCCAAGAGGCTGCGCAGATCGGTGAGCTTCGGACCGAACGCCCTCGCCGTCGCGAGGACGATGCGGCCTTGCGCGTACAGTGTCCGCGTCTCGCGAAGCAGCACACCCTCGGCGGCCAAGGCATCGACGAACGACTGATCGGCGGCGAAGAAGACGTCGGCCGGACCGCCCTGGCGGATCTGCTGCGCGAAGTTCCCCGTGGAGCCGAAGACCAGCGTGACGCGCGCGCCGGTCGCCTCCTCGAAGCGCGGCGCGATCTCCTTGAAGGCGAAGGTGAGGTCCGCCGCGGCGAACACGGTCAGGGATGGGGGATTGGCGGGCTCAGTCGAGCCCGGCCCGAGGACAAGCCACGTGAGCGCCAGGACGATCGGCAGGGAGTGGCGCATCATCACATCCTATTCTATCGATGCTAGCGCGCGTGGCGCTGCTGGATCGCGGTCAGGGCCCAGTTCACGAGGAAGATCAGCACGAGGAGCAGCAGCGAGAGCGCGATGGCGACCTCGAAGTTCCCCTTGCCGGTCTCGAGCACCATCGCCGTCGTCAGCGTGCGCGTCTGCCCCTTGATGTTCCCGCCGACCATCATCGAGGCGCCGATCTCCGAGACGATGCCGCCGAAGCCGGCCATGACCGCGGCGAGCATGGGCAGGCGCGCCTCGCGCAGCACCATCCACACCATCTGGGCCCGCGAGGCGCCGAGCGCCAGGAGCTGGAGCCGGAACTCGCGCGGCACCTGCCCGACGGCGGCGAGCGTGATGCCGGTCACGATCGGCGAAGCGATGACGGCCTGCGCGATCACGATGGCCGCCGGCGTATACAGGATCTCCCATCCGCCGAGCGGGCCGCTGCGCCAAAGAAGGAGCGTCACGAAGAGCCCAACGACGACGGGCGGCAGGCCCATGCCCGTGTTCACGGCACTCACGACGAGCCCGCGCCCGGGAAAGCGCGCGAGCGCCAGCGTCGCGCCGGCCGGGATGCCCAGGGCCAGCGAGATCAGCGTCGCGCTCCCCGAGACCTGGAGCGAGAGCCAGAGAATCCCCCAGATCTCACGGTCGGCGCCGACGATGAGGGCGATCGCCTGCCGGACGCCGCTCCACAGAAGGTCCATCGGGCGACGAGTGTACTAGAATCCCCCCAGGAGGATACCCATGGCTGACGAACGGAAAGGCGCTGTCACGCTCCGCGGTAACCCCATCACGCTCGGCGGGCCCGAGCTCAAGCCCGGCCAGAGCGCGCCCGACTTCACCGCGCTCGACAACGGGCTCAAGCCGGTCAAGCTGAGCGAGGCGACGGGCAAGGTGATCATCCTGAGCTCGGTGCCGTCGCTCGACACCCCCACGTGCGACACCGAGACGCGACGCTTCAACCAGGAAGCGGCGAAGCTCGGCGCCGGCGTCGAGATCTGGACGATCAGTCGCGATCTGCCGTTCGCGCAGAAGCGCTGGTGCGGCGCCGCCGGGGTCACGAGCGTCAAGACGCTCTCCGACTTCCGTGAGCGCGCCTTCGGGCCCGCCTACGGGGTCGAGATCAAGGACGGCCCGATTGCCGGGCTCACCGCCCGCGCGGTCTTCGTGGTCGGCAAGGACGGCAAGGTCAAGCACGTCGAGTACGTCAAGGAGATCGGATCCGAGCCGAACTACGAGGCGGCGCTGGCGGCGGCGAAGTCCGCGGCGAGCTGAGCAGCCTTACGTCCCGGCTGGCCGCTCGAAAACGACGGTCACCGGCTTCGCGAAGCGGCCCTTGGCAGACGCCATCACCTGCATGGTCGCGGGCCCGATCGTCAGCGTGATCGTGTGCGCGCCCTCCGGGAGCGTCACGTTGGCGCCGTAGTGGAAGCCCTGGCCGCCGACCATCGGTGAGAGCTTCACCGCGCGCGCGGGCTTGCCCGAGGCGCGAATCGTCGCCGTCATCGGAAGATAGGGAACCGGCTCGCCGGTCGCGCGGTCGCTGACGAAGACCATCAGGTGGCCGGGCGCGGCGGACGGCGCGCCGTGCCCGGCGTGGTCGCCGTGGCCGTCGCCACCCCCCCGGTAGTCGAGCCGGATCGTGTAGTCGCCCGTCGTCTTCTCCACGGGCGCCGCGCCGTGCTCGTGCCCGCCACCCGTGAGCCCCTTGAGGAACGCGACGAGATCGACGAGCTGGGTGACACTCAGGCTGTCGGCATAGCTCGGCATGATCGACGTCCCGTCCTGGCCGCTATAGCCGGGGCCATCCAGGATCACCGCGTTCGGCGACAGGATCGACTCCGCGAAGTACTCTGCGGGGTGCATGCCGCCCATACCCGTCAGGTCGGGACCGACGTTCCTCGCGTCGCCGCCTCCCGGTGGGAAGCTCTCGCCCTGAATCGGGTGGCACTTGTAGCACTCGAGGTCCGCGAAGAGCTGCCTTCCCTTGACCGGATCGCCGGCCGGTAGCGCAAACTTCCAGCCGCGCGGCACCCCGCCCTGCCGATGCAGCTCCTCCATGGTGACCTTCCGCGGCGCCGCCGCGCCTTGCGTCGTCACGGTAGCGGGAGACATCGCGCCGTGCCCCTGGTGCTGCGCGCGAGCCGTGGACGCCGCCACGGTGAGCGCAACGAGGCCGAGCAGCGCGCGCCCGACCACCGCTCGCGACCTACGACCCATGCCTCACCTCAGTCCTTTTCACATTCCACGTCCACCCGTCGACGGTGGGGGACAGCGGGGAAGGGGTCGCTGTGACTCGTTCCCTCCAAGCGGCGAGGGACGCATCCGCGCCCTGATGGAGCCCAGTCGCAACGGATCGAGCGGACGCGTGCCGCGTGGTCACAGCGACCCCTTCCCCGCTGTCCCCCACCCCCGTCGACGGGTGGACTACTACGCGACGGGTGGACTACTACGAGAGGTCAACCCAGACGGTTTTGGTCTCGGTGTAGTGCTCGAGCCCCGCCGACCCCAGCTCACGCCCGAACCCCGATTCCTTGAAGCCGCCGAACGGCAGCGCCGCGTCGAAGAGGTTGTAGGCGTTGACCCACACGGTGCCCGCGCGGATTGCGCGCGCCGCCTTGAGCGCCTTGGCGACGTCGCGCGTCCAGACGGCGGCAGCGAGCCCGTAGGTCGTCGCGTTGCCCTCGGCGATCCCGTCCTCGACCGACTTGAAGGGGATCACCGAGAGGACCGGGCCGAAGATCTCTTCCCGGGCGATCTTCATTCTGTTGGTGACGCCGTCGAAGATCGTGGGCTCGACGAAGTAGCCCTTTCCCGAGCCGACGTTCGCACGGCCGCCGCCCGCGACGACCCGCGCGCCCTCCTGCTTGCCCGCCTCGATGTAGCCGAGCACCGTCTCCATCTGCTGCCTGGACACGACCGGGCCCATGCGCGTCGCCTTGTCCATGGGATCGCCGACCTTGAGGCTCTTGACGCGGTCGGTGAGCTTCGACATGAACTCATCGTGGATCTTGTCCTCCAGAAAGAGGCGGGAGCCGGCGGCGCAGACTTCGCCCTTGTTGTAGAAGATCCCGGTCAAGGCCCCCTTCACCGCCGCCTCCATGTCGGCGTCGGCGAAGACGATGTTCGGCGACTTGCCTCCGAGCTCGAGCGAGACGCGCTTGAGCGTACCGGCGGCCTCGCGCATGATCCCTTTGCCTACCTCGGTCGAGCCCGTGAAGGCGATCTTGTCGACGCGCGGGTCGCGCACCATCGCCATCCCGACCTGCCCGCCGGGCCCGGTGACGACGTTGAACACGCCCTCGGGCAGGCCCGCTTCCTGGGTGAGCTCGGCGAACTTGAGCGCGGTGAGCGGCGTCAGCGAGGCGGGCTTGAGCACCACCGTGTTGCCCGCGGCCAGCGCCGGGGCGATCTTCCACGAGGAGAGCAGGAACGGGAAGTTCCAGGGCACGATCGCGCCGACCACGCCCAGGGGCTGGCGCAGCGTGAACGTGAACGCGTTCTCCCGAAGCCCGAGTGTCTCACCGTGGATCTTGGTGGCCCAGCCCGCGTAGTAGCGAAAAACCTCCGCGGCGAATGGGATCTCGACCTTGCCCGAATCGAAGAGCGTCTTGCCCGTGTTGAGGCTCTCGAGCCGGGCCATCTCGTCGAGGTTCTGCATGATCAGGTCGCCGAGCTTCCACACGATCCGCCCGCGCTCGGCCGCGCTCATTCGCGGCCACGGTCCGGCGTCGAACGCCTTCCGGGCCGCGGCGACGGCGAGCTCGACGTCGCGCTCGTCGCCCCGGCCCACCTGCGCGCTCGTCTCCTCGGTCGCGGGGTTGATCGTGGCATACGTGGCACCAGAGACCGGCGGACGCCAGCTACCGGCGATGAAGAGCTGCTCCGTGTTCATGGCGTGACTCCCTCGGAGGCTATGGACGGTTGGGTGCGGTCACGGTGTGAGGACACGCCCCGTGCCGAGCGGCCTCATGCGGCCGCCGTCCACGACGACGGCGCCGTTGACGACGACGTAGGGGATCCCCGTCGGATAGCGGTGGGGATCGGCGAAGGTCGACTCGTCCTTGACGGTGCGGGGATCGAAGATCGCGAGGTCGGCGGCGTAACCCTCGCGCACGAGCCCCCGGTCGCGGAAGCGGAGCCGCGCGGCGCACATCCCCGTCATCTTGTGGACGGCCGTCTCGAGCGGGAAGAGCTTCTGCTCGCGGGCGTATTCGCCGAGCACACGCGGGAACGTGCCGTAGGTGCGCGGATGAGGCTTCCCCGGGCGATCGCCGTCCCCCTCGTAGAGCGGGATCGAGTCGGAGCCGATCATGAGCGCGGGATGCGCCAGCACCTTCGCCACGTTCTCGATGCTCTGCGAGAAGCTGATCATTCCGACCGTGCACTTCTGCTCGAGCAGGAGGTTCATCAGCGTCTCGGCGGGCGCCAGCCCCGACTGGCGCGCGATCTGGGCGAGGCTCAGGCCTTCCAGCTCGTGCCGGCGGCAGGTGGCGATGAAGACCTGGTCGAATCCGATCCCCCCCTGCGAGACCGTGCCCCAGCGCTCGCCGTCGATCAGGCACTCCTCGACGATGCGCCGCCGCGTCGCACGGTCGGCGAGCCGCTCGAGCAGTTGCGCCGTCCCCCCGTCATGCGCCCAGGTCGGCATCATGTTGTCGAGCTTCGTGCTGCCGGCGTTGTACGGATAGACGTCGCCGGACACGTCCACGCCGCGCGCCCGCGCCGTGTCCAACAGCCGCAGCGCGGCGTCGATCTTCGGCCAGTTCTCGCGGCCGGAGGCCTTCACGTGCGAGACCTGCACGCTCACGCCCCCCTCCTCGCCGATACGGATTGCCTCGTTGATGGAGTCGAGCAGCATCGAGGACTCGCCGCGGATATGGGAAAAATAATAGCCGCCGCGCGACGCGATCGACTTCGCCAGCGCGATCAGCTCCGCGGTGTCGGAGTAGGCGCTCGGCGCGTAGACGAGGCCGGTGGAGAAGCCGAAAGCGCCGGCGTCCATCGCCTCGGCGAGCAGCCGCTGCATCGCTTTGAGGTCGTCGGCGCCGGCCGGCCGCGCCTCGAACCCCATGCCCGCGATGCGCAGGGCGCCGTGGCCGACGAAGTGCGCGACGTTGACGGCGGGACGGATCGCGCGTAGCGCGTCGAGGTACTGCGCGAACGACTCCCAGCGAAGGTCGAGGCTGGCGCCGATGCCACCCGCCCAGCCCCGCACGATCTCGCGCTGGTCGGGGCGCAGCGGCGCCTGTGAGAACGAGCACATCCCGACGACCTCCGTCGTCACGCCCTGCCGGATCTTGGACTCCGCCGACGGGCAGGCGAAGTAGAAGAGGTCGGAGTGCGAGTGCATGTCGATGAACCCCGGCGCCACCACGTGCCCGCTGGCGTCGATCGTCCGGGCGGCCGCGCCGTCGAGCCGCGGCGCAACGGCGACGATCCGGTCGCCCTCGACGGCGACATCCGCCGGCCGCGCCGGCGCGCCGGTGCCGTCGATCAGCGAGCCGTTCCGGACGAGGAGCGACCAGGCCACCCGCTACTCCTCCGTGATGGCCACCGACGTCATCCGGTCACCCTGCTTGATGCGGTCGACGTGCTCTATCCCTGAGACCACCTGGCCGAACACCGTGTACTGGCCGTCGAGGTGCGGCGTGGGCCCGTAGCAGATGTAGAACTGACTGCCCGCGGAGTCCGGGTCCTGGCTGCGCGCCATCGCCACCGTCCCCCGCAGGTGCTTGTGCTTGTTGAACTCCGCCTTGACGGTGTAGCCGGGCCCGCCCGTGCCGTTCCCCTTGGGGCAGCCACCCTGCACCACGAAGTCGGGGACGACCCGGTGGAAGTTGAGCCCGTTGTAGAAGCCCTTCTTCGCGAGCGTGACGAAGTTCTCGACCGTCTTCGGCGCGTCTTCCGGGTAGAACTCCAGCCGGATTTCGCCGCCCTTCTCCAGCGTGATGACAGCCGTCTGCTTCACCGTGATTCCTTTCTGATTCGCCGTCGGGGCGATGGTCCCGCCCGCCTTCGGCGGGTGGGCGCCCGTCGTTCGGCGAGTCAACCCTCAGTTGATTTTCACGGACTTCACGCGGTCGCCGACCTTGATCGTGTCGACGACCTCCATACCGCTGACCACCCGACCGAACGCGGTGTACTGACCGTTCAGATGGCCCGCCGGACCGAGCATGATGTAGAACTGGCTGCCCGCCGAGTCGGGATCGTTCTTGCGCGCCATCCCGAGCAGGCCGCGGTCGAACTTCCGGCTGTTGAACTCGGCCTTGATCGTGTACCCGGGGCCGCCGGTCCCCATGTCCGGATGGTCCATCGGGAGCGTCTTCGATTTCGGGTCGCCGAGCTGGACGACGAACCCCGGCTCGACGCGGTGAAAGCGCTGGCCGTCGTAGAAGCCCGCCCGTACCAGCTTGACGAAGTTCTCGACGTGCTTGGGCGCGTCGGCCGGGAAGAATTCCAGGGTGATCTGGCCGCCCTTCTCGAGCGTGATCACCGCCGTCGGCGGTTTGACGACCGGCTTGTTCTGGGCCAGCGCCGGCGCGGCGACGCTGATGGCCACGACGAGAGCGAGCAGGCGATTCATGTGGACGACCTCCGCCGATGGACGCGGGCGTCATTATACATGCGCGACGGCCGGGGCCGTCCGGCCGGCGTGATAGGATGGATCGATGCAGCAGCGCGAGAACGTCCGTAACATTGCGATCATCGCCCACGTCGACCACGGCAAGACCACGCTCGTGGACGCGATGCTCTGGCAGTCGGGGCTCTTTCGCCAGAACGAGTCGGTGCCCGAGCGCATCATGGACTCCATCGACCTCGAGCGCGAGAAGGGCATCACGATCATGGCCAAGAACACGGCCATCACGTACCGTGGCGTCCACATCAACATCGTGGACACCCCGGGCCACGCCGACTTCGGTTCGGAGGTCGAGCGGACGCTGACCCTGGTCGACGGCGTCCTGCTCCTGGTCGACGCCGCCGAAGGGCCGTTGCCGCAGACCCGCTTCGTCCTGAAAAAGGCCCTCGAGGCGAGCCTGCCGCCCATCGTCGTCATCAACAAGATCGACCGGAGCGACGCCCGCCCCGCGGAGGTGCTCGACGAGGTCTACGACCTGTTCATCGACCTGGAGGCGACCGAGGACCAGCTCGAGTTCCCCGTGCTCTACACCAACGCCCGAACGGGCACGGCGACCCTTAAGGTCGCCGAGCCCGGGCGCTCGCTCGAGCCGCTGTTCGAGACGATCCTCGCCACGGTTCCGGCGCCGCGCTTCGAGCCGGACGCGGGACTGCAGTTCCGCGGGGCCATGCTCGACTGGGACGACTACGTCGGCCGACTCGTCATCGGCCGCATCTTCAACGGTCGGGTCCGCCAGGCCGAGCGCGTCGCCGTCGTGCACCGCGACGGCTCGGTCGAGTTCGCGAAGGTCACCGTCCTCTACGGCTATGAGGGGCTCAAGCGCGTCGAGATCGCGGAGGCGAGCGCGGGCGATCTTGTCGCGATCGCCGGCATCGAGTCGATCGAGATCGGCGAGACCGTGGCGGACGCCGAGACCCCGGTGGCGCTGCCGCTGATCCGCATCGACGAGCCGACGGTGTCGATGCTCTTCTCGGCCAACGTCTCGCCGCTGGCCGGCAAGGAGGGCCGGTTCGTCACCTCGCCGCAGCTCCGCGAGCGACTCATGAAGGAAAAGCGCATCAACGTCGGCATCCGCGTCGAGGAGACGGACTCGCCCGACACTTTCCGCGTGTCGGGCCGCGGCGAGCTGCAGCTCGCGATCCTGATCGAGATGATGCGGCGAGAGGGATTCGAGCTCGAGGTCGGCAAGCCGACGATCATCACGCGGACCGAGGGCGGCCAGACGCTCGAGCCGATGGAGTACCTCGTCATCGACATTCCCGAGGAGCACATCGGCGCCGTGACCCAGAAGATCGGACCGCGCCGGGGCGCCATGGCCAAGATGGTGAACCACGGGACGGGCCGCGTCCGGCTCGAGTACCGGATCCCCGCCCGCGGTCTCATCGGGTACCGGACCGAGTTCCTCACGGACACGCGCGGCACCGGTCTCCTCAACCACCTCTTCGACGGCTGGGACGCCTGGCAGGGGGAGATCGCCCATCGCCAGAGCGGCGCCCTCGTGGCCGACCGTTCGGGACGCACGACCGCGTACGCCATCGACAACCTCCAGGCCCGCGGCGTGATGTTCGTCGGCCCGGGCCTCGAGGTCTACGAGGGCATGATCATCGGCGAGAACGCGCGCGACAGCGACATGGACGTGAACATCACCAAGGAGAAGAAGCTCACGAACATGCGCGCGTCGACCGCCGACGAGGCCGCCAAGCTGACACCCCCCCGCAGCATGAACCTCGAGCAGTGCCTGGAATGGATCCGCGAGGACGAGCTGCTCGAGGTCACGCCGAAATCGCTCCGCCTGCGCAAGCGCGGCATGCGCGGCCGGCGCCGCTTCTAGTCTCCGGACTCTCGCGCCTCGACGCCCTCAACGCTGCAGCACGACGATCCCGGCGACGGTGACCGCGGCGCCGACGAGGGCGCGGGGGGTCAGCCGCTCGCCGAGGAAGACAACGGCCAAGGGGATCGCGAACATCGGCGCGGTCGACGACAGCACCGACGCCACGGCCACGCCCGCGTACTTGACGCCCGCGACGAACATGACCGAGCTGACCGAGGTGAGCGCGCCCAGCACCGCGATGCGGACCCGCGCACCACGGCCGCTCAACGCGAGCAACCTCGGCGCGGAGCGCGCCCACGGCGCCAGCGCCACCGCGGCAAGGGGCAGCCGAATCGCCTGCGCCGTGACCGCGTCCATCTCGGCGAGCGGCGGCTTGACGAGCACCGTCGAGACCGCCCACGCGAGCGATGCGATGGCCGCGGTGCCCACGCCGAACCAGAAGCGCTCCTCCGGCGCGCGCTCGGCCCACGGCGCCACGATGAGAACGAGCCCGGCCAGCGTGACGAGCGTCCCGAGGGCGATCGGCAGGGTGACCGGCTCGCCGAGGAACACGGCGGCGATCGCGGCGGCCCCGACCGGATAGGTCGTCGAGATCGTCATCGCGCGGCCGAGGCCGAGCGCGCGCGAGCTCTCGAAGAACACGGTGTCGCCGATCGCGATCGCGATCACGATCGAGAGGGTGAGGAGGATCCACGCGCCGCCCGAGATCGTGGTGAACGCGCCGAGCCCGGCCGTCGTGAGCACCCAGACGACGAGGATCGCGCCCCCGATCGTCGAGCGGACGGCGTTGACGGTCGCCGCGTTGAGCTCCGGCATCAGGGAGCGCGCGAGGAGGCTCGTCACCGCCCACGCCATCGCCGCGCCCAGCGAGGCGAGGGCGCCGAGTGTCGTCTCGGCGATCACCGGAAGATGGGAGGGACTGCGTCCGGTCGAGCGGATAACCCCGCTCGACAACTCGGGCATCGCACGGCGAAGATCATACACCGTGAAGTTTGTCGTCTGGGCGGCGGTCCTCGTTGGCGCGTTCGTGCTGCTGAGCCTTGTGAGCTTCTGGCTCGCCGTGCGTCCGCCGCGGATCACCATTCCTCTGCGCCCCGCGGAGTTCCGTCTGGCCGTCGAACCGGTCACGATCACGACCGACGACGGCGTGAAGCTCGCCGCGTGGCTCCTGCCCCGCCCGGGCGCGCCGGCGGTCGTGCTGCTCCACGGCTACCCCGCCGAGAAGGCCGACCTGCTTCCGATCGCCGCGGCGCTGGCGCCGCGCTTCACCGTCCTCCTCCTCGACCAGCGGTACTTCGGGGCGAGCGGCGGGCGCGCGACCACGATCGGCTACCGGGAGCGCGGCGACCTCCGGCGGGCGATCGACTTCCTCGCCACGCGCGGCTTCAACGAGGTCGGCGTCTTCGGCTTCTCGCTGGGCGGCGCCGTGGCGCTGCTGACCGCCGCCGAGGATCCCCGCATCCGCGCCGTCGCCGCCTACGCGCCGTTCGCGGATCTCAAGACGCTCGGCTACGAGCTCTACGGCTGGCTCTGGGTGCTCAAATACCCCTTCGTCGCGCTCCTGCGCGGCTGGTCGCTCCTCTTCCTCGGCCACGACATTACGGCGGCTTCGCCCGAGCGCGCGGCGGCGGCGCTCTCGATCCCGGTGCTGATCGTCGCCAGCCGTGAGGACGAGCAGATCCCCTTCGAGCACACGGAGCGGCTGCGCCGGGCGCTCGCCCGGAACGCGCGGGCCGAGTTCGTGCTGATGGACCGCGGCCGCCATGGCGAGCTGCCGCCGGGGTTCGACGCGCGCCTGGCCCGGTTTTTCCTGTTATATGTGCAGTGACATGGAGCACGCCTTCGCCGACGTCAACGGGGTACGCCTGCACTACGTGACCCTGGGCCGGGGCCCGCTCGTCATGTTCGTCCACGGCTTCCCCGAGTTCTGGTACGAGTGGAAGCACCAGCTCCGGGAGTTCGGACGCGATCACGAGGCCGTCGCCCCCGACATGCGCGGCTACAATCTCTCGTCCAAGCCGGCCGATCTCGCCGAGTACGAGGTCCGGCACCTCGTCGAGGATCTCAACGCGCTGGCGACTCGGCTCGGCCACGAGCGGTTCGTCCTCGTCGGCCACGACTGGGGTGGCGTCGTCGCCTGGGCGTTCGCGATCGCCCACCCCGAGCGTCTCCGGAAGCTCGTCATCGTGAACGCGCCCCATCCCGCGATCTTCGAGCGCGAGATCCGCGAGAATCCCGCCCAGCAGACTGCGAGTCGCTACATGCTGATCTTTCGCAGCGCGGCGGCCGAGCAGATGCTCGCTGCGAACAATTACGCGCGGCTGGTCGAGATCCTGAGTCGTGACCTCGGCGAGCGCTTCACGGCGGTGGACCGCGCGGCGTACCTCGAAGCGTGGGCGCAGCCCGGCGCCTTGACCGGTGGGCTCAACTACTATCGCGCGGCCGGCGTGGGGCCGTCCGGCGAGGGTACTCCGGCGCACGGCTTCGTCGGCGATGCGTCGCGACTGACCGTGCGGGTGCCGACGCTCGTGATCTGGGGCGAGCAGGACCGCGCGCTGCTCCCCGGGAACCTCGACGGCCTCGAGCGCTTCGTCCCGGATCTCACGGTCGAGCGGATTCCTGAGGGATCGCACTGGGTGGTGAACGAGCATCCGGAGCGGGTCAACCGCCTGATCCGCGGCTTTCTGGCCACAGGCGACTCCCCTGTCACGAAGGAGCCGCGATGATCATCGGGGTGCCTCGCGAGATCAAACCGGGCGAGCAGCGCGTCGCGCTCACCCCGGCGGGCGCGCGCGCCCTGGCCGAGGCGACGCACCGGGTGCTGATCGAGCGCGGCGCCGGCGCGGGGAGCGGGATCCGCGACGACGAGTACGCCGCGGTCGGTGCCGAGCTGGTCACGGTCGACGACGTCTGGCGACGCGCCGAGCTGGTGCTCAAGGTGAAGGAGCCGCTGGCCCCTGAATGCGAGCGTCTCCGGACCAGCCAGATCCTCTTCACGTACCTCCACCTGGCGCCGGCGCCCGAGCTGACCCGCGCGCTCCGCGGCACGGGCTCCATCGCGATCGCGTACGAGACGGTCCAGCGCGCCGACGGGAGCCTCCCACTGCTCACGCCGATGAGCGAGGTCGCGGGCCGACTCTCCGTCCAGGAGGGAGCCTTCTATCTCGGCCGGGCGCACGGCGGCCGCGGCATCCTCCTGTCGGGCGTGCCGGGCGTCCCGCCGGGCAACGTCGTGATCCTCGGGGCCGGGACGGCGGGGCTCAACGCCGCCAAGACTGCGGTCGGGCTCGGCGCCGACGTCTCGATCCTCGACGTGAACCTCGACCGGCTGCGACACGTGGACGATCTCTTCCGCGGGCAGGCGGTCACGCTGATGTCGAACAGCTTCAACGTCGACCAGGTCGTGCGGCGCGCTGATCTACTGATCGGCGCCGTTCTCGTCGCCGGCGCCCGCGCGCCCCTGCTCGTTACAAAGGAGATGGTTGCGCAGATGAAGGAAGGCTCCGTGATCGTCGACATCGCGGTGGACCAGGGTGGGTGCATCGCGACCATCCATCCGACGACCCTGCTCGATCCCGTCTACCTCGTCGGCGGCGTCGTCCACTACGGTGTCGCCAACATGCCCGCGCTCGTCCCGCGCACCTCGACGTTCGCCCTCACGAACGCGACGCTCCCGTACGCTCTCGAGCTGGCCACGCGCGGCGTGATGGCGGCGGTGCGCGCGAATCCCGCGCTGGCCAAGGGCGTCAACGTCTGGGGCGGGAACGTCGTCCATCCGGCGGTCGCCGACGCCCTCGGCGAGGCGCCCACGCCGCTCGACGCGTGCCTGCGTTGAAGGTCCACGTCGGGACCTCGGGCTACAACTACCCGGAGTGGAAGGGGACGTTCTATCCCGACAAGCTGCCGGCCGCCAAGATGCTCGCGTACTACGTCGAGCGCTTCTCCACGGTCGAGATCAACGCGACGTTCTATCGGATGCCGAACGCGAAGACCGTCGCGGGCTGGGCCACGACCGCGCCCGCCGGCTTCACCTACGTCCTCAAGGCTCCACAGCGGATCACCCACTTCGCCCGGCTCCGCGACGTGGACGAGCCGCTGCTCTACTTCTGCGACACCGCCCGGGGGCTCGGCGACAGGCTCGGCCCGCTGCTCTTCCAGCTCCCCCCGAACTTCAAGAAGGCGACCGACCGCCTGGGCGAGCTCCTCTCGAAGCTGCCGGCAGCGTTCCGCGTGGCCTTCGAGTTCCGGCACGAGAGTTGGTTCGACGACGAGGTCTACGCGCTGCTCCGGACGCGAAATGCGGCCCTTTGCATCGCCGACACCGCGGAAGGCTCGACGCCCGCCGTCGCGACGGCGGACTTCGGCTATCTCCGGCTCCGCGCGGTCGAGTACGACGACGACGGCTTGAAGGGATGGAGCGAGACGATTCAGCGCGTCGGCGCCTCCTGGCGCGAGGCCTTCGTCTTCTTCAAGCACGAGGATTCCGGATCCGGACCGGCCCTGGCGCGGCGGTTCCTGGCGCTACGCGAGGGATCGACGCAGGTGAATGTCCGGTGAACGAGCGACCGTCGGCGGTGCAGACGGACCGGGTGGCCGGCAGCAGTTCTTCTCATGTTCTAGAGGTGCTGGCGGTCGCGACGCGGCTGGGGCTGACCTCCTTCGGAGGGCCGGTGGCGCATCTCGGCTACTTCCGGGACGAGTACGTGGTCCGACGCAAGTGGCTGGACGAGACGACGTACGTCGATCTCGTAGCGCTCTGCCAGTTCCTCCCGGGCCCGGCCAGCAGCCAGGTCGGCATCGCCATCGGCATCACGCGTGGCGGCCTGCTGGGCGGCGTTGCGGCGTGGCTCGGGTTCACGTTGCCCTCGGCCATCGCGCTGGTCGCCTTCGCGTACGGCCTCCGGGTGCTCGAGGTCGCCGATGCCGGCTGGCTGCACGGCCTCAAGGTGGCCGCGGTCGCCGTGGTCGCCTTCGCCGTCTGGGGGATGGCGCGCGCGCTGGCGCCCGACCGCGAGAGGGCTACGATCGCGATCCTGTCGGCTATCAGCGCGCTCCTGTGGCCGACGGGACCCGGGCAAGTCACCATCATCGCCGCCGCTGCCCTGGTGGGGTTGCGTCTTCTGCCCGGTGCCGCCGCGCCGGCGAGTGCACAGAGGCGGCCGCCCGTTGGGCGGCGCCTCGGCGCGACCATGCTCATAGTGTTCTTCGGCCTGTTGGTCGCGCTGCCGATCGCTCGTCAGCTCGTGGGGAGCCATGCACTCGCGCTCTTCGACAGTTTCTTCCGCGCCGGGTCGCTGGTCTTCGGCGGGGGCCACGTAGTGCTCCCCTTGCTCCAGGCGGAGGTCGTCCCTCCCGGTTGGGTGACCGGCGAGCAGTTCGTCGCCGGCTACGGCGCCGCCCAGGCAGTGCCGGGCCCGCTCTTCACGTTCGCCGCCTACCTGGGGGCGGTGATGGGGCCACGGCCGAACGGTCTCGCGGGCGCCGTCGTCGCGCTCGTGGCCGTCTTCCTGCCTTCCTTCCTGTTGATCGTCGGCGCCCTGCCGTTCTGGGACGCGCTCCGCGTGAGACCCGGCTTCCAGGCCGCGCTACGGGGCATCAACGCGGGCGTCGTCGGGCTGCTCCTGGCCGCGCTCTATCATCCGGTGTGGACCAGCGCGATCCGGGGGCCGGCCGATATGGGTCTCGCCTTCGCGGCCTTCGGATTGCTCGCGCTCTGGAAGGCCCCGGCGTGGCTGGTCGTCATGTTCGCAGCGGGCGGCGGCGCTCTCATGTCCCTCGTCGCTCAGTAGATGGCTCGTTCGAACCCCTGGGAGGAAGCCGATGCGTGCATATGAGCGGGCGGTTGTGATCCTCGTGGCAGTGGCCTTGCTGGCCGGCGGCGCGGCTCCGATCGGTACGGCGCAACCCGCTGGGCCTCCCACGACCGCGGCCGCCGGCGACCAGGCCGCCGAGGTGGCGAGACTCAAGGACGAGATCGAACGCTTGAAGGGCATGGTGCCTGACCAGTCGCACGTGATGAAGGATGTCGCCTATCACTTCTCGAACCTGTGGTTCGCGGGACAGGCGCGGAATTGGCCGCTCGCGGGCTTCTATCTGAACGAGACGCGCTCGCATCTCGGGTGGGCCGTACGAACGCGTCCCGTGCGCCGCACGACAACCGGCGAGATCGACCTGCGCGGCATTCTCGACGGCATGGACCGCTCGCTGCTGGCGGGCGTGCAGAAGACGATCGAAGCCAGAGACCCGGCAACCTTCGCGAAGGCTTACCGGGACGCGCTGAGCGGCTGCTACGCCTGCCATCAAGCATCGGAGAAGCCCTACCTCCGACCACGCGTGCCGGACGCGCCGGAGGGGCGGATGATCGAATTCTTGCCCTCGAGGAGCGGGAGCTGATCAGGGGTGTCAAGATCTTCGGCACGGACTGGTTTGAGGTCAGGGAGGGCGAGGCATCGATCTTCAAGCCGGAGGGTAGCGGGAAGTACGCGGTGGTCGCGCGCGTGCAGATGGCCCAGTGGGCAGCCGCAAGAAAATAAGCGCTACGCGAGGGATCGACGCAGGGCGTCGAGCGTCGCCAGAAAGGCGGCCAGCACCGGCGTCCGCGGCTTGTCGCGGCGGAGCACGATCCCGATCTGGCGGAAGAGTGGTGGGTCGAGCCTCACCGCGGCGAGCCGGCGCGCCCGCACGTCGGCCTTGGCCGCGAACCAGGAGGTCACCGACAGTCCGAGCCCCGTCTCGACGAGCTTCTTGATCGCCTCGGTGTTGCCCAGCTCCATCGGCAGGGCGGGCGAAGCACTCCCGCGCTGGAACCACTCGTCGATCACGCGCCGGAGCGTCGCCCCCCGCTCGAACAGGATCAGCGGCTCGCGCACGAGCTCGGCCGCATTCACGCGCCGACCGCGCGGCCAGCGGCGGCCCGGCGGGCCGATCGCGACCAGCTCATCGCGATAGAGCGCGGTCACCGCCAGCTCACGCTCGCGCACCGGCAAGCTCACGATCCCGACGTCGAGCTCGTTCGCCACGACCGCCCGCGCGATCTCCGGCGCGTTGCCCGTGACGACGACGAGCTCGGTCTGCGGATAGCGCGCCCGGAACCGGCGTAGTGCCGGCGGCAGCAGATAGATGCTGAACGACGCGCTGGTGCCGAGCCGCACCCGCCCGGCCACGATACCCCGGAGCTGTTGCACGAGCTCGACGCCCCGCTCGAGCTCCTGCAGCGCGCGGCCGGCGTGGGCCAGGAGCACCTCGCCCGCCTTGGTCGTATAGGTCCGCTTGCCGACGCGCTCGAGCAGGGGCAGCCCCAGATCCCGCTCGAGCTGGCGCACCTGCATGCTCACCGCCGGCTGCGTGAGCCTGAGCTCGCGCGCCGCCCGTGAAAAGCTGCCGTGGCGCGCCACCGCCTCGAGCGTGTGCAGGTGGGTGAGCTGGAGATCCATGTCGAGACTCAAAAAATAACTGATCGTGATGATCATAACAATTGATTTCCCTGATGATCGGGTCCGGACGATCATGCGCCATGGACGCGAACTCGAACCGACTGAACCGCGCGCGGGCCGACGCCGCACGCCGGAGGCTGCTTCGCGGCGACGAGGCCGCGCCCGAGCTCGCGTAACGGTCGGGATACGACCGGCGCGCGCGTCGAGATCCGCGACGCCCGCGAGGCAGACCTCGAGCAGATCGCCGCGATCTGGAACCACGAGGTCCTCCGCTCCGACGCAACCACCGACACCGAGCCCAGGGACGCGGCCGCCCAGCGCGAGTGGCTGGCCCGACATCCCGATGCCTACCCGGCCATCGTCGTCGTGGTCGGCGAGGAGGTCGTGGCCTACGGGTCGCTCTCACCGTATCGGCCGAAGCCGGCCTTCGCGCGAACGGTCGAGGATTCGGTCTACGTCACGCGCGGCCGGCGGGGCGCCGGGCTCGGGACCCTGATCCTCGCCGAGCTGGTCCAGCGCGCGGAGGCGCTGGGTCACCACTCGATCCTGGCCCGCATCACCGCGAAGAACGTCGCCTCCCTCCGCCTGCACGAGCGCCACGGCTTCCATCCCGTTGGTGTCGAGCGTGAGTCCGCGTTCAAGCTCGGCCGCTGGCACGACATCACCATCATGCAGCGTCGCCTCGACGCGTGCTGATCAGAGGAGAACCCGGGGATGAACGGGCATTTCGACCGGATCATGAAAGTCGCCGAACGGCCGCCCGTCGCGATGGTCAAGGGCGCGGGATCGTGGCTCTGGGATCGCGACGGCAAGCGCTATCTGGACTTCGTCCAGGGCTGGGCGGTGAACTGCCTTGGCCACTCACCGCCCGTCGTGCTGGAGGCTCTGAC
>WNFT01000969.1_pt1 | contig 38018 bp, 31 predicted proteins | sample 5400191 | NCBI WGS metagenome assembly WNFT01 (sample SAMN13153359, study PRJNA577476) | soil metagenome | isolation source: 80 cm saprolite under Madrone tree | place: USA:California | collected 2016-06-14 | reverse complement strand
CTCGCGGAAAGCGGAAAGCTGGTCAATACGTCGCGACTCCGTCCGTTTTTTGGGTCAGATTGGGGGTCACCCTTGTGTTTTCGAGGCCCCCGGCCATTTCGACGGCACATACCAGCAGTGACTGCACTCTTTTCTGATAGACTGCATTTGACCCTCAGCAGGCTCATGCCCATTACTTTCTTCTACCCCCTCTGATTTGTCGTTTGTTTCGGAAACAGGCGTGATGGGCTGCGCGTAGAGCCGGTGACCCTCGGAGGTCAGGCAACGTCCAGTCGCTAACTCGAATTGCCAGCCGTGCATGGTGCATGTCAGCACGCCGTTTTCAATGTGGGCAAAACGTGCCAGGTCCGCTTTCAGGTGTGGGCAACGTCGCTGGATGCGGTACCCATGGCTTTCCCACAACTGCTGTGCTGGCGCTTGTTCTGTATAATAGCCTTCAGCGTACTGGAGACGTTCCAGGGAGAGGCATTTGAAGAAATTGTAAATGTATTCGTTGTAGGGTCCTTTGCGTTGCGCATGGAAACGGCAGGAGAGGAAGAGCGAATTCACCCAGTCCTCCAGGTGATGGATGATGCAGTATTCCACCAGGGCGGGGTCTATGCGGAAGCTATAGCCGCACTCCTCGTGATCCCATGCGTAGACCCGGCGCTGGTGAAAATCGATCACTACCGCCTGCTCACCCAGGTCGAGCAACACACGGTCATTAACGCCAACACATGTCAGGTCGGCCACTTCCAGCAATGGCTCGAACCAATCGCGCAAGGAGGACAGGATATCCACCTGGCCGCGAGGCCATGAAGCTTTGATACTATCGATCAACGACTGCTGGCGGGCTTTATAGGCTTCTAAGTAGGTCCGCTTGTCGCTGAAAATGGCTTGCACTTGCTCGGCGGGCAAAGGATGCACGACAGGGCAAGCGTCTTTGCTGAGCGTGGCAACACTGCCAGGAATCATCAGGCGACCATTATCCAGGCCATGAGCCTGCATGTATTCCAGGAACACCACCTGGTCGGGGAAGGTGTTGGTGGGATCGCGGTCGAAATCGTTGAAGCCAAACAGGTGATCGTCTAAGAAGCATGGTGGTCCAGCCGAGGGAATAACGCAGGATGCGCCCACCTGCTGAATGTAGCGCAAGGCACGTGCCATTTCGTTTTCGCGTTTTTTGCGGCCAAGGGCCTGCAACATCTTCTCCGGGAACTGGTAGACCATGGGATACCAGATAGCTCCGGAGAACTGTACAAAGTGTGCGTCGTAAGGACCATAGCGAGTCAGTACGTCCAGGTCCATGGGGCGCGAGTCGTTCTGATCGAAGATGCGTGTCTCGCCGTCATCCACCATCAAGCCAGAATCGCCCAGGGGGCCATCAACGGGCGCAACCATGGCCATAATCATGAAGCGTAGCCCGTCCACATCTACCGCCTGACCATTTTTCGTGTAGATGAACTTCGTGAAGCCGATGTCGCGCAGGGCCCGCTCTAAAAGATTGAGAGGATAGTCGGGCAGAAGCACAATCGCCTCTTTCCAGACGTGCTCGCGCAGGAACGGTGGATCGAAATGGTCGTGGTGTTGGTGTGAGATGTAGAGGTAGGTGGGCCGTTCAAGTTTCGCCAGGTCCACTTCCTCGTTGCTGGGAAAGGGGAACCATGATGCGAAGTAGGCTGGGTTAAACCACGGATCGCACAGAATACTTCCATACCTCGTCTCAATGAATAGGCCAGCCTGACCAAGAAACGTAATCTCCACCTGTATTTCTCCTTAACTGTAGACCCCCGATTATGGGATGTAACAACATCCCCCGGCCACCTGTAGGGCCCTCAGCGGAGCTTGCGGAGCGTCTATCAATACTTCGCGGCCACCGCCGATTTATCGGCCCGCGGCGGGATATCCGATATCCCGGGTAACTCTTCAGGTACCTGACTCCTCGCCGCACGTGCTCGATAAATCGGCACTCTACAGCGGCTCGCACCTTTTTTATGCAGCGGGCAGTGAGGAGACCTGAAGAGTTACTATCCCGGTTAATTTGTTAAAATCCATTATCATGGGGTCCGGGCAACCACCGGGTAGCCCAATACTCGACTGGCGACGGTGCTAAAAGCAACAGGGTCGCCACTGCACCAGACCTGAAGTGCGTCGTTGCCCGTATGGTCCGAGACAGGCGAGATCAATGCTTCCGCTTCCAGCACCGTGCGAGTGCGACGTGCTACCGCCGATCCGCTATCAATGATCTGCACACGCTTACTAGTAATACGTTCAATGACGGGACGGAGTGCAGGAAAATGGGTGCAACCCAGTACTATCACATCGACATCCTCTGCCAGGAGAGGCTGTAGGGCTTCTCGGACTGTTTGCTCTACTCGCGGGCCATCAAGCTCGCCCTGCTCCACCAATGTGACCAGCTCAGGACAGCCGACAGCGTGGACCGAGATGCCCTCGGCAAATTCATCAATGAGCTGGCGCAGATAGCGCGCTTTGGCGGCTTGATTGGTGGCGGCGATACCAATGCGCCCTTTGCGCGTAGCGCGTGCAGCGGGTTTCACGGCTGGCACCACGCCGACGAAGGGGATGGGGAAGGTTGCACGTAAGGTGTTGAGCGCTGCTTGCGAAGCGGTATTGCATGCCACGACGATGAGTTTGGCCCCTTGCCTGACTAGAAAACGAATGGCACGGACCGACAACTCTGTGATTTCAGCATCACTACGCATGCCATATGGACAGTGTGCGGTATCGCCGAAATACATATAGGTTTCATCTGGTAGCTCCTGGAGTAGCGCTGACAGGACGGTTAATCCGCCTGCGCCGGAATCAAATACGCCAATGGGGGCTTCAGCCTTTCCTGCTCGTTGGCTCCTTTCATCAAGGGCCAACTGACTCCGCTCAGCGTCGCGTGCGGGATGGGTGTCGTGCGCCTGGGTTGCACCGGGCGTTACCTGTCCCTGCGACAGGGGTTTCCAATCGTTCGTCATCGTGCTATTCTACTCTACGAAACTCGTGTTGTTCACCAAAAACGTGGCGCATAGCGTCACTGATCTCACCAAGCGTGGCATAGGCTTCAACGGCGGCAATAATGCGCGGCATGAGGTTCTCGCTCCCTGCGGCAGCCTGTTCCAGGGCGGTCAGTGCCTGTTGCACCTGCAGGTTATCGCGTCGCTGGCGTAAAGCAGCCAGTTTCGCGGCCTGGCGCCTGCCCAGTTCGGGGTCAACGTGCAGCAATATTGGGCGTTCCTCATGCTCTTGTGTGAAGCGGTTGACACCCACGACAATGCTACGTTGCTCTTCCAGGGCAATCTGGTAGTCATAGGCGGCCTGTTCAATCTCGGCTTGCATGAAGCCACGCTCAATGGCATGCACACTGCCACCCAGGGCATCGATCTGGCGGATATAGTCCCAGGCCTGCTCTTCTATGGCGTTCGTCAGGGACTCGATGTAGTATGAACCGGCCAGCGGGTCCACGGCATCGGCCACGCCCGTCTCGTAGGCCAGGATTTGCTGTGTGCGCAAGGCCAGGCGTGCGGATTCTTCTGTCGGAAGCGAGAGTGCCTCGTCCCTGGAGTTGGTATGCAGCGACTGCGTACCGCCGAGCACAGCAGCCAGGGCCTGGTAGGCCGTGCGCACAACGTTGTTATCCGGCTGCTGAGCGGTCAGCGTCGAACCTGCCGTCTGTGTGTGGAAGCGCAGCATCATCGAGCGTGGGTCTTGCGCATGGAAGCGTTCGCGCATAATGTGCGCCCACATACGACGAGCGGCGCGGAACTTGGCAACCTCTTCCAGCAGGTTGTTGTGGCTATTAAAGAAGAAGGAAAGCTGACCTGCGAATGTATCTATATTCAGCCCTGCATTGAGAGCGGCCTGGACATAGCTGATGGCGTTGGAGAGGGTAAAAGCGATCTCTTGTACGGCGGTTGAGCCGGCTTCGCGGATATGGTATCCGCTGATGCTGATGGTGTTCCAGCGCGGGAGATGTTCGGCGCAATAGCGAAAGACATCGGTGATGATGCGCATGGAGTACTCTGGTGGGTAGATATAGGTGCCGCGCGCGATATACTCTTTTAACACGTCATTCTGTACCGTGCCCGAGAGTTTGCGTATCTCCGCTCCTTGTTTTTTGGCGACGGCGATATAGAGGGCGAGCAAGATACTGGCGGTGGCATTGATCGTCATGGAGGTGCTGATACGCTCTAGCGGCAAGCCAGCAAGCAGTGTCTCCATATCTTCCAGGCTGGAGATGGAGACGCCAACTTTGCCCACCTCGCCCTCCGAGAGGGGATGGTCGGCATCGTAGCCCATTTGTGTGGGCAGGTCGAACGCCACTGAGAGGCCGGTGGTGCCTTGTGAGAGGAGAAAATGGTAGCGTTTGTTCGACTCTTCGGCGGAGGCAAAGCCTGCGTACTGGCGCATGGTCCAGAAGCGCGAGCGGTACATCGTGGCCTGCACGCCGCGGGTGAAAGGAAACTCGCCTGGGTAGCCTAATTGAACATGTGGGTCAAAGTCGTGCAGGTCCTCCTCGGTAGAGAGGTCGGGCACTTCAATGTTTGAACTGGTGACGAACTTCTGTTTTCGTGGTGGTGCTTTTTCTTTTGCCTCGCGTGCTGTAGTGCTGTGCCATTCTTCAGCATTCTTGCTTATATGTTGGTCCATGGTTCCTCCTTCTGTTCCATTGGCATTATAGCATATGGAGCTAAGGGCGAACTATGTATTTTTGCTGCGGGCTTTGCAGCCTGCGGCTGCAAAGCCCGCAGCAAAAATACTCTTGCGAACCACCGAAGGTGGTGAGGAGTCCTGAGCAGTTACTTTCTTTCAGTAAACAAGGACAATTGACATCTTTGGTGATGTCCCTGATAATAGAAAGAGGCAGAGACGCAAGCACACGACAGGAGCGAGCATGGACATAGAACCGCGACGCCTCGGCAAATACGAACTGCGCCAACCCCTGGCACGCGGCGGACAAGGCGAGGTCTGGAAAGCGTTTGACCCCCAGTTGCGTCGCTATGTCGCCATTAAGCAACTTCATGCCAATGTGCAGTCTGACCCCGATTTCATCTCACGCTTCGAGCGCGAAGCGCGCTTTATCGCTGCGCTGCATCACCCTAATATCGTCCAGATTCACGACTTCCAATCCATCCAACTCCCCGGCTCAGACACCACCACGGCCTACATGGTCATGGATTATATCGAGGGACCGACGCTTGCTGATTATATCCGTAACACATCCCGCAAGGGACATTTCCCAGACGCCGCCGACATCGTCTACATCTTCACGGCGGTCAGTCTCGCCATTGACTACGCCCATGGGCAAGGCATGATCCACCGCGACATCAAACCAGCCAATATCATACTTGACAAGCGTTCTCTGCCAGCAGAGTCCATAGGCCATCCCATCCTCACAGACTTCGGGATTGCCAAACTGCAAGGAGCCTTTGGTGACAGCACCAAGGTACTTGGTACTCCCCTCTATACCTCTCCTGAACAGGCACAAGGGCTTTCAGGCGACAAACGAAGCGATCTATATTCGCTCGGCATCATCCTTTATGAGATGACCACCGGCGTCACACCTTTTCGTGGCGCTTCTCCTATGGCAATCTTCATGCAGCACTACCAAGAAACTCCACCGCCACCAGCCGTCTTCAACCCCGGCATTCCACCTGCGCTCTCGCAGGTTATTCTGAAAAGCATTGCTAAAAACCCTGATGCACGTTTCCAGAGCGCATCAGATCTGACGATCGCGCTTGCCGAGGCCCTCAACGTACCCGTTCCCGCCGCACTGAGGAAGACCGCCTCCTCGTCTCTAGGAACCTCACCACTTCCCTCTCCACCATCTAGATTTGAGCATCCGCCGCTTCCTACCATCCTGTCTCCTTCAGTGTCCACATCAATTACACATGGTAGCTCGGCTCCTCCGATGATCCCCGCTGACAGCAGATCGTGGACCGCCCAGCGCTCACATCCGGGCATGAATGTATCAGGAGCTATCATGCCACCACCGCAGGCGACAGCACCCGTCGCGCCACCACCAGCAAACCGGCGAAAGAAGGGCCTTTATATCGGCTTGATAGCTCTGCTCATTGCTCTGGTAGCCAGTGCGAGCGTGCTCTATGCCCACTTTGCGCCAAAGACACCACCAACCACATCAAATCCGATTGTAGGGCAAGTGCTTTTTCTCAGGAGTCCAAATGTAGCTCCAGGGAATTTCGACGAGGTACAGATTACGCTACAAGGTATTCCTGATACGCCTTCTGGCAAGACTTACTATGCCTGGTTGGAGAACGGAACTGAAGACATACCACCCGTTCACTGGTCATTCACGGTGCGTGGCGGCAAGTTGTCTCCGTCTATTTATATCGACACCCCACAGCATAGGAATTTACTCACCCAATTATCTCATTACTTTCTGATCACGCTGCAAAGTCAGGACACAACCGTGCCGCCTCCGCCGGATGACAACAACGAGCGTCTCTACTACGCTAGCATCTCTCCCACAACATCATCAACACCGTCCTTTGCTATCAGGCAGTGCCAGCAGAGCAATGCTAACGACATTTGTACGCAGTGGTGAAACCGACTAGCCTCTTTTAACTACTCACTTTCACCTCGCCAATTTCTATGTTATGCTACGCTCGTATGATTGCGAGTACTGTTACCAGGGGGCGCGAAAGAAATGCAACTGGAAGGGCTGCAAATTGGCTCATATCGCCTCGTACGCCTCATCGGAGGCGGAGGCATGGGAGATGTTTACCTTGCAGAAGATTTGCGTGTCAATCGCCAGGTAGCCATCAAGGTCATTCAAACTCGACCTACCTCATATATCGACAACGGCACTACCCCGGATACTATCCGTCTCTTCCAACGTGAGGTGAAGGCCATCGCCAACCTCGATCATCCCCACATCTTACCCTTCTTTGACTGCGGTGCGGGGAACATCAATGGTATAGATATTACCTACATGGTGATGCCGTTTCGCCGCGAAGGGTCTCTGCTTGCCTGGCTGCGCCAGCATAGCCCATCCAAGGCCCTGGCGCCGCAATATGTCGCACAATTGTTACGCCAGGCCGCTGAGGCCCTCCAATATGCACATGACCAACAGATCATTCACCGCGATGTCAAACCTTCCAACTTCCTTATTCGCAGTAGCAAAGAGCACCCGGATGCCCCCGACCTGCTGCTGGCTGATTTCGGCCTGGCGAAGTTCAGCACCGTGACCGCCGCTGTAAGTCACGCGAACTATGGCACCCCAATCTACATGGCCCCTGAACATTGGGATGGCAAGCCCGTTCCTGCGACTGACCAGTACGCCCTGGCCGTGATGGCCTACGAACTCTTGACGGGACGCCCACCTTTTCTCGGCAATCAACAGCAGGTGATGTATCAGCATCTCGAAGTACAGCCACAGCCTCCGAGCAAACACAACCCGCGAGTCCCTGCGAGTATCGATGCTGTGATCCTGCGTGCCCTGGCAAAAAGACCAGCAGATCGCTATAGTTCCATATCTGCATTTGCCCACGCCTTCGAGCAAGCACTGCAAGGCACCGACCCTCCTGAGAGAGAACCCCAGCCAACGCAAAGCACTGAATATGCCTATAGCACGAGAGGAAATGGAAGAACCTCTACCTCCATTGCCATCCCCATTCCTGCTAGTGACACACTAACAGCGAAGCAAGGACGGACGCTTTCAACGAGCAGGGTTATGTTTTTAATTGGTTTTATCGGTCTCGTGTTCATACTGGGTGGAGGCATGTTCGCTTATGCGAATATACATCCAAATATACAGTCACACGCCAATGCGTCTGTCACAGCTCAGGCTACCGCCCGTGTTACAGTTCAAGCTGCAACAGGGACTGGTACGGTCTCCCCATCCCAAGACCCTTACTCTCCGTACAAAGGAACTTTAGCTTTTTCGGACCCACTGCACGACAATAGCAACGGCTACAACTGGGACGAGGTGACAGATAGTCAGGGCTCTTGTACCTTCACAGCCGGAGCCTACCACGCTACGGCCACAGAACCGAGGTCTTTCCACGCTTGCACTAAGGCGACCAACTTCAGCAACTTCGCCTACCAGGTTCAAATGACGATTGTGGCAGGCGATTACGGTGGGATTCTATTCCGTGTCGATGACACCCACGCAAAATTCTATTGTTTCCGTATCGGCAAGGACAGCTCCTACGAACTTAGCCTGCACACGAGCAGCACGCGTAGCGGTGTCCAGATACTGAAAAGCGGCTTCTCTCCAGCCATTAAAACCGGCTTGAACCAGGTCAATGTGATTGGAGTCGTGGCATCGGGCAGCGGCCTGGACCTGTACGTGAACGATCAACAAATCGCTGATGTGAGCAACAGCACCCTCAGCCAGGGTCAACTCGGCGTTTTCGCCGAAGCCACCAGCACTTCAACTCAGGTTGTCTATAGCGATGCGCGTGTGTGGAGACTGTAAGAAAAACCAGGGCGGTGCTGAGCTACCTGGCCCGCACCCCCAACCCTGGCGCATCCGGCAGCACCAGCTTCCCATCTAGAACCGTCACGCCCACATAGGGATCATTATCAATCAGCAAGTGCCCATCCAGATCAGCATAATCCACGAGCGGCGTCAAGTGAGCAGCAGCGGTAATCGCAAGCGAACTCTCGATCATGCAACCAATCATCACCCGCAGGTTATGAGCGCGTGCCACGTGGATCATCTTCAAGGCATGGTTCAAGCCACCGCACTTCATGAGCTTGATATTGATACCATCTACGCAGCCTACTAGCCTGGGAATGTCCTCAACAGTGACACAACTCTCATCGGCAATGATAGGAATCGGTACATTGTCGCGGATCAACTTCAGTCCCAGCAGGTCGTGGGCAGGGATAGGTTGCTCGACAAACTCAATATTGTAGGGTATGAGGGCATTGATCGTCTTGATGGCCTCTTTAGGCGTCCAACCAGTATTGGCATCAACACGAATGATAGCACTAGAAACGTCTCGGATAGCCTTCAGGTTGTCTAGATCATTTTTCGTGCCCACCTTAATCTTGAGAATAGGATAGTCTTTTGCTAGCAGAGCTTTTTTTGCCATATTCGTGGGCGTGTCTATGCCGATGGTGTAGGACGTATGGGGTGTATACGCCGGGTTAAATCCCAGGAGCTTGTACAAAGGCACGCTGAGTATTTTTCCTATGAGGTCATAGAGAGCCATATCAACCGCTGCCTTTGCGGAAGGATGAAGCCGTATAACCTTGTCAATACTTTGGAGGATGTCTTCAATAACAAACGGATCATCACCAAGATTACCTGCAAATAGAGCGATACAGGCCAGTACAGTCTCTTGACTCTCTCCATAATAGCCGCTAGGAGCAGCTTCACCATAGCCCGTATATTCCCCATGATTTACCTGCACAATCACGTTAGACGCTGTGTATTCGACTGCGCGAGCAATACGGAACGGCGTTGTCAGTTGGAGGTCGATGGGTTTAGCGTCGATATGCATGTGATATCCTTTCTCTGCAGCCTGGCAACACCAGTATCTCCCTTTATATTATCATATCGTAACTCTTCAGGACTCCTCACTGCCTGCGGCAGTTCGCAAGAGCTTTTTTCTGCTGCGGGCATGGCAGCCGGCGGCTGCCATGCCCGCAGCAGAAAAGACGTGCGAGCCGCCGTAGTAGAGTGCCGAGCAATCCTGCCTGGGGGGCAGGTAATGAGAGCACGTGCGCGAGGAAAAACAACAAAACGCAACTTTTAAATAGCCCTGTTTGGCTGCAGAGGTCGCTTGTAGGTGCTGTGCGGGTATGTTATGATAGGGGTGGCAACATCAGGAACCGACTCGCCAGGGGGCGAAGACACTAAAACGAGAAGAGAGGGGACAGAGGAGACCTGGGTAAGCGACCTGGATACACGAAGGGGGAAGACCATGGCCCAAAAGTTCGAAGACGGGGTAGCATATCGCAGCATCATCACCCTGGCCATCATGGGTACCCTGGCAATCATCATTGCAGGTCTATTGCGTCCTAACTCGCCGCAGGCAACCTCTACTATCGCTCTCCAGGCTGGGAGCACGGCCCCCAACTTTACGCTGACCACACCAGGTGGCAAACGAATCAGCCTCAGCGACTATCGTGGCAAACCCGTCATGCTCAACTTCTGGTACGCCACCTGCCCCGGCTGCCTGACTGAGATACCAGGCATACAGAAGTTTTACGCAACACAGCATACTGCCGGGAAGGATGCTGTCATCTTAGGCATGAATATTCTGGACAATGCCCAGACCGTGGCGCAGTTTGTCCAACAACATGGACTGACCTATCCTATGGCGTTGGATCAGAATCAGCAAGTGATGACACTGTACCATGTGAATAGCACACCGGCCTCTTACTTCATCGATCGTCAAGGCATCATCCGTTCCATCGTCATTGGCCCTGTCGAGGATATTGCGCTACAACAGCACATGGTGCAGATCAGTTAAATGTGCGTTAGTGACTCAATCGTCGCCAGGAGCGTCTCTTGCGGACACGGCTTGGTCAGATACCCGTCGGCACCCAATGCCTCGGCATGCCGTTGGTGCTTCTCGGAGGAGCGCGAAGTCAACATCACAACTTTGAGCCGGGCGAATTCCGGGTTGGCGCGAAGAATATTGAGCACATCGTAGCCATTCAGATTGGGCATCTCGATATCGAGCAAGAGCACATCAATGGAGTTGGTTTGCAGTCGCTCTAATGCCTCTTCCCCATCACGTGCTTGCATCACGTCGTAGCCTGCGTGGCTGAGTATTTGCAGCACCGACTGGCGTATGTACACCGAGTCATCAGCAATCAGGATCGTCCGGCGCGGTGGAGATGTTCGCCTGTTGCGCTGTGTCGTCTCTTTCATCAAGACCTGCTGTGCCGGATCGGTATACATCACCAGCGTGGGCAAATCAAGCACGAGCAACACACTGCCATCCCCGGTCTCGTTTAGAACCGTTCCTGCAATGCCTGGACGTTGCAGATAAGCCGCCAGTGGCTTCATCACAACCTCGACCTCCCCTAAAACCTTGCTCACCTGCACTGCTAGACCATGGTGTTGCAGTATCAGCACTGGCCGCACCGTCTCCGCGGAACCCTCTTCCCCGGGAAAACCGAGTAACTCATCAAGCACATACAGTGCATCATACCGCATGTTTTTCTCATAGTTTATATTCTCATAGTTTATATATTGCACTTGCGAAAATGGCACGACGACCTGCTGACTACCGACACCTAGCAGCAACCCGTGAACAGTACCACGCGAATGGGGCAGGCGCAAGTAAAAGCTGGTGCCTCCTACAGCATTCTGTTGTGCTGTGATGGAGCCTTTCAAATGGTCGATAGATTCACGTACTGTATCCAACACCTTGGTATGGATGCTTGTGGAGAAGCCCAGCTCAATAGTCGCCTCGTTGTCTGCAGCGTGTGCATGCAGCCAGATACGATAGGGGCTGTGTTCTGAGCTTTCCGGTGCGCCGAAGCTATCAGCAACGCACGTACGTACCAGTTGCAAGAGTGGATGTGCTAACATTTCCAGCGTATCCCGTGCAATCTCGGTTGTTTCACCGACAGCCTCGAAGTGGACCTCGCATCCTTGTGCCTCAGCACTCATCTTGACAGCACGCTGCAAACGCGGTAGGAACGTACTGAGTGGGGCTAAATGCAACAGCAACGCATCGCTACGCACCATCGCCGTCTGAGTCAAATGCTTCTGTAGTGTACGCTTCAGTTGCTCAAGTGCCGTACGTAGTCGGGCAGATGCCGTAGCAACATCAGCAATGGCTTCACTCAGTGAATGTATCAGTATTTCATCTTTGGTGTGAGGATCAATCTCTAGTTCGTCCCAACGCCAACTATCTTGCACTTCCTGTGATCTTGTTGCTTCGGGACGCGGCCCGCTCTTGCGCCGGTAGACGTGGCCAATACGTCGCATCGACTCGTTCAAAATGCGTGCAACCAGTGACGACATGGGAGGTTCATCATCGCTACTTGCAATATTCGAGGCAGCAGGAAAGGTGGAGAGGCGCGTCTCTAATTGCTGCAAGCGCAGTTGGGCGGCAAAGAGTTCCTGCTGCGCGCTCTCGACCTGTGCCTGGAGATGCTCCAAAGGGGTGCGCTGTGCGGCTAACTGTTCGATGTGCAGCATCAGTTGCTCCAGGTGGCGTGCATCTACCTGTACCGCAGCTAATCTGGCACCGGACCTGGTTGCTTGCTCCCCAGGCAAGCTTCCCAGAGGTCGAGTTATTTGTCCAGAGGGTAGGTGTCCTGTGGGTGCTTTTTTCTCAAAATCTAGTAATTGCAGCGGCACCGTAACAGACCTGGCACCAGCGCTCTCAACCGCGCCGTCAGTTCGTATGCCCACATTGAGCGTATTGTAGATCTGCTCGAGTTCTGCGCGTGGGGTGTCACTCTCGCGCCCTGTGCTGGCGATGTTGTAGAGTGTCGCTTCCAGAGCCTGCACGGAGTGGGTAAGCGCAACCAACCCTGTCAAGTGGGTAAGCGCACCGCTCCTCATCCGATCAACAAGCGTCTCGGTGTAGCGAGCAATAGTAGAGATATGCTCGTACCCAACAGCACCTGCCGTCCCTTTCAGTTTATGCGCGCTGTGTTGGAGGGTCATCATACTTGTGGAGTGATCGTCTTGCTCCAATTGACGCAACGCCTGTCGCATCACAGCGATCTCCTCGTCGGCTTCGGTGACGAAGAGGACCAGCATATCATCTGCAATGTCGGACGTTGAAGATTGAGAGGTAGGATCAACAGGGGGAAGTGTTTGTGTTGCCGTATCAGCAGTTGGGCTGTTCAAGCCCAGTTCTTCTGCCATATCAAAGGCACGCAGCACTGCGAGATCATCCTCTGAGAGTTCGTCTTGATTGGAAGGATGGAGTGCTTCATGCAAGATGGGTGCCCTCCCCGATGCGTTGCATTATGTCTGTGAGAATTGCTGGTATATCTAATACCGATGCCTCGGATTGTGTGGTCGTCACTCCACGAGTAGGGACAAGCAGGCCTACCGGGAGACCAGAGCAATTTGCAATGAGTAGCTGGCCAGGGTCATAGCCCGCTTCAGGATCATGTGCCAACGTAGGATCGAGCTCGGTCTCAGATGCAGGAGTGGAAAGATAGGCATCCAGATCAATCACGGCGATAGTTTCGCCACGCCAGGCAAAAATGCCGACCATCCAGGCAGGAGTAGCGGGCAGCAAGGCAAAACGTTGAGGACAGGGCATAACCTCATACAGTGCCACCAGTGAAATGAGGCAATCACCACTGCTAAGCTCACATTTCAAATATTCTTCTGGCGATGGAGCGGGAGGAGTGAACGATGCCCACTCATGCACATAGCCCCAAAACTCTTCATCGCTTAACTGATCAAGGGCTTCTGCCGTCAGTATGGGAGGCCATTTGCCGCTCATGAATATGTTGGAACACCTAGATAGGAATAGATCGTCGAAATAACTTCTTGCGTCTTGAATGGTTTCGTGATGTAGTCCTTGGCACCGGCCAGACGCCCTTTGAGACGATCTATCACCCCATCGCGGCCAGAAAGCATGATAATGACCGTATTAGCAAGGTGTGGCTTTGTTTTCATGCGACGGGCGATCTCGTATCCATCCATTTTCGGTAGGCCAACATCTAGTATCACCAGGTCGGGTATCTTCTGTCGTCCTTCTGCTAATGCTCGCAGCGCCTCGATCCCGTCAGGATAACTCACGGATTCAAACCCTTCGCGTCTCAGGCTGGTCTCAAAGATCTTGCGAACGATGAGAGAGTCGTCTATGACCATCACCAGTTTGCTCATAACCGTTGTCCTCTTTCTTTCTTCCACTCTGCGATCTGCTACTTATACCACCATCTAAGGATTTCTTAGGGACGTTAGACCCCAAGCGGGGCGCTGGGCAAGAAGCCTGGAAACACTCTGTTCCACGTTTCCCAGGTTTGTGCTCCCTGGATTGACAAATAACCAGGAAAAGGCTTAAAACCTCGCAGTGCTGAGAAATACAGACACACACAATGTTACCATAAATCTCTGCTAAAGTGCAACATATTCCGTATAAAAATATGCTTAAGATTTTCCGTTTGTTGCCCACGTGGAAACAAGCTGATGGGATCTCACTAAACGCTGGCGTAACTCTTCAAGACTCCTCGCCGCCTGCGGCGGCTCGCCTATTCGTGTAGTGGGTGCGGGCATTGCTGCCGCAGGCAGCAATGCCCGCACCCACTACTAAACACCTGCGAACTGCCGTAGGCAGTGAGGAATCTCGAAGCGCGGAGACCTGAGTAGTTACACGCTGGTTAAGGGTGGGTTGCTTGTGCATAACTCCCAGCATGACTTGCTAAATATTCCCATTTGTCGGTACAATGCAGGATACCTATTAATCTACAGGCCTATATATCATACAAGAAAGGACGGTCGCAGTCATGGCAGACTTCATGAGATTCCCTACACCACGCGAACACGTACTCACCGACGGCAACACTACCGTCGGCGTGATCAGCGATATCTGCCTCGTCTCCCATTTGCAAGTTGGACCATGGCAGGTGCTCTACCGACCGCAGGAGACAGGCGACGTCAAACGTTGGGGCTTGCCGCTCATGATCCCCAACTTTTCCAGGCTCAAAGACGGCATCTTCAAAGACAAGGGCACGACCCTGCCGATTCACGGCTTTGGCCGTGACTTACCCTGGACGATCGTCGAGCAGGACAGCGCACGACTGCGTATGCAGTTGCACAGTAGCGATGCCACGCGTCCGGACTACCCCTACGAGTTCACATTTAGCGCAAGCATCGTCGCCGGCGATGGAACACTCACTTACACCCTCACGATGGAGAATCACAGCGAGGAGGATATGCCCATCGCGCCCGGCTTTCACCCCTACTTCGCCGTGGCTCAGCAAGATAAAGCCAAACTCGTCACCGATGGCCCGGCAGGCTTTGCAGCCGCCGCCTTTGACTGGGATAACCACCCGCCCGATAACCCCTATGCTTTTCCCCACCATGTCACGATTCAGGTGCCACAACAGGGGACCTTGACGATTGCTGAACTCCCCCAGGACGGCATCTACAGGCTGGCCATCATGCAAGTCTGGTCGGAGCCGGCTAGCAGGCCCGATCACGCCTTTGTCTGTTTCGAGCCAACTGTCGGCAGCGAAGATGCACTGAATCGACCTGCAGACCGCCTGACTATCGCCCCACACACTTCACAATCCATTGTCTTGCAGTTGGTAGCAAAACCGCTATAGTCATCCGTCCTTATTGAGAAGGGACCGCTTCTCATTTGACACCCTTGGCTCGCTGTGCTACGATACGATGTGAAGAAGTGTACAAAAGACACCAGGTACCGGGTACATTTACGCACGTACAAACGGAAATGGAGGATGCCCACGTATGGGAACACTCCCCATCTTTATTTTGGTTACGCTTGCCATCCTCTTTGGTATACTGGTCATGGCGCTGTGTAGCATCCTGGGGCCAAAGAAACCAACGCCAGAGAAGTTGGCACCTTACGAATGCGGTATTCAAGAGATCGAAGCTCCCAAACGGCGTTTTCCCGTCAGATATCTCTTGACGGGCATGCTCTTTATTGCATTCGACATCGAAATCGTCTCGTTTTATCCCCTGGCCGTCTTAATGCGCCAGCTTAAAGTCTTCGGGCTGATCGAACTGCTCGTCTTTCTGCTGGTCCTGATGATCGGCTATCTCTATGTTTGGCGCAAGGGAGCATTCCAATGGGAGTAACAAACCCCTGGGAGCCGGTACAGACGTTCTCGAATACGCAGACGCCTCGGCGACGAGAACTGCCTGTGAAGAGCGGCGAGTTCGGTATCCTGACTACTCAGGTGAGCAAAGTGATAGATTGGGGGCGCAGCTCCTCGCTTTGGCCCGTAACGTTTGGCCTGGCCTGCTGTGCCATTGAGATGATGTCAGCCAGCGCCGACCGCTTCGACATCGCACGTTTCGGCGCCGAGGTGTTTCGCGCCTCACCGCGGCAGGCTGATTTGATGATCGTCGCTGGGCGCTGTTCGATCAAAATGGCACCCGTGCTGCGGCAGATCTACGACCAGATGCCAGAACCGAAGTGGGTCATCTCGATGGGTGCCTGCGCATCCTGCGGCGGCGTCTTCAATAACTATGCCCTCGTCCAGGGGGTGGATAAGATCATACCGGTCGATATCTTCATCCCTGGCTGTCCGCCGACGCCGGACATGCTGCTCTTCGGCCTCAACGAACTGCAGCGCAAAATCCGTGACAGGGTTCCAAATCCGCCTGACCCCTTGAAGGCCAGCGGCCTCAAGCTACAGGGACCGATAGGAGAAGAACTGTAACATAAAGTGACCGATATTGGCAAAAAGTATTGCCAGGTCCTCCAAAAAGCAGACGGGTACGGGTATACACAGAAAGGAGAGGCGGCATTTCCTCCCGTCCCCTAAAGGGAGACGGGTCCCCACGCCGCATGTTTATGGACAAAACAGCAATATCGGCAGTAAAGAAGGTACAGGCAAAGTTCCCGCAGGCCGTAGTCGAGACGGTCGAGCACCGTGGTGAACAGACGATTGTGCTCGTACCGGAACAGTTGGTAGCCGTCTGCACCTACTTGCACAAACAGCTAGCATACACCTTCCTTTCGAGTGTGACGGCAGTGGACTGGCTGGAGCGCATACCACGTTATGATGTCGTCTACCATCTGCTGTCGATCCCGCACAGGAGTGAACTTCGTCTGAAGGTGCGCGTGGGCAAACGAGGTGAAGAGCATCCTTCCGTACCCACCGTCACGGGCGTCTGGCCGGGGGCGAACTGGTACGAGCGCGAGGTGTACGACCTCTTCGGCATCACATTCGCAGGCCATCCAGACCTGCGCCGCATCCTGATGCCCATGGACTGGACCACGCACCCGCTGCGCAAGGATTATCCCCTGACGGGATTCGACCTGCCTGAGCCTCACTGGGGCGGCCAGATTCCCTATGACACCGACCCCGGCGTCGGCAGCCAGACGCTACGCACCCCGGAGGGGCGTGAACTCAACGAGAGCCGCAGTAACATCAGCCAGGCCCAGGAGCCAGGAACGAATAAGAAATAATATGAAACAACAAGAGGTAGCGACACAATATACTATTGGAGACAGCCAGCCCACCGAAGGTGGGCAGCGAATCGACACCATGACTATCAACATGGGTCCACAGCACCCCAGCACACACGGCGTGCTGCGACTCATCCTGACCATCGAAGGTGAGATAGTCCTCAAAGCTGTTCCAGATATTGGCTTCCTGCATACAGGGATCGAAAAGACCGCCGAAGCCAAAACCTATCACCAGGCGCTGGTACTGACCGACCGCACGGAATACCTGTCCCCGCTCTGCAACAACCTGGCCTACTCACTCGCGGTGGAGAGGCTGCTAGGTGTGGAAGACGAGATCAACGACAAGATCAAGTATGCGCGCGTCTTGCTCGTCGAGCTGCAGCGCATCGCCAGCCACCTGGTCTTTCTCGCCAGCAGCGCCCTCGACCTGGGAGCCCAGAGTGTCTTCCTCTACTGCTTCCGCGAGCGCGAGATGATCCTGGACGTCTTCGAGCTGGTTTCCGGCGTGCGTATGATGACCAGCTATATCTGCCCTGGCGGTTTGCAGGCCGACCTGCCTCCCGGCTTCGACGCGAAAGTGCGCGAGTTTACCAGCATTTTCCCGCAGCGCCTGCAAGAGTATCACGATCTCTTGACCAATAACCAGCTCTGGCTCGAACGTACCAAGGGTATAGGCATCCTCAGCGCTGAGGATGCCATTGCATATGGCGCAAGTGGCCCGGTCCTGCGTAGCAGCGGCGTCGTGTGGGATATCCGCAAGGCTTTTCCCTATAGCGGCTACGACCAGTTTGATTTCGATATCCCGGTTGGCTCCAATGGTGATGTCTACGACCGTTACCTGGTGCGCATGCTGGAAATGGAACAGAGTCTCAAGATCGTGAATCAAGCCCTGGAAGGCATGCCCACTGGCCACTACCGCATCAGTAACCCCAAGATCGCACCGCCTCCTAAGTGGCAGATCACCGGCAGCATGGAAGCGCTGATCCATCACTTTAAGCTGTACACCGAGGGCTATTGCCCCCCCAGGGGTGAGGTGTTCGTGCGTACCGAGGGGGCCAAGGGTGAGGTTGCTTACTACTTTGTGAGTGACGGCAGCAACAAACCCTATCGCATGCATATACGTGGCGCATCATTTGCCAACCTGCAAGCGCTGCCGCTGATGATCGAGGGTGGGTTTCTTGCTGACGTGGTAGCCGCAATTGGCAGCATTGATATCGTGCTAGGTGAGGTTGATCGATGATTTCAGAACAGGCGAAGCAGCGTATGCGTGACCTGGCGGCGCGCTACCCCGTGGCGCGCTCGGCAGTCATGCCCGCGCTCTATATTGCCCAGCAGGAAGAGGGCTACATTACACAGACGGGTTTGCAAGCGGTGGCCGAGGCGATTGGCTTGACCGTCGATGATGTCGAGAGTGTGGCGACGTTCTACACGATGTACTATCAGCAGCAGCCAGGCAAAAAAGTTATCAAGGTTTGCACCAGTATTTCATGTTACCTGCGCAACTGCGATGCCCTCGTGAGCCACCTTGAGCAACGCCTTGGCATCAAACGCGGTGAAACAACCACCGACGGTAACTATACCCTGCTGACGGCTGAGTGCCTTGCCTCCTGTGGCACGGCCCCGCTCCTGCAGGTCAACGACGAATTCGTGGAGAATGTCACGCTTGAGATGGCCGACACGCTCATTGATGAGTGGAACAGGGAATTGGGCAAGGAACGATACATATGCCAGAACTCATAATCACGAAAGATATCGATGCCCCTGGTTTGGATACCCTGGAGGGCTACCGCCAACATGGCGGCTACCAGGCGCTGGAACGCGCCCTCAAAGAGTATCAGCCTGACGAACTTGTCGAGATGGTCAAGAAATCAGGCCTACGCGGGCGCGGTGGAGCGGGCTTTCCAACGGGGATGAAATGGAGCTTCCTCGCCAAAAATGACAAGCCGCGCTACCTCTGCTGCAATGGCGATGAGAGCGAACCGGGCACGTTCAAAGATCGTATGTTGATGGAGAAAAACCCTCATCAGCTCGTCGAAGGGGTTATCATCACTAGTTATGCCTGCCGGGTGTCAACCGCTTTTATTTATATTCGTGGTGAATTGCCATTGGCGGGACGACAGGTCCAACGGGCCATTGAAGAGGCATACGCCGCCGGGTACATCGGCGAAAACATCCTCGGCAGCGACTACAGTCTGGATGTGATTATGCATCGTGGCGCCGGCGCATATATCTGTGGAGAAGAGAGCTCTTTGATGGAATCGCTCGAAGGAAGGCGTGGCTATCCACGTCTGAAGCCGCCTTTCCCAGCCGTCGTTGGTCTCTACGGCGGCCCGACCGTCATCAATAACGTCGAGACGCTCTCGACCATTCCGGCCATTGTGCTCAATGGAGCCGAATGGTACGCCTCGTTTGGCACCGAGAAGAGTAAGGGCACACGTGTCTTCTGCCTGAGTGGGCATGTGAAAAAACCCGGCAACTATGAGTTGCCACTAGGAACGCCACTACGCACACTGATCTATGACGAGCAATACGGCGGCGGTATCCTGGGTGACAAACAACTCAAAGCCATCATCCCCGGCGGCTCCTCCACTTTTATACTGGGCGCAGACAAGGTAGACACTCCGCTTGACTTTGAAGCCATCGCCTCCGTCGGGTCCATGCTCGGCTCCGGTGGCGTCATCGTCATGAACGAGGATACCTGCATCGTCGGGGCGGTGCTGCGCATGACCGAATTCTACCGCGATGAATCCTGTGGCAAGTGCACTCCCTGCCGCGAAGGCACCTACTGGTTAACCGAGATTCTCCATCGCATCGAACATGGACACGGCAAGGAGAGCGATATCAACCTGCTCATGGACATCTGCGATAATATCAGTGGCAAATCATTCTGTCCCCTGGGCGATGCCGCCACTAGCTCGATTACCAGTAGCATCAAACTGTTCCGCGCAGAATATGCGTATCACATCCGCGAAGGACGGTGCATGGTTGGACCAGGTGCCCTTGCGAGTGCCAGGTCATAGTGCTCGATAAATCGGCCACACGTGACGTGCTGGATAAATCCGCACTCTACGTGGGACTCGATAAATCGGCCCGCTACAAGAACGGTAAAAACTATGCCAGAAGAGAAAAAAGACGAATTTGTACATCTGACGATAGACGACATCCCGGTCGCAGTTCCCCCTGGAACACTGGTCTGGGCGGCAGCAAAACAGATCGGCATAGAGATCCCCATCTATTGCTACCATCCCAAAATGCCCCCGTTGGGCGCATGCCGCATGTGCTTCGTCGAGATTGAGAAAGTGCCCAAGCCGCCCCAGACAGCCTGCACTACACCTGTCAGCGAAGGTATGGTCGTCCATACCAACACCGAGAAAGTACTCAAAGCACGCAAGGGAACGCTGGAGTTTCTCTTGATTAACCATCCGCTTGACTGCCCCATTTGTGATAAGGGCGGCGAGTGTGATTTGCAGGACTTCACCATGCGTCATGGACCCGGTGGTACACGCTTCAACCTCTACAAGCGTCACTATCCCAAGCCTATTGCTGTCAGTGATCGGGTCATGCTTGATCGGGAACGATGTATCTTGTGCCAGCGTTGCACGCGCTTCAGTTCGGAAATCTCCATGGACAATGGCCTCGTCATGATCTCTCGCGGGTTCAGGATGGAAGTGGGCACGGCCCCCGACCACGCTTTCGACTCGGTCTTCTCTGGCAATACTGTTGAAATGTGCCCGGTCGGTGCCCTGACAGCCACCAAGTACCGCTTCAAAGGCCGACCGTGGGATTTGAAGCGCACACCGAGCGTCTGCAACAACTGTAGTGTGGGCTGCAATGCGCGTGTTGATGTGCGTGTTGACAAAATCATGCGCTTAATGTCGCGCACCAACGACGACATCGACGACGGCTGGCTGTGTGACCGTGGACGCTGGGACTTCGATTTTGTCAATAGCTCACAACGTCTACGTACACCCCTGATGCGCTTGCGTCGCACTGAGCAATTGGAACCGGCAACCTGGAATGAAGCTCTCTTTTTCATCGCCAGCCGCTTGACCAGCATCATAGACAAACAGGGCCCCCAGGCTGTTGGTGGCATCGGCTCAACCCGTACCACCAACGAAGAAGCCTATCTCTTCCAAAAACTACTGCGGCAGGTCATCGGCTCACCCAACGTTGACCACTACCACGGCCACTTCCCAGGCCCTCGCGACCCATTGACGGGCAAACCCTGGCTGATGAGTAACAGCATTGCAGAGATTGAACGAGCCTCTCACATCGTGCTCATCGCCGCCGATCCCTACCAGTATCAACCCATCCTCGACCTGCGCATCAAAAAGGCGATGAAGGCAGGCGCAAAAATCTACATTGTCAATTCTGCAGAAACTGAGCTCGATCGTTTTGCAGTGAACAAGATAACGATTCCTGAGCACGGCGCGGGGATAGCTGCGAAGATGCTTCTGCAACACGTGCTCAATAGCGAAATCAGCAATCCGCACCAATACGAGGACATACGGGCGCGAACCCGATTTATCGCGCCCGAGGGGGAGAACGCCTTCGACCCAGAGACAACCACCCAAATGCAGCATCTTGCCAGCGAGATCGCAAACGCGAAGGGAGCCATCATCCTGTACGACGAAATGGCGACGCTCGACCCCGGCTGTGAGGACCTGGCGGCTGACCTGCAGGCACTGGCCGTCGTGACCGGAAATATTGATTATTCCGGCGATCATTCCGGTGCTGGCGTCGGCCCGCTCTTCAGGGATGCCAACTCGCTGGGCGCACGCGACATGGGGCTTTTGCCCGATACCCTCCCTGGTTACCAGCCTGCTTCACAAACAGGTCTGTCCTATGCCGAAATGCTCAGCAGTCCGCAGATCAAGGCATTGTATGTCATGGGGGCAAACCCTGCGCGGCACCTGAGTAGTCCCCCGATTTATCGCGGGGAATTCCTTGTTGTGCAGGATATCATGCTCACCGAGACGGCTCAACAGGCCGATGTCGTCCTGCCAGCGGTCACCTTCGCAGAAAAGGAAGGCAGCATGACCAATATCGACCATCATGTGCAGGCCATTCGCCGTGCCCTGCGTCCCCTGCCTGGCGCAAAAGCTGATTGGGAAATCCTCGTAGAGTTGGCACAGCAGCTCGGCCAGTCGTGGAACTATAGCAGTCCACGCGAAGTCCTGCGAGAGATCGCGGCTAACAATCCATTGTATGCCGGACTCACCTGGGAAGACCTGGGCCTGCAGGGCATACGCCTACAAGAGCAGGAGGTGGCTCATGCTTGAGTTCCTCAATAACCCTATCGTCGCCGACATCATCAAAAGTGCTATCGTGATGCTTGCCTTGCTGACCATCTTCGCCTACATGACGCTGATCGAGCGCCGTGTCCTGGCGAGATTCCAGGGTCGACTGGGGCCCAACCGTGCAGGGCCGTTCGGCCTCTTACAGCCGGTGGCCGACGGGATGAAGATGGCCTTCAAGGAGCAGATCGTGCCATCACAAGCAAAGAAATCTATCTACCTGATCGCTCCTATCATCTCGGTAATCGTGGCGATCTCTGCCTTCGCTGTGATTCCCATCGGCAATAGCTGGAGTAGCAAACCCAGCATCTGGGACCCGCTGATCGCTGATATCAACGTCGGGTTACTGTGGATTCTCTCCATTTCCTCGTTGGCTGTATACGGCATTGTGCTCGGCGGTTGGGCTTCCGGCAACCGTTACTCGCTGCTTGGCTCACTGCGTAGCGCGGCACAGATGGTTTCGTATGAGACAAGCCTGGGCCTGGCCCTGAGCGGTACACTGATGTGGGCTGGTACATTGAGCATGGTCGGCATCATCCATGCGCAACTTCCTTATAGTGCGAATAATCCCACTGGTCAAGGCATCTGGTTCATAGTCGCACAGCCGCTTGGCTTTGTCGTCTACATCATCGCCGCCATTGCAGAAGTAAACCGCGCCCCATTTGATCTGCCGGAGGCCGAGCAAGAATTGACCGCTGGCTACCTGACCGAGTATAGTGGTCTACGCTGGGCCCTCTACCAGATGGCCGAGTACATCAACATGATTACGACTAGCGCCGTCGCCTCAACCCTCTTCTTCGGGGGCTGGAGCTTCTTCGGGCTAGAGCGTATCCCTGTCCTTTCGATACTCATTTTCCTGATCAAGGTGGCCGTTTTCCTGTTCCTGTTCATCTGGCTACGCGCAACCCTGCCGCGTATTCGCTACGACCGCTTGATGCGCTTCGGCTGGCAGGTGCTCTTGCCGCTGGCTGTGCTCAATATCATCATTACCGCCACGGTGGTCGCCCTGGGTTGGCCCTGGTGGGTCAGTGGCCTGGCGGGGCTGATCGTGATTGTTGCGCTATTGCTCTTAATGCGCCGCCAGACTGTCGCTGCTCAAACTCCTCTAGCTGCCAGGGCAAAGGGGGCGATGGTGTTGCCATTGTCGGTGAGATTGGCGAAGTTCGAGAAGACGCAAGCGGAGCCAGGAGTTCGCTCCACAGCGCAGGAGGCCAAAGTATAAGATGTAAGAATAGGGCCGCATCAGATAAAACAGGTGACAATACTAGGATCACCCTGGTATTATTCAAACATACTATACCATCAGAATTAGCCATGGGCGCATTGGGGAGAGAGCATATGCCAACCGATGCTTACAATAGGTTGTTGAGCCAAATCCAACTCCTAACGTTTGATGAACAACTCAGGCTATTAGAGGATTTGGCGGTCATGATTCGTCAGGAGTTCACAACACAGCCTAAACATAGTATCATGGAATTAGAGGGACTGGGCAAAGAAATATGGCAAGGCATTGATGTAGAGAAGTACATAGAGGAAGAGCGGAACTCATGGGATAGATAGGGTCCGTTCCATGAACTTACTAAGGAGAAAACACATGTCAACTCACGCTTATGATGAAATACTAGAGCAAGTTCAACGACTCACACCTGATGAACAGTTTCAATTGCTGGCAGACCTGGCTATTATGTTGCGGCATCAAGTAACGGCTGAGCCTCTGCATAGTATCATGGAGTTAAAGGGGCTGGGCAAAGAAGTATGGCAAGGTATTGATGTGGAGAAGTACATAGAAGAGGAGTAGGATCATGTCCCTCGACATCATCAAGGGTTTGTACACAACCCTCAAAAACATCGGCAGGAGGCCAACCACCATCTCCTACCCGGAGCAGGAACGGCAGTTGCCGCCGCGTTTTCGCGGACGCCATGTCCTGCACCGCTACGAGAACGAGCTGGAGCGCTGTGTGGGTTGAGGCCGACGAAAACACCGAGGAGAATCGTGTCTCACCGGGTGAGCGTTACGCCAAAGTCTTTGACGTCAACATGCTACGCTGCATCTTCTGCGGCTACTGCCAGGCCGCCTGCCCCACGGGAGCCATCACCCTGGAGCACCAATATGAACTCGCCTCGTACTATCCAGAAGACCTGGTCTATCACAAAGAGCAACTGCTTGAACCCAGGGGCCAGGCAACCGTCGGCACGAATGCGGACTGGTTTGAGCAGGCACCGCCTGAGGCTGCGCAGCCCGTGCCCCAGCAACATCACGTCTTTGATGGACAGCAGGCCAGTGCTGCTGCCGTCGGCCTGGGCGATCTGCCAACCGAGCAGCCCGTGCTGCTGGTTAATGAAGAGCAGGACGAGGACCGTAGGAAGTTAGCAGGCCACAAGGAAGGGGAAGGCGTATGACACCACTGCAACTGTCGTTTTTTGTCCTGGCCGTTGCCAGTATCGCCTCTGCGCTAGGAGTAATAACGTTCAGAAATGCTGTACACAGTGCCTTGAGCCTCATCCTCACACTGTTGTTCCTGGCACTCTTCTACCTGCAACTGGGTGCTATGTTCATAGCCGTCGTGCAAATTCTGATTTACGCGGGCGCAATTATGGTGCTGTTCCTCTTCGTGGTGACCATGCTCGTCAGCGAAGCGGATGATACCGAACTGCGCGATCGCATACCCTGGCAGCGTGGCGTCGCCGCAGCCCTGGGGTTGATACTTGTCGGTGCACTGAGTTACCTGCTCTTCACCAACACCGCCGTCAACAGCGGTGCCGTGGCGACCGGGAACAATAAGCTCTCGCACTGGGTAGCCACGCAGGGCAATATCGAAGCTTTCGGCCTGGCGCTCTTCCACGGCTTCGCGTTCCCCTTCGAGGTGACGAGCTTGTTGATTGTGGTGTCTATCTTAGGTGCATTGGTATTTGGGCGAAGAGCTTAATCGGGGCGGGCGCAATAATGAACTGTTCAGGTCTCCTGTCTTCGAGACTCCTCACTGCCTTCGGCAGTTCGCAGGGATTTGGGGTTGGTGGTGAGTGCGGGCATTGCCGCCTGCGGCGGCAATGCCCGCACTCACCACCAACCTGAGCGAGTCGCCGCAGGCGACGAGGAGTCAAGAAAAGAAGCGACAGGACGTGACGTGCTCGATAAATCGGCACTCTACACACACCGCCTGGCCTGAACAGTTACAGTGAAAGTTCATAATCGGGCCCCCACAGGAGGATGTATGTTACCGGTCTCATGGTATTTAATCGTCAGTGCCATCCTGTTCACCATCGGTGTCACAGGGGTGCTGATCAGGCCCAATCCACTGGTTATTTTTATGTCGATCGAGTTGATGCTTAACGCGGTCAACCTGTCGTTCGTCGCTCTCTCCCGCTACCTCGACTCGGTAGATGGGCAGATGTTTGTTTTTCTCGTCCTGACCGTTGCCGCCGCCGAAGTGGTGGTGGGTTTAGCCTTGATAGTCTCGATCTTCCGCACCCGTCGCGATATCGATGTTGATGATATGAACGTCTTGCGAGGCTAACCATGATAAATCTGACTTTAGGAGCGCTCGTGCTGCCCCTGCTCGGCTTCATCGTGCTGGGCCTGGCGGGAAGGTTCATGCCGCGCACATTCATCGCATGGACAGCCTGTGTCGCTTGCGGTCTGGCCTTTGTCTGCGCCGCCATCAGTTTCTTCTCTGTACTGGGCACGCCCGCCTCGACCTTTGCTAGTAATCCGAGTGTCGGTGACCAGGTGATCTACACCTGGGTCACCTCGGGTGATTTGCAGGTGAGCTTCGGCTTGCTGCTCGACCCGTTATCCGCGGTCATGCTGATGATCGTCACGGGCGTCGGCTTCATCATCCACGTCTATTCTGTTGGATACATGGAAGATGATCCGGGATTCTGGCGCTTCTTCTGCTACCTCAACTTCTTTATTTTTGCCATGGTGCTGCTCGTCAGCGCCGACAACTTCCTCTTCCTGCTCATCGGCTGGGCACTAGTTGGTCTGGCTTCGTTCCTGTTGATCGGTTTTTGGTATCAGCGCCGTGCGCCGGTCGCGGCAGCGCAGAAGGCACTGGTCGTCAACATCATTGGTGACTTCGGCCTGATGATCGCCATCTTCCTGATGTTCAAATATTACGGTACGTTGAATTACTTTGCCAGCGCGAACGGAGTAGGGGTTTTCAACCAGGCATCTTCCAGTGGTGTCACAACGGTCGTCTGCTTGCTGCTCTTCGTCGCGTGTGCCGCCAAATCCGCGCAATTGCCGTTGTATATGTGGTTGCCCGATGCAATGGAAGGTCCAACACCTGTCAGCGCACTCATCCATGCTGCAACCATGGTCACGGCGGGCGTGTATCTCGTCGCTCGTGCCAATCCATTGTTCGAGGTTGCCCCCCTTGCATTGATGACAGTTGGCTTCATTGGTGGTATCACGGCCCTCTTCGCCGCCACCATCGCCGTCTTTCAGCTTGACATTAAGCGCGTCCTGGCCTATTCGACGATCAGCCAGCTTGGCTACATGTTTATGAGTGAAGGTGTGCATAACTATAGCGGGGGTATTTTTCACCTGACGACCCACGCTTACTTCAAAGCCCTGCTGTTCCTGGGCGCGGGTGCGGTCATTCACGCACTTGGCGGCAAGCAGGACATGCGTGAGATGGGTGGACTGTGGCGGAGGCTGCCGATTACCTTCTGGACTTTCCTGATCGCCGCCCTGGCGATCAGTGGCATACCACCCTTCGCAGGCTTCTGGAGCAAAGACGAAATACTCAGCTCTCTGCTGGCGCGAGGTGGAAGTCTGGGATATGCCTTGTGGGCATTGGGTATCATCACAGCAGGCCTGACGGCCTTCTACATGTTCCGGCTCGTCTGTGGCATCTTCGCAGGCGACTATCGTGGTAGCGGGCCTGCGAGCCATGCCCACGGCGCTGAAGAAGAGGACGAGAGCGAAACCGAGGAGCAACCAGTTCATAGCCAGGGCACCCTGCCTGGGGGGCAGGGAGTAGGTGGTCCCGGCTTCTACAATATCCATGAAGTTCCACTCGTCATGTCCATCCCCTTGATCGTGCTGGCGGTCCTCTCCGTGATTGGCGGCTTTGTCGGCTCCTTTAGTCTGTTTGGTCTCCCCAACTGGCATCCCTTGGCCACATTCCTGACGCCAGTCTTCAACCGCGTGCATGCGCCAGAGGCATCATTCTCACTTCAGTGGATTTCAACCGGCGTGAGTGTCGTCGTTGGCCTATTGGGCATTGGCGGTGCCTGGGCGCTCTACGGAAAAGGATTTCAGTACAAGGAGAACACGAATCCGCTCTATCAACTGGTGTTTCATAAGTACTACGTCGATGAGTTCTTCACCCTGGTCCTCATTCGACCTATCTTCTGGCTCGGACGTGCAGCATCACACTGGCTAGAGGATGATGCACTCGACGGTGGCAGCCGGGGTGTGGCCTGGGTATTACGTGGCACAAGTGCGGGGCTGCGCCGCTTACAGACGGGCTATATGCGCAATTACGCCCTGGCCATTCTCTTCGGTGCAGTCTTGATTATCGTCTATTACGCGGCGAGGAGGTAGCGGCATGTTTCCCATTCTTTCGATCACCACGTTCCTTCCGCTCGTTGGAGCAATAGCGCTCCTCTGCTTTCCTCAAGAACTGGTGCGTACTACACGCTGGACAGCTCTTGCAATCGCCTGGATGAACTTGCTCCTGGCCCTGGTACTGGTCCTGGCCTACCTGGCGCTCGGCATAGCGCCGGCAGGCGGTAGCTTCCCCATCCACGAACAATTGCCCTGGATTCCGGCGCTGGGCATCAATTACAGCCTGGGTGCCGATGGCATCAGCGCATTGCTGGTGGCGCTCACGGCACTGCTCACGGTGCTGTGTATCGGAGCCTCGTTCCGCATTGAGCAGAAGGTCAAGAACTATATGGCCTTTATGCTATTGCTGGAGAGTGGTATCATCGGCGTCTTCCTCTCCACCAACCTCTTCTTGTTCTACATCTTTTGGGAACTGATGCTCATACCCGCCTACTTCCTGGTCGGCAGTTGGGGTGGCGAACGGCGTATCTACGCCGCTATCAAGTTTGTGCTGTATACCTCGGTGGGCAGCCTGCTCATGCTGGCGGGCATTATTGCCCTGGGCTACTACCATCAAAAAGTGGCAGGCGGCGGCTACACGCTGGAACTGGCGGCGCTACTGAACACGAAACTCGATAGTGGTGTGCAACTCTGGATTCTGCTGGCCTTTGCCGCGGCCTTCGCCATCAAGATTCCGTTCGTCCCATTCCATAGCTGGTTGCCCGACGCATACTGCGAAGCGCCTGCTCCCGTGACGGCGTTGTTGGCCGGTGCGATGTCGAAGACGGGGGCTTATGGCTTCCTGCGTTTCTGCCTGCCACTCTTCCCGAATGCGGTGCAGACGCTCTCACCGCTCTTCAACACACTGGCTGTTATCGGTATCCTGTATTGCGCGTGGCTGGCGCTGGTGCAGACCGACATCAAACGGTTGCTGGCCTATTCCAGTATCAGTCACCTGGGCGTCGTTATGCTCGGCATGTTCGCGTTCAACGTGCGGAGCATCCTTGGGGGGTCGGTTGCGCAGAATGCACAGGGAATCGAAGGTTCTGTGCTCCAGATGGTCAACCATGGCATCACCACAGGGGCTCTCTTCCTCATCGTGGGCTTTATTGAGGCACGCGCAGGCACGCGCCGCTTGAACGAGTTTGGCGGATTGGCGAGGCGTGTGCCCATCCTGGCCACGGTCATGCTGATTGCCGTCCTCTCGTCGCTTGGTTTACCAGGGCTGAATAGTTTCTCCGGCGAGTTCCTGGCGCTGCTCGGTGCCTTCCGCAATAACGCGCTATTCGGTACATTGGGCACGCTCGTTGTGATACCGGCTGCCTGGTATCTCACCCGTTTCTTCCTGGGCATCATGGAGGGGCCGCGCCAAAGCGAGGGCCCCGTTGCTGTTGCCGAGCGCAAAGGCTTGCTGAGCGACCTACAACTGAGCGAGTTCCTGGTGCTCTTGCCCCTGTTGGTCCTGATCTTTTACATTGGCATCCAGCCATATCCGCTTACAGCCGTGATGGAGTCGTCGGTGCTCAACACTTTGCAGAATATCGGGAGTGCGTTTGTGCATTAGGAGGGGTATTTTTATGTCTTTCACCTATTTCGTAACCGCCGCCGATTGGGGACGCATCGCACCAGAACTGGTGCTGACAGCTATTGCCTTGCTCGTCATGCTTGTGGACTTGTTCTTGCCGCGAGCGGGCAAAAGCATGCGGGATAGCGGGCCGTCTAACTATTTAGTCCTACCCTCGCTCAGCCTGCTTGGCCTGGTCGGAGCCTTGGTAGCTACTATCGTGCTGTTTATTGCCGGTGATCAGCAGAACGCCTTTAACCAGATGATCGGCTCCGACCAGGGTTCCTTGTACGCCTACATTATCATCCTCAGCGCCTCTACGTTGGGTATCCTGCTCTCGCCCGGCTACCTCAGGCGCATCAACATCCCACACCAGGGGGAGTACTATGCCCTGATGTTGTTTGCCACCATCGGCATGATGCTCATGGCGGCAGCCACCAGCTTCCTGACGGTCTTCCTGGGGCTGGAGATGCTCTCGCTGGCGCTCTACATCCTGTGTGGTTTCGTGACACGCCGCCAGACTTCGCAGGAAGCAGGCATGAAGTATTTCTTGCTCAGTTCGTTCGCCTCCGCCTTCCTGCTTTACGGTATCGCCCTCGCCTACGGTGCGACGGGGAACACCTCATTCATAGGCATCAGGAATTTTCTTGCTGGCCTGGCAGTATCTCAATCCTCCCCAGGCCCTCTGTTTCCTTCCGTCCAGAGTCCTACCCTGCTCCTCATCGCCATGGGTCTATTGACCGTTGGTTTTGCCTTCAAAGTTTCGGCGATCCCCTTCCAGGCCTGGACGCCCGATGTCTACGATGGCGCACCTGCTCCTGTCACCGCTTTCATGTCGGTCGGCACCAAGGCTGCGGCGCTGATCGCGTTCGCGCGTGTCTTCGATATCGCGCTTTTCCCGGTCCGGCACGATTGGCAGCCGATCGTCCTGACCATCACCATCCTGACGATTGTCGGTGGTAACGTGCTGGCACTGGTGCAGAGCAATGTCAAGCGCCTGCTGGCATACTCCAGCATCGCCCATGCTGGCTATCTCTTGATTGGTGTCGTGGTCGGCGGCGAGGTTGTCACTGTGAACGGTAAACTGATAGCTGGCGCTGTCTTCGGCCTTTCTGCTATCCTCTTCTACCTGCTCAGCTACACCTTCCTCAACCTGGGAGCCTTCGGCGTCGTCTCCATCCTGGAGCGAGCTGACAACACAGGAAATAACCTGAGCGAAATCCGCGGCCTCTGGTATCGCCGCCCAGTCTTAGCGGGTGTACTGGCCTTCTTCATGCTCTCATTGGCGGGCTTTCCGCCCATGGCCGGATTCGCTGCCAAATACTATGTGTTCTACGCAGCGCTCGTGAGCGGGCACCCCGAACTACTGATTATCGGCGTTCTCGCCAGTGTGCTAGGCATGTACTACTACTTGCGCGTGATCGCGGTGATGTTCATGGAACGCGAACAAGAGGCCGCGGGAGCCCGATCGAGCGCGTCCGGGACCACTTCGCCCATTCCGGCTGTCGGCAGGCGTATCTCAGCGAAGCTAGGCGCGCCAGGCACTTCCAGGGGGACGGCGACGGCTGTTGCTGTGAAGACACCGGCCGTCAGCAAGGCGAAGACGCCGGTGGCCGTTGAGCCGGCCACTGCGGAGGAGTCCTCGATAAATCGGGACGCTACCGCCTGGACGACGTGGGCTGCGCTTGGTATTGCGGGCGCAGGGACGCTGTTGATGGGGACGCTGCTGCCATTCTGGTTAGTGGACCTGGCGCAACGGGCAGCGGCGATGATGCTCAAGTGAAGGGGAGCAAGCAAGTCATGAAAAAGCGTGTGCTTTTCCTGTGTACCCACAATTCGGCCCGCTCACAGATGGCAGAAGGCTTACTGAGGCACCTGGGTGGTGAGCAATTCGAAGCGTTCAGTGCAGGCACCGAGGCGACGGCTGTGCGTCCTCTTGCCATCCGTGCGATGCAGGAGCTGGATATTGATATCTCGGGGCAACAATCCAAGACCCTGGATCGCTACCTGAACGATCCCTTCGATGAGGTGATTACGGTGTGCGATGCGGCTGCCGAGGTCTGTCCCGTTTTCCCTGGCGCGAAACGCCGGCGGCACTGGTCATTTCCCGATCCCTCTCGGGCTACAGGGAACGAGGAGGAGCAATTGGCGGTCTACCGTGCTGTTCGCGATGCGATCAGGGGGCGTATTGAGACGGAGCTGGTTGGTGAAGGGTGAGGATCTTCTATCGTCGATACGTGACGTGCTGGATAAATCCGCACTCTACGGGGTATTGTCAACTTGCCGAAAAGCGAAATCTCTGGCATACTGATGGCATGAAAACAAACACCACTGCTCCCAACTAGAAAGGCTTTCGCTTCCCATTGGGACAAATGGAAAGATCGTGCCCTGGTCGAGTTGAACGTCGCCGTGTTGTTCTCGTTTGCCAAACACGGGGTGATCATGGTAGACCACCATACCGCTTCCCGGCAGTTTCTGTGTCACGAGGCGGTGGAAAGGCAGGCTGGGCGATCGGTACCGGCCCATTGGGTGTGGATCGTGCCACCGCTATCTGGCTCGGCCAGTCCGATCTTCCACGTTTCCCACTATAGAAACACCATTCTCAAACCGAACTTTTTTTATCAACCGGTGCCCTGGCAGCAACGGTGCTCTGGGGGCGTATGAAAGACTCTGCTGGGAAATTTTGTCCAGACAAGTGGACAAGGCAAGAAGAAGAGGGTAGAGTAGAGGGAACAGGTCATGAGGAAGTTCCTCAGCGGCGGAAAGTGAATGTATCGGAAGATATCAGGGTTGTTGGAAGACCCTGCTTACCAGGAAGGCGAGGCCCGCGCTGCTCGTCCTGTCTGTCTGATTGCTCGCTTTATCCGAGGTTGATGCGCCGGTAGACCGCATCAAAGAGGAAACTCACGCCGATGCTTTTGAGCTCCACCAGGTCGCCGCTCTGGTAGTGGTAGGGTCGCCAGTGGTTTTCGCGTCGGTAGACAATGATCTCCTTGACCTCGCTGCCAATCAACACGTACTCCATGAGGGAGGGCAGCGTCTTATAGACCGCGAGCTTCGCGCCCCGGTCGCGCTTCTCGGTCGCCGGGGATAAGACTTCCATCACCATGACCGGATCGGTGAGCATTTTCCCCGATTGGTCGCCACACGCCACGCTCAAATCGGGATGGAAGTAGTGGCGGACGGTGCCAATCTGCAGCTTGACATCGCTGCTGTACGCGGTGCAGGGGCCGTCCGCAAGGGCTTGATCGAGCAGGCCTCCCAGGCGTACACACAGGGCTGCGTGAGCAAGGCTTCCTCCGGCCATATCGAGCATGGCCCGCTCGTCGTAGGCGGACGAGGGCGGGCGCAGCATGACCACATAGCCATCATAAAATTCATAATTGCCGTCCGTCGCCTCATCGAGGGCGAGGTACTGCTCGACGGTCATGTAGATGCCATCGCTCACCTGTGATCGATCGGCTACCATTGCTGTCGCTGCTCCTTGCTCATCTGTTAATCGGTGGACCAGTTCCTCTCATCCTATTGTACCATATGCTACTGTCTTCATCCGAATCGCTAGTGCATTTTCACCGAACCTTTTCGGGAAAAGGAAAAGCTTGGGGACACCCCAAACCCCGCCAGGGAGGCTTCGCCCCCTGGACCCCCATTTCCTAGCAGGCCTCCTGACTTTGCACTAGGTTGTTGGCCATGAGTTGGAGATAGTTGACGGGCAACGGTGTCGTCATGCTTCCCATCAGGACAAGCCTACCTCCACGACGCAGGCTGCCCAGCGCGGCGAGTGTCGCATTTGGGTCACCCGCCTGCCCGACCATGTCGAACGCGAGCTGCACGCCTCCATCCGAGGCCGCACGCAACGAAGCTGCATCTGTCTGTACGTCGCCCGGTAGCGCTACCGGCGTGACGCGCCCGCCGCCTGCGCGTGCCAGTGCTTCCAGTGTCGCCTTATTCCGGACAAGCACGCTTCCGGGGCGTGGCTCCGGCATCGGCACGTCTTTGAGACGAAGTTCGCCGCCGAGCCGGTCGATCTGCCAAGCTTTCATATGTTCCTCCATAATGTGACTCTTACTTATTATTTTTATCATCGATACAAATCGAAACGGTACCACCAACCGACCCGACAGGGAAGCAGCGATAGATCATGAAATGCTGGCAGCGAATGGCGTTTTATGCTGCCAGCTTGACCTCAGTTCTCTCATTGCAAACCTGGAATCGACTCCGTAACGTGGCACGGTAATCCTGAGCATTCATAAGGATATCGAGCACATTTGCGTCCTGGTCCACCGCTGGCCACAGAGACGGTCTCTGACCACGGAGAGGAAGGAAGACCTCATCCAGGTGCCACTTGTCACCACAACGAGGGCGACGACGACGCCATTCCTTGGCGTAGGTCTGCCCAAATGTGAGGCACCATTGCCGCACCGTTTCAGAGGTCACGACAACGCCGCGCTGTGCCATCAGCTCTTCGATAGCACGAAAACTGAGCGAAAAGCGGAAAGACAGCCCAACCGTATGACTGCTAATTTCCGGTGGGAAGCGAAAGCCTTTCTAGTTGGGAGCAGTGGTGTTTGTTTTCATGCCATCAGTATGCCAGAGATTTCGCTTTTCGGCAAGTTGACAATACCCGAAGATTAATTCTACGCCTGCACATCAATAGCGTGTGACATCCATCGTCGCCAGTTGCTGGATCTGATCGGCGATACTGGCCACGCCTTTCTCTGCTGTGCCCGTGTGGGGATCAATACCCCCATTGAGCACCATCCTTGCTAGCGTATCCATGTCACTGCCTAGACGCTTCCCCTCTGCCAGCACCAGGTGCGGATCATCCAGAGCGACCAGTTGGCTGGCATCCTGTTGCACCTGGCTCAACCAGGCATTTATGGTATTGAGTTCTGTGCTGATAGCATCAGCCAGCATTACCTGCTCCTTCAAGACTCCCGGCGATAGAACTATAGCGTTCAGATGATTATGAATATGCCTCAGGTAGCTGGTCACATTGGGCGTCAACGAGCAATCTAGCAAAGGAATCGCGGCGACTTTCGTCACCGTGCCATCATCAGGCGTATTTTCCCCGCCAGCAGCCGCCTGTTGTAAATTCTGCATACAGTTGCTTCCGTCAAGCAGATAGAGGATATCGACCACCTTGTGACGTATCCCAACCGGGTCATTACTATCGACTATCTCTCCGGCCCACTTCTCAATCTCTTGTACATTGTTGAGAAGCCAGTAGTTCAAACCGCCCGGTAGATGGACCTGGGCTAGCTCGGGATCACCGGAGAGCAGATGTCTGAGGTGGCAGAGGTCGTTCAGTTGATTGATCACGGTTAAGCAGTCTTTCAGAGGAGGATTTTGTGGGATCTCGGCATAGTAGCGCCACGTCCCTTTATCCAGAGAAGAGTCCAGGGGGACCGGGCTCTTCGGCTCTTCGGTCACCAAAAAACGGCTGAAGTCGATGAGCAGGTTTTCATGCTTGGGATCAACGTAGGGAGAAGACAGCGTAGCCACACCATTGGTAACCACCAGCGTTCCCAGAGGGCGAGAGCTGGCCTCGCTCTGAGTCTGATCAGGCAAAAGCCAGGCATAATAACTGTTCCCCGCTTGAGGCAACGGAACATTGGAGAGATGTACCTGAAACGTATCGTTGATATTATTTGCGCCGGGTGCTGCTCCGCTGCTTGTAAAGGAGGCATGCCCCACAATGTTTGAGTAGTGGCTCACTTGAGTAAGATGGGTAGATGAGAAGCCTCCGCGAGACACAAACAAAGCAAGCAACCCTGAGCTGACCACTACGGCCATCAAGAGGGCAATCAACACGATCCGTATTCCACGGCGCTTGCGCTGGCGCGCAGGGTAGAGTGCCGATTGATCGCGCACGTGAGGCGGGCGCAACACTCTCGGTGTAGAAACAGGTACTGGCTCAATGGCACTTTCTGGCACCTTTCTCCCTGGAAAGGAGGCACGGGGGGATACCCGGCTCGAGGATGGATAGAGGAAGGTAGGTGGCAGCGCTGGCGGCAACAACACTTGCTCTCCGTTGTCTATCACAGGCTTCGTCAGCGCGCTGCTATCTTGCAGATCCTCTGAGACGTCAGGCAGGCTGCGGATATCAGGCGAGGATATTGGTTGCCTCTGTCTATCGGGGAGTGGCACATTGAGGGCCTCAGCTAGAGCAGTTGTCAGCGCTATGGCATTTGGAAAACGATCCCCGGGCTCTTTCGCGAGACCATGTAAGATAACTTCTGCCTGCTCTGGAGAAATGGCCGGGTTGATGCTCTCAGGTGGGCGAGGTGGCGCACTCACGTGCTGCTGTAGAGTAGCAAGCACCGAATCTCCCTGGAAAGGAGGCACGCCGGTACACATTTCATAGAGAATTACTCCCAGAGAATAGATGTCGCTCACAGAACTGCCTGGATAGCCTCGAACCCGCTCCGGAGAAATGTATATAGGAGTGCCTATCGTTGAAAGGGTGAGCGTGTCTGCCGTTGTGCCTAGCATTTTGACGATGCCAAAGTCGGTGAGCATCGGCTCTCCCATAGGGTTGCGTGTCGTATGACGCTGATCCAACAAAATATTTGCTGGCTTGATGTCGCGATGCAACAGCCCTCGCTGGTGCGCGTAGTCAATTGCATCGCTGATAGAGAGGAAGAGCGAGACCATCTCGGTCGCCGAAGGAAATTTGTGAGCATAAGACGTATCCCGTAGGTAATTGGCCAGTGTCGGTCCCTCTATATAATCCATCACCATATACGCTGGAACGTTCTCGGCCTCCTGAGCAGGCGTTTCAAAATCATATATCTGTACAATATTAGGGTGGCGCAGGGAAGCGACTGCTCGCGCCTCACGCACAAAACGTGACACGAAAGTAGGATCGCTTTGCAGGGCAGCGTGTAAAAATTTAATAGCAACATAGCGCCGCAAACGAGGATCAAAGGCCTTCCATACCTCGGCCATGCCCCCTCGCCCCAGCCGTTCTTGTAGTTCATATTTTCCAAACAAACCTGGACGGATATCCATAACAGGATCACCTCGCATGAGGGTAGCCCACCGATTTATCGTGTGGGCGATTTATCGAGCACGTCACGTCACGAAGTCGATTTGGATAGGGATAGCAGCCAATCTCTCACTTCCCTGGCCTTATAATGTCCAATCTTTTCAAACTGCCTCGCACTTTCCAGCCCCAGGCGGGCGGCCTCAGAGGTCTTCCCACGGCGGGCAGCGACTCGAGCCAGCCCATAGCGAGCTCTGGCAAGCAATTCCGGGTCTCCTGCTGCATTGCGTTCATAGGTCAGGACTTCTTGAAAGGCAGCGGCAGCGGCATTCAGTTGCTGGTACTTGAGGTGGACCTCTCCCCATGCAGCCAGCGCTTTGCTGATGTACCAGGGTGAGCCCTGAGAGCGAGCCAGGTCCAGGCTCTCCTGAAAAGAGGTATTGGCTTGCTCGTAGTTCCCCTGGCCGCCAAGCGCACTGCCGAGGTGCGCAAGTAAGGATGTCAAATAGGTCTGGTTTTCCAACCTGGTCGCCATGGACAGTCCTTCGCGTAAATACTGCTCTGCCTGGACATAGTCACCTTGTTCCACAGCCACCTCTCCCAGGTTTGATAGGAAGAGGCAAACATGTGCCTGCCGCGCCAGGGCTAGCCCTTCCAGGTAATATGCGGTCGCCTGTTTGAGGTCCCCTCGATGAAAGGCCATCACTCCCACATTGTTGAGCAAGGTACTCAAGTGCTCCCGGTGACCTAGAGAACGTGCCAGAGAGAGTCCTTCCAGGTAGTATCGCTCCGCCTCGTGATATCTTCCCTGGGAGTGGTTGACGGCCCCCAGATAGGTAAGCAGCAGCGGCATAAGTTCAAAGTGCTCAAACTGGGTCGCCATGGACAGCCCTTCCTGGTAGAGCGTTTCAGCCTGGGAAAAGTTCCCCTGAAAGTGGAGTACCTCTCCCAGGTGGATCAGCAAGGTGCAGATCCGTTCACGATCTCCCAACTTGCGTGCCAGTTGCAGTCCATCTTCGAACACCATCTTCGCCTGGGTATAGTCTCCACGATGGAAGGCTACCAATCCGAGTGTCGTAAGGAAAGCACTCTCCGCCTCGACCTGTTCCCCCAACTCGCGTGCCAGGCGCAATCCTTCCTGGCTATAACGCTCCGCCTGGGCATAATCTCCGCGCAGTTCGGCAAAGGAAGCCTGGTGCCGCAGCACTGCCAGCCGTTCTCGCATCTCCTCCTGAGCAAGGGTCGTTTGGAAGGCTTGCAAGAGTAAATGGTTGGCCAACGTATAGTGCCCGCGTACACGCATAAAAGGAACGAGTGCCATTACTCCCTGGAGCAACTCCTGTGACAGCTCCAGTTTCCCGGCAGCATCCAGGGCGGCCAGGATATTGCTCTGCTCTCGCTCCAATGCTTCGTAGTCCTGTTCATGGGCCCGGACATACCACACCATATAGGTAACCAGCCGAGGCCCAGCTGCGGTCTCTTGTCCTTGCATGCGCGCATAGTCGACAATCGTCTGGTGAAGTGTATAACGTCCTGGTCCACTGCTCTCCACTAACCCGGCATC
>WNFT01000312.1_pt1 | contig 38035 bp, 35 predicted proteins | sample 5400191 | NCBI WGS metagenome assembly WNFT01 (sample SAMN13153359, study PRJNA577476) | soil metagenome | isolation source: 80 cm saprolite under Madrone tree | place: USA:California | collected 2016-06-14 | reverse complement strand
ATTCTTAAGGAACTGCAAGAGGCGGTTCTGTGTCGGCGGAACATCCTTATTTCAGGGGGCACGGGGACTGGCAAGACGACCCTCCTGAACGCCCTGGTGACGTTCATCGAGGACGACGAGCGCCTGGTCATTATCGAAGACACCGCGGAGATCCAGATCGACAAGCCGAACGTCTTGCGTTTTGAGGCACGCAAGGAACAACCCCAGTGGCCCGCTGTAACCATCCGCGATCTTCTCCGAGCGACGCTGCGTACGCGACCGGACCGCATCCTCCTGGGCGAGGTGCGGGGCGGGGAAGCGTTCGATCTTTTGCAAGCGATGAACACGGGGCATCAGGGAACGCTCTCCACGATCCACGCCAACTCTGCCGCGGAGACTCTCACGCGCTTTGCGACGTGCGTGATGATGGCCGGCATCGAACTGCCGCACCGGACGGTCCGCGCCAACATCGCCGATGCCCTTGGCCTTGTGGTGCACATCGAGCGGCGTGATGGAAAGCGGTTCGTGAATGAAGTGCTGCGGGTAAAAGGGTACGACTCCTCGGAGGATCGCTATGATTTCGAACCCATTTGTTGATCAGATGAACCCTGAAGGACACAGCTCGGTCTTGTTCCTCATCGCAGCTTTGCGGTGGATCGAGAGACAGCAGAGGATTGGCAAATGAAAAGCAAAACCCAGCTTGCGACGAAGTATCGCAGTCAGGAGGCGTCCGTTTTGGTGGACGCCGAATATCTCACATCGGCTGAGGTTGCGATGCTGCTTCGTGTGACGGTACGAACGCTTCGGAAGTGGCGCGCGGCTGGCACGGTGCCGCGCTTCATCAAACACGGATCGACAGTGCGCTATCTGAAAAGTGAACTGAATCGTTGACAGGCGTACCCGCGCGGTTTATATATCGCGCTAACTGAAAGGAGGCAGATGACATTATTCAAACGACCGGACAGCAGAATCTTCTGGTTCAAGTTCAACCACAAAGGAAAACACCACCGGCACAGCACAGACATTGAAGACGATGGCACCAAAAAAGCGCGGCAGGAGGCACTAAAGATTGCGAATGCCCACTACATTGATCTAATTCGAGGCCATCACGGTGTGGCCGAGGCACAACCGGCACCCACGCTCAAGGATGCCATTGAAGAATGGTTCAAGCTGTATGTTCAGGTCGAACACAGCGACAGTCCACAGACGCAGCACATTTATCGCTGGGCCATTGATCAGCACTTGATACCGGAGTTTGGCAGTAAGCGACTTGATGAAATCACTCGCAAAACGGCCGCGCTGTTCATTAGCAAGAAGCTATCCTGCGGGCTAAGCAAAGCATCCGTTCGCAACATCATCGCACCCATGCGCGGCATGTTTAACCACGTTATTGCCGACCGTGACCGGCGCTTCCGAATCGACGAGAATCCGTGGGTGCGCCAGGGTCAGTTCAAAAAAGAAACCTCCGCGAAGGTGGCAGCGCACAAGTTCACTATTCCGCCGCCCGAGAAACTGCAGAACTTGCTCAAACTGTGCGCCCAAAAATCTCAAAAATTATACACGCTCGTGTCGGTCGCTTTATTTGCCGGCCTGCGCCGGGGAGAAATGTTCGCTCTGAAATGGCCGGCGGTTGATTTCGACCGGAAGGGAATCCTTGTTCAGCGGACATTGACACGGTTCAAAACGGAGAAGGTTCCGAAAAGCCAATCATTTCGAACCGTACCGATCCCGGACGAATTGGTGTCCATCCTCAAGCAGTGGCAGACGGCGCAAAAGGCCTCATGGTTGAAAAAAGGAAAGCCCATGCCAGAACTGGTATTTCCTAGTGAAGATGGCGGGTATATCAATGAGCCGCGATTCCGCACAACAAAATATTACCCTGTCCGGAAGTTGGCCGCCCTGCCCACATTGCGGCTGCACGATCTTCGCCATTGCTATGCGAGCTACATGCTGGCCCAGGGTACGCCGCTATCGGATCTAAGGGAATACATGGGCCATCATTCGATTCAGGTAACGGTGGACCTGTACGGACACATGGTCCCAAGAAAACAACACAGCCACGCCAATGCAATGGCGCAAATGCTTTTATCAAAAGAAAGGAAGGCCTAGCGCCCCTTTTTTATTTGCCGGTTGGATTCGTTGGATTGGTGCTTGGATCGGAATTCTTCTTGGTAAGCTTCGGCGCTGCCGTATTCGCGCCGTATTTGCTCCATTCGTCCCGCAACCTGCCGAAACGCTTTTTCTACATCAATCACTGGGATGTTTTTTACAGCATCCGCTTTCTTCATCTTTTTCGTGCGCGGCATCGGGTGCAACTCCGTAAGCAAAACACTGACGAGGGCCTATGCCTGGGGCAAATGGCCGTCCAGTATGGGGACGTTTTTGGGTACGGTAGCGAATGCAATTCGCTAAGTCGAACTGGGACGCAGGGATTCGAACCCCGATAAGCAGATCCAGAGTCTGCGGTCCTACCGTTGGACGACGTCCCATCGGCAATCGAGAAAATCGTAGCAGAAGCGTGTCCCGGCTGTCACGAGTGTTTCTTGAGGCGGGACGGGGATTCGCGGGCTTCCAGGCCATCGGGAACAGGCTCGATGATGAGATCGCCGAAGACGGCGGCGTCCATCAGTCCCTTCATAAATGTGATAGCGTCTTCGGTCAGCGGGGCGCGCAGTTCGTAGGTAAAACGCCGCCCGTCTATGGATAAGATCTTCACTAGATGGATTTCATCCGTTACGCTTAGGCGTTCAATTTCGATGTCGTAGAAGGGATGCGAAAACGAGTCGATAGCCATGGCCTCCAATAGTAAGAAAAAGCTTATTCGCGACGCCGTCCACGGGGACATCGAGATGGGACCTCTCGAGGTCGAATTGATGGACACGCCCGAGTTCCAACGGCTTCGCGGCATCAAGCAACTCGGAACAGCCTATCTCGTTTTTCCCTCTGCGGTCCATACACGATTCGAGCATTCCCTGGGAACGTCCTGGATGGCGCACCGGATACTGGAAAAGGTCCGCCGCGTCGGGACGATTTCACCCGATGACGAGACCCTGATCCGTGTCTCGGCGCTGCTGCACGACATCACGCACATCCCGTTCGGCCATACTCTCGAAGATGAGCGCCGTGTCCTTCCACGCCACGATAAAGATGAAGAGAGGGTGAATTACTTCCTGCGCGAGTCGGCCATCGGACGAATTCTGAAAAGGGAGGGGCTGCAGGAGAAAGTCATAAACATCCTGACTGTCGACGAAAACTATCGAGCAGACATCACCGGCGGCGCCATAAGCGCTGATCTCCTGGACTACCTGCGCCGGGATACCTATTTCTGCGGATTGTCACAGTTTTACGATCAACGCGTTTTCGAGTCCTTCATCCTGGAGAACGGACGGCTCGTGATCAACCTCGAGAAGAACGGGATGCTTCGGCACGACGCGCTTTCCGAGCTGGTCAACCTCCTGCGGATTCGTTACACCCTTTCCGAGCGGGTTTACTTCCACCATACGAAGATTTCATCCGGCGCGATGATTTCGAAGGCCGTGGAGTGGGCTCTAAAAGAGGGACTCCCCGTCACAGAGCTGCGCGCATTAAAGGACGAAACATTGATCTGGACGCTGCGGGAACTCTATACGCGAAACGTGGCGGTCGCGCATCTTTTGAATTGTCTGGAATCGAGGCAGCTGTATCGCGCCTGCTATGTTTTGACCGTCGATATCGGGGAGAAGCGGCGGCAGGAGATCGTGAGTCGATTCCACCATGACCTGGAAGCGCGCGAGGCCGCCGAGATGAGCATTGCGCGGGCATCCGGGATTCAGCCACAGGAGATCATTATTTATTGCCCCTCGTTCGGTATGTCGTTGCCCGAAGCCGATGTTCTCGTGAGGCTGGAGGGAGGACAGGTCCGGCCACTCTCCGGGAGCAACAACGAGGAAATCCGTATACTGAAGGAGAAGCACAAGGCGCTCTGGAAGTTCTTCGTGCTGATCGACCGCGGCGTGTGGGACAGACATGATCGGGTGAAAGATGCGGCGGCGGCATATATCGGACTGTAGGAAGGAGATTTTGAAATTGGACGAATCCTGCATCTCAAATCCGAAATCCGAAATCTCCAATTGGACTGCAGTCCAATCTGAGATTTCGGATTTCGGATTTGAGATGCAGGATTCGTCCAATTTCAAAATCTCCTCTGCACGATCATGATCTCTTCAACATTCTTCTTCTTATTCTCTCAGCTCGGTGTGGGGATGCTCCTCACGCTGCTCTTTATTTCTCCCCGCAGTATTGGGAACAGCTTTTTCAAGTTCGCCAGCCTGACGGCGGCGATTCTGCTCGGCGTCACGCTGGGATTCAATTTCATGTTTCCGTCACCGGTGAGGGAGAATCAGGTTCCGGTCATCCTTCTCCTCGTCTCCGCGATATTGACAACGATCTACAACCGCGTGGTGGACGTGGACAAGTTCAACGCTGCATTCGTTCTTCTGGTTGGGGCCACGGCCACAGGCCTCGTCTCGGTGGCCACGGATTCGCTCGCGTTTACCCGGCTGATGGCCCTTGGGGGTTGGGAAAACTGGATGCTTCTCGTCAATCACCTGGCGGCCACGGCGCTGCTGGGGTCCGTCATGCTCACGATGGTGTTCGGCCACTGGTACCTGGTCATCCCGAAACTGCCCATCGAGCCACTCATGCGCCTGACGAAGGTGCTTATGGGGGCGATCGGGATTCGAATCCTCACCATTGTTGCTTCATTTATTGTTGTGCAGATGGAGCAACCGGTCCCGTTCATCGCGGTGTTGAGAGAGTTGATGATCCAGCAGGGGATGTTCTTCTGGCCGCGGATCATCTTTGGAGTGGTAGTCCCCATCATCCTCGCTGCGATGATCTGGAGCACCGTTCGAATCCGGCACACGCAAGCCGCCACAGGCCTGCTTTACCTGGCAGTTGTGGCGTTATTGTTCGGGGAATTCTTTTCGAAGTTCCTGTTGTTTGCCGTGAGTATTCCGCTGTAACTACTCGGACGCTTCTGCGGCGAGGAGCTTGTCGATATCTTTGGCGATCTGATCTTTTTTGTTCGCGGTCATGCCCATGTACCGCTTGTAGATCCGCCAGTTCTTGTCGACGATGAATGTCGTCGGGAATCCCAGGAGCCCGCCGAAGCCTTCGACCACTGCATCATTGCCCACCAGCACCGGATATTTCATCTTGAATTCCGCGACCTTGGGTTTGATGTCGTCAAGCGATCCGGACTCGACTGTGATCGCCAGCATCTGCACACCCTTGCCATCGCGCTCTTCATGCAGCTTATTGAAGTTGGGAATTTCCGCGATGCATGGCCCGCACCACGTTGCCCAGAAGTCGACGACCGTGACCTTACCCTTGAAATCGGCCGATGACAATTTGCCCCCGGCGACGTTCACCAGATCGAATTCAGGAGCGGGTCCTTTCGGCGAACTCACGGCCTGCTCGGGTGTGAGCCTTCTCGGGCCGCTGGAATTGCAGCCCAACAAGGCAAGCGTAAGCGTCAGGGCCAGAGCCAGCTTCTTCATAAGGTTCCTTTCAGGAAAAGCCATACAAACTATAGCGTATAATCGGGCTTTGATGAAACAACGGAAAGAGTTTCAGAAGCTGCTTGCCGACAAAAAGCTCAAGAAGACTTCGCAAAGGGCGCTGATTTGGGGCGTCCTTCTCGAAGCGAAGGGGCACCCTTCCGTCGAAGAAATCCGGGACATCGTCCTCGAGAAAGGCCATCGGATCGGTCTTGCAACGATCTATCGGACGCTTAAAATCCTGCTGGTTTCCGGGTTTATTCGTCAATCGAAGCTTCATGGAATGACTCGATACGAGCCGGTCATCAAGCAGCCGAATCATCTGCACTTTATTTGCAACCGTTGTGGCAGCACTGTCGAGTTCCCTTCGCGCAAAATCGAGAGCCTTATTCTCCGTGTGACCACCGAGCATGGTTTCGAAGAACGCTACAGCCGGTACGCGATCCTGGGCATCTGCAAGGCGTGCTTGCGCGAAGAGCGCAAATCCGCCGATGTGAATGAACGGCAGCGTCTGGAAACCACCGTCGTGCGGGACGCGCTCGAGCTGACGCTGGCCATTGAGCGCCGCGGCTACAGCTTCTATACAAACGCCTCGAGAAAGACGAAGAACAGCAGCGGCCGAATCATGTTTCAGAGACTTGCCGCCGAAGAGTCGGACCACCTGCGGCGGCTGCAGGAGGAATACCGCTCCCTCCTTCAGAAGAACGAATGGCTCAAGCGAGAGCCCGCGCGGCTGCCGATAAGCCGCAAGATCGCTGAGGACATCTTCCCGCAAAAGGCGCTTCTGAGGATCGAGGTGAAGGACTCCACCACCGATCTCGACGCGCTGAACATCGCCATGGATCTGGAACGCCGATCGCATCGATTCTTCCAGGACTTCGCGAAACAGATTTCAGACGCCAGGGGAAAGAAGATTTTCATGGAGTTCGCCAACGACGAAGAGTCGCACCTCCAGGCGCTGATGACCGAGTACAACAATCTGGTGGGATCTTAACCAGTCATGAAGAGAATCGCCGTAATTCCGGGCGACGGGATCGGTGTCGACGTCACTCGCGAAGCGATGAAGGTGCTGCGGCGGGTCAACGAAACGCTCGGCCGCGAGCTCGAGTTCACGGAATTGGACTGGGGTGCGGAGAAGTATCTCCGCGAAGGAATCACGCTGCCGCCCGGCGCGTTCGAAATGTTGCGCCGGGATTTCGATGCAATCCTGTTCGGCGCAGTCGGAGATCCGCGAGTTCCGGATAACAAGCACGCCGCCGAGATCCTTCTCGCCCTGCGGTTCGGACTGGATTTGTACGCGAATGTCCGGCCGGTGAAGTTGTTGCACGAAAAGCTCTGTCCGTTGAAGGGCGTTGGCGTGAACGATGTGAACTTCACCGTGATTCGGGAGAACACGGAGGGCGCGTACGTCAATTCCGGCGGTGTTTTCAAGAAGGGGACTGCGGACGAGGTCGCCAGCCAGGTGGAGATCCACACGCGGAAAGGTGTGGAACGAATCATAGTTTACGCATTCGAGTACGCCCGGAGGCACCGGAAAACGAAGATCTGCATGAGCGACAAGTCGAACGTGATGGCGTATGCGGGCGATATCTGGCAGCGCTGCTTCAAGGAGGTTTCGGCGCGATATCCGGGAATTCAGACGAACCATCTCTATGTGGATGCGCTGACGTTGCTGTTTGTGCGGCAGCCGAAAGATTTTCAGATCGTGGTCACGAACAACATGTTCGGCGACATCGTCACGGACCTGGCGGCGGCGCTGCAGGGCGGGCTGGGAATGGCGGCGTCCGGGAATATCAATCCAAATGGCGTGTCGTTGTTTGAGCCCGTGCATGGCTCCTCCCCGCCCCTGGCCGGTAAGAACCTCGCCAATCCGATGGGTTCGATCCTCACCGCCGCGATGCTGCTGGAGCATCTTGGGCTGGGTGAAGCCGCCCGCGCGGTGGAGGATGCCGTGATCGCGTGCGTGAATGAGGGGAAGCTCACGCAGGATGTGGGGGGGAACCTTGGAACCCGCGAGGTGGGCGACGCGGTGGCGGGGAAGATATGAGTTTAAGTTGGGATGAAACCTGAAGGGAAATTAGCCGCAGATTACGCGAATTACGCAGATGGGCGCTTAAAATGTTCTTTAGATGCGCCCATCTGCGTAATTCGCGTAATCTGCGGCTAATTTCCCTTCAGGTTTCATCCGCAGTTAAAAAATGCTGAGACCATTCCTCGAGAAGACCTTCCACCTGACCGAGAACAACACCACCATCCGCACCGAGGCCCTGGCCGGCCTGACGACATTCATGACGATGTCGTACATCATCTTTGTTCAGCCGGCAGTCCTTTCCACAACCGGCATGGACTTTCAGGCCGTCCTTGCCGCTACCTGCATCGTCAGCGCATTTGGCTGTTTCCTGATGGCCTTTCTTGCGAACTATCCCATCGCCGTCGCTCCAGCGATGGGACACAACTTTTTCTTCGCATTCACGGTGGTTGCCGGCATGGGCTATTCCTGGCAGGTCGCGCTCGGAGCCGTTTTCATTTCGGGGGTGATTTTTCTCCTCATGTCGATCTGGGGCGTTCGGGAAGCATTGGTGCACGCCATTCCGGACTCCCTCAAGCGCGGCATCGCCGTCGGAATCGGCCTTTTGATCACGCTGGTGGGACTTGAATGGAGCGGATTCCTCGCGGCGAATCCGGCGACGCTGGTCACGCTGGGCAACCTTCACCATCCGGCGGTATGGATGTCCGCTGCCGGCATCGTCGTGACGTCCATCCTGCTCGTCCGCCGCTCCCGCGGCGCGATCCTCGCAGGAATCCTCACCAGCACGCTTCTGGGTCTCATTTTTGGAATCGTTCGGTTCCATGGTCTCGTCAGCGCGCCGCCCTCAATTGCTCCGATTGCCTTCAAGCTGGACATACTCGGGGCCCTGAAACTTGGCGCGGTGCCCGTGATCTTCATCTTTTTCTTTCTCGATCTCTTCGACAGCATCGGCTCTCTCATCGGCATCGCTGAACAGGGCGGTTTCATGCGCGACGGCCAGCTCCCACGCGCTCGCGAAGCGCTGCTGTCGGACGCCGTCGGAACTTGTGTTGCCGGATTGCTGGGAAATTCACCGGTGGTGAGCTACATCGAAAGCGCTGCGGGCGTGGCCGAGGGCGCCAAGACGGGTCTCGCGAACATCGTAACGGGCCTGCTCATGCTTTCCGGATTGTTCTTTGCGCCGCTGGCTCAAATGATCGGCGAAGGCTATAAGAACCCCGCGGGACTTACGCTCTATCCGACGGTAGCTCCCGCGCTTATCGTGGTGGGCGCCTTCATGATGCGCAATGTCGGACGAATTGAATGGGACGATCCGCTTGAATACATTCCCGCCTTCATCACGATCGCCTTCATTCCCTTCACGTTCAGTATCACGGACGGCATCGCCTTCGGCTTTATTTCCTATGTTCTGCTGTGTCTCATCTCGGGCCGCTACCGCAAACTCCACTGGCTCATGGTGGTGTTCACGGCGCTCTTCGTAGTGCGATACGTTTGGATGTGAGAAAGAACTCGAAGAACTTGAATTCTTGCGCGCTATACCCGGGAATCAGACCCGGCTTCCCCGGCACTTTCGGGCAAATCCGGCCACAGTGGATGTGCAATTCTCTTGTCTTTGACGCAGTCATCGGCACTATCTGTTTCAAATAGTGTTTCTTAGCGTACATTATGTTTTGTGGAATTCCGGGTGCAAAGGTTGAAACGAAGTCCTCAGTCGAATCTTTTGAGTAAAAGGTTGGAAGCGTTTCAGAGATTCGATTTGAAAGATGAGGACCCTTCTTCAGTTTTCTGTCCCGCTTCGGAAAGGTAGCCGATTCCCTTTTGGGGAAATCGAATCGATGGGCGCCAAGCCTGTCATTGCATTGCTACTTTGGACCATGGACTTGGTCCGGTAGGCAAGCACAGTAAGACGGCAGATAACGTCGCTCAACAATAACAATACGTCGTCTGGGGGGCTCAAGGATGTCTCCTCAGCAAAGATTAGGATTCTAACGCTTATATGAACCTGCCGAAGGTTTGGCTGGTGAATTCCGATGCCAATATGGTGTCACAGTTTTCCACGGTACTTTCGTCGGAGGGCTATCTTGTTGAGAACGTGACGGAGAAACCGGTCGAATTCCGCCCGGATCAGCGTCCCGCAGCCATCGTCCTGAGTGTTATCGAGTCGGGGACACCGGGCCTGAACCTTCTCATCTCGGCAAGAAAAGCGGTTCCTCCCATACCGGTTGTGGTCCTTGTTGCTCCAAATCAAATCAGGATCGTGGTTGAGGCGCTGAAACTTGGTGCGTCTGACGCACTGGTTACGCCCGTCGATCCGGCGGATCTTCTGGCAGCTATCAAGGCGGCGCAACAAAAGGAGCAGGGTGGCTCGAGCCTCCCGCCAAATCCCGAAGACACATACGAGGCGGATCCGGATGTTGCGGTGTTCATTTCCCACAGTGAAAAGATGCGGGAGATCTGGAACCTCGCCACAAAGGTCGCGCGCGCCGATGTTCCGGTTCTGATCCTGGGCGAATCCGGTGTCGGCAAAGAAGTGCTCGCGCGGTTCATTCACCGCCACTCGAAGCGCGCAGGCAAACCAATGGTAAAGGTGAACTGTGCCGCCCTTCCGCACGATCTCCTCGAATCAGAGCTGTTCGGTTATGAGCGCGGAGCCTTCACGGGCGCGGTCGGTGAAAAACCGGGGAAATTTGAACTCGCGGACAAAGGCTGCATGCTCCTGGATGAAATCGGAGAGATGTCGCCGAGTCTCCAGGCCAAATTGCTTCACGTTCTCGAGGATGGCGAGTTCAGCAAGCTTGGAGGGAGGCGGTCGGTTAAAGTTGACGTGCGGGTACTGGCGCTGACAAATCGCCGGCTGGATGAAGCCGTGCCACGGGGTGAATTCCGCAATGACCTTTACTTCCGGCTTAACGTGGTCAAAATCAATATCCCGCCACTTCGCGAACGCAAGGAAGATATTCCCGTTCTGTGCGATTACTTTTTGAAAAGGCATCGAGAAGCGTTGGGAAGCTCCCTCAAGCAGTTCCCGCCCGATTTAATCGATGTCTTCGTGCGCCACAACTGGCCGGGCAACGTCCGCCAGCTCGAAAATACGGTGAGGCGATACCTCATACTTCCCAAACTGGACATGGAGGTCGGTGCGGCCGCACCACCGCCTGAGCCTGATCCGCCAAAAATGGCCGCTGCTGCCGCTGCTGCCGCCGGTGCCGGAGGCGGCGGTGCTGCTGAAGTCCTACAATTCCCATCCCCGGAAGATTCTGTTTCCTTGAAAACGATTTCGGCGATGGCAGCCGACCGCGCAGAACGAGAAGTCGTCTTGCGCGTCCTTGAACAAAGCAATTGGAATCGCCGTCATGCCGCCCGGCGTTTGAATATCTGCTACAAGGCCCTTTTGAACAAGCTCAAGAAGTGGCAGATCCCGCGGCGCCGCGCGTCGTGAGCCCGCGCGGTTTGTCCACATTGATGCCGCGCAGCATTGCGATGTGGTATGCAAACAGTTGCAAGGGGATTATCGACAGGAAGGGATTTACAAAAGGGTCGGCTTTTGGAATGTGGAACGTATAATCCGCCTTCGCGGTTATTTCGTTATCCTCTTGTGTTGCAATAGCAAGCACAACGCCATTACGAGCCTTTACTTCTGTCAGGTTCGCCAGGGTTTCGTTGTAGTTGTGATCGTTCGGCGCCAGAATCACGACGGGCATGTTCTTCTCGATCAAACCAAAGGGTTCGTCATGCACTTCCGCCGTGGGATACGCATCCGCGTGTACATGGGAAATGGCCTTCAGCTTGTCGGCGCCTTCCAGAGCAATCGGGTAGTTGATGCCGCTTCCGAGAAGAAGCGCGTGGTGATAATTGGAGAAAACCTCCGCAAGCGCCGAGATGGCCGAGCTGCGATCCAGGATTTGCTCGACTTGTTCGGGCACTCGAGTCAACAGGCGAGCCCTTCGGAGAACTTCTTCTCTTGTCATCGTGCCGCGGACCCGCGCCAGGAAAAGACCGATCAGATATAAAGCCAGCAGTTGCATCGTAAAAGTCTTGGTAGGGGATACTCCGGTTTCCAGTCCCGCGCGCGTGTACAGGACAGAATCCGCCAACCGGGCTGCCAGGCTTCCCGCGGCATTGCACACTGAAAGAACGAAGGCGCCTTTCTGCTGCGCCTCTTCCATGGCGTCAAGAGTATCGGCTGTCTCGCCCGATCGAGTGACTGCGATCACCAGGGTGTCCGGGCCGAGCGGGGCGTCGCGATATCGGAACTCGGCGGCGTAATCCACCTCCACCTGGAGTCGAGTAAACGACTCGATGAAAAATTCACCAACCAGGGCCGCATGCCGGGAACTCCCACGCCCTACGATGACGACTCGCTGAACGGAGCTGAAGATTTCGGCGGGTCCAAGCTCTTCTTCGAGAACCACACCAATATCAACATTCAGGCGGCCGCGGCAAGCATGCCGCATGATTGTCGGTTGCTCGAAGATCTCCTTGAGCATGAAGTGCGAAAAACCCTGCCGCTCGGCGACGTCTGCCGGGCAGGGAATACGCTCGGATGAGAAGGCTTTTCCGTCCAGTGTTTGAAGTTCGATGGATTGATGCCGAATGACCGCTATTTCACCGTCGTTCATCGCGATCACACTGGAAGTGTGCGGTAACAGCGGCGGGATATCCGACGCGACGAAGTTCTCCCCGTTGCCAAGCCCAACTATCAGCGGCGAGCCGCATTGTGCTGCAACGATTCGGAGTTCGTCCTCCGTTGAAATCACCAGTATTGCCAGGAAGCCCCGGATTTCTCTCAGCGCTCTTTTTACTGCTTTGACGATGTTGCCTTCGAAATACTTTTCGATGAGGTGAGGTATGACTTCAGAGTCCGTTGCGGTTTGGAAAGAATGCCCTTCGAGGGTCAATTGGCGCTTGAGTTCGTCATAGTTTTCAATGCTCCCGTTGTGGACAACTACGATTTGTCCTCTGCAGTCCTGATGGGGGTGGCCCTTCTCCCAGCTGGGTCTGTCGTGTTCCATTGAGGACGTTTGGCCAATGCCGCATGCGAGCGTGCTTTCCGGGCTCTCGATCTCTGCGACCGTTGCCTCCAGTCCAGCAATGTCACCGACCGACCGAACGATCTTGGGCGTACCATCGTCCACCAATGCGATGCCACAAGCATCATTCTCATTGGATTCAAGCCGTCCCAGGCTGCTGATAAGCATCTGAGACACGGGCCGAGACCCGATATAACCGATCATGTTGGACATATGTCCGGCCATAAAGAATTAAGGCTGCGGCGAAATACCGAGGAACCGATTGAGCAGATTCGCCGTAGCCCGCTGGATGCGGGAGTCCGCGACACCGGGGTAATCCAGTCCCAGGCCCCAGCCGATCGTCCCTGCGCCGAAGACCCACGCGCCGCTCGGGGCCTGGTAGATCGAGGAGTTCGCGTAGACTGTTCCGCTGCCATCGTTGTACGGAGATTGCGACAGCACGGTGTACGTGCCGGCGACGGAGGTCGGGAGCGGGAAATTCGTATTCGACAGGTCGGCTTCATACCCGACGATTCCCGGAATACTGTCGCCGTCCACCACTCCGGTGCCCGCATAGACCCAGTTGGAGCTGTTCCGAATGACATATGGCGCGTTCGGAGCACCACCAGGAAGCGCGCTGAAATACTGCACTCCAATAAGACGCTGCTCCGGGCGGCCGAGGAAAGGGTCGCGCCAGGTGATAGTAGTCGTCGGACCCTGGACCGGGTCGAGCGTGCGGTCCTTGTAGCCAACAACCACTCGGTCGGCCGCGCCATTCATCGGCGACGGCTCTAAGCGAATCTGCCAGAAAATCATGTTCGCGCTGAAGAGGCCAAGATGAATCCCGGAGTCGCGTGCCCGTTCCACACTGTCGTACATCGCCTTGGACCAGTACTCGTTGTGACCGGCTGCCAGGAACGCTTTGTTGTTGAGCAAACGCGCGCCGTTCTGGTGCGTGTCGACATCGGTCGAGTAAGTCACGTCGTAGCCGGACCGTTCCAACCAACGAATGAAGTTGTACTCATATTGAATTTCACCATTGCCATCGACTCTGTATGGCCTGTTGAACGACACCTTCACCGCGCGGGCCGTACCCAGGCTGGTCTGCGGTCCAATGCTGTTGTAATCGTAGAGGCTCTTCCCGGTCGTGCCATCGTTTGGATAATTGTTGTATGCCTGATAAGTGAGAACGGCCTGCTGGTACAGGAAGTCCGCGCGGCGCGCATCATCCCTCACGGCGAAGATGATGTAGTTTTGGTAACCTTGCGCGTTCGTAAGTTGAACGAGAAACACGCCGCTGGTCCAGGTCGTCGGCACGGTTAGTGTGTAGCCCGGCGTCCAGGGACACTCGATGAGGCCCGTCGCGGAGTCGACCGGACATGCAGGTTGCTGCACTCCATCCAGCGGGCCTATGCGCTGCATGAACCGTCCACCCAGGCCCTGGTACCAACCGATGCGGTACACGTCTATCGTGTAGGTCTGCGCCGTATTGACCGTGACATAGAAGGTAATCGACCCCCCTTTGTTCACGCTCGTGGCGGACGCATAACCCTTGATCTGCTTGCCCACATCGTCCCCCGGCCGTGTGCCGGGGATTTGCCACATCTGCCAGTTGGCCGAACCCGGCTGCCGGTTCTCGACCACGATAGCATTGTCGTTTGAAACCTGGACTGTGACCGGACTGGACGTCGTTCGGTTACCGGAAGCGTCTCGAGCAACGGCGGTCAAGGTATGAGAGCCACTGGTGGCGGTGGTCGTATTCCAGGAAGCTGAATATGGAGCCGTTGTAGCTTCGGCACCCAGATCAGCGTTATCAAGTTTGAACTGAACACCAGCAACACCAACGTTGTCGGACGCATCAGCAGTGACGGTAATCGTGCCGCCAACGGTGGCCCCCGAAACGGGAGAGGTAATTGAGACTGTCGGGGCCGTCGTGTCATTGAAAACTGTGACCGTGACAGCAGCGGACATCGTCTGGTTGCTGGAGCTATCTCGAGCAACGGCGGTCAAAGTATGAGAGCCATTGCTGGCGGAGATCGTATTCCAGGAAGCCGAATATGGAGCGGCTGTAACTTCGGCACCCAAATTGACACCATCGAGCTTGAACTGAACACCGGCGACGGCCACGTCGTCGGATGCGTTAGCAGTGACCGTGATCGTGCTGGTGACGGTGGAACCGGCGGTCGGGGAAGTAACGGCAACTGTCGGCGGCGTTTTGTCGTTGAAAACCGTAACCGTAACCGGAGCGGAAGTGAAAGTGAGGTTCACCATATTCCGCGCGACCGCTGTTAAGGTATGGGATCCGTTGCTTGCTGTGACGGTATTCCACGGAACCGAATAGGGCGCCGATCTATCTTCGGCACCCAAATTGACACCGTCGAGCTGGAACTGAACACCCGCGACGAGCCCAAGCGGGCTCGCGGATGCGGTGACGGTGATCGTGCTTGTGACCGTGGACCCGGAATCCGGAGACGTCACGGTCACTATGAGGTCACCTACGGGAGGCCCTATTTGTGGGGCCGCTTGAAGCGGTGAAATCGAGGCCAGGCCAAGAATCAGAAGCAGAACCCTCCCGTAAGCAAGTCTCATCGTAATTCCTCTTTTCAACGTCCTTCCATCAGCGCTTCGACGCTGGTCTCTGCGTCAAAGAATCTGGCCGACGCTTGTGGATGGTGCTCCTGCGATGGCGCAACTCTGGGACCACAGTGACGCTGATCACAAAACCATGCACAACATTGAAGTGAACCTCAAAAAACGGCGATCCACGAATTCCTATGAAATCGGATTCACATTTTTGTGAATCCGTGTTCTCAAAAATTGGGTCTTTACATTCACAATGGAAGGCGCGCAGGCAAAGGCATTCTGGGTGCCTCACCGCGTCGCTATCCCAGTGATATTTCGTTCTAGGTTGGGGGCAGACGTCTTCTATGATGGCTTCTCCGGCTCGTCTTCACCGGAGATGAGAAGGTCGTGAAAGAGTTCGGAACATTTATCACAGGTGCGGAGGTGACCTTGCTCCAACTCGTTCAACTCCTCTTTACCTCTTACGTATCCGCCCAGTTTTTGACCACTAATGTGCTCTTCCATAAACCAGGTTCACATCCGATCCAAGCTCGATTTGATTAGGGGCAGTGCTTCCTGCTATCAAACGCCGCCGATGAAGCCGGCGCAGTCCACTAACGGAGAACTGGGCTCCATGACCTTTTGCCCGACATACTCAGACATTGATAGCTGCACCGAATCTTCCTTTCTGTCACGGGTGAACTGCTGGCGGTCGCTCACGATTGAAAGCTAACGTGCCTTTGCGGATTGCCGCCGGCCGGCACAGTGTTTCAGTGTGAAGAGCGATTCACACCATTTCGGGAATCGATATGCACAATGCATTTCGATTCACACTCGAAGTACACGTCCTTTCATAAAGAAATCGGTTCGAACGAGCGAATTGGCTTACGCGCTCCGTACTGGCAGACAGCGTGCAGCGCTAGCCTCTGCAATCTGGCAAAAACATGGAACAGGAACAATGATGAAGAAACAACTGCGGCTGATACCGGTTGTCTTGACCCTTTTGGGGTTCAGCGCCAACGCGCGTTACGCCCACACCTGGCAGCAGGCCGTGAGTCCTGAAGGCGCTGTTCAAAGCCCGGTCGGTCAGGGGGCCGTCTTCCAGCAACGCTATCCGCGTTATCGACTCCGCGCGGGGGACGTTCTCGATTTGAACTTTACCTATACGCCTGAATTCAATCAGACCGTTACAGTTCAACCCGACGGCTACATCAACCTGCGCGGTATTGGCGACATGCGGGTTCAGGATAAGACAACACCCGAAGCGCTCGAAGCGGTGCGCGGCGCCTACGGCAGGATCCTGCGAGATCCAGTCCTTACTGTGGAGCTCAGAGACTTCGAAAAACCCTATTTCATCGTGGGCGGCGAAGTAGCCCACCCCGGCAAATACGATCTACGCGGCGACACCACTGTTCTACAGGCGGTCGCGATAGCGGGGCACTTCAGCGAACATGCTAAAAGCTCCCAGGTCCTGCTGTTCCGCCGTGTATCCGATGATTGGGTAGAAGTCCGGCAAATCGATATCAAGCAAATGGTGCGACACCGGAACCTGACCGAGGACCCTCATCTACGTCCCGGTGACATGGTTCTCGTGCCGAAGAGCGCCTTTTCCAAGATCTCCCGTTTCATCCCAGTTCCAAGTCTGGGAGTGTTCTTCAACCCGTTGAGCTTTTGATGAGCGGTAGCGAATGCAAGCCCGATAGGGCGCAGCCATAAAGATGAGGACGCGATGAGGATGCAGGAAGTCAGCTTGGAGCCGATCAACTCAGGACGGCCCCGGTCTGCTGTGACCATCCGCGATTGGGTGGCGGTGGGCTTTCGGCATGGCCGCCTGATGGTGTTGACCTTCCTCGCAATATTTCTGAGCGTCGCTGTGATTACGTGGTTGACGCCGGCCCGGTATGAAGCGGAAATGAAAATTCTGGTCAAGCGCGAGCGCGTCGACCCGGTGGTAAGCCCGGAGGCGAATACACAATTCGCCACCACGTCTGATTTGAACGAGCAGGATCTGAATTCCGAAGTGGAATTACTCAAGAGCCGGGACCTGCTGGAGAAAGTCGTTCTCGCGAGCGGTCTGGATGTTCTCCCGAAGCGATCTCTTCTCGGTTCTGTGCTGGCGGTCCTGGAAGGAGAACCACGAGAGCGCGTCTCAGGCCACGATCTGCAGATGTTTCAAGCCGTGCGAAACCTTGAAAAGAACCTGCGGGTGGAACCTCTCAAGAAGACGAAACTGATCGCCGTCAGTTACAAATCACCGGACCCGCAGCTTTCGGCGAAGGTGCTGCAGACTCTCGTTCGCCTTTACCTCGAAAAACATGTCGAGGTGCATCGTGTGCCCGGCGCTCTGGACTTTTTTCAAAACCAAACGGAGCAATATCGAAAAGGGCTGGTCGATGCCGAACAACGCCTTGCTGCATTCGGACGGAAAGAGGGTGTAGTCGCGGCGCAAATGGAAAAGGAAATCACGGTACGGAAGCTCAACGATTTCGAAGTCACATTGCAACAGACTCACGCAGCGATTGCAGAAACGGAACAACGCATCGGCGCTCTCGAAGAGCAGGCAGCCTCAACGCCTGCACGGCTCATCACTCAGATGCGGAGCTCGGCCAATCCCTACGTCCTGCAGCAGGTAAAGTCCACGCTGCTGAATCTGGAACTGAAGCGCTCGGAATTATTGAGCAAGTTTACCTCGGATTACCGGCCCGTGCAGGAAGTGGAAACTCAGATCGCGCAGGCTCGCGAAGCTCTTGCGAGGGAAGAGAACGATCCGGTGCGCGAGGAAACCACGGACCGCGACACAACACACGAATGGCTAGTCGGGGAGTTGGCGAAGGCGCGCGCCGAACTGACCGCCTTGCGCGCGCGCGAGACAGCCACTTCTCAAATTGTGACCACCTACCGGGCGCAGGCGGGTCAATTGAGTGAGACTGAAATCACTCAACAGGATTTGATCCGCTCTGCCAAGACGGCTGAAGAGAACTTCCTGCTTTACACCCGCAAGCAGGAGGAAGCGCGCATCAGAGATGCTCTGGACCGGCAACGGATCGTCAATGTGTCTGCCGCTGAAGAGGCGACAGTGCCCGCGTTGCCATCGAGTCCCAATCGCGCAATGAATCTGATTCTGGGGGCATTGTTGGCCTGCCTGGCGAGCGTCGGGCTAGCTTGCACCGTGGATTACCTGGATTCGTCATTCCGGACACCGCGTGAAGTGGAGATATTTCTCAACACGCCAGTGTTGGCGGCGTTGCCGAAGAACTGATGGTTGGAAAAATGAGCACCAATTTTGAGATTGTGCGGCAGCCGAATCAGGATCTGGAACTGTGCCATGTGTCGGAACGTCCGATAGTGCCCTCAAGGACGAGTGGACGCGGACTTGATTTGCAAAAGCTCACCCGTGAGGAAACCATCAAGCTCATTCGGAGAGTCTTCTTCTTGGGCGCAACGACTCCGCGGGTCGTCGTTTTCTCGGGCATTGAGCACGGCAGCGGGTGCAGTTGGGTGTGCGCTCGCACTGCCCAGGTTCTTGCCGCCCACGTGGATGGTCCCGTCTGTCTGGTAGAGGCCAATTTACGAAATCCATCGCTCCACCGTTATTTCGAAAGTGTAGTTCCGGGAGACCCGTCAAATCTATGGCTGCTGTCCCATGCAGTAACGCATGCGGATTGGCAGGCGCCACCAGGTTTGGATCGTCTTCAATCGCGAGTATCGGACCTGCGAGCGAACTTCGCTCATATTTTGATCGATGCCCCTCCGATCGATGCTTACGCTGACGCGGTGCTGCTTGGCGGCATCGGCGATGGCCTGGTCATGGTACTCGAAGCGAACAACACTCCTCGTGAAGCGGCCATGAGGGCTAAAGAGATTGTCGACGCAGCCGGAATTCGACTGCTGGGAGCGGTGCTGAACAAGCGAACCTTTCCCATACCGGAAAGACTGTACAGGAAGTTATAGGAAGAAGGAGTTGCAAGGATGAGTAAACAGCTTGAGGAGAAATCGCGTGATTCTATCCAAATGGCGGTGCCTTTCATGGACTTGAAAACTGAGCATCAAAGGCATCGCGAGGACCTTCGTAAAGCCTGGGACGCGCTTCTCGACAACAGTGCGTTCGTTGGGGGGACTCATGTCGAGGAGTTTGAAAAAGAATTCGCCGACTTCTGCGAAGTCAAACATGCCATCGGTGTCGCAAACGGGACGGACGCTCTCCTTCTGGCCCTCAAGGCGCTGGGCGTCGGTCGCGACGACGAAGTCATTACCGCCGCCAACAGTTTCGTGGCCACCGCTGAGGCAATTGTGCATTCCGGCGCAAAGCCTGTTTTTGTCGATATCAATCCCGACACTTACAACATCGACGTCACTCGCATCGAGCGTCATATTACGCCCCGAACCAAAGCAATCATACCCGTTCACCTCTATGGCCAGCCGGCAGATATGCAACCGGTTCTGGACATAGCCCGTGGATACGGCCTTCGAGTAATCGAGGACGCGGCCCAGGCACATGGCGCTCGCTACCATGGGCGACGCATAGGCTCCATGGGCGATGTCGCATGCTTCAGCTTCTACCCAGCGAAGAACCTCGGTGCGTGTGGCGATGCGGGAGCCGTTGTTACAAGCAACAATGAAATTGCCACCGCTGTCAGGAAACTGCGCGATCACGGCGGACTTCGAAAATACGACCATGACGTCGTTGGTTACAACAGCCGTCTGGATGGTCTGCAAGCCGCAATACTGAAGATCAAACTGAAGTATCTGGAGCAGCGCAATGAGAGCAGACGGCGCCATGCCCACACTTACAGCGAACTGCTCTCCAGGATTGAAGGCATCGTCACGCCTTTTGAGCCCGATAGAACTACCAGTGTCTACCACCTTTATGTAATTCGAATTGAAAAGGGCAATCGAGATGGTCTCAAAAATCACTTGAACGATCATGGAGTGCAGACCGGCATTCACTATCCGATGCCGATTCATCTCACTCGAGCCTTTGCCCGCTTCAAACCTCGTAGCTGTCCAGTCGCGGAGAGCTATGCAGCGAGGATCCTATCTCTACCGATGTATCCCGAGATTGAAACGCAGCAGATGCAATACATCGCAACACTGGTGAGCGACTACATGAGTCAGAAGTCTGAGCAGGAGACGGGGAGCAAATGGTCAACATAGGTATCATCGGCTGTGGGTACTGGGGTCCGAATCTAATCCGAAATCTGATCAAGGTAAAGGATTGCCAGGTAGTGGCAGTCGCCGATCAGAACCCCGAAAGAATCGAGCAGGTAAAGTATCTCAATCCCGGAATGAAGGTCACCACAGTGCCCGAAGAGCTGGTGGGATCGGATTCGATCGACGGCATTGTCATAGCTACGCCCATTTCCACGCATTTCGATCTGGCCAGAGCCTGCCTCGAGTGCGGCAAACACGTTCTCATCGAAAAGCCCATAACGACAACTGCTGCCGAGGCCAGGGAATTGATTCGATTGGCCCATCTATATGAGAAGGTTTTGATGGTCGATCACACCTTCATCTATTCCGGCGCTGTAAGAAAACTGCGGGAGCTCATCGATTCCGGAGAGCTCGGGGAGATTTATTACTACGACTCCGTGCGGCTCAACCTCGGGCTGTTCCGGCCGGATTCGAACGTACTATGGGATCTCGCACCTCACGATTTCTCACTCCTGACTTACCTGCTGAACAAGAAGCCGGTTCGCGTGTCGGCCTCGGGAAGTTCTCCGGTCAGATGGAACGGATGGAAGCAGGAGAGCATCGTGTATGTCGGCGTCGAACTCGAAAATGCCGCGCGGGCGCACTTTCATCTGAACTGGCTTTCACCGGTCAAGCTGCGGCGGACGCTGATCGGCGGAAGTCGGAAGATGGTCATTTACGATCATCTCGATTCCGATAATCAGGTGAAGATCTACGACAAAGGCGTCGACATCCGCGAGGATCAGGAGCGCTACAAAGCATTGGTCCAATATCGAATGGGCGATCTGCTGGTCCCGAAAGTGGACCAGACCGAACCACTGGAGGTCGCCTGCCGTCATTTCATCCACTGTGTTCAAACGGGCGAGAGACCAATCACCGATGGCTACGCCGGACTGCGAGTGGTGGAACTGCTCGAAGCGGCGGAACACTCCATGAGAAATCAAGAGGACATTCTGAGTATATGGAAAACCAAGACTACTTCTGCAGCGTAATTCGCGATGTGAAGTTCGGCGAGAACGTCAAGATCTACGGCTTCGTCAACCTGTACGGCTGCGAAATCGGCGACTGCACGAGGATCGGAGCATTCGTCGAGATCCAAAAGGGAGCCAACATCGGAGCGAACTGCAAGATCTCCAGCCACAGTTTCATATGCGAAGGCGTGACCCTTGAAGATGGTGTTTTCGTTGGACACCAGGTGGCATTTATCAATGACCGGTATCCCAGAGCAACGAACGCGACGGGTCAACTTCAAAGCGAGCAGGACTGGTTTATGGAACGGACGCTCGTTAAACGAGGAGCGTCGATCGGCAGCGGCAGCGTGATCCTTTCGAATATCACGATCGGGGAGAACGCCATTGTGGGGGCCGGCAGCGTCGTGACAAAAGACGTTCCGGCGAACGCTATCGTTGCCGGCAACCCGGCTCGTCTCATTCGTTACGTGACCACGGAGGAGCCTGTAGCGGCGGTCTATGAGCGCCGAAAAACCGGCGCTCATAGAGCGCCGCTACAGTAAGAAGCAGGAGGTGGATTTTGCCAACTTGGAAGCGAGCGATGGACATTGTGGGTTCCCTCGTCGGATGTATCTGCTTATCGCCGGTACTGTTGCTGGTGGCCTCTGTGATCAAGGCAGTCTCGCCGGGGCCTGTCGTTCTGCGGCAGAAGAGGGTTGGACATCATGGCAAAACCTTCAGGATCTGGAAATTTCGAACGATGAAGGCCGACGCCGACAGCGGTCTCCATCAAGACCACGTGAGAAGCCTGATGACAACCAACAAACCGATGACCAAGCTGGATGTGACCAGTGATCCCCGAATCATTCCGTTCGGCAATCTTATTCGGCGCTGCTGTCTCGATGAACTGCCGCAGCTCATTAACGTACTTCGCGGCGAAATGAGCCTGGTCGGACCGCGGCCATGTGTTCCCTATGAGGCGGAACAATATGGGCCGTGGGAGAGAGGTCGGTTTGATGCGGTTCCGGGCATGACCGGGCTGTGGCAGGTCAGTGGAAAGAACAAGACGACATTCAACGAAATGATTCGTCTCGATATTGCTTATGCCCGCCGCAGATCCTTTTGGCTGGATATCAAGATCCTCCTGCGGACGATGCCTGCGATATACGTCGAAGTCGCAGAATCGTTGTCGCGCCGAAGAAAACACGACACACAACAAGCTTCTGCACCGGTGCAGAAATGCCCACAGCCGCTGGATGCAGGGCAGTTAGGAACCGAACATGATTAAGTACCTTGCGGCCGCCGCAACTCTCAAAGCCTTTTCTTCCGGACACGGCATGCGCCGGCTCTATCGCTCCGTGGGAAATGTCCTCGGACCGCGCCGGGTGAGACGCGGTTTGAATCGAAACTACATAAACCGCGCACACGACTTCCTGCATGTGGTCAGGAAACTCGACGCCATTCACGACGGCGACAGAATCCTCGAGCTCGGGACCGGCTGGGTCCACTGGGAGTCGACGTTTATCAGGCTGTTCTACGACACCCGGGCCACACTCTTCGACGTTTGGGACAATCGTCAATTTCCGGCCTTCAAAAAGTATTTTGCCGATCTGGCCGAAGTGATCGACAAGGAAGTCGAAGTACGTCCTGAAGAACGGGGAAGCGTACATGGATTGCTCAGGGCCGTGTCTTCCGTAAGCTCGTTCGGCGAGTTGTACAGTCTGATCGGATCGGAATATCTCATTAACCCAAGTGGGAAACTCGACCGTCTGCCGTCCGGCTCGTTCGACGCCATTATCAGCTGCAGCGTTCTCGAACATGTGAAAAAGGACATCCTGCCGCAATACATCCGGGATTTCAGCCGTCTGCTTAAACCGGGAGGGTATTCGATTCAGACGATAGATATAGGTGACCACCTGTCCTATTACGATGGCCACGTTTGCCCCAAATACTATCTCCGATATTCGGATCCCGTGTGGGAGCGATGGTTCGAGAACGACGTCCAGTACTTCAACAGGGTTCAACGATCCGAGTGGCTGCAACTCTTCGCGAGAGCCGGCCTGGAGCTCGTCGCGATCGAGGAGGAGCTGCTGCCAAGTGGTGTGTGTGAACATCCCATCGCGGAGCAATATCGAAACCTGAACGGGCGCGATCTGGAGTGCACGACTCTGAAGATTGTCCACAGGAAACCGCTTGAACGAACCTCCGAGTGAGTTGGTGAACAATGCAGGCTCTTAGTGCGTTGGATGAGAGTGTGTCCCGCAAACGTCAAGACTCTATAAATGTCTCAGTGCTTGGCAGGAATGCCCTGATTTATTCGATGGGCAATCTTGGCTTACGCGCCGGATCTTTCCTGTTGATCCCGCTCTACACCCACGCACTGCCAATCGACCGGTATGGCGCCCTGGCGTCCCTGCTCATGGTTGCGCAAGTCCTGGGCATGTGCATGGACGCGGGGACGCGAAAAGCATTCACTCGGTTTGCTGCGGAATTCGAAGGGAACGGCCGAATGCATCAACTGGTCGGGACTTCGATAGTACTGACATTGCTCTCCAGCGCCATCATCACACTGCTGGCCGCTGTCCTGCTGCGCCCGTTCTTTCTGTCCATAGTCGGGAAGGACGATCTGCTTTCTTATACGCTTCTGACCTGCGGAGCTGCCGTCACTCAGTGTCTCTTTTCGAACATTGTCGCGTACTACGCAGCCAGAAACGAAGGCGGCAAGTTTACTCGTCTTTGCCTTGTTGCCCTTTTTGTACTCATTGCGGTTAGCAGCGTATTGCTATTCGTGTTCCAGTTGGGAATCAAGGGAGCTCTGTTTGCGCAGATTGTTACTTACGGAGGTTTGTGGGTAATCGGAACGTTGCGAGTGGGCTGGAAGGTCGGCATCGGGTTTTCGATTTCCCTGATGAGACGACTGGCTGTGTATGGTTTCCCGCTTGTGTTCGCAATGTCCGGGGATCTGGTGACGGATGCGGCGTCGATCTTTTTCCTGGGCCGGTTCGCCGGACTGAGCCAGGTCGCTATTTATTCGATTGGCTGCAAGCTGGCGCAAGTTGCAACACTGGTCCTGATAAACCCCTTCCAGGTAGCGTGTGAACCTTTTGTATACAGTCACCTGGGCAAGCCTCAGCTCGGTCCAACCATAGGTAAATTGCTCACGTACCTGATGCTGGCTTTTGCCTTCGTCGCGTGCGGCGTCGCTTTCGTGGCGCGCGACTTACTCTCCATCGTCGCTCCTAAAGAATATTCTCCGGCGTATTCGGTCATGCTGCTGCTGCTTCCAGGGATAGCTTTCAGAGGCATCTACTACATCGGAGAGTGCCTGCTGAATATCAGGAAAAAGACCCACATTGCCGGAATCAGCGTCGGCGGTTTCACGATCCTGAGTGTGATTTTGAACTATCTGTTGATACGCAGCTGGGGCGTGTACGGAGCGGTCGTCGTGTTCAACGTAACGATCGTCGGCACCGCGCTGGTTGTGATGGCCATGGGCTTGAAAGCGTTTCCCATTCTCCTGGAATCGAGACGCTTGATGACCAGCGCCGCACTGGCAGCATCTCTGTTGCTGTCTATTGTCATCCTTCGGCACAGTGCGGCTTACCTTTATTACACGATCATTCCGTTAACGGTCTTTGCGGGTATTGCGTTTCTCTTCGTAGGCGGCTTCTTTGACATGGAGGAGCGGTCTTACATCAGGACTCTTGTGGGGAAAGTGTGGGCCAAACGGGCGGGAGCGTACGGTGTCTAGGCGTGTCATCACGGGTGAACGAGTCGACAAAAGGGCCCTTGCAGTATGGGTCGCCATACTCGTGTTGACGGGCACTTACCTTCGTACTCGCGACGCCGACGCGATCCCCACGACGGACTGGCTGGTCATCCTTCAGGTCCTCACCGGAGGTCTTGGGATAGTGATCGGGACCTTAATGATCAGGAAGCACGGAACGGGATTCGGCGGAAAAGCTGCCCTGGCGTGTGTCGTCGCCGCCGGCTCCTCGGCAGTGTTCAGCGAGTACACGGAAGTGGTGGCAGGCTACTGGGTCGTGCTTGCCGGAGGTTATCTCCTGACAATTGGTCTCGTTCGGCAATCGAAACGACAAGAAGATTTGGACCTCATTGAATATGCCTGCTTCCTGACCTTGTTTGCCATCCTCCTGAAGGATACGGTCATCGGCTTTGCATACCCTGACCCGGACGCGCCGGAAGGTGAACTCTTCCGCCTGGGCATGGGCCTGACACACGCCAATACAATGAGCATTCTGGCTTCGATTGCCTTTTGGATGTCGTTTGGAAGGGATCATCCCAGACAGCGCTTGCTGTTATGGCCCGCCCGGTTCCTGTTTATCGCAGTCATCGTGCTGTCGCGAACACGCATTGCCATGATCGGGCTGGTAGTGGCCGGGATTATCCGTTCTGCCATTCGACAGACGGGCGGCGAAAGGGCAAGGGCGTACCCGTTACTGGTTGCGATTCCATGCGCGTTCATGACGGTTATCGTCCTGTCGGTGCTGGCGGCGTCATGGCAGATACCGGCAGTGGCTTCTGTTGCCGAAGCTTTCAACCGGGGTGAGGACACGCAAATGGTGATGTCCATAACAGGACGTACCGAGATCTGGACATATGCCCTGGAGAAGATTTCCGATGCGCCCTGGCCACAATTCCTGTTTGGACACGGCTTCGGGATCAGCCGGTTCGTCTTGAATGATGGATATCGGGCCACCGAGTACTATGCGGCTCACGCCCACAACGGCTTGCTCGAAATCGTACTGTCCATGGGCTTGCTGGGTGCGATTCCGTTCATCGTGTGCGTCCTCTATAGCCTTACCTGGATAACGCGCTTTGCGAATTTGCAGGAAACCTTCTCCATGGCGTTTTCACTTCACGCGATAGCAATCGTTTTCATCATTCTCCTGGCTTCCGTGACTGAGCCATTCCTGGGCGGCAAGCTCGGACCGGTCGCGATGATCTTCGTTTTCTACTACACAGCGTTGGATCAACGCGAGTGTATTGCGGGGTGATTCATGCAGAGTGCGTACGCCCTTATAACGCCGGCTCGAAATGAAGAAGCAAACATCGAACTGACGATCCGATCGGTGATCTCGCAAACTGTGCAGCCTGAACGATGGGTGATAGTGAGCGATGCATCAACGGATCGGACGGATGAGATCGTTCGCCGCTATGCAGCACGCTACGGACTGATTCAGTTGATAAGGGTGAGTGAGGACGATGCACCCAGAAGCTTCGCCAGGCAGGTAGGCGCAACCAACATTGGCTATGACGCCATTCGTTCTCTGGACTGCGAGTTTGTGGGCGTTCTTGACGCGGACGTCTCGTTTGAATCGGGTTATTACGAGCGGCTGCTGGAGGAGTTCCGGCGAAATCCACAGCTTGGCATCACCGGGGGGGCAATTCTTGAAGATCAAGGTGGCCATTATGCGCCACGGATGTGGAATGCCGAACGGTGCGTAGCCGGAGCGATTCAATTCTTTCGCAGGCAATGCTACGAAAACATTGGGGGGTACATCGCCCTGGAATGTGGTGGCCAGGACGCGATCGCGCTGGAGATGGCCCGGATGCGGGGATGGGAAGTGACGTCCTTTCCTGAACTAAGTGTTCTCCATCACAGACGAAGTGGCACCGCTGAGACGTCCGCATGGCGATCCCAGATGCGCGCGGGAAAGGCGGAGTATCTACTTGGATATCACCCGGTGTTTCAAGCGTTCAAGTGCCTGAGACGGGTCAGAGAAAAGCCGCACGGAGTGGCAAGCCTCTTCAGGTTTTATGGATATTGGGCCGCACGTGTAAGGCGGGAACGATCTCCGGTGCCCAGAGATGTTGTGGAGTACATGAGACGCGGCCAGATGCAGCGCTTACGATCGGTGATCCAGCCAAATCAAAAGACCGGATCTGCGGCAGCGTAACAGAACAGTACCAAGGAGTAGAGAGATGTTCCGTGTGTGCATGGTGGTGTTTTCCGAATATCCGAAGGATCCCCGTGTTCGTCGGGAAGCTGAAGCGCTGGTTGAAGCCGGCATATCGGTGGACGTTATTTGCTTGAGGGGCAAAGGAGCGCGACGGGAGGTTGTTGACGGCGTGCGCGTCTTCAGGCTTCCACTGCAGCAGAAGCGCGCCGGTAAGGCGCGTTATGCCTGGGAGTATTGCGCATTCATCGTGATGGCCACGATCAAGGTCGGGTTGCTGCACATGAAGGAGCGTTACAGTCTCGTCCACGTCCACAACATGCCGAACATTCTCATATTGACTGCGCTGTTGCCTCGGCTGTCGGGTGCGAAGGTATTACTCGATCTGCACGACCCGATGCCCGAAGTGTATATGGCGAAATATTCGAGAAGAGATGGATCGGCAGTCCTTCGCCTCCTGCACCTGGAAGAACAGCTTAGTATTCGGTGCGCCGATTTTGTCCTCACACCAAACATTGCCTTCCGTGAGCTGTTCATTTCTCGAGGTTGTCCCGCGTCCAAGATCGACATCGTCATGAACTCTCCGCAAGAAAAGGTGTTCATCCGGGCGAGAGAGGATACACGTGCCGCCCAGGAGAGTGATGAACAGTTCGTCGTGATGTGCCATGGAAGTATCTCCGAAAGAAACGGTCTGGGCACTGCGCTCGAAGCGCTGAGCATTGTAAGAAACCAGATTCCGAACCTCGTTTTTGAAGTCTTTGGCGGCGGGGATTTTGTTGAAGGCTTTCTCAAGCGCGTCGAGGACCTGGGTCTGCAGGAGATCGTTCGCTATCACGGTGGCGTGAGGCTGGAAGAAATCGCGCGAGCTATTAAGCGTATCAACGTGGGGATCGTTCCCAACGGGTCCAACAGGTTCTCAAATCTGAATATGCCGACCCGTATCTTCGAGTACTTGTGCATGGAAAGACCCCTGATTACCGCCCGCACGAAGGGAGTGCTGGACTATTTTGACGATGCGTCCATCCATATGTTCGAGGCGGGCGACCCGGATAGCCTCGCGCGTGCGATTCTCGAAGTGTACCGGAATCGCGAGCGCTGCCATGCAGTCCTGGCGCGCGGCATTGCCGTCTATCGAGCTCATCGATGGGAACTTCAAAAAGCCAGGCTCGTCAGACTTGTGAGAAACCTTCTGGGCGATGACGACGCCAGAAGTGAACGAGAAAAGTTCAAAGTACGAGTTGCGAGTTGAATCCAGTCTCGAGAGGAACCATGTTGTTTCACAAATGGAAACAGGACATGAGACGGATCGTGAAGCTGCTGCTCAGTGCGGCTTTCTGGGCCGGCTTGTGGCTGTGGAACACACTTAGGCGTGCCGCGGGTCGCGAATTGCCGGGCACGTGTGTAGTCCTCTACTACCACGCGGTGACTGCTGAGAACCGCGCCAGGTTTGCCCGCCAAATGGACGATTTGAAGAGATGGGCGAAGCCAATTGCCGCAGACACGACAAACGCGTTGGCAACCGGCGTTCATCATGCAGTGGTTACATTCGACGACGCCTTTCAGAGTACTGCTGACAACGCCATTCCCGAGCTGATACAACGAGGAATTCCATCAACGATATTTGCACCGACCGGCTACGGCGGCCGGCATCCCTCCTGGACAGAGAATCCAGATTACGAGGATCGAGACGAAGTTGTGATGAGCGCCGAGCAACTGCGGCGGATTTCCTCGGATCTGACATCTGTGGAATCTCATACGGTGACGCATCCCAGGCTTCACTTATTGATAGAGGCCGACGCCAGAAGGGAGCTTGCTGAATCCAAGCATTGGCTCGAAGCCCAACTGGGCCATGAGATCAAGTTCCTGAGCTTTCCGTACGGGCAATACAACGCCCAACTCGTCGAGTGGTCGCGCCAGGCCGGCTACAAGCGAGTGTTTACGACTATGCCGCGACCTGCGTATTCAGAGCCAGACGAATATGTAACTGGGAGAGTACCGATCAGGCCCGGCGATTGGCGGCTGGAGTTCCAGTTAAAAGTTCTGGGAGCCTACAGCTGGCTACCTGTTGCGTTGGCAGTGAAGCGTTACATACACCTTTTATTGGCTGGCCGGCAAAACCGGCAAGCGGAACGGCAGGTCGCATAGTGCCGGAGTACATCAGTTCCGAATACACGCTGGAAATCGACAAGGTGAGTGAAGCCGAATGGGCGGAGCTCTTACTTGGCTTTGAGGACGCGAACATATACCACACCTGGACTTATGGCTCGCTGCGCTGGGGCGAAAAGAATTTGAGTCACATCGTGCTTAGAAAAGGCTCCGAAGTGCTGGCGCTGGCTCAGACGCGCATCGTGAAGCTTCCGGTTGTGGGCCGTGGAATTGGCTACATTACATGGGGGCCACTATGGCGGCCAAATGGAAAGACGGCCTCTGCCGAAAATCTGCGGCTGATCCTTAGAGCTCTTCGAAATGAGTATGTGACGCGTCGCGGCCTGTTGCTCAGGGTCCTCCCGAACGAGACAGGAATGTCCGTTGATGCGGCTGAGATACGGTCGATCTTTCAGCGCGAGGGCTTCCGATTGGCGGCAACCTACCACCGCACGCTACTCCTGGATCTTGGTCCATCCATGCAGGAGTTACGCAATAACCTCACGAAAGAGTGGCGGCGGGAATTGCGGATTGCCGAGAGCAACGGCCTCAGCCTCATCGAGGGAACAGGAGACGATCTCTACGACTCTTTCAGCGTTCTGTACAGAGAGATGGTTGCCCGCAAGGGGTTTATGCCCGGTGTCGATATTGACGAATTCAGATCGATCCAAAGAGATCTACCTGAACCATTGAAGATGCGAATCATGATCTGCGCATTGGATACGACACCGATAGCCGCGCTGGTCGGTTCCCTGGTGGGAGAAAAAGGCATCTACCTTCTGGGCGCCACAGGAGACAACGGATTAAGACTGAAAGGCTCCTACTTACTGCAATGGCGCATGGTGGAGTGGCTGAAGACACGGGGCGCCCGCTGGTACGACCTCAATGGGTACGATCCGGAAAGTCATCCAGGTACCTCCACTTTCAAGGCGGGGCTTGCGGGAAAGCACGCCGGCAAAGAGGTCTGCCATATCGGGCGTTTTGATGCGTGTCAAAGCGTAGTCAGTTATGCCCTCGTCAGCGCTGGTGATGGAATCAGGGCGGTGTCCTCGAGGAGCCAGTGGCTCCGCAGGAAAGTTGGATAGGAGTATGTGTTATGCCGGTTGAGAGAATAGATCCATTGCATGACCCGCGATGGGCGGCGTTTTTGGAACGACACTCGGAAGCGTCCGTCTTTCACACTCCACCGTGGTTGAGCGCCCTCGCTCGCACTTACGGGTATGAACCGGTCGTCTACGGTCAAGTCCAGGATGGGAACGTAACGAGCGGCATAGTGTTCTGTCGCGTCAATAGCTGGCTTACCGGAAGCCGCCTCGTCTCATTACCCTTTTCCGACCACTGCCAACCACTGGTCAGCCACTTCGAAGATTTGGGAGAGATGCTTTCGGCAGTTCAAACCGACAGGAAGACCGAGGAATGGAAATACATCGAGATCAGGCCGATGACATCAAATCAGTTTGCAGCGGAGCGAACAGGCTTCCGTGAAAGTGAATCCGTGTACCTTCACAAGCTCGATCTTCGCCCTGAGCTGGACATTATCTTTCGCACATTCCATAAGAACCACGTTCAACGTGCTGTTCGCCGCGCAGAACGCATGCTGAGCTATGAGGAAGGGACGTCGGAAGATCTCCTGGCGAAGTTCTATCAACTGCAGGTATCGACGCGGCGCCGGCATCGTTTGCCTCCACAGCCGCTCGACTGGTTTCGCAACCTTATTCGCTGCCTGAGTGGAAGCCTGAAGATCCGGGTGGTATCGAAAGACGGACAGGCCGCCGCCAGCATTATTACGCTCTTCTACAAGAACTCGATGGTTTACAAGTACGGTTGTTCCGATCCGAAGTTCAACCATTGTAGCGGTATGTCGCTTCTGATGTGGAACGCGATACAGGAAGCTAAAGCCCTCGGCGCATCGGAATTCGATTTCGGACGCAGCGATCAAGACAACCCCGGCCTCGTCGCTTTCAAGGATCACTGGGGCACGTCACGCTTGACGCTGAACTATTACAGATTCCCTGCATCTGACCGCAATCCTGACCGGCTCAGCGGGAGAGTTGCCAGATATGCGTTTCGCCGACTGCCGGATTTCGTCCTGACCACAGCGGGAACATTGCTGTACAGGCACGCAGGTTAATTCGTCATGCTCAACACCACGTTTACCGACTATTACAGGTGCCCTGAAAATTATGGAACGTTTGAGCTACCCCCTCGGCTGTCGCCGGATAGCGGATTCTTTCAGGTCAATGGCGCAGTTTGTTATGGACGCACATCGACCGGTCATCGCAGCCAATCAGTTACAGACGACCTGTTCGATGCGTTCCAGGCCATCAGTGTTCGTCAAGGTGCATGCACACTGCCATTCGACCCTGCAGAAATAGCGGAGAATCTCCGTTGCGAGCGATACCTTCGGCAGCCGGAATCGGCGCGGTTCTTACGGAACGCGTACTACCTGGTGCGTCCGGCAGTGCCCGCTGGATTGCGTAAGCTCCTGCAAAGGACCTCACTCAGGGGCTGGAACAAGATCCCCTTCCCCCGATGGCCGGTGGACAGCAGTGTTGAAGATATCTTTGAGTGCTTATTGAAGGTGCGTCTTCGCAGCCTTCATGAGGCTCACATGCCGTTCATCTGGTTCTGGCCGGATGGCTATCAGGGGTGCGTAATCATGACCCACGACGTGGAGACAGCCGTGGGACGGGATTTTGCGCCGACGCTCATGGACGTCAACGACTCCTTTGGAATCAAATCCTCGTTCCAGGTCGTTCCGGAAGAGCGATACGAAGTCTCGCACGCATTCCTGAGATCCATCATAGAAAGAGGTTTTGAGCTAAACATTCACGGCCTCAACCATAACGGCAACCTCTTTGCGACCCGGGCTCATTTTGACCGCCAGATCCGGAGCATCAATGAATACGGAAAGGAATATGGAGCTCGAGGCTTTCGGTCTCCGGTCATGTATCGAAACCTGGAATGGTATGGAGCTTTGGAGTTTTCCTACGACATGTCTGTTCCCAATGTGGCCCATCTGGATCCACAGCGTGGCGGATGCTGCACAGTAAGGCCATACTTTGTCGGCGACATCGTGGAGTTGCCGTTGACCACCACGCAGGACTACTCATTGTTCAACTACATCTGTGACGATTCGATCGAGTTGTGGAAATGGCAGTTGGATCTGGTTTTACAAAAACACGGGTTGGTGAGCTTTCTCATTCATCCGGACTACATTGTTTCGAAACCGAGATTAGACGTGTATCGGTCGCTGCTGGCGTACCTGACGCGGATTTGCGCTGAGCGCCGAGTGTGGTGCGCGTTGCCTGGCGATGTCGATGCGTGGTGGCGAGAGAGAAGTCAGATGAAACTCGAATTTCGCAACGGCGACTGGAGGATTAAAGGACACGGCAGTGAGCGGGCGAGAGTGGCTTTCGCGTCCCTTACGGATCGCGAAATCGTTTATCAGGTTGAACCGGCTCCTATGCGAGCGGCAGGTTGAGCTTTAGAGCGAAGGTGTTCCGCGTGCGAATTCATTCATACCTTCTACCAGGAGGCGTTATGTCCCGGCGACTTGTTGGCATCGGCGCAGGTGGTCTCATGCTCACGCTAATTGTGGTGTTCAGCAGAGGCACAAGCGGCGTCATTCCTGTCGCGGCCGGTCAATCGCGTGTGTTTTATGTGGATGACGCCGCGGGTAACGATTCCAATTCAGGAGGCTCCTCGGATCCCTGGAAAACCATCCAGAAAGCCGCAAACGTCATGGGCTCCGGCGATACGGTTCTGGTCGCCGCGGGCACGTACAACGAGCGCGTTCAAGTCAGGACCTCCGGGGCGCCCGGCAGTTCGATTACTTATCAGGCGCAGGGCAGCGTGATCACGAAAGGCTTCGCCGTCGCCGCAAATTACATTCGAGTCACTGGGTTCGAAATAACGCAGACTGTCAACGACTGGGTCAATGGTCCGGGTGTTTGGGTTAGAGGCGTGGGTAATGAGATCACGGGCAACTATATCCACGATGTCGCTTTCTACGGAGTTTTCCTCGAAGCCTGGCCCCCGGACAACCCCGCAACAGGAAACAATGTCGTAAGAAACAACCGCATCGTCTTCGCAGTAGAAGCGGGCATGCGCATCATGGGAGCCAACAACCTCATCGAAGGAAACGATATCAGCCATTCACATCAGTTCCAGCCGGGAGTCACCACCCTGAAGCCCGGAGACGATGCTGACGGTATCCGTTTTTTCGGCTCAGGACACACCTTTCGCAAAAATTACATACACGACATTTATATCTCGGATCCCGGCAACAATACTGATGCTACAGGTCCCCACACCGATGCGCTGCAGACCTGGGGACCGGCTTATGACATTGTCTTTGAGCAGAACTTCTTCGACATTCCCGACACGAGCATGCAGGGAACGATGATTTCGATCTCCACCAACCCGGTAAGAAACCTTACATTCCGGAACAATATTTTCGTCAACGGTTCCCAGGCTCCGTGGGGTCCCGCGATCAATATTATGGGGTATAGCGGAACCAGTCTCGACAGCTCGGTCGTCAATGTCACCATCGTGAACAACATGTTCGTCCGCACGGGCGGTAACAACCTTGCCTCCTGCGTCATATTGCATGATGGCGTGCAGAACGCCACGGTGATGAATAATGCGTTCTATAACTGCGGGGGCAGCTCGTTCGGCTACGTGTCGACCGCTCCGTTTTATGGAGGAACTACATCGGATATCAGTATTGGATATAACTCCGTTTATACAACTAACGGCGTTCCGCCGGTGGGTGGCCCTAATCCTAACGATGTATGGATGCTCGACCCGGCATTTGCGAATGCTGCAACGAAGGACTTTCACCTTTTATCCGCATCTCCTCTGATTGATGCCGGCGCCACGTTATCTGCCGTGACTACCGATTACGCCGGAGTACCAAGGCCGCAGGGTTTACGCTACGACATTGGTCCATACGAGTTTGTAGTGCCTGTGCCGTGATAGGTCTTTGCGAATTATCGTTCCAATGTGCATGACGATTCTTAATTCAAATATGAATGCCGGTTCACAGTACCTGGAGCTTGTCGCTTTACCGAGTCAAAAGTGGTTAACCGGGCAACGCTTAATCCTTTCATCGATGGTGCACGAGTGAAGGGAACACGATTTGCACCTATCTAGCCGCTATGAAAATGTCTTCATGTCAGGTTGCTGTCATTGGCGCTGGGCCGTATGGATTGGCTGCAGCCGCGCATCTAAAATCGGCCCATGTGGAAACGTGGGTGTTTGGGGAGTCGATGGAGTTTTGGCGCAAACAAATGCCGGTCGGTATGTTGTTGCGCTCTCCATGGGACGCCTCACACATTGCGGATCCGGATAACGCTCTAACGCTCGATCAATACCAGGCAGAGCGCGGTGTCCGGCTTACCAGGCCGGTGCCTCTGGATGATTTTGTGCAGTACGGGCAATGGTTCCAGCGCCAGGTGGCGCCCGATCTGGATGCGCGCCGCGTGGCGAGAATCGAGCATTTATCCAACAGGTTTAGATTGGTGTTGGGCGACGGCGACACGGTGGAAGCGCAACGCGTTATTGTCGCTGCCGGCATTGGCGCGTTCGCCCACCGCCCTCCGGGCTTCGCAGAATTGCCCTTATCCCTTGCCTCGCATGCATCGGATCATCGCGACCTCAGTTGCTTCGCAGGCCGCCGGGTGGTTGTCGTGGGCGGCGGCCAGAGCGCCATTGAGTCGGCCGCCCTGTTGCACGAAAGCGGTGCAGATGTCGAAATCGTGATGCGAGCCGGGTATGTCAATTGGCTTCGACGCAGTGCGTTGCTGCACAGCGACCTGAATCCGTTTCGCCGGCTATTCTATCCGCGGACCGATGTGGGGCCGCCGGGGCTTAACCAGATCGTCGCAAGGCCGGATTTGTTCCGGCGATTTCCCCTGGACCTGCAACACAAAATCGCCGTTCGTTCGATCCGGCCGGCGGGCGCGGCCTGGCTAATGCCTCGCATGGGGGGAATACGCATAACAACGGGACATGAGATCGTGTCCGCCACCGCCGCAAAGCAGCAGCTTTGTATCACGCTCGATGACGGGAGCAAACGGGACATTGACCATGCCATGCTCGCGACGGGCTACCGTGTGGATATTTCGCGTTACGCATTCCTCGCGGCCGACCTTGCCAAAAAGCTGGATTGCATCCAGGGCTACCCTCGGCTCGGTACCGGATTCGAATCGTCGGTGCCTGGACTGCACTTCCTGGGCGCTCCCGCAGCATGGAGTTTTGGTCCGCTAATGCGGTTTGTTTCCGGGACCACGTATGCGGCGCGCGCTTTGGCGCGTACGATATTGGCAAATCCGGCAACATTTACGCACGGAGAGAAACGCTCATGGATGGTAACGGCTGGAACACACCAGAGTGGTTGACAGGATGCGACCGGTGGCGGCCTTTGAGCTCCGGCGCTGTGGTCATCGGAGGTGATTACCGCGGGCTCGGCACGGTCCGAAGTCTCGGCAGGAACAAGATCCCGGTTTGGGTGTTGACAGATGAACACCTGATCGCAGGAATCTCCCGGTATGCGTCCCGAAGCTTCCGATTGAAGGGGACAGATGAAGTCGACCAGGTGGGATATCTCTGCGATTTGAATCTGCGGCACGACCTGCTTGGGTGGGCTGTTTTTCCAACTGGCGATGAATCTGCAGCAATGCTGGCGCGGCACCACACCGTGTTGGCGGAGCGGTTCCGCCTCACGGTGCCGCCCTGGGAGATCTTGCGCTGGGCTCATGACAAGCGGCTGATGCACGATCTGGCTTCCAGGCTCGGCGTGGACTGCCCGTGGACATGCAATCCGGCGAACAGGGAAGAGGTGGCGGACCTCAATTGCACCTTTCCAGTGATTTTGAAACCTGCCTTCAAATCCAGCCTTAATCGCTTTACCGCTGCCAAGGCCTGGCGGCTCGAGGACCGCAAGTCGCTGCTGACCGCGTATGACGAGGCATGCACGATGGTTGATTCCAGTGTGATCATGGTCCAGGAGTTGATACCCGGCAGCGGCGAGGAACAGTTCTCGTTTGCTGGACTCTGCATAGAGGGCCGGCCCGTGGCCTGGCTCGTCGCGCGGCGCACTCGACAATATCCGGTAGACTTTGGGCGCTCCAGTTCTTACGTCGAAACAGTTGAACTTCCTGAAATCGAGGAACCCGCCCGGCGCCTGTTAGAGGCCATGCGCTTCACCGGTCTTGTGGAGGTCGAGTTCAAGCGCGATCCGCGTGACGGCCGGTGCAAGCTGCTCGACGTCAACCCGAGGATGTGGGGCTGGCACACTTTGGGACGGCGCGCCGGAGTGGACTTTCCCTATTTGCTGTGGCAATTCATGCATCGTGAGCCGGCACGAGAAATACGAGGCCACACCGGCGTTCGTTGGATGCGGATGACAACGGATCTGCCTGCAGCGCTCGTTGAAATGCGGCGCGGCCGCCTGTCGGTCCATGCTTATTTGGAGTCGCTGCGCGGTCCAATCGAAAGCGCGATCTTCGCCGCGGATGATCTCTGGCCAGCCCTGCTCGAGCTACCGCTATTCGCCTATCAGGCCCTGAAACGCCACGCGGCATGATGATTGAATCTAGGGAGCAGAAGTTCCATAGATTTCCAATTCCCGGGCTTCCGTGTCGCGAGTGGAAGGATTGCCGAAGACTTCCACCCGGACATAGCGAGCCGTCACCGCAAGAGATTGCGTGGACCAGTCATCAAAAAAAGCGTTGACGTTACTGAAAGCGGTGGACCAGGGGTCGGCGGCGTTGCTCTTGTATTGCAAGGTCCAGCTACTACTCCACCAGGAGCCATCGGCATCCCCGAAAAGCCGGGCCGAGGTCAGATTTTTCAGGGCGCCGAAATCAAACTCGATCCAGAAGGAACCGATGCCCATCTCGCCGGCCGTGCACGAGGCCGAACCAGTCAAACAACCATCCCAAAGATGTTCGACCGGGTTGTTGGGATTGAAATTGGCAGAGTTGCGCGTCATGGTCGTGGAGTTGGCCAGAGAAGCCGGAGTCGGAGGAGGAGGAGAGCTGTTCGGGTATTCAAAAGCGCCGATGTCGTATGCCGCGCCCTGAGGTCTTGCGACGCCATCGTAATCATTCGTTACTTGAGAGAGCATTGCCCCCTTGTTGATCAGTGGAGACGTGCTTTGAAGATGGAAATTCCGGGTCGCAGTGTTCATAAACATCGGGTCCGCCATCCATACATCATTCGGACTGGGACCGCCGGACGGAGCAACTCCGTCAGTCGTGAAAACTGAATTATTGCGGACCGTGATGTTTGATGCAGTGCCGCCGAAAAACGAGTTGGTGGACCAATAGCCGAAATCCCTGCCGCCACAGTTATAGAAGGCATTATTCGTCACCGTGGCATTCTGAACGCCGTCATGCAATACCACGCAGTAAGCGAGATTATTGCCGCCTGTGCGAATGAATGTATTATTCACCACGGTGACATTGACTACGGTGCTGCCGAGACTGCTTCCGCTGTATCCCATGATATTGATCGCAGGACCCCATGCAGTTTTAGAACCGTTGATGAAAATATTGTTTCTGAAAGTAAGGTTCTGCACCGGATTGGTGGAGATGGAGATCATGGAGCCCTGCATCTCATTGTCCGGAATATCAAAAATATTCTGCTCAAAGGTGACGGTGTCTACGGGACCCCAGGTCTGGATGGCGTCAATGTGAGGGTC
>WNFT01000469.1_pt1 | contig 38128 bp, 29 predicted proteins | sample 5400191 | NCBI WGS metagenome assembly WNFT01 (sample SAMN13153359, study PRJNA577476) | soil metagenome | isolation source: 80 cm saprolite under Madrone tree | place: USA:California | collected 2016-06-14 | reverse complement strand
TCACCACAGAGACACAGAATACACAGAGTAAACACAGAGACGATGTTCAATCTGCATTACCGAAGAAAACTTGGTGGTTGGACGAATTGCTGACTAAGTCTGCTTCGCAAGCTTTGCCGTCATTCCCAACTCCTGCCGCCGATCAGCCGGCTTTCATCTTTTACACCTCCGGCAGCACCGGCGAGCCGAAAGGTGCCGTTCATCGCCAGGCGGACATCTTCTATACCAATGAAACGTATTGTCGTGAAGTTTTAAAACTTGGTGCGGGTGATCGCGTCTTTTCCTCGTCACGCTTGCCTTTCTCCTACGGCTTTGGCAATGCGTTTAGCTTCCCGCTGCTCAACGGCTGCGCGACGATTCTGAGTCGCGAGAAGCCGAACGCGGAAGTTATCAGCAGCGTCTTTGCCACATACCGGCCCACAATTTTCTTCGGCGTTCCGGTTATTTATCGTTTGCTCCTGGACCATCATCGCAATATTGCGCCGCTCGATTGTTCGGGTTTGCGCCTGTGCATTTCGGCCGGCGAAGCTTTACCGGCGCGTCTCGGAGAGGAAATAGAAAAAACTTTTGGCGTGGAAGTGCTGGACGGCATCGGTTCGACTGAGATGTTTCACATGTGGATGTCGAACCACGCAGGCGAAGTGCGTTACGGCAGTAGCGGCAAACTGATCAAGGGATATGAAGCGCGTTTATTGGACCAGGAAGGAAATCAGACGCCTGATGGCGCCGAGGGAAATCTTTGGGTGAAAGGTGCGAGCGCAGCTTTAGGCTATTGGAAAAAGCCCGAGACCACAGCGACCACATTTGTTGATGGCTGGGTGCGCACGGGGGATCTGTATTGGCAGGACGCAGACGGTTACTGGTTTCACATGGGCCGCAGCGACGATTGTTTCAAATCAAGTGGGCAGTGGGTGTCGCCCGTTGAAGTTGAAGGCGTGCTGCTGAAACTGGACGGGGTCAATCGAGTCGCCGTGGTTGAAGATTTCGATGACAACGGTTTGCCTTGCGCTTGCGCGTTTGTGATCAAAGCAAACAGCACCGATGACAATGCGGAGGTGGAGCAACAGCTAAGCCAGCTAGCCCGCGAAAAGTTGCCGCGTTTCAAACAGCCGCGCCGGTATGTGTTTGTTGCTGAGTTGCCCTACACTGCGACGGGAAAGATTCAAAGATTCAAACTGCGAGAAAGATTAAGAGTTTCAAGTTCCAAGTTTCAGGTTTCAAGTTAGTGTTCTTCCGTTCAGCATTAACACCAGAGTTGACTTGAAACTTGGAACCTGAAACTTGAAACTTAAGTGATGAAAAGCATCCAGGAAACTTACGCGCCCAATAACGCCTGCTTTGGTTGCGGCCCGGCAAACGAAAAAGGCTTGCACGTTCGCAGCTTTCCGCAGGGTGACGAAGTAGTCGCGGAGTTTCAACCCGAAGCTTATCAGGAAGCATTTCCCGGAGTGCTCAGTGGCGGCATTATCGGTACGCTGCTCGACTGCCACTGCAATTGGACCGCTGCCTACCATCTGATGAAGAGCGCGGGCGCCGACCATCCGCCCTGCACCGTCACTGCTGATTACAAAATAACGCTGCGCCGGCCAACACCTACGGATCAACCGGTGCGGTTGATAGCGCGTCTGGTTGAATCAAGCGATGATCGCGCCGTGGTTGAAGGAGAGTTGATCGCGCATGACAAAGTAACGGCAACATGCCGCGGCACGTTTGTCGCGGTGAAACCAGGCCATCCGGCTTATCATCGTTGGTAAGTAGGACGATAATTCCTGCCTATCCATTTGTAGTTGGCAAAGAAGTCAAACTAAAGTTACCTTTTTTCTGGACTAGCGATGAAAAAAAAACAATCGATTTTGCACTTTGTCTGGACAACGAAGGGTATAGATCCTCTCTCGAGATAGGCAAACTGTATCAGACCATTTCCGACAAAGAAGCAGAAGCTCATGGACTTATTCGCGTAATAGATGAAAGCGATGAGGAATACGCTTTTGGGTCCGAACGGTTTCACCTTATGGAATTGCCACCGACGATCAAGAAGACTCTTTTGCAAGGCCTTATGCCAAAGTTGCTCAGGAGCTAGTCCATGACAGACCTAACCCATCGACCTCGTCGTCTCAGAAGAACCGAAGCGCTACGCTCGCTGGTGCGCGAAACACGTCTCGCGCCTGAAGACTTCATACTTCCCTTGTTTGCCTGTGCCGGCAAGAAAGTGCGACGCGAGATTCAATCGATGCCCGGCGTGTTCAATCTGTCGGTTGATGAGATTGCCAACGAGGCGGCTGCTGCTTTCGACTCCGGCGTGAAAGGATTAATGCTGTTTGGTCTGCCGGAAACAAAAGACGAGGCGGCCACGGGCGCTTATCATGAAGATGGCATTGTGCAGCAGGCGATTCGTTCAATAAAGAAGTCGGCGCCGGATTTAGTGGTGATGGCCGACACCTGTCTTTGCGAATACACTTCACACGGTCATTGCGGTGTAGTGCGCAACGGCGAGGTGATCAACGACGAGTCGCTGGAATTGCTCGCACAAACAGCGGTCAGCCAGGCGGGCGCAGGCGCTGATGTAGTTGCGCCCTCGGCGATGATGGATGGACAAGTCGGCGCAATTCGTGAAGCACTGGATGAAGCAGGCTTTGAGCAGATTCCGATCATGGCTTATGCCGTGAAGTATGCGTCCGCTTTGTATGGTCCATTTCGCGAAGCGGCCGACAGCGCGCCTGCATTTGGCGACCGGCGCGCCTATCAAATGGACGCCCCGAACGCTCGCGAAGCAATGCATGAGGCCGAGCTCGACTACCTCGAAGGCGCCGATATTTTAATGGTGAAGCCGGCCACCATTTATCTCGACGTGCTGAAAACAATGCGCGAAGAATTCGATGTGCCACTGGCTGCGTATCACGTTTCCGGCGAGTACGCGATGATAAAGGCCGCGGCGCAAAACGGTTGGATCGATGAGCAGCGCGTGATGATGGAGACATTGACCAGCATCAAACGCGCCGGCGCCGACATTATTCTTACTTACTACGCTCGCGAAGCGATCAAGCTACTGCGAACTATTTAGGCGCACTCCGCCGCCCGTGCTAATTCCTTTGCGCCTTTAGCGATTTACCATTACCTTCCCCTTCAAGACGCGAACGCAAAGAGCGCAAAGGAATACTCCAATTAATTATGAAAGAACCTGCCTTCATCGTTCTGCTGTTTATTTTCGTCCTGGCCGTTGCTAATGTGCAGGCGCAAACGCAGGCTGACGAGCAACTGTCAGCTGCGATTGCAAAAATCAAAGCCATCGACAATCACGCGCATCCCCTACGCTACGTTGCTGCGGGCGAAAAGCCAGACGATGAATTCGACGCGCTGCCGCTTGATTCGCTCGGGCTCTTTCCCCTGCCGGTCCGTTTACATCCGGACAATAAAGAGTTCATTGGCGCCTGGCGCGATCTTTATGGGTACGCGCATGACGACCTTACGCAGTTGCGTGAGTTGATGGAAACCAAGCAGAGAGTGGCGCGCGAGCAAGGCGACAAATTTCCTGTGTGGGCCCTCGATAAGCTTGGCATCGAAACGATGTTTGCTAACCGCGTGGCTATGGGGCGAGGCCTGGCGGCGCCACGTTTCCGCTGGGTTTCCTTCGACGATGCGTTGATCTTCCCCTTAAGTAACGATGCAGCCGAGAGATCAAATCCGGATTATCGCGCGTTGTACCCACACGAAGAACTACTTCTGAAGCGCTACCTTGCAAATGTGGGCTTGAAAGGCTTGCCCGCGACGCTCGATGTTTACCTGGCGAAGGTTGTCACCACCACGCTGGAATCCCAGAAGCGTGAGGGAGCTATTGCGGTAAAGTTTGAAGCGGCCTACCTGCGTAAGCTCGACTTCGATGAAGCGAGCAGCAGCGAGGCGCGGCGCATTTACGCGCGCTATGTACGAGGCGGCCGGCCATCTGCCGCTAACTACAAAACACTTCAGGATTTTCTCTTTCGCTACGTCGCTCGTGAGGCCGGCCGGCTTGGTCTCGCGGTGCATATCCACGTTATCAGCGGTGTCGGCGCTTTTTATAAGCAGAGCGGCAGTAGTCCCTTGTTGCTGGAATCAGCATTCAACGACCCTTCGCTCAGAAAAACGAACTTCGTAATCATTCATGGCGGCTATCCGTTTACGAAAGAGACTGCGTCGCTGCTGAGCAAACCGAATGTTTACGCAGACTTTTCCGCGCAGACATTTTTCATTTATCCGCGCGAGCTGAGCGAAGTACTCCGCAACTGGCTCGAGGCTTATCCGGATAAGATTCTTTTTGGTACCGATGCCTTCTCATTTGGACCGGAAATCGACTGGCCGGAGGTGGCTTGGCTATCCACGACAACCGCGCGCCAGGCAATGGCCCTGGCGCTAACAGGCATGATGGCTGACCACGAGGTCACGCGCGATCAGGCGCTAGAGTTGGCGCAGATGGTGTTTCGAGAGAACGCTATCAAACTCTATAACCTGCCACGCTTAGGCGAAAAGCGTCCCGGAAACAGAGATGTAGAAACGATGGCCGCGAATTGGCACGCAACCTTGTCTGCTATGCACAGCTTCTAACGGGCAACACTGGAATGAAATCTGACTGGGGAGGCTGACCGTCAAATGCTTTATGCCCACCAGAAAATCCAATCCGTCGCCTTGCTCGTGTTGCTGCTTTCAATTTTTTCGGACGTCTCGCGTTCACAATCTGGACGCCGCGCCTCGAAATTACCAGGCCCTCCTCCAGCCGCGATCGAAGCTCCTAATGCAAACTCCGCCAGCTCAACCGGACCCGCGCAGCAAAAGATTCATCTGCTGGTTGCCCGGCAAACGACGCGCAAACATTTACAAACAGAAGATGCGGTGTTCGCCAGTTTCGTTAAACGCCTCAATGAATATGCGAATATTGAAGGCGTCTCGATTGGCGACATGAAACAATCGCAGGCAGCGGCGCGCGCGAAAACCGAAACAACTGATTCCGTTGTGATAGTTACATTTGATATCGACAGCTTCGCGGGCGGAACGATCATTTTGAATTCGCAGGATCTGGAGATTGAGTATTTCCTTTTTGCGCCGCGTTCGGGCAAGAAACAGACGCAAGGCAAAGTTTATTTTCAAGGAGTTGGCAGCGGCCGCTTGCGCAAGAGCAATTGGCCGAACGGCACGCCGGTGAAGATGACGCCTGAAGACGCTGGCATTGAGGCGGCGGAAAGCTTATATCAATGGCTTTTGTTCAGCGCGGCAACGAAGAAACCAACTCAGTGAAATGAAGGGGAGTGATAACGCGCGACAAAGTTGTACGCGCTTCGCGCTCATTGCGGGCGGGACGCCCGCGATCCGAGTAGCTACGATCTCAGTTCATCAAGCGCTGCTCCAAGCCGCTGAAGTCCCGCAGTTAGAGTTGCGCTATCGCCGCCCAGACCGACGCGAAAATGCGCCGGCATCTCGAAATAGCTTCCCGGCACAACTGACGTCTCATATTTTTCTCTTAGCAGACGGCAAAGCTGTTCTGAACTCCCCTGCCGCAGCCGCGGAAACATTGTCGTGCCCGTATCGGTGCGAACCGTTTCCAGATCGTCGCGCGTATCGAGAAACTCATTCAGCAACGCTCGGTTAGTCTCCAGGCGAGCTTCTGCCTTGGCGGAAATCCTATCAAGTTGCTCGAAAGCGCAAACACTCAAACGTTCTGCCGGATGCGCCGCGTTTACTCCGAACAAGTCATTCAGCAACCAGATCTGCCGCGCCAGTTCCGGTTCTGCAACAATCCAGCCACAGCGCAGCCCGCTCAGTCCAAAAGCCTTGGTCAAGCTGCTAGTCGCTAGAAACTGCGGGCCCAAATGCAGCGCGGTGGACGGCCGCTGAGCAAACATCGATTCAAGATAAACCTCGTCAAGCAAGACTCGCGCATTCACGCGCTGAGCCAGCATGCCTGATTCTCGTAAAGTTTTCTCGTCAGTCAACACGCCGCTTGGATTGTGATGGTTTGTGATCACAATCAGCCGAGTGTTCGGCGAAATGTTCTTCTCAATCTCGCCAGGGAGAACTGCAAAACCATCTTCGAAGCGCCGCGGAAAACGACGGATGTTTGCGCCGAGGTAACGCGCCAGCGCCAGCAATGGTTCGTAGCTGGGTTGTTCGATCAAGACTTCGTCACCCGGATCGATGATGGCCGCCATGGCAAGATGATTTGCGAGTGAAGTTCCCGTCGCCGTGACTATCGAATCCTTGTGGAGGTTCAATCTTTTTGCAATCGCCCCGAGTAAAGGCGGGTAGCCGTAGCCACTCGTTCCCGTTAACTCAAGATCGTTCAGGCTGACGTTGAGATCATTTAGCTCAAGATTATCCAGGCCGCTGGTGGCGAGATTAAAGCGCGCACGCGAACGCGTCTTGGCCCAATTCATATAATCCGAAGCATGCGCTTCGCGTTGAGCAGTCATGATCGATTCCCTCGTTGCCACAAAAAGTATGCAGGGATTCCCGCCAGCAGAATTGCCAAGCCGATCAAAGTGTACCGCGGATATTGATAGACAGTATTGATCACTACGAGCCAGCAAACGGCAATAAAGAGCGCCGTGGTTAGCGGATGGCCGGGCACTCGCGCTAAGGGTCCGCCAATGTGAGTTCCTTGCAACCGGCGCCGGAAAATGAAGACGCACATAGCCGTCAAGCCGAAGAAAATGAAGTCTACGGAAACTACGTAGTTAAGAATCTGCTCATACTTTCCCGAAAGCGCAATGGCGGTCGCCAGCAAACCTTGCATCACGATCGCGATGACAGGTACACGACTGCGCGGACTCAGTTTCGCTACCGCGCCAAAAAACAGTCCATCCTTGGCCATCGCAAAATAGACGCGCGGCGCCGTCAACATACTCTGGCTAAGAAAGCCCAGCGTGGAAATGGCTATCCCGGCTGCAATCAGTCTGGCGCCAGTCGGGCCCAGCGCCATTCGCATAACGTCTGACGCCGGCGTTGTTGTGTTTGCGAGTCCGGAGATTCCGAGCGCTCGTACACACACAAAATTCACGGCAAGATAAAGGACGACCACGGCAGTCACTCCGATGACGAGAGCGCGCGGCAGGTTCTTTCCCGGTTCGCGTATTTCGCCGGCCACAAAAGTTGCGGTTTGCCAACCGCCGTATGCAAACAGCACCGGCACCATTGCAGTACCTATCATCGTCAGGAAAGCTAACGAGGCCTGGAGACCAGCGCCAACGTCGGACGCACCAAAACCGCCCGCCAAAACATGAATTCCGTTCGTGCTGCGCGGACCCGTCAAGAAGAGACCACACAAAACAAGCGCGACGATCGCCAGTATCTTCAGCACCATCAGAAAACTCTGCACTGTGCCGCCCGCGCGCACACCGAGGCAGTTGATGATCGTCAACACTGCCAACGCCAGCGCGGCCACCACGCCGTCAGCCGCATGAAGGTTGGTCAGTTCGAGAAAGTAACGCGCAAAGGTTACGGCGACAGCTGCCATACCGCCGGTTTGAATTACCAGCAGCAGGCCCCAGCCATACAGAAAAGCAACAAGCGGATGAAAGGCCTCGCGCAGATAAGCATACTGCCCACCAACTTCAGGGCGCGCCGTTGCCAACTCCGCCCAAATGAATGCAGCGGCGAGCGCGACGAGTCCACCCAGCGCCCAAACAGCCAGAAGCAAAAATGTCGTGTGAACGCGGCGAGCAGCTACCGCAGGGTTCATGAAAATTCCCGAGCCGATGATGCCGCCCATCACCAGCATTGTGGCGTCGAATAAACCGAGGCGACGCGCCAGACCTTCAGCTTTTTGAGAATGTACCAAGCCGCTCGAATCCTTTTTTGTTTCTTTTAAGTGCGCCGACTTCTGGTATAACTGTCGCTGCTCGAAAGTAATTTCATTCACGCACGATACTGCGAATAATTTTGCTCAATTATGGATTTGAAAAATCACGATAGGCCCCTGGGGCTTATCGATCTATGGTCATGGCTTTTTCCGCTCACCTATTTAATTCACGTCGCGGAAGAGTACTGGGTCGGCGAAGGTTATCCCGCGTACATTCTCCGCGTTCGCAGTGTGCAGCTTTCGACCACCAGATTTCTGATGGCCCAGGCCCTGGGCACCGTGTTGATGGCGGCCGGGATAATGCTGGCGCGACGATTTAATTTTCCCCACCTGATGATCATTATTATGGCGTCAATGGTGTTGGTCAACGGTCTGACTCATACACTGACGAGCTTAAGCAATGGCGGTTATGGGTCCGGCGTGTTGACGTCGGCGCTGATTTGGATTCCGTTGGGCATCTTTGTGCTTGTTCGTTTTAGGCAGGACTTGAGCAGAAAGAGATACTTGATCGGGGTTGCGATCGGTCTCGGCGTAAATGTTTTGGTTTTTCTAATCACCATGCGAGGCGCGCGCCTGGTCTGAAAGCTAAATCCGCAGATTACGCAGATTACACGATTTAAAAAGACCGAAACACTAATCTGCTCCTAAACAGAATCAGCGGAATCTGTGTAATCTGCGGACATAGTTTTCCAATTCATACGCGACAAGGGCCGCGCCAAAATAATCTCAACAAAAAAACCGGAGCCACAAGGTTGTGACTCCGGTTTTGTTTATCGGGTTTACGGATTTTAGAAGCTGCCGCTTACTCCCTTGAATCCGTGTTTGGCCTGTTTTGCCGCCCAGGTCAACACGCGCATGGTGTCGTAGCAGTAACCCAGGATGTAGTTGCAGGTCGACAGGCAATGCTTGGTGCAATCAACCTTCATTTCATCGAGCTGCTTGACGTCAAACTTGTGATCGCCAACCACGCCCCAGTCGTGTGTCGCCGAATACATCGGGAAACAGGGCGCCAACGTTCCATCGGTGCGAATGATCAGCGAGTTTTGACCGGCGCGACACTGCCAGGGTGGAACTTTCCCGCGCATCAATAACTTCATGTCTTCCATGTGCTGGATGGGATTAACCATTTTATAGCCATGATTGACTCGCTTGTCGTTAAGATAATCGAGCAGCGCATCAACCTTGGGCCAATCGTCCGGCGTCAGGTAGGTCTGGTTCTCAGTTAAGTGTTTGAAGTGGTCCTGCTCGGTCATCGGCGTCTCGTTGATATGATAATCCGTGGCGATGCCGCTGTCATGAGCAATCTCAGTCAGTTCCTTCACATCGTCCATGTTGTTGTGGCAGATGTTGATATTGAACATCACGGTGTAGCCGTAGTAGCGCTGCCGTTTCACGAGATAATCAAAGTACGGGCGAATCGGCTCAAAGGCCTTTGGCAGCGATTTTCTTTCCTTGACCGAATCAACCGCGAGGTTCACGGTAGCAATGCCGGCATCACCGAGACGATCAATCACATCGGGCTTCATCAACCTTCCATTTGTCGGCAGGTAAACGAAGATGTCTTTCTTGGCGCTATAGTCAACAATTTTGTGAATAAACTTCGGGCGCAGCAGCGGTTCGCCGCCCATCAACGCCAGCACGCGCGAGCCGATTGAATGCAGCCAGTCGATCGAACGCTTGGCCACGTCTTCGGTCATGCCCTTGACGGCATTGTCATACGACCAGCAGTAGTGGCAATCAAGATTGCATTTCCACTCCGTAAACAGATACGGAATGATCGGTCGCAACTCGCCGCTGTGCCAGCGCGATTTGAAGTAGGGTGAACCCCACGTCTTCCACGTGCGGATCGCGTTCAACTTCTGATACTGCCGCTCCGTCATCTCCACTGGATTCGGCTTTTGCGGATAGACCGGCTCGGGAAGAACGTTTTCCGGCATCGGCTCGAGCTTCGGCCGACTCTCTTCTTTGTAAAGTATCTGGTGAAGTTTTTGATCAATCCGGAAGGCCGGGGCATCAGTGCCTGTATCCGTGGCCACAGGTGGGGGCGTCTGAATGTTCTCCTGAATTTCTGCCATGATATTTCCTCTCTGACGTTAAACGAGTAGGCGCGAGATTTGTCCGGCTGCCAATTGTCGAAACCTCTGAAAAAACGATTGCGAATAATTACCAGCGAGCAGTACAGCTTTCTGGGTGGTTTGCAAGACTGCGGCCGCGGCGATTGCCTTATAAACGTCGCGAATATTGGCTGATTTCCGGCAAAATTGCAAGCTTCGGAGCCGCCCACCGAAAGGAAAGTAAACTCGGGTTGCTTACCTCTTTGAATCGCGCTACTCTTGCGGCTTTTGTTGGCGGCCTGATTCTCCACTAACCGCAGACAAAGCTCTATTTACCACCCTAAAGGAAGTCAAGTTGGCCGCAAAAGCCAAAGCAATTGTTACCGCCGGATTGAGACCAGAGTTGTTTGCAAAACGAGGTATCGTTGTTGTAAACGCGCGGTCGCTTGTCATCGTGCTCGCGCTGATCGTTGTCGCCGGCTTTGCCTTTCGCCTTACAAACCTCAGCGCCGAAGGCCTCAGTGACGACGAGCTCAACAAGCTGGAAGCGGTTAGCGACTATCGCCAGCACGGCCTGACTTCGGCAAACGGCGAGCATCCGCTCTTGATGAAGGCGTCGCAAACGGCAACGGTCGTGGTCGCCGACAAATGGAACAGCACTTCCCTCGGCAGCCATAATCCAATCGCAATAGAAACTGCGCTTCGTTTTCCCAACGTGCTGTTTGGCTCCTTGACTGCAATTCTTGTTTACCTGCTGGCGGCTGAATTGTTTGGAGCAGAAGTTGGATTGATTGCGGCAGCGCTGTGGGCTTTTGATCCGAGCGCAATTGGATTTAATCGTATCGCGAAAGAAGACACCTTCCTGTTGTTCTTTTTTCTGCTCGCGAATGTCTTCTGGCTGCGCGGCCAGCGCGTGGCGGAAAGCAAACGCGGCGTGAAACCCATGAAGTATTACTGGGCCACGGCCGCGGCGTTTGGCGCGATGCTCGCCTCAAAATACCTACCGCAGATGCTGAACATTACCATCGCCTACTACTGGATCTTCCAGGCAATTCCAGAAACACGCTGGCGGCTCGGTAAGAAACGTATGCTGACATTCTTTGCGATCATGGCGGTCACATTTCTGTTGCTCAATCCGACCATTCTATTGCCGGGAACCTGGAAACAGATGGGGCTGTTCGCGGGGCAAAAGTTAATCGCACATGATGGTTACGAATTCATGGGCAAAGTCTACAGTCACCGCCTGACAGATTGGTTCAATGGGATCCCCTGGTATTTCTACCATCTCTTTGTCGTCGTCAAATTGCCATTGTTAACACTGGCCGGATTTGTAATTGGGCTACCGCTGCTTTTCCGGCGCAAGCTTGGCGACGGCCGCTATTTCATAATGTTGTGGCTGTTTCTCTTTATGATGACGTTCAGTTTCGTTGGCGGAAAATTCACGCGCTATTTCACGGTCGCTCTTCCCGCGGTACTGATAACTTCGGCGATCGGAATTCAATTCTTCAGCGGTTGGATTTCCGAGAAGGTTTCCAATGCACTGGGGGCAAGTTGGCACGCAACTTACCTGCGACTGGGGCTGCTTGTAGTGGTCATTATCGGATCAGTGCAAGCATCGGCGTCGGTAGCTCCGCACTTCAGACTCCTTACTAATATACTGGGTGGAGGCGTCGCACGTGAGGGTTACTATTTTCCGCACGACGAATTCTATGATGCCAGTGTTCGCGACGTGATGTTTGAGATAGCCAAACGAGCAAAACCGAATGCGCAGGTTGCCAGCGAGATACCTAACTTGGCCGAGTATTACGCGCAAAGGGCCAATCGCCCTGACTTGGTATGTGTGTCTTTGTCAGACCCGAATGCGTTGAAGCAATTGCAGGAAGGCGATTTCGTTATCGATGCGCGTGGCCGTCGTTACTTCAGTAACGAGACGGTGCTGAATGTTCTTTCACAATCTGCAACTCCAGCATTTCAAACGACGCTTGGACCAGTGGTGTCAGCTTCAGTGTACGAACTGGACAAAAAATCTCAGGATACTCTCATCGAAACAGCGCGCCGGCTGCCGCCTTTAGCCAGCAACATTCGCCTCTTATCGAATGGCACTCACGTGATAAACAACTGAGTCCTTGCTTTATCTAGCAACCTGGTCACCAGCCGTTCGCTTTTGCAGCCAACGCTGAAATGAGCTTTGACTCTCGCCCGACCGTCTTCCAAGCAAGAGGTCGTGAATGTTGATGTCTTCATCCAACTCAGGCCAATGGAGTCCTTCCCCTTTACCAATGAGGCGCCAATTCTTCCGCTCAGCCATTGTCGCGTGCACTAGCCGTGGGAACCATTCCAGTGGCACGGTGATGGTTCGCCCATCCGCCAAACAAACAGTAAGCGCCTCTTCTGTGATTGCAACACTCCTGGCCTGGGCATCAGCCGTTGAAGTACTCATTCCAACTCCTCAGCAAAAGGTCTGAATTATTTTCCATAAGTTTACTTATGCGATTGATTTCTGTTGTCGAAAATCCGCCGCCATCCTGCAATTTTACAGGTTCCAGCCAGAACTTTGCCAACTTATCGTCGCGCTCGATATGAACGTGAGGAGGTTCGTTACGGTCCCCGGCATAAAAGAAAAACCTATAAGGCCCAATTCGCAGGATCGTAGGCATCGCCGCACAATATTGGGCTAGCACAGAATAGTCCAGGCGCTCAGTTGTTTCTTATTGATTACAAAATTGAAAGAACGCTTGCTTCGGTTGCAGCCTGACATAACTCAGTGCCTGACTTCAACTTCCACCGGCTTGGCGTCATGCGACTCGTAACCCTCGGGCCAGTTTGAAATGTTCACGCCGTAAGGCCAGTCAGCGTCCGCACTAACAGCAAAGCTGATAGTGATGGGCAGTCCACGCATGGCGCGCAAAAAAACTGACAATTTATCGCTGCGCCATTCCTGAATCAACGGAGCGCCGTGGGGTTCGACCGAGATTAGCCGTGAACCACAGTCGGTCCCGTTAACAAAAAGCGTGACCCGCGTTTTGATTTGTTCTGGCCTTGCATCAATCGGCAGCACTGGCTGGATATGAGCGCGCACAATTAGTTGACTAACTCGACGACGATCGGAACGCGCCGGCACAATGTAATCAAGGTGACCGACGCCGAATCCCCAAATATAACCGGGCCCACTGCCAATTTTTTCAAACTGCTCAGCGGAAGCCATCTGAGGTTTGAACTGGTACAAGAGTGATCGGTCCTCACGTACAGTCATCTGCGGAATAGTCGCAGCGTCGCCAGTTGGTCGCGACCAGGCAAACTGGCGCGGCACTAAGTGACGTGATGCGTCAGCTAATCGTTCCGGCGGGTCGGCAGTGCTGAGCGCTGCAAACATGCGAGCAGCGCGGCTGACCTCGTTTAAGATGACGGCATCGCGCGATGTTGAATATGTAATTCCATAACCGCGACCGGGATCGGGCGTAAGTATCCAGAACATTGCGCCGGCTGAACCCGCACGAACATTGCTCTCGAAAAACGCGCGAAACCATTCCGTTTGGGAAAATCCGTTGTAGCCTTCCGGGCCCATTCCAAACTCACCAAAGACGACTGGCTTATTAAGGGAAAAAGCCGCCGCCGCCCGGTTCTCGACAAACTCGCGCAACGCCGCAGGCGAATCAACAAAGCTGTCGCTGTCGTCTTTCGGGTAATTATGAACATCGCAATAGTCGATGTTTGGCAGGCGATGGTCCGCGAGCCACTCTCTCCGCTCGGCGGCGGTGCGATAGCCCCAATCGCCGGGGGCAATTGCATGATTCGGATCGAGCGACTTCAGATAAGCACTCATCTCCGCAATCCATGCGCGCCTTTCAGCCCAGCGGCCGGTCACGGCTTGCGCCTCATTCATCAATTCCCAACCAAAAATCGCCGGGTCTTCGCGATAAAGAATTCCGGTTACGCTGTTCCGCCGGTTAACAATTTTTTCCAGGTGTTCCCGGTAAAGCTGTCGCGTCTTCTCGTTTGAATAAAACAGCATTGCGCGTTCCGGATTAATTCCGAAATGGTATTTGGCATCCGCTGCATCACTGACGCTGGCCCAGCGTAAGTATTGAGTCACGCCGCCGGTGTCAGGCCACCAGTTTGCCAGACACAATTGCACGTGAAGATTGTTTTGGCCGGCTTGCGCAATGACATTGTCGAGGTGAACAAACGCTTCTTCGTTCCAACTGCCCGGAGCCCAGCGAAACGGATGCGTGCGCGGCCAGTCTGCCTGATCGGCAACCGGCCCCACATCGTTTGGACCACCTTCGCCAGAGGCCCAGACACGCACCACGCGAATTCCTGCTCGTGCTGCCTGGCGTAGTGTTTCCGGCATGCGTGCGCGATCCTCATCGCGATACATCACTGCGACGTTTGCGCCAACAAAACGAAAAGACTGACCTGCGATGAGAAAGTGACTGCCCCGTATCTGCACAAAGCGATCGGATGGGTCATGGCCAGCAGCAGGCAACCCCGTGCGTATGAAGAAAAAGGCCGCACCCACAGCAACTGTGAGCGCGGCATATGGTAAGAACTTTTTCACGTCAAAGGTACAGCGAAGCGATTGTTCTCACCGCGGACTGGTTAGCCTGATAAACCCGATGATCGTGCAGATGGCCCCCAGTATCACGAAGAAATCGAAGAAAGTAAGCACCGTGAATACAAAGTTCGAGTCGTTGGTTAGTACTCCAAAGCCAACCGCCAGGAACTGGAGATGAAACAACAGCAGACAAACGGCAGTGAAAGAAAACCATCTGGTCGATGGACCAAACGCGCGCGCGCGTGCAAAGCCCAATACGACTGCTATCAACCAGGCAACTGCGCCCAGCAGAAACATGGTGACCATCACCGGACCGAAATAGCTCGGTTGGTGGAAAGTGGTTGTGACTTGCGCGAGCATTACCAGGAATATGAACATTCACCTTCTCCTCTACGAGTTTGCACTGGCTAACAAACCAAGCGCCGTTTGCGCACGTCCGAAGCCGCTAACTGTGCACAAACGGCGGTCAAAGTTTCGGTTTTGAGAAACGACTAATAGCGGCGCAATCAGCGTTGTCAGACAAGCAGACGCCTTGAAGTGAACTGAACGAACCACCTGGCTACTGCGTGATGTGAATCTCCTCTTCCTTGTTTACATGACCCAGGAAGTAGAGCAACCCGCAGATGAAAGCAACGGCTGCAAGGCCCAGGGCGCGCCAACCTAGAGAATGTCCACCCTCGGCGTCCGTGAAGGTCACGAACCTGTAGAAGTAATAAATCGCACCCCCAGCAGCCAGCAAACCCACAATCGCGAGCAATATCTCTTTCATATCATTTTACCTCCGGCAAATGAGTTGCTATGAAGGTTAGGGAAAAGCCGCTTAACGCTATGTGGCCAGCATGTTAACGCCAGCCATCAGGGAACGCAAGTTTTTCATGCCGCAAAGCTGGACGCTGGCATTACTTGAGAATGATTCGTTTGTCACCGGCGCGGCGCGTGATCCGCTCGCGGTCAAGATATTCAAGCAGGGGAATCGCATATTTGCGCGAGACTCCCGCCAACTCCTTGAATTGCGACACGTCAATGAGCCGCTCAGGCCCATGTTGCAAGGCGAAATTCTGAAGCAATTGCCGCAAGCGATTTAGCCCGGTAACGTGCAAAAACATGTCACTCTGCGCGCGCACAAGCGTTCCATTGTCGAGCAGCATTTGCAGAATTTTCCGCCCGTGGGCCCGTTGCGCAGATGCAACACCAGCACGCTCCAGCGCCTGGTCAAGCGTCGGTGGCTCCAGTTGCGCGGCCTCATATATCGCTGCGATCTTGTCGCGCAGCATCGAGTCGGCGGTGGAAAGATCAACTGTATGTTCGCGGAGGCGGACCAAATCTTTTTCTATTACCAGCGCGCCTTTACTTTCAAGCTGGTTCATTGCCGCGCGAAACAGTTCCGGCGGCGCATGATCAAAAAGCCGCTCACGTAAAAGTTCCCGCGACAGCCCGCGCGATAACGGATCGCGTTTATGATGGGACTTAACTTCCTCAACCACTGCCTCGGCCAGCCTTTCAAGATTTGCAGTCCCGATGAAAACTCCAGCCGCCTCTGTGATGTTGCCGTCTCGCTGGGCGTCGTTTAGGGCGGCCGCCAGGACAGTTTCTTTCAAACCCGTTCTGGCTATGAGTTGGTCCGACTTCATTCCCTGATCACCCGCCGCCAAAACAAAAGTGGTTAGTTTTCTGGATCGCTCTGGCTGCATCAGGTCACGCAGGCGCTTGTCAGTTTTTGTCAGCTCCTTGCCTCGATGTTTTGTCGCCATCGAGTCAAGCACCACACCGCCCGCGATCGTTATTGCCGGCGAATACGAACGAATAATAAAACGTTCATCGTGCAACGCTACGATCGGCGTTTCCAATCGTAGTTGTGCGAAACCAGCCTTACCCGGAGCAAGCTCGCCCCGCTGATTCAGCACGCGCACCCGGCCCAGCACTTCCGCCGATCCTATGTGCAGGCGAATGCGCGCACGCGTTCGCAAACTACGAGGCGCGCTGTCGAGAACTTCGACGTGAACATCGAGAATTTGCGTGTTGGCAAAGCGGCCAACAGCGGCGAGCACCATGCCGCGTTCAATTGCGCTTAATTCTACGCCTGCGAGATTCACTGCGGTTCGCTGACCTGCCGCGGCCCTGGACACCGGCGCACCGTGAACCTGCACGCCGCGCACGCGAACACGCGTGCGGACCGGAAGCAGCTCCAGCTCGTCGCCTTCCGAAATCTGACCTGATACGAGTGTGCCGGTGACGACGGCGCCAAAGCCTTTCATGGTAAACGCCCGATCGACAGGCAACCGTGTCAGAAAATCCGCTGAACGCGCGGGCGTTTCGGCTGCGATCTGGCGCAGCGTCACGCGCAATTCCTCAAGGCCGGAGCCGGTCTTTGCACTTACCGAAATCATTGGCGCGCGTTCCAGAAATGAACCGGCAACTAACTCTTCCGCCTCTGCCCGAACCAACGAAAGCATTTCTTCCTCAGCCAGATCGGTCTTCGTGATGACGATAAGTCCATGGCTGACACCGAGCAGGCGACAAATATCAAAATGTTCTCGCGTCTGCGGCATTACGCCTTCGTCGGCGGCGATTACCAGTGCCACCGCGTCAATGCCATGCACGCCGGCAAGCATGTTCTTTACAAATCGTTCGTGTCCGGGAACGTCGACGAAACCCACGCGGACGTCGCCAAGCTCAAGGTCGGCAAAACCCAAATCGATAGTAATGCCGCGACGCTTTTCTTCAGGAAGGCGATCAGGATTCTTGCCGGTTAGGGCCTGGACGAGGGAACTTTTGCCGTGGTCTATGTGGCCGGCAGTACCGATGACGATGGAGGACATGGCGGAGGTATCAAGTGTCGGGTGTCGGAAAACAGGTGTCGGGTGTCAGGTGTCGGGTGTCGGGTGTCAGGTGTAGAAATCTTATGCTCGTCGTGTCAGGGCGTTACGCAGAGCGTAAAGTTGCTTACCCAGACCACCAATCTCTTCGAGTAATCGAGAGAGTTGGCTGCGCAGAATATATTTCAAACGCACTCCGATTTCCAGTTGAGTCTCCACTTCCGCCAATGATGCTTGCGCCATCGAGAGGTGATGTAGGTACTCTTTGAGATGTTCTCGAGTGTGTCCTTCCGCAATGTTTGAAGCAATCGAAACGACCGCCCGCCTCACTTGGCTTGTCAGTCCATAAGTTTCTTCTTTAGGAAACTTTTGAGTAATTAAATAGATTTGTTCAACCAAGTCCACCGCCTTTTGCCATACTCGCAATTCGCGTAAGCTCTTCATAAGGTCTCCTTTGTTTGCATGGTTATAGCGGCTAGGGATTCAACTCTTGACACCCGATACCTGACACCCGACACCTGACACCCTCATTTCGCCAGCACGCGCTCGTAGAATTCTATGTAGCGTGGTATTACGATGTCGGTGCGGTAGCGAGCGATTGCCGATTCGCGCGCGCGCTGGCCCATCTCACGACGAAACTCTATGTCAGCCAACAGTCTTGCCGCATCGCTGGCCATTTTTTCAACGTCGCCGACTTCGCTAAGAAATCCTGTCTCACCATCATCAACGACCTCAGGCACGCCGCCAACACGCGACGCTATGACGGGCACTTCGCAGGCCATCGCTTCGAGCGCCGCAAGCCCAAACGACTCCTGCTCGGAAGGCAACAGCAAGACATCAGCGGCTGACAAGTAATCAACAATCTTTGGTTGCTTGCCGACAAAAACACACTGGTCGTAAACCTTGAGACAGCGCGCCCGGTGCTCGACGTTCGTTCGTTCGCTGCCATCGCCTACCATCACCAGTCGCGCTGCGATTCCTTTTGCCAGCACGCGCGCGAGTATTTCCACGCAATCGACCGGACGCTTTACCGGACGAAAATTTGAAACGTGAACTAACAACGGCTCGCCTGTTGGGCTAAGCGCGGCGCGCAGGCTCTCAACCGGATGCCGCGCATACTCGGTTTGGCAAACGAAATTCGGGATCACCTCTATATCGTCAAACTGAAAGATCTCTTTAGTCGCATTTTTTAGATAATGCGAGATTGCGGTGACGCCATCTGACTGGACAATGCCATACCGAGTGATCGGGAGATATGAACGATCGGCGCCAACGAGCGTAATGTCAGTGCCGTGCAGCGTGGTGATAACCGGCAGTCGCCGCTTTGGCTTCAGCGACTCCCGCGCCAGGATCGCGCTGATCGAATGCGGAATCGCGTAATGAACGTGCAGCAGATCCAGATTTTCGGTCTCGGCGACCGTTGCCATCTTGGTTGCCAGTGCCAGCGTGTACGGCTGATGCTCAAACAGCGGGTACGACATCATCTCAACTTCGTGGAAACGCACGCGCTCGTTGAGCTCAGTCAGTCGCGTAGGTAGTGAAGAGGAAATGAAGTGAACTGTGTGACCGCGTTCTGCAAGTTCTTTGCCGAGTTCAGAACCAACGATGCCGCTGCCGCCGTAAGTTGGATAAACCGTGATGCCAATGTTCATAAGCCAGAGGTCAGATGTCAGAGGTCAGATATCAGATATCAGGAACTAAAGGTTAGTTCTTCGGAAGGTGGATTGACAACTCAACCAAGCGGCATCATAAGCCAGAGGTCAGAGGTCAGAGGTCAGAGGTCAGAGGTCAGAGGTCAGATATCAGGAACTAAAGGTCAGTTCCTCGGGAGGTGGATTGACAACTCAACCAAGCGGCATCATAAGCCAGAGGTCAGATGTCAGAGGTCAGAGGTCAGATAGGCAAAAAAAAGCGGAGGCAGAACGACCCTCGCAATCGCCTGCCTCCATCTCAACTTGGCTCACCTTAATTGTAAGGGGGGCAAGTGAGGGCCGGAGTATATGCCCGCCTGCCATCTTTGGCAACATTTTTTGGGCCATAATACAACCCTGTTTTCATCAGTTTTTGTCCGCCAAATAGCGCCGTGTTTGCCCGCCAAATGCGCTTCTCGCGCAAACCCGTTATAATGTTGAAACAGCAAACTTTGAAAAGACTTCGTAAGTCTTAATCATCAGCCAAGCGGAGATTTAGCAATGCCAAAAATTAGCGATATTGAAGAGACTCCCAATCCGAATGCCGTCAAGTTTATTTTGCGCGAACCACTCAGCAATGGCACCGCGCGTTCCTATAGTTCGGCCGACCAGGCGCAGGATGATCCGCTGGCGAAATCTTTGTTTGACGTAGAGCACGTCGTTTCAGTCTTCTACATGGACCGCATGATTACGGTTGAAAAAGATGACGAAGGCGATTGGGACGATCTGCTGCCGACGCTGGCAGTACCCATTCGCGCGGCTGAAGCTGTGAACTCACCAGCCGCAGCAGCGGCTGCCGTTGGCGGAGCAATTGCCGCTGTCACCAGCGACGATCCACGTCTGCTAAGAATAAACGAAATTTTGGATGAGAAAGTAAGGCCGGCGCTGATGGGAGATGGTGGCTATCTTGAGGTGCTGGGCCTAAGGGAACACACTCTCAGCATTCGCTACCAGGGCGCATGCGGCAGTTGCCCCAGCTCGCTCACCGGCACACTCATGGCAATTGAGGGAATGCTCAAACAGGAGATCGATCCTGAACTTGAAGTGATAGCGGTTTAAGTTTTTCTGGAACTCTCACCTTCCGCTCGCGTTTAATCCTTCGACTTAGACCATTCCCTATCGATCCGTTTCAGGAGAGATCCATGACATATCGCGTCCCGCTTCAGGCTTTTCTGCTTGTTCTTCTGGTGTTGCCGGCAATCAGTGCCCAGGAAACTGCCGAAAAAGTGATCGCCTCCTCGCCAGCCAGCGCAACTACCGCCGCGCCAACGACCAAACCCAAACCAACTTCAGCAGCCGCGAAAGCAAAACTTGAACAGCAACGCTCCCTTGCTCTGTCGTTACTCGTCTCGCTGGCAAACGATGCGCGCAGTTTCCGCGATCAAAAGCTCCGCGCGCGAACGCTGGCCCGCGTAGCCGATGGCATCTGGACGGTTGATGCTGATCAAGGTCGGGCTCTTTTTCTAAGAGCCTGGGACGCCGCCGAAGTTGCCGATCAGGATGCGGCGCGGGAAAGGAAAGAGGAGATGCAGCGCCAGCAAGCAGAAGGGCGAGGCGGCATGTTCGCTCGCCAACCTGATCTGCGCTCCGAAGTATTACGGCTGGCGGCAAAGCGAGACCGTGCTTTGGGAGAAGAGTTGTTGGATAAGCTCAAGCAAGCCAGGACGCAGGACGCTGCCGATACGCCGGCGCAAAGACCTGAGGCCCTGGACACTCCCGAAGCGATCGGCCAACGCCTTAGTTTGGCAAGACAACTGCTCGATGTTGACGTGGCGCGCGCTTTACAGTTTGCTGATCCGGCGCTGATCACGGTCACGATGCCGGGACTGAACTTTCTTTCGTTCCTGCGCGAGAAAGATGCAGCGGCTGCCGACCAGCGATATCTTCGCATGCTGGCACGATCGGAAGCGGAGAGTCAGTCTGATGCCAACACAGCCTCAATCCTTTCGTCGTACGTTTTCACTCCGCACATGTTCGTCACCTTCGACCACAGCGGCGGCGCCAATACTTCGCAGATGGGCCGCCCAACGCCGCCGGCAACCACACCTGAATTGCGCGGCGCATTCTTCCGCGCTGCCACACAGATTCTCATGCGTCCACTGGCGCCGCCGGAGCAGGATCGCACTACCTCGGGCATCGAAGGAAAGTATCTGATCATCACGCGCTTGCTGCCGCTCTTTGAACAGTTTGCGACGCCGCAAGCTGCGGAACTGATGCGGGGACAACTCGCCGGGCTGAGCGGGAGTGTGCGTGAAGAAACCCGTAACCGCGACGACGAAACGATGCGACGTGGAATTCGTGACGAACAACCAGCCGCTGACAATGAACAATCCCTGCTCGATCAGATTGCGCGAGCGAAGACTTCGAACCAGCGCGACCAACTTTATATTGAGCTGATAATGCACATGCTTGAGCGTGGCGATCTGCGCGCACGTGATTTCGTTGACAAGGTCGAAGATTCAGATCTCCGCAAGCAGTTAAAGCCTTTCGTGGATATGAGTCTGACTATCTCCTTCATTGATAAGAAAAAATCTGACGACGCTCTCAGGCTCACTGCTAACGGTGAATTGACACATTTCCAAAGGGTCTGGGCATTGACTCAGGTGGCGCGACAATTAAGCGAAACGGATCGTGACAAGGCACTTACATTATTGGGTAATGCTCTCGACGAAGCGCGGCGCATAGACACTTCGGATGCCGATCGGCCGCGCGCACTAATCGGCGTGGCCAATGCTTTGTTTGCAATGGATCGCACGCGCGCCTGGGAACTGGTTGGTGAAGCGGTCGGCGCGGCAAACTCTTCCGGAGGGTTCAGCGGCGAGGACAGCCGTCTTACGTTGCAGTTGCGCACGCCGGGCATTAATTCAATGCGCACTAACTCAACCGAGAACTTTGATCTGCCGGAAATCTTCCGCACGCTCACAAAGGATGACTATCATCGCGCGGCTGGTCTGGCCCGGACCTTTGAAGCCGACTCGCCGCGCGCCACCGCGCTCATTTCGGTTGCCCAGGCATTGTTGAGTGATAAGTGAAGGTGAATCGAACGCTACGAATAAATATTCATCGGTCTCGTCAACAACGCTACGGGATCGTCTACATTCAAAGCTTCGCGCACATAAAACGGCTCGCCGGCCGCGACGCCGATTAACGAACCAAAATACCGCATGCGATATTCGATCTGATCGAGAAAGCCAGGGTCGCTAATGCGCGTGATCGGTTCCTTCGATTCGGCCCGGTAAAACTGCGAAGCATGAGCGCGGATAGCAGCCATCTTTTCCTCCACAAATTCCGAAACGTCTACAACAAAAGACGGCACCACGTGACGAGAAAACAGCGAGTGCATTAGCGCAGGCATGCGAATGGCTTCTTGTCCGGCCTCTTCGTCGTAACGCGCCATGGTCGCCAGCCGGGCCGCTTCACGCACAATGCGACAGGTGTTCGCATGATCCGGATGGGGATCGTCCCAGTGCGTGGTGAGCAAAACCTTCGGCGCGTGTGAACGCAGCACGCGCACTACCGCGGTGCGCGCTGCTTCGGTGGCCCAGATATGCCCATCGGGTTGGCCCAGGTTGATGCGCGTATCCAACTTCAATATGCGGGCGGCGTCGGCCGCCTCCTGCTTGCGTGTTTCCGGCGTGCCACGGGTGCCCATCTCGCCGCGCGTCATGTCCAGCACGCCCGTGCGATATCCTTGCGACTTTAGTTTGAGCAGCGTACCGGATACGGAAAGCTCTGCATCATCCGGGTGCGAGAAAATGGCAAGCACGTCAAGCTCGGTTGGCGAAGCACTCATTGTGCGTTGAGGTTTAACTAATGCTGCGCCTCCGGTCAAGCCTTAACATGTAGGACAGACATTCCTGTCTGTCCTGCTCGCGCCACATTTCATCGACTCAATATGCTAGAATCCGCTGCTCGAATTTTCTCTACGGCTGTTCAGATTGTTATCCAGAAAATCGTGGTGGGGATGACGACATGAAATGTCCTGTTTGCAGCAGACATACGGGTTGGGTGCGAACGCGCTGTCCTGCCTGTAGAACCAAGCTCATTCAGTGGTACATCATTGCGGGCATTCTCATTCTGATGGCTTGCTATGGCGGGTTGGTCATCCTCGAGAACGTTGGCTAGCTGCGAGCGCGTGCTTCACCTGACTCCCCATTCTCAAATTCCGTACTGAATCTTCTTGTCCAGAGTTACACCCGATTGCTTCAACGCTAGCGCTATTTGTCCGCGATGATGTGATTCGTGGGAAATCAGATAACCAAGAAAAGCTGCTACGTGAGGTTTGAAGCCTTTTATTTTGCCGCCTTGCGCCAGGCTCTGCTCCAGCAAGGATCTGATAGCCGCGTCTGAATCGATGAGCGATTTTCGCAACAGCTTCTTAGCAACCGCGTTCTCTTTTTCAAGTTTCGTCAAACCCTTTAGCAGTTCGGGCGCGGCTGCTTTCAGCCACATCAATCTCTTGAGATGAGAAGTTATTGACTTGAAGAGCGAACAATAAGGTCAGGCTCAGTGAGATACACTAGCGCATGGACCCTCCTAATCTCCCGTTGCGGGGATTGAGAACGTAAGGATAACAGGAGCCAGGACTACCTGATGGGTGAAGCCCTTGTTAACAATGAAGAGACACTTGCAACGTACGCTCGCCCTTGACCAGTGTCAACGATAATCGCGATTGAGTATTAAACAAGACTTTGGGAGCTTTCAACAAAAAGCCGCAGCAGCACGGCGCGGCCGGTCACATTTAGCGCAACACTCATCGCGCGAAGCGTTCTCATTAGCACCGTGGCTTTAGCCCGGTGACAAAGGAGTCGTTGAAATTCCTTAACCGTTTTAACGGTTTAGTTGGGCGCGGGAAACCGTTGAAACGGTTGGACCGTTTATGATCGGCCGTGGTCACCGGGCTGAAGCCACGGTGCTAATGAGATCGCTCCGCGTCGACCATGATCGGACTTTTTGTGCAAGCTGGTTTTGGGAAAGCGCTTGTGTATTGCAGTCGGCGGAATCAGCGCATACGCACATGGTTGAAGGCGGTGAGTTTCGCCCCATGTACTCACCGCCTTCTCGCGTGCGGTGCTGCCGGTTTTCGGGAGACTCCTAAATCAGCGCACACGCACCACGATGCTATTGGTTGTCAGCGCATTACCAGTCGCTCGTTGCAGGTCGGCGATTGCTTTGTTGAGATCGGTTTGCGCGCGCAACTCGTTTCCGCGCGCAGTAGTCAATGCTGTTTGGCGTTCCAAAACTAGAAACACCGTCGATTGTCCGGCGTCGAGTTTTCTTTGTTCGCTTTGATACTGCTGCTCGCTCGCCTGGCGCTGAATCACCGCCGAATGCAAACGCGCTTCGGCGCTGCGCACCAGCTGCAAAGCATTACGCACTTCAACCTGGATCGATTGCTGTAATTGTTCGCGCTGCGTGGCCAGTCTTTCGCCCTCGACGAGTGAACGTCCGAGTTGCGCCTCGGCGGTGCGATTTCTCAGCGGCAGACTAATCTGCACGCCAACGCGATAATTGTTGAAGCGGTTGGCCAGCAGGTTTTGCAGCGATTGGTTGTAGCCGCCAAGCAAATCCGGCGAGATAGTTTGCACGGGAGGATCCGGCAAACGGTCGAAGCCGGAATTCAACAACAATTTATTGACTGCATCACGCAGTTGACTCGAAGACGCCGTTAACGGATTTACGCTGCCACTTGTCGTTCCCGCCAAACCGACCATGCCGTAAGAACCGACGAGATCGATTTGCGGCTTGGTTTGCTCGCGAAAGTATTTCTGATCAATCTGATTGATCTCGCGCGCGACGCTCGACTGCTGCAGTTCAGGCCGATTGTCCATTGCCGCTTTCATTGCGTCGGGCAAGGAAATCTCAGGCGTGACTAAATCAACCGAGTCAGTCGGCACAATTGAAAGATTCCAAAGGTCCGACTGATGGTTCTCAGCAATCAAGTTCTTCAGATTGTTTTCGGTGCGCGTGACGTCTTCCAACGAAGAAAAGAGAGTTTGCTCAAAGCCGGCCACTTGCGCTTCCGCCGCAACCACATCAATCGGGGCGAGTGCGCCTTCACTTACCAAGCGCTGGTTGTGTTCGAGTTGCGTGCGCGCGTCGCGGACGGCTTCTCTTTGGACCTGTAGATTCCGCAAAGCAAACACAAGATCCCAGTAGGCTCGCTGCACGCTGGTTATTGTTTCGATCGCACGCTGCCGAAACTGCGCATCCGTTAGCGAAAGACTTTTCTTCGCGATTTCGATTGACCGCCGGCTGCTGTCAAAACGCAAACCGCGAAACAGCGGCTGGGTATAAGTGAACGTCAACGCCGTTGGATACTGCGGATTCAACGCCGTGAACTGGTTGTTGCTGGTTAACCTGATAGAAGAAAAATCAAGATGATAGTTGCCGCCGAATGCCGGCGTCAGACCTTCCAGTCGCGCAGTGCCGGTGTAGTCGCTTTGCGTAACCGCGCCGTTAGAGCCGCCACTTAGAAAACTCGAGATCGGGCTCTTGCTACGTTCATAGTAGGAAGTAGAACTGATCCGCGGATCGTAAACGCCCTGTGCCGACTTCAGATCAAACTCTGAAATCCTTACGTTCTGGCGCGCGACTTCAATGTCTTTGTTATTTGCCAGGGCCAATGCGAGGGCCTCGCGCATTGAAAGCGGCCGCTGCCGATCCATTTCAACGCCGACGCGGCTCAGCTCAGGCAAAGGTTTCTGCACCGGATGAAAGTCAGACGCGACCGCAGGCACCTGCAATTCCTGCGGCGTAGGAGTCGAGGATTGCGCAACAGCGGTGAATGAGAAGATCGCCAAGAGGAAACTCAACACCGCGGCTTGGCCGCCGCACAGTGCGGAAAGGCTCTGCCTTTCCGTAACGACTTTTTCTTCCGATGAGGCTGCGCCTCCGTCGAGTTGGCGAGGCACAGCCTCGCCAAAGACTTCTAGTGACAGCGCCGGAAAGGCACAGCCTTTCCGCACTGTGCGGCGGCAAAGCCGCAAACCAGGAATTGTTTCAATCTCAACCATCATCCTTACTCAACACGTAAAAACGTACAGTTAACCCATTTAGTTTTTCGACACCAAACTGAATAGCGATGCCGTTGCACTCGCCGCTCGGCGGCGTACGCGTCCAAACATTCTGGTAAAGCTCGCTCCGATCAGTCCCCACACTCTGCTTCTGCCGAGATCGTCGAACAGCGAATAAAAAACCGGCACCGCCAGCAAAGTCAGCAACAAACACAACGATTGTCCGCCAACGACCAGCACGCCAATCGATCGATTAGTGCCCGAACCTGGCCCACTTGAGATGGTCAGCGGCAACATGCCCGCGACCAGCGCGATCGTAGTCATCAGAATCGGCCGCAAACGATCGCGGTTCGCGCGGATAATCGCTTCCAGGCGTTCCATGCCGCGGGCGCGCAACTGGTTCGTGTGGTCGATTTGCAGAATCGCGTTTTTCTTAACAACGCCAAAAAGAAGCAATAGTCCAAGGCCGGAAAAGATGTTTACCGTTTGCCCCGTGATCAGTAACGAAACAATGCCGAAAGGTATGGCGAGCGGCAACGTCAGGAGAATCGTGATCGGATGAATGAACGATTCAAACTGCGCGGCCAGCACCATGTACATGAAAACAAACGACAGCACGAACGCCAGCATGAAGTAATAACCAGCACGTCCTAGTTCTTTCGAGCGTCCGGCCAATCCTGTTGAATACGCGGGGTCGATGTTTGTTTCCTTGGCAAACTGGTTCATCTTCGTGATCACGGCCGCCTGTGACCCGCCGGGTTTCACGTTTGCCAGCAGCGTCACCTGGCGTTGCCGGTTGAGACGATCGATTGCTGAAGGCCCAGTGCCTTCTTCAACCTTCACCAGATTGTCAATGCTTACCCAACCAATTTTCGACGACGACACAATCATGCGGTTGAGACCCTCGACGCTTGATCGATATTGGCCAACAGCGCGCACGCGAACGTTGTACTGATCGGTGCCGGCGTTAAAAGTCGAAACTTTTTGTCCCGCAACCAGTGTGTTCAAAGCCTGCGCGATGTCGGCTACGCGGACGCCCAGATCCGCTGCGCGCGCGCGATCAATTACCACGCGCAGCTCAGGTTTCCCGGTGATCAGCGTCGAGTCGACGTCAACCACGTCGGAAATCGTTTTCATCTTTGCCTGCATGGCTTCGGAATACTTCGTAAGCTTGTCGAGATCGGGTCCGCCGATGACGTATTGAACGTCGGCGTTGCGAAAGCCGCCGCCGGATATGGCCGCGACCTGCTGCACGCTGGTGCGCAGCTGTCCGGGATATTCCTTTACGTACTTCGCAAGGATTTCAGAACGCGCCCGCAACATCAGATCAGCCTGCGATATGCTGCGGTCTTCGATTGGCTGCAGTTTGACGTAGATCGAGGCGACGTTTACCTGCTCTTGTTGACCGCCACCAATCGTAGTCAGCGTGTCGGTCACTCCCGGAAATTTACGCACCTCTGCAGAAATCCGTTCGGCCAGCGCCGACGTCGCAGCCAGCGTGTAACCTTCAGGCGCACGTACGTTGACTTCAAACTGCGACTGGTCATCAACCGGCAGAAAATTCTTTCCTACTAACATGAACAGCGGCACGATGCTGACAATGACGATCGCGCAGGCAACCACAATTACCCAGCGATGTCCCATGGACCAGGTCAACATTCGTTTGTAAGTCTGATCAATCGGCCGGTAGAAGCGCGACCCTTTCGAGCCGTGATCGGCAGGTTCCGTACGTCGTTCGAAAGCTCCTTCCTCTTTATCGCTGCTGCGCTTGATCAAACGAGCCGCGAGCATTGGTGTCAGCGTGAACGAGACAAGCAGTGAAACCGCAATCGCGAATGAGGACGTCAAACCAAACGAAGACATGAAGCGGCCGACGATACCACCCATAAATCCAACGGGCAAAAATACCGCCAGCAACGAAAGCGTGGTGGCGGTTACCGCCATGCCAATTTCTTTCGTGCCGTCGATAGCCGCTTGAAAGGGTGGAATGCCCTTCTCTTCGATGAAGCGAAAAATGTTTTCCAGCACTACGATGGCGTCGTCGATCACGATACCGACCATCAAGGTCAGCGCCAGCATGGTGATTTGATTGAGCGTGAAGCCCATCGCCGCCATCAGGCCAAAAGTCGCAATCAACGAAGTGGGAATGGCCAGCGCGGCAATAATCGTGGAGCGGAAACTCCAAAGGAAAAGAAACACGACGATGGCTGCCAGGATGCTGCCTTCAATCAAGTGCCTCTGAATCGATTCGATCGAGGCCTTGATAAAGATCGACTGATCGCCAACTATTTTTGTCTGGAAGCCGGGCGGCAGCGTCTTTTGCAGTTCCTGTAAACGCTCTTTCACCGCATCTGCAACAGCAACTGTGTTCTGTCCCGATTGTTTGGCAACGACCAGAGTGACCGCCGGCTGACCATTCAGCCGTGCTTCCGTTCGCGCTTCTTCCGCGCCGTCTTCGGCGTAACCAACATCGCTGAGCTTTACGGAATAAGAGTCACGGTTGCCCACTACGAGATTATTGAAATCGGCTGGATTAACGATGCGGCCCATGGTGCGCACCGTCAGCTCGCGCGTGCCTTCGTCAATTCGGCCGCCGGGCACTTCCAGGTTCTGGGCTCGCACGGCATCGGCCACCTGCGCGACCGTAACGTTGAACGCTCGCAGTTTGTCAGGATCGACCCAAATTTCGATTTCGCGCGTCCGTCCACCGATTATCTGTACATCACCCACGCCATTGATCGATTCGATCTGTTGCTTGATTTTCTTATCGGCAATGTCGGTAACTTCGCGCACCGATCGCGGAGCTGAAACAGCAATGCGCACTACCGGCGCAGCGTCAGTGTCCAGTTTCTGGACAATCGGCTGTTCAGCGGTTACTGGCAGATCATTGACGATCAGATCAATTTTGTTTCGTACTTCCTGCGCAGCGATATCCGGATTTTTTTCCAGCAGGAACGTAATGAAGACTTGCGAAACGCCTTCGACTGAGGTGGAACGCAACTCGTCAATACCACTGACTGTGTTGACCGCACCTTCAATCTTATCGGTGATTTCAGTCTCGATTTCCTGCGGCGATGCACCGGGATTGACAACGGTCACCGTGATCGTCGGCAGGTCGATCTTGGGGAACAGATCGACACCCAGCGACTTGTAGGAAAACAGTCCCACGACGGTCAGGCTCAATATGAGCATCGTCGCGAATACCGGACGCCGGACACAAATTTCAGCTAACTTTTGCATCGTTCAGAAGTTTCAAGTTTCACGTTTCAAGTTCCAGGTTTCGGTCGACGTTGAAACTTGGAACTTGAAACTTGAAACTTTATTGCCTTACAGCCATTCCATCACTTAGCTGTTCGACGTTGCTGGTCACGACCTGTTCATCGCCGGCGATGCCGTTCTTAATCTGCACCAGATCACCTTCGGTTTGACCCAATTGGACCAGCCGCGCCTGCGCATGGCCGTCTTTGATCACGAATACCCGACTAACGCCGGCCTCCGTGCGCACGGCGCGCGCCGGCACCAGGACGGCGGGCTGCGCCCGCGATTGCAGAATCCTCACGGTGGCAAACTGTCCGGGCTTTAACGCCCCGCTGCTGTTTTCAACTTCCGCTTCCACGGTTAGCGTGCGCGAAGCCGGCGTTACGTTTGGTGAAACCCGGGCGATACGACCGCTGAAATTCTTATCGGGCCAGGCACTGGTTGTGACTGAAACGGACTGGCCCACGCTGATTTCCGGAATTGCCTGCTCAGGAATATCGATGCGCACCCGCAAAGGATTGATGCGTACAATCGTGGCGACCTTTGAGGTAGTTGACACGTACTCGCCCAGATCGGCCGTGCGCTCGGAGACAAATCCGTCAATCGGCGACAAGACCGCCGCATATGAAAGATTTCGGCGCGCCAGATTGAGCTGACTTTCCGCGCTCGCCACATTCGCGCGCGCCGTCATCACGGCTGCGTAGTTTTGCCTGCCAAGCGATAGCGCCCCTTCGTAAACTTCGCGCAACTGATCGCGCTGGGCTTTCTGCTGATCGTATAACGATCGCGAGATGTCGCCTGATTCGATTAACTTTTCAGACCGTCGCAAATTCTTCTCCGCAAGATCGAGCGCAACCTTCGCATTGCCGACTTCCGGAATTTTGTTAAGATCAAACGACTGACCTGGACGAACTCCAATCTTCTCTTCCGCCTGACGCAAAGAAGCTCTCATCTGATCGAGCTGCGCCTGCATTTGCTGCACACGAAGCTTCGCGTCCACATCGTCAAGCCGGATAATCATTTGGCCGCGCTTGACGTAGCTGCCCATGTCGACGCCGACCGCTACCACCTTGCCCGCCATTTGCGGCGCAACGTCCGTTTGCTCTTCGCCCGTTAAACTTCCGTTTGCTTCAAAATACTGCGGCAGATCGCGAACTATCGCGTTCGCGGTGGTCACATCCACCGGCGCCGGCTGTCCGGAATTAGCCTGCTCTTGTCTTACATTCGCTTTCGAGCCACCGCAGGCCATGGCCAATACGAGCACCAACGCCAAGAGTGCAGACAACGACAACTGTTGAATTGTTTTGGGAGAAAACACCGATCTATTTCTTCCTCGAAAAATAATTGCCGGAAAGTTCTTCATCGTTTTAGCGGCTATGCAGCCTCCCGGCTGATGCCATTTAGCAGAATGTCGGAAAACTGTTTTGCCGCTTCCTGATTGGAGATTTTCAGTAAACGTCGCTGCGGGTCCCAAAGATTGTTGTTCAATGAATGGTGAATGACCATGCCAATGAACGCGCGCACTACGATCGCCGGATCCATCGCCACCATCGCGCCGTCGCGCTGTCGCTCAGCAATATAGTTTCCAAGCAGTTCGTAAACTCGCCTGACAAACTTCTCAAAAAACATTTGCGCCAGCTCGTGTCCCTCTAGCGCTGCGTGCAACAGCAAGCGTTGAAACTCGGGATCGCATTCGTGGTGATCGAGCGCGCCGACTGCCAGTCGTTCAAAAACCTTGCGGTCGTCTTTTTCCTGAAGCGCCTCGGCCACCATTGCCTCGGGATTCATCGTATCGCCCGAACAGGCTTTGTGATCGAGAATGGCGGAATACAGTTCCTGCTTGGTAGCGAAGTGACGAAAAACCATCGCTTCGGACACACCCGCAGCTTGCGCAATTTCTTTGGTGGTGGTGCCGACGAACCCCCTTTGAGAGAAAAGACTCACCGCCAGGCGGAGGATTTGCAGGCGCCGCTCTTCCGCCGACATGCGCGACCCATTTGGCATGGCTGCGCCCGTTTTTATTGTTGTTTGCTTACTCAAAAGTGATTTTTTCTACTGGTGGCGTCGCAAAGTAAGTACTTACTTACCACCGCTCGGCGGCCGCTGTCAAGAGCTCGGACGGGAAAATGCGCGGCCGTCAGCCTGCTCACAAAAACCCGAGGTTCTTGTATCGTTCCCGACCCGCAGGCACTGCGGACTTGTACCTTTTCACAACAAGAATTTCCGCACTGCTTGCTTTTGTTTCACTTTGATAGGCGCATTGAAAGCGAGTTCGGGAGCTCGCGCACTCGGCACGTTGTTTGCTCGCTCTACTGCGATCAGTCGTGAGCTTCCCAAAGAGGATGCACTAAATAAGCCGCAACATTTACAGCAAACAAGAAGGAGAATTGACAACATGTCACAGAACACATCAGGCACAAATTTCCCTGGAACAACCGGAACCGGCAGCTCAACCACTGGTAATTCAGGCACAGGCGCCGCAACCGCTACGGGCCTTGCGCAGACCGCGCAAGAGTATGGCGAGAAAATTTCGGAGGCTGCGAGCCAGGCAAAGGATTACGTCAGCGACAAAGTGACAATTGTTGGTGACAAGTTAAAAGAACTTCAGAACGCCGACCTCGGTGAGATTGCTGAAAACGCAAAGGACTACGCGCGCAAGAATCCCGGTCAGGCGATTCTGATCTCGGCGGCAGCAGGTCTGTTGCTCGGATTGATCATTCGCGGCCGGCGCTAAGCTTCTTTATTGGCGCCCCGCGCCGTTAGATAAGGAGACTCATCAATGGCGACTTCAGCTACAGGTGCGACATCGGCGGCGATGTCGACGCGAACCGATAACGAAAGCCTCCCTTCACTTTTTAGCCGCTTAGGCGACGACGTAATGCAGCTCTTCGATACCAAGATGAGTTTGCTCAAGGTCGAATTGAAGGAAGAGGCGCATAACTACGCTCGCGGCGGCGCGATGATTGCGGTCGGCGGCGTAATCGCTGCGATCGGCTTTGCCTTACTGAACGTGGCGCTTGCGTTTGGTATAGCCACGCTGCTTTCAAACATAGACATTAGCCAGCCTGCGAAGTACGCCATTGGTTTTGTCACCGCAGGTGTGCTGTACCTGATAGTGGGCGCAATAATCGTCACCACAATGAAGAACCGTCTGGCTCAGCAGAATCTCGTTCCCGACCGGACGGTGGCAGAATTGAGAAAGGACAAGCAATGGCTGAAGAACGAACTCTAGGTTTGGCTCGGGCGCGCGAAACCGGCGACGAAGACGCGTCGAAAGAGGCGCTGCAACGTCGCATGGAAGAGGCGCGCGATTCCATCACAAACACAGTGACCGAGATCAAAGATAACGTGGCGCAGCAATATGAAAACGTAAAGGACGCGCTCGACTGGCGCGAACACTTCAAGAAGCAACCGGTTGCCTGGACGATCGGTGCGGCTGGCGTGGGATTTTTCGTCGGTTACGGAATTGCCGCCGCGCTCAGCGACTCTGATTACGACGAGATCCCATACGCCTCGCAAACAATGCGTACGTATGCGGCGCCGGCTGTCGTCGGCGAACCACTGGCGGCAGCAATGTTATCCACGAAGTCTGCGTACGACCGGCTCAGCAAGGAAGTGGGGTCACTTGGTGATCGGTTGGTTGAAGAGCTTTCAACGACGGCACAGCAGGTCGTTTTGCCGGCGCTGCTAAAAAAGATCAAAGGCTGGATTGGAGTCGATCTTTCAAAGAAGACTCCGTCGATGGGCAGCGAACAACGCGCCCGCATTACCTATGAACCTTCGCTGACGCAGTCGAGAGAGTTGTAGAAATAAAGAACCTCCAAAAGAAAAGGCGAGCTGCGGAGCTCGCCTTTTTTTTATGTCCGGCAAACTTTGTCCGACAAACTTAAGTTTGTCGAACTCCACGACAAGCTAAAGCTTATAGAACATCAAACTGACCCACCTACCCGACCGGCGTGGTCTTCTTCGGCCTGGATTTTTCTTTGGGCGCTTCGCTCACTTCAGACTCATTCGAGCGATACCCACAGTCAGTGTTTGCACAATAACGAAATGTGCCTTGCTTCTTGGTAGTCTTCTCGAGCAGAAATGGCGCGTTGCATTTCGGACAAGTTTCCAGCACCGGCTTGTCCCAATAAACTCGATCGCAGTCGGGATAGGCCGAGCAACCGTAAAACACTTTTCCGCGTTTGGATTTTTTGACAACCAAATCGCCCTTGCAGCCAGGCCGTGCACACTTAACGCCCGTCAATTCCTGCTTGATGTATTTACACTTCGGATAATTGGAGCAGGAGATGAACTCGCCGAAGCGGCCGAAACGTCGCACCAATTGCGCGTCATCGAGAGGACATTTTTCGTCCAAAGGAACGGGCGCCGGAGCAGCCACGCCGCTCTTAGCAATCTTGCGAATGTTGCGGCATTCCGGATACCCTGTGCAGCCAAGGAACGGCCCAAAGCGGCCGCGTTTCATTTGCATCGGCTTGCCGCACAACTCGCAAACTTCCGGCTCTGTCGCTTCCTCAGCCGCGCCGCCCTCTGTTCCAGACGCATTTCCATTGGCGCCGGCCGGTGGCTCTGCATCTCGCGTTGCGCCACAGTTCAGACACTTCAGATATTTTCCAAAGCGTCCCCACTTCTGGACCATGCCTGGCGTTTCGCATTTCAAACAGACTTCATCTGTAGGCGTGTCGGTTTCTTTGATGTCCTTGATGTGCAGTTTGAACTTGTTCAGATCTTCGGCAAACTTTCCGTAGAACTCGTGCAGCGCATCCGTCCACTTCAGTTTTCCTTCCTCGATCGAATCGAGTTCTTCTTCCATCCGCGCCGTGTAAGTTTCATTAAACAAGTCGTCAAAGCCGCCTTCTATCAACAGATCGTTAACGGTCTTGCCCAGCGCCGTGGGATGGAAACGCCCTTCAAGTTTCTCAACGTATTCGCGCGCCTGAATGGTGGTCATGATCGCCGCATAAGTTGACGGCCGGCCGATTCCCTTTTCTTCGAGCGCCTTGACGAGCGTCGCCTCAGTAAAGCGCGGCGGCGGATCGGTGAAGTGCTGCTCCGGGGTGATCTTGTTGAGCGCCAGCGTTTCACCTTTCTCCACATTCGGCAGAGTGCGCTCGGCTTCTTCGTCCTCTTCGGTCTTCTCGTCGCGTCCTTCCTGATAAAGCTTGAGGAAGCCATCAAATTTTTGCACCGAGCCAGTGGCGCGAAAGATGAAACGTCCGGCGGCAATATCAATCGTCGTCTGATCGAATATCGCAGGCGTCATCTGCGAAGCGACGAACCGTTGCCAGATCAAGCGATAGAGTTTCAACTCGTCCTTATTAAGGTACTGGGCCAGCGAGTCAGGCGTCCGTGTTACTTCGGTCGGGCGAATCGCTTCGTGCGCGTCCTGCGCATCTTTCTTCGATCGGTAATGAATCGCTTTTTCCGGAAGGTAAGGCGCGCCATATTGCTTGCTAATGAAATCGCGCGCCTCATGCAAGGCCGCGTCTGAAACGCGCGTCGAATCGGTGCGCATGTAAGTAATCAAGCCCACGGAACCTTCCGAGCCAAGCTCGACGCCTTCGTAAAGCTTTTGCGCAATCATCATCGTGCGCTTCACGGCAAAGCCGAGTTTACGCGCTGCTTCCTGCTGTAACTTCGACGTGATGAAAGGAGGGACCGGGTTGCGCTTGCGTTCTTTGCGCGTGACTTCACTAACAACGAACGTTTGCTGCCCGGCTTCGGCGACGATTTCAGTTGCATTCGTTTCGTTGCCGATCAGGATCTCATTCTTTTTGGGTTCCTGATCAAAGCCGCCCGTCTTCACTGTTTGCTCGCCAACCTTGAACAAGCGAGCATCGAAAGCTGGCGGCAGTTTGGCTCCCAGATTCGCGGCAATCGTCCAGTATTCGGTTTTGATAAACTTTTCGATTTCGCGTTCGCGCTCAACTACCATGCGCAGCGCCACCGATTGCACGCGACCCGCGCTCAGCCTGCCTCCGACAGTGCGACAAAGCAGTGGCGACACCTTGTAACCAACCAGCCGATCCAGCACCCGCCGGGCCTGCTGCGAATCCACCAGGTTCTCGTCGATCTTTCTCGGGTGATCGAAGGCTTCGTTTACCGCGCGCTTGGTGATCTCATTAAACATTACCCGGAAATAGGGCTTTGCCGGCCGCTTCGGCACAATCTCTTCAGCCAGATGCTGGCAAATTGCTTCACCCTCGCGATCCGGGTCAGCGGCCAGGTAGATGGCGTCCGCCTCTTTGGCTGCTTTCTTCAGCTCGGCCACAATCTTCTTGTTGTTTCGCTTACGTGAATCCGGAATTACCTCATAGGTAGGTTTGAAATCATCGTCGACGTCAACTCCCAGGCCTTTAGAAGGCAGATCTTTGATGTGGCCTATCGAGGCCTTAACCAGATAGTCCTTTCCCAGATATTTGTTAATGGTCTTCGCCTTGGCCGGCGATTCAACTATGACTAAATTTTTTGCCATTTTAATTTTGGTAAATAGTGAATGGTAAATGGTAAATGGTCATACTGAACGGCACCTCGCCTTTCATTTACTATTCACCATTCACCATTTACCCGCCTTCACAGCTTCCGCACAAAACATTTTCCCGGCAGCGCCCGCACCAGGTCGCGCATTTCCAGTGTCAACAATACGCAGGTCAAATCAGAAATCGACAACTTACTGCGATCAACCAAAGCATCGATGTGCGCCGGGTCGTCTGCGGACAGTAATTTGAAAACAGAGTTCTCAAAACCAGTTAAGCCTTGTGGCACCATCGCCAGTTGATCCGCCAGCGATTTCTCTTTCTTCTTTGCACCAAGTGGCGGCGGCAACAATCGCGCCGCGATCTGCGGCGGCAGCTCTGCCGCGATGTCCTGCCACTGCTGTACCAGCTTGGCGCCCGCGCCCTTAATCAAATAATTCGTGCCAAACGAGGTGCGCGAAGTAATGTTTCCGGGCACCGCAAATACTTCCCGGTTTTGCTCAATAGCCAACCGCGCCGTTATCAATGAGCCCGAATTCTCTGCCGCTTCTACAACTACCACGCCCAGGCTCAGTCCGCTAATGATGCGGTTTCGATAAGGAAAGTTTTCCGAGACCGGCGGCGTCGCTAATGGAAACTGCGAAACCAGCGCGCCACCTCGTTCTAAAATTTCAGCTGCCAGCTTCTTGTGATCGCGCGGATAAACTTCATCGATGCCGGTGCCCAGCACACCTACCGTGCGGCCTCCGCCTTCAATCGCACCGCGATGCGCGGCCGCGTCTATGCCACGGGCAAAGCCGGAAACCACTGTCACGCCGCGCTGGGCCAAATCGCGTGCAAGCATCAACGCTGCGTTCTGGCCGTAAGTAGAACATTTGCGCGAACCGACAATTGCTATGGACGGCTGATCCAAACACTGTGACCAGGCACCTTTTACATAGAGCGCGATCGGCGGATCGTAGATTTCTCGCAACAGCGAAGGATAAACGCCGTCATCCAACACCAGAATGTCGCCGCCGAGTTTCCGAACGTTTAAAAGTTCGACTTCCGCTTTCTCGTGTAAGTCACGCGCAATGATGCTGTCCACAGCTTCAGGCAATAGCCTCAGCTTTTCGAGCTCGACGCGTTGTGCCTGGTAAACCGCTTCGGCGGAGCCAAAACGCTCGAGCAGCTTGGCAGCGGCACGAGGGCCGATGCCCGGAGTCATATTAAGTGCTACCCATTCTTTCATTGCCGATCTCCGATTGCCGATTGCCGATTTGCTGATCTCCTATTGATTAACGCCGCCGACGCGATTAAAGGCGCCAATCGGCAATCGGCAATCGCAAATCGGCAATGCCTTGGCGGAGGCGTGTAGGAATCGAACCTACCTGAGCCTGTTCTCACAGTCTCACTTACGGTTTTGAAGACCGCGCCATTCACCAGAACAGATTCGCCTCCGCAATCTGAAAATGTCCGTTCTCAAATCCCCAGACAAAAGGGTCTGAAGAATTTGACTGTTGTACATCAAACACCATGCCTGCCGGAGCGAAACCCTACGCGCCGTTCGCCGACCCTGTCAAGGCAGCCCTTTCAAAGCCTATTAAAACTTCCATGCAGAAATTTCAGCACCAATCTACTTGCCCACTTGACCAGAAACAGCCACCTTAGCTAATATCTGTTTTCCGAACGAACGTTCGAACGACAAGCCGGATTGTTAGCAAAGTGGCCGGAAATGTGGGGAAATGACCCTGTCGACAGCGACAGATTTTGAGGAGTGCATGATCAACTTTCAAACATCACCTGAGCAGTACCATCACTGGAAACTATCTATAGACGGCGCGGTGGCGAACCTGAGCATGGATGTTCAGGAGGATGAGACGCTCGCTGAAGGCTACAAACTAAAACTCAATTCCTACGATCTGGGCGTGGACATTGAGTTGGCCGACGCGGTCCAGCGTATCCGTTTCGAGCACCCGGAAGTGAAAGTTGTCGTCATCACCAGTCTCAAACCGCGAATCTTCTGCGCCGGCGCAAACATCTACATGCTCGGCACATCTTCCCACGCTTTCAAAGTTAACTTCTGCAAGTTTACAAACGAAACCCGTTGCGCGATCGAGGACGACTCACATCATTCAAGGCGCCGCTATGTTGCGGCGCTTAATGGCACGGCTTCGGGCGGCGGCTATGAGCTGGCAATCGCATGCGACGAAATTTATCTCGTTGATGATGGCAACTCCGCGGTTTCCCTTCCTGAAGTTCCACTGCTTGGCGTGTTACCTGGCACGGGCGGCCTGACGCGGCTGGTTGATAAGCGGAAGATTCGTCGCGATCGCGCCGATGTGTTTTCCACGCTCGCCGAAGGTTTGAAAGGAAAGCGCGCGAAAGAGTGGGGACTGATTGACGATTCATTTCCCACCAGCAAGTTTCAGGAATCGATCGACGCTCGCGTGCG
>WNFT01001667.1_pt1 | contig 38250 bp, 29 predicted proteins | sample 5400191 | NCBI WGS metagenome assembly WNFT01 (sample SAMN13153359, study PRJNA577476) | soil metagenome | isolation source: 80 cm saprolite under Madrone tree | place: USA:California | collected 2016-06-14 | reverse complement strand
ACCGGCTTTGCTCTGTCCATCCGACGACCGGTCAACCGGTTCCATCCGAGCCTCGATTTCGTCAACCTGCATTTTGCCGGCGATCCCGATTATCGTTCGATGGCTTCGCTGCCATTGTTCAAGGACGATCTCTTGCTGGGAGCAGTTTCGGTTTATTCGACCACGCTGAAGGAATACAGCGAAGATCACATTCGGTTAATGGAAACGGTTACGCGACTAGCCTCCGATGCGCTGGCTAACGCCGTGCATCACGCCCGCGCTGAATCGAACGCTCTCACCGATCCGCTCACCGGCTTGCCAAACGCGCGCAGCCTCCATCTCCGTTTTGAAGAAGAGGTAGCACGCGCCCGCCGCACTGAGCGTCCGTTCCAGCTAATCATGCTGGACCTCGACGACTTCAAAATAGTCAACGACACCTTCGGGCACAAACTGGGCGATCGAATGCTGCGTGAAGTTGCTACGCTCGTTCAGGCCCAATTGCGCGAATACGATTTTCTGGCGCGGTACGCTGGTGATGAATTCGTTGCTATTGTTCCCGATGTGGCGGTCGATCAAGTAAACGAACTGCGTGAGAGAATCGAAAGGATCGTCTCGGCATTTTCCATCGAGGTTCGCGCCCAAGGCCGGGCTCGCGTCGGCATCAGCCTGGGATCGGCGGTCTTTGGAGTGGATGGCGAGACACTTGATCAGTTGGTGATTGCGGCCGACCAAGCAATGTATCGGGCTAAATCGGAGCATAAAACGGGCTTCTTCCGCACCGCGAACGTTGACTCAAGTTCGTCGAAGCCTCTGTCTGAACATCGAACGGAAAGCCGGCTTGTCACCACCGCGATCAACTAGTCCATTCCACCAAAATCTCAATAAACTCTTGACAACTCACCCCTCGAACCTTCAAATTGGAAGAGTGGCACGCGGGTCCACTCACCCTTACCCGCAAACCGGCTGTCGGTTCTGACTGACCGGCTGATTCCAACGCCCTGGTCCTGATGCGAGAAACCTCCGCAACGTATGCGGTATCTCAGTCGCGCTTTGTCGTCAAAACCTCTCCGAGAGACTTGATCCCGTTTTAGATTGCGGACTATCGGCTTTCTCAGGCGACTGGCACTACAACGCGCGGAAAAGTCCGCAATCTAAACGATACGTTTTTCATTGGCCTGCTTAGAAAATTTCAAAAGAGAACCCGGAATCCGGAGACCGAAGATTTCTAACTTCCCTCGAATGCCAGCTTTGAATACTCAACAAACCGGCGGCGCCACGCTGCTTATTGTCGACGACGAACCGTCGATTCGCGAAGATCTGCGCGGCGTCTTTGAAGGCGCCGGACATCGCACCATTGCAGTAGGAGACGCGCCCGCGGCGTTGCGCTTGCTGCGTAAGCAGACTTGTGACCTAGTGATGCTCGATGTCGAGCTTCCCGAAATTGACGGACTCGCGTTATGTCGTTTGCTGCGCGCTCAACCGGCGATGAGGCAATTGCCGGTAGTCGTGTTCTCCGCCAACTCGAGTGAAAGCAGAATGGTCGAGGCTTTCAGTGCGGGTGTGGACGATTACATAGTCAAGCCGTCCAGTCCGGGCGAATTGATCTCTCGCGTCAACTCTCATTTGAGCGACGCCCAGCGCGAAACGGATTTAATCGGCAGCAATCGCGAGTTGAGCTTCCTGGCCGATCTGGGACGCGGTCTGCTGCGCACACTCGAGCCGGAACAGGTTGCGCGCCGGGTCGCCGGTGCAATTTACGAAGGCACAAACGCCGCGCTCAGCGCCTGTGCAGTCGAGAATAACGGTCATGGTCTGGCCGTTTGTGTTTTCGATCGCGAAGGAAGCGCCGACAACGCTGCGCTAATCAATCTGGAACGTCTGGAAAAATGGCTGCGTTCTTCCCGGTCTCCCGCATTTCTGACGAATAGCAGCGAGTTTCTTATACGCGACGCGCAGCACGAAACGGAGTACCTGACGCCGATTCGTTTTGGCGGAAAGAATTTTGGTGCGTTGGTCGTCGCCTTCGGCAGGGCGCAAGACTGCACTAAGAATGAATGCCGTCTGATTGACGCCGCCGCGCAACAGGGCGCATTTGCAGCGCACATCTCGACTATGTATCTGAAGGCCCGCGAGTCGGCGGCAACTCTGGCCCAGGAAGTCGATCGCCGCACTGCGGAAGGCGAGATGCAAGAGCGTTTCACCGAAGCGATTATTGATTCGCTGCCGTTGTCGCTTTACGCAATCGATCGCAACTATCGAATTGTGGCGTGGAACAAAAACCGTGAACTAGGCGAACTGGGTCTCCCACGCGGCGAAGTTTTGGGCCGGAACATTTTCGAGGTGTTAACAAAGCAGAGTCGCGGTTTACTGGAACGCGAGTTCAGCAGAGTCTTTGCCACCGGCGAGATTCATCGAATCGAACAGGAGACCGTAACGAAATCCGGCGAAACGCATCACTGGCTGATCAGCAAGATTCCCATGCGCGCCGATGAAAGCAAAGAGGTTTCGCATGTCATCACGGTGGGCGAGAACATCACGATTCGCGTCAAGGCACATCGCGCGGTTGCCCGCGCTGAGAAACTGGCGGCCATCGGCCGACTCGCCGCTGGCGTCGTGCACGAAATCAACAATCCACTGGCGACAATCGCGGCGTGTGCTGAGTCGCTTGAGAAGCGAATCAAAGAAGGCGCCTTCAGCAACTCGCCTGACGCGGGAGATTTGCGCGAGTACCTTGGTTTAATTCGCGATGAAGCCTTTCGCTGCAAGACAATCACGAATGGACTGCTGGATTTCAGCCGTCTTCGAGCCGGACAACGCGTCCCGGTCGACATTACAGAAGTCATCAAGGCCGCGGCCCGATTGGTTGCCCATCAACAACGCGGCGACAATATTCAAATCGATGTCGAGGCTCCCCCGGATCTTCCTCGCGTGTCTGGCGACATAGGCCAATTGCAACAGGCCGTTCTGGCGCTGGCCACCAATGCCATCGACGCGATGCCTGAAGGCGGACAATTGACTTTGCGCGCCATTGAATCCCGCTCTCGCGTGCTCGTCGAAGTCAAAGATTCCGGACTTGGAATCCCTCCCGAAGACATGACGAAGATATTCGATCCCTTCTTCACGACCAAAGATGTGGGCCAGGGCACGGGGCTGGGACTCGCGGTCTGTTATGGTATTTTATCTGATCATGGTGGCCGCCTGGACGTGCGGTCCACGGTGGGCGTCGGGACGACGTTTACGATCACGTTGCCGGTGGCGACTGAGTCAATACCGCCTGCGGTAGCGGGTGGGTAATTCATGTCTTCAAGAACCACCCGCTACCGCAGGTGGTACTGACTGTGCGGAGTAACAAACAGTGAACGAACAGCGGGATGCGCGACTCTTAATTGCCGAAGACGAAGCCAACTTGCGTTTGGTGTTGCAGAAGGAATTGCAGCGCCTGGGTTATCGCGTGCAGGTCGCGCCGGATGGCGAAGCCGCGCTGCGAAAACTCGAAGAGACAAACGTTGACGTGCTGTTGTGCGACATCAACATGCCGCACCTGGATGGCATGGAGCTTTTGCGCCGCGTTCATGAACGGCCGAATCCGCCCGAGGTGATCATGCTGACCGGTCAGGGTACGATTGAAAACGCCGTCGAGGCGATGCGAATCGGCGCTTACGACTATCTGACGAAGCCTTACAGCATCAACGAACTCGATGTGCGCGTACGCCAGGCGGCTGAAAAGCGAAGCCTGCGGGTTATTAATCAGCGGCTCCGAGCGCAGATCGAACGTCAATCCGCTTTGCCGGAGATTGTGAGCCGTTCGCTGGCGATGAACGAAGCGATTCGTTTGGTCGAGCGCGTCGCGCCGTCAGACACCTCGGTTTTGATTACCGGCGAATCGGGCACGGGCAAAGAATTGATCGCCCAGGCCATTCATCGTCTATCGAATCGCGCCAACGGGTCGTTCATCGATCTCAACTGCGCCGCCTTTCAGGAATCGTTGTTGGAATCGGAATTGTTTGGCTACGAAGCCGGCGCATTCTCCGGTGCTAAGGCGCGCAAGCTCGGACTGATTGAGTTGGCCGATGGCGGCACCCTGTTTCTCGATGAAGTAACTGAACTGCCGGCCAGCCTGCAAGCAAAACTATTACGCGCGATCGAAACGCGCACATTTTTCCGCGTGGGCGGCGTGCGCAAAGTTGAAGTCAACGTGCGCATCGTTGCGGCCACGAATCGCAATCTCGATTCCGTCATAGGCAATGGATCGTTTCGCGCCGACCTGCTCTATCGCATCAACAGCTTCCAGATTCATCTCGCCCCTTTGCGTGAACGTCCTGAGGACATCGAACCGCTGACGAATCATATTTTGAAACAGCTCGGTGGCGTGAATCCTCCCACAGTCATGCCGGACGCGCAGGCCAAAATGGGCGCTTACAGTTGGCCCGGAAATGTGCGCCAGCTTCGCAACTGTCTCGAGCGCGCGATCCTGCTTTCAAACGAAGGCCGCATCACGGCTAATGAGTTGCCACCGGAGGTTGCTCGCAACACGAACGGCGCGGCGCCGTTCATAAGCGGATTTTCGACCGCCCCGTTTTCAGCCGGACAAGCTTCATCTGTCGGAGGGGACTCGGGCAATTTGCCAGGTTCGAGTTCGCTGCGCGACGTAGAAAAACAGCAGATTATCTCCGCGTTGGAGCAAACCGGATGGCATCGCGGCAAAGCGGCGCAGATGCTGGGGATTTCACCTTCGACACTTTATAGACGGTTGCGCGATTACAACCTCGAAGAGCGATTGCATTAGCCGCACTAGTGACTCGACAAAGTTTTTGATGCCCACTCGCTCACAGTCTGAAGCATCTCCGCACTAACAATCACCGCTTGATCCGACGGCGCATTCTTTTCCAGACTTGCGGGCGTAAACACATGCGTTAAATTTGGGAAAATGCGCAGGCGCACTTGCTTATTGCCGCCGGCGATTAGTGCTTGAGCCAGTTCGATTGCATTGTGGGCCAGGACCAGCGCGTCGCGCTCGCCATTCAAGATGAGCACGGGGCATTTTACTCGTCGCGCCAACGCTGAAGGGTCGCTGTTGAGGTGCTCGCGAAACCAGGCATCGCGATCTGGCCCCGAGGCCGGAGCCTTTTCATTACGCGCCACGTCGAACCTTTGGAGGATCGTCTGTGAGATTGCGGATAGACTATTTGAGTCGTTCGGATCTATCGGTCGCTGCAAGGCAGCCTGATAGATCGACTGTTCCAAGGCCACGCGATCCACCGGACGCGCGGACCCTGCCAACAAAACAATCGCCGCCACTCGTGGATCTTCGGAAGCAATCGTCAAAGCAGTCTCGGCGCCTTCGCTGTGTCCAACCAGAGCGATTCGCGTTTTATCTATTTCGCCGCGTTGCGTCAGATACTCGAATGCTGCTCGGCTATCATTAATCAGATCGCGATAAGAAGTCGGACGTTTCAGATCGGGCATTACGCTCTTTCCAACTCCTCGATCATCGGCGCGCAGGACGGCGACTCCGGCATTAGATAAACTTTCGGCCACCAGCTTATAGAGATTGAAGACTCCCATCATGCCATCGCGATCCTGGCTTCCGGATCCGCTAATGATCACGGCCGCTGGAAATGGGCCTTTACCGGTTTTTGGCAGCGTCAGCGTTCCCGCAAGTTTCACATCGCCATTTGCGAAATTCACTTCCTCGCTGGTGAAAGGTTCTACCTTCGTTGGTGGCGTTGATTTTGGCAGCAACACTTCTGCGAGTGCTTCGGATCCAGTTCGAACAACCTTCACGTTTTGCGTCGGCACGCCAATAACCAGCGGAACACGATCGTTATCAGTCCACAGTTCGATGATCACACCCTGGCTGGTCGTCGCGCGGTAGTGCTCCGTTGCGACGTGATAACCCTTAACGTCCACCGTCGGTGTCTCGGTTCGCTCGAGCTGGATCTGCAGTTCTGCCGTCTGGCTGGGAAGGAAAGCGTTGAAAGTCTGCGAGCCACCGCGCGCGGCGTCGTATTGTTTCAGCAAGAAAACGATTTGATGCCAAAGGCCGTTTTCTAGAACCACGGTTGCTTGGGTGTTGACTTCGCGATCCGGTTTCCCCTTGGTTGAAATCTTGGCTGAGCTGCCGCTAAAGGTCACGGTCGTGTCGGGCTGATCTGGCACAGTAAAGGCGAAAGACTGCGGTCCGGCTTTGGTCGCCTTGGTCACGGTGTGAACTTTATTCGGCCCAGACTGCACATCCGCTTCGGCTTCCATCCCGCCGTTGGCATCCAGCGTGATCGTGAAGCTCTCTTGCGCAATCATCTGAGGTCCAATCGTCATCGTGTATGAACCACTCAGCTTCTGTTGTGCCTGCGTGACCGACAGACTTCCGAGAGCGAGAATGAGAGCGAACATCTGTATACGAATTGAAATTTTCATAAAGGGGTTACTCCTTGATCTCTAAGTAATTTGCGATCGACTTTGCCGCGATCGTTCTTTGGCAGCGACCGAACGAATTCGATCCAGCGCGGGTATTTGTAAAGCGCGATTTTGGATTTTACGAACTGTTTGATTTCATCGGCAAGCGCATCGGTTGGCTGATGGCTTTCGCGCGCAACGATAAAGGCTTTTGGTTTTACCAGCCCATCGCCGCCGTCATGACCAACGACGGCGCATTCCAATACGGCTTCGTGCTGAAGCAGGCAATTTTCGATTTCTGACGGAGCGACGAAGACGCCGCTGACTTTCAGCATATCGTCGGTGCGGCCATGATACCAATAATAACCGTCTTCATCGAGGTGAAATTGATCGCCGGTAGTGCACCAATCGCCGGCAAAGGTTTCTGTCGATTTCTCATGCGCGTTCCAATAACAAAGCGCCGCCGAATCGCCCTTGATTTTCAACGTGCCCATTTCGCCGGTTGATAACTCATGGCCATCCGCACCGACGATCTTAGCTTCGTAACCCTCGACGATGCGGCCCAGGCTGCCTGGTTTTATGTCTTCGGGCCGATTCGTTATGTAGATATGAAACATCTCTGCCGAACCGATGCCATCGCAAATCTCAACGCCGAACATTTCCTTCCAGCGATGATAAAGCTCAATTGGCAAAGCCTCGCCCGCCGAGTAGCAAAAGCGAATGCTTGATAAGTCATGAGCGCCCGCGTCGTCGAAATTCAGCATCGAGTTGATCATTGTCGGCACCGTCGTGAGTATTGTCGGACGATAACGTTCGATCGCTTGGAATATTTTCTCAGGCGTCGCGCGCTCAGCAAAGAGCGCGGTTGTACCGCCCACGGCAAACGGAAACAGCAGGTTCGTCCCCGTGGCATAACCAAAGAAAAGCTTGGGCACAGAAACCGTCAGATCATTTTCGTTCACGCCCATCGCGCGCTTGGCAAATACTTCGGTGTTGTAAGGCAAATCGTGCTGGAGGTGCACCGCGCCTTTCGGATGCCCGGTCGAGCCCGAGGTAAACAACCAAATTGCGATGTCGTCGCGATGCGTGTCGGCGGCCCCGCAGATACTCGGCTGCGACGAAACAATCTCGTCAAACGAAAAGAATTTCGCACCAGTCTGCTGGGGGGCGATCTGCTCTTCGTCTACTGCGGCTTCGTTGCGAACGACAAGCACCGCGCGCAGATATGTTGCGTCCTGGGCAGCCTCGGCAAAAGGCTTGATGAACGATTCGTGCACGATGGCGGCGCGAGCCCGAGTGTATTCAAGGTAATAACGGTAATCGTCCGCCGGCAACAGCGGATTCACCATCGTGATCACCGCCCCAATCCGCGCCGCGCCAAACCACGCCCAAACAAACTCGGGACAATCAGGCAAAACGATGAGCACTCGATCTTCAATATCAACGCCGGCTTCCCGCAGCGCGCTGCCCACGCGATTCGACATCCGCGCCGTCTCGCCATACGTGAAAGTTTGGTCTTTGAAGTACAGACAGACTTTATGCTCGCGCCCTTCCTCAAGGTTGTGATAGAGGAAGTAATCGGCCATGTTGAAGCGTTCGGGGAATTGGATGGTCATGACATTGGCGTCGAGGTAGGAATCACCGTGATGTCCCAGCGGGATCATTTGTACGCTTTGCGTCTCGAAACCATTTCCATACTTCAAAAAAACGCTCGAGCCGCGTATCAGTGTCGAAGAGCTGCGAGAGCACTCCGCCCTTTTTCTTCGAGCCTACGTCGGCCGGCGTGATCGGAAGCCCAGGCAGCACACCGTTCAATCGGTCAAGAAGCTCCGTTGTCAAACTCGCCGGTTTAATTGGCGGATTTCTTAACCTTGAGAAGGGAAATCCAACCCACCCTGTCGAGTACGACTTAAAAAATTGATGCTTTTGATCTCCAACGGCGAAGACGGCGGTCGGATTCTTAGCCAATGAGGGCCTAAGTACTCTGATCGCGCGAACTCGATAATTCGATAAAGCAGAATGATGTCACGTGGAGTTGCGCCATCAACGGCCGCACGCTCAAAGAAGCTTTGCTGATTCCAGGGTCGGTTATGCGGGTGCGAGTCGATGCACACGATAAGATCTGGCCGCCGCTTCTTGACTACTTCGGCTAACTCAATGACCGCCATTGGCAAATTACCCGCATCATCTCGCCAGCATACCACTATCGCGCAGCCATCGAGAGGATGTCGATGTAAATAAAAGTTACTGCTATATAACTCGAACTCGACTTTGCATATTTCGTCATTATCTAGTCGCCGCACAGTGCAATCTGGAAATGCAGTCTGGACAGACTCGATTCGGAGTGGAATATCGAGATGATCAAGAAGAGCTCCGAACAGGCAAACCACTTCTTGCTCGGTGCGTGGTTCGTGTGCAAAGCGAGGCTGAGACATAGATGCTTGTGATCGTGGTAGTAAATCAAATATCAATCTCGCCTGCGGCAGGCATTTCCTCTATGACGTTCGCGAGCGGACGAGAAGGTTCACTGCTCTCATATTCGGCCGGAGTCAGACCAAGCTCCTCAAGAAGACTCTCGTATTCTTCGAGAGGTATGATCACAGCAATTCGCTCACCGTTGGCCGTAGTAATGTATTGAGCCTCTTTTGTCATAGCTTCACTTCGCAAACGGACATCCCTTATCGTCGTGTTTGCCGCTCAAATAAGTCCGCGCTTCCCAAAGCTCCGGAAAGAATTTCTTATCAAGCGTCGTGCGCAAATAGCCGACCCCTTCCGAACCGCCCGTGCCGCGCTTGGCTCCCACCATGCGCTCGACCATCTTGATGTGGTGCGAGCGCCAGAGCGAGAAATGTTCGTCATGTTCGAGCAACGCTTCGGCAAGTTGGTATTCTTCATTCAGCTTCTCGGGATGCGTGAGAATCTCGACTACCGCTCGTTGTCTTTTGCCGTGATTGCTACGACGTTCTTTGGCGTCACGAGGAGCATCGATGGTGGGAATATCGAACCCCCTCTGCCGCAGCAACGCAAAAAAAGCCTCAGCCAGCGAAGGCGCGTTCATGCGTGCTTCCAAACGTTGTCGCGCAAAATCATCGTGAGCGAACTCGTGCAGGATCGCTTCGGTCTTCAAGCCGGAAGAAAATTCAATCTCGCGAAACTGCATAGATTGAAAACCGCTGGCCGGATTCAGCTCGTCTCTAAATCCCAGAAAGGTGATCGGCCTCATGGTTTCCAGAATATGAATCTGGGCGATCAGAAGCTTTTCGATCTCGACGATTCGCCGCAACGCATATGCAGCTTCGATCGCGCGATCTGCTTTCATCAAAGCAATTGCCGCGTCAATCTCATGCAGGATTTGTTTGAACCATAGTTCGTAAGCCTGGTGCACGGTGATGAAAAGCAATTCATCGTGTTGTGCTGGCGAGGTTAGACAAGTCTGCAAATCGATCAATTCAGGCACGCGCAAATACTTATTGTACGAGAGTGGCGCTTTCTTGCCGTAGTCATCAGTCATGGGTAATTAATCTTAACCGCAAAGCGGTTCCGTCCTCCAGCCCAAGGTTGCCGCCGCAGCTACCCTGGGATCAGAAACGGAAATGGCTATCCAACCGCAAGGCGGTTGCGTCATTTCTTCGCCAGTCAAACAAAAGCGCAACCGCGTTGCGGTTGGCTGCAAACCATTCCCGACCCAGGATAGCCGAGGCGGCCAACCCTGGGCTGGAGGACGTTAACCGCTTTGCGGTTTGCATCGCCAACCTCGCGGTTGGACGTTTCTTCACAAATCGGCAATAATAATTAGCTTTTTCAGCGCGGCATTATCTCGCCATTAGCATACACGTAAGGGAAAGGATTCTTTACTGGTGAATTCAACGTCGAACTTTGTCATCCGCGGGCGTCGTCGATTATTTGCTCTTTTATTTGGGGTTATCGGATTTGTCGTGGGAACGCCCGCAGTCATGGCCCAGCGGAGCGAAGGCGGTGAGGCTGCCTTAAAACTGCCCGATCTCTCAGGAGTGAATTTCCTGGGGATCGATGGCCATCGTTTGCTGCTCGTCGGACTGGTGTTTTGCTTTCTCGGGTTGATGTTCGGTCTGGCGATTTACATTCAGTTGAAGAATCTGCCCGTGCATCGCGCGATGCGCGAAATCTCAGAACTGATTTACGAAACCTGCAAAACCTACCTCATCACCCAAGGCAAATTTATTCTGTTTCTCTGGTTATTTATCGCGGTGATCGTGGTTGCATACTTTGGAATTTTGCGGCCTGTCCCGGGTCATCCGGTGGCCCTCACGGTGCCGATGATTCTGCTCTTCAGTCTGATCGGAATCGGCGGCAGTTACGGCGTGGCGTGGTTTGGCATTCGCGTCAATACGTTCGCAAACTCGCGCACGGCGTTCGCGAGTTTGGAAGGCAAGCCCTATCCCATTTATGCGATTCCGCTAAAAGCCGGCATGAGCATTGGCATGCTTTTGATCAGCGTTGAGCTGCTCATCATGCTGTTCATTCTCTTGTTCGTGCCGGGCGAGTACGCGGGGCCATGCTTCATCGGTTTTGCGATCGGTGAAAGCCTCGGCGCCGCGGCATTGCGTATCGCCGGCGGCATCTTCACAAAGATTGCCGACATCGGTTCAGACCTGATGAAGTTGGATCTTCGTGATGCGCGTCATGATGTTGGTCTCCAGCGCGGTTTCGTATTTCGTCAACGCAGCGATTGCCAAAGCGCGTTATAGCGCGGCCGGTGAACTGAATTTTGAAGCGCCGTTGACTACTCTGGTATGGCTTACTTCCATTGTCTCTATCGCGCTCACTTACGTTGTCTCCTATCTGGTCATTCCCGCATTGGCTGGCGATACGACATTGTGGTGGAAACTGGCGACGATCATTTCCTGTGGCACGCTGGCGGGCGCGGTGATTCCCGAACTGGTCAAAGTCTTTACCTCGACAGGATCGCGCCACGTTCAGGAAATCGTGAAATCGGCAAACGAAGGCGGCGCGTCACTGACCATCCTGGCCGGGTTTGTCGCCGGCAACTATTCGGCGTACTGGCTCGGGATAAGCATGGTGGGTCTGATGGGAATCGCGTTCGTCGTCAGCACGACCGGACTCACGTTACTGATGGCCTTTCCGGCGGTGTTTGCTTTCGGTCTGGTTGCCTTCGGTTTTCTCGGCATGGGTCCCGTAACCATTGCCGTCGATTCTTATGGTCCCGTAACCGACAATGCGCAGTCGGTTTACGAGCTTTCATTGATCGAGCACCTCCCGAACATCGTTGAAGAGCTTAAGAAGGAACATGACATGACAGTCGTGTTCGAGCGCGCCAAACATTTGCTGGAAGAGAATGATGGAGCAGGCAATACTTTCAAAGCGACGGCGAAACCTGTGCTCATCGGAACTGCCGTGGTAGGCGCAACGACGATGATCTTCTCCATTATTCAACTCCTTCGTACTGAAACAGTGACCTCTGCAATCCAAGCCGGTAAGACAGAGGCGCAGGGCTTGGCGAGCTTCTTCGAAAGCCTGTCATTGCTCAACCCCCTGTTTCTCTTGGGTTTGATTACGGGCGGCGCGATCATCTACTGGTTCACTGGCGCTTCGACGCAGGCGGTCACAACGGGCGCGTATCGTGCGGTTGAATTCATTAAAGCCAACATCAAACTGGAAGGCGTCGAGAAAGCTTCGGTCGCGGACAGCAAAAAGGTCGTGGAAATCTGCACCAAGTACGCGCAGAAAGGAATGTTCAATATCTTTCTGACAGTCTTCTTTGCTACGCTGGCTTTTGCCTTTGTCGAGCCGTTTTTCTTTATCGGCTATCTGATCTCGATTGCCATATTCGGATTGTACCAGGCGATTTTCATGGCCAATGCCGGTGGCGCGTGGGACAATGCCAAGAAGGTCGTCGAAGTTGAAATGAAGCAGAAGGGCACGCCACTGCACGATGCCACAGTCGTCGGCGATACGGTGGGCGATCCTTTCAAGGACACTTCGTCCGTGGCAATGAATCCGGTGATCAAATTTACGACGTTGTTCGGTTTGCTGGCCGTTGAGTTGGCCGTTAGCTTGACGAAGCAACAAGGCACGAAGCTAACGCTGGTTTTGGCGGCGGTCTTCTTTTTGATCTCGGTCTTCTTCGTTTGGCGTTCGTTTCATAGCATGCGTATTGGGATGGAATAGGTACAACTTTTTCGATCATGATTCGCTCGATACTGTTCCCAACTGATTTCTCGGCCGTGGCCAACAGCGCATTTCCGCTGGCGGTGGCGATTGCGGCGCAGTTCGATGCGACTGTGCAGTCGGTCCATATCGCTCACGGCGGCGACCCTCATATCACGGAAACCTCGCGCTATGAATTTCCCGCCGCGCCGACCGGCGCCAGTTCGGTGCGGGTGATCGAGACTATCATTCCTAAGCTGGAAGAAGACCCGGCACAGATAATTATGCGGCAAGCAGCGGAACGCGGATGCGACTTGATCGTCATGGCTTCTCACGGACGCTCGGACGTGGCGCAGTTCTTCCTCGGTCGCAGCGTCGCCGAGCAAGTTGCTCGCGATTCCAGGATTCCGACGATCATTGCCCGGCTCTACGGTCCGCGCCGTACGACACGGCCTATCGATCGATTTAAGACCGTTCTATTTGTCACGGATCTGGCGGAAGATTCGAAGCAAATTCTTCCGATGGCCGTTTCAATTGCCCGCAAGACAAAAGCGAAGTTGGAAACTCTTTGCGTTTTCAACGAGGGCGATGAAGAGCCCGCCGATGGGGGCCGGGCAACTATGGAGAAATTTTTCGCCGAAGTAAACGCCACAGATTCGCTCGGAGAGTTTCGCAGACTGCACGGTGGGGTCGGAGAAGAAGTCGTCGAATACGCTGGCCGGCACAAGGCTGATCTCGTCGCCATCACAACCTCGCTCGGCTCCAGCGGTGATCCAAACCTGACGGACACGGCTGAGTTCATTATTCGCAACGCACCCTGTCCAGTGTTGTGCGTGCGGCCGTAAGGAATTAGGGTGTGGGATGTAGGGTGTTGGGTGTTGCGATATTGGGTTTGTCCATCGAGTCCATGTTGTCCATTAAGTCAACGTTGTGTCCTAAACAGGAAAGGAATCCATGAACACGACATTTGCAAAAAGCGAGACCTTACTAGGCGTGGCCTTCGCCCCACTTGATTTGGTGCGTCAGGTTGGGCTGGTAATCGGGTTTAGTCTATTGACTGCTCTCTCCGCGCAAGTGGTGATTCCGATCGGGTCGATTCCGATTACCGGACAAACGTTCGCAGTTCTGCTCACGGGCGCGCTACTGGGATCGCGTCTCGGCGCCATGGCGATGATCGCCTATTTGATTGAAGGAGCAAGCGGTCTGCCTTTTTTCGCCCTAGGCCATTTCGGACTCGCGACTCTCTTGGGACCAAGCGGTGGTTATCTAATAGCGTTCCCGGCAGCGGCGTTTATTACTGGCGCGTTCGCCGAGCACGGATGGGATCGACGCTTTTTTACTGCCGCCGCCGCGATGGCGATAGGCTCGGTTGTCATCATGCTTAGCGGTTGGGCGTGGTTCTCGATCGTTATGAAAGCATCTCCGACACTCGCGCTTTTCGATACGATAATAAAGTTCATTCCCGGCGACCTCATCAAGATCGCACTGGCCGCCGCCGCTCTGCCGTCCGGATGGAAGCTGATCAAAAGGTAACGTGTCAGAAGCCCGACCGTCAGGGAGGGCTAGTCCCAAATCCACTCACGATGAAGAAAACCAACTACGTTGATTTTCTAAAGAGAACTGAGCCTCTCGCATATTTAATCACTTTCCGATGTTATGGAACCTGGCTGCATGGCGACCAGCATGGTTCAATTGATCGTAAGCACTATCATCGTTACGGGACACCCGCGATGCCAGCAAATGAGAAGCTGCTCGAAGATGAAAAGAGTGAACTCAAACACAATCCCGTCAAACTGAATAATGCTCAACGAATCGCGGTTGAAGAGGCAATCCGAGAAGTTTGTGATCGATTACGTAATCAACGGGCAAGGAGAGGAGCCGTTCAGGTGATAGGCGCGGAATGTCAAGAGTAGCCCTCACTCACCCGCAACAATAAACGATTTCCGGTAGAATTGCCCTTGCTTACGCGCGGGCTTCTGACACTAAGTCCAACTCCATAAATATCGCGCCGGGAACTGGGTTCTGATAGTACGGCTCGATCTCTTTGAATCCCAGCGATTGATAGAGCCCGATGGCATCGTTCATTTTCGGGGGCAGCGTATCGAGCCGCATGCGCTTATAACCGATTTGTTTCGCGTTTCTGATTATCGCCTCGGCTAAACCGCGGCCAAGACGCTGGCCGCGAAACTCAGGCCGCACGAACAGCCGCTTCATCTCGCAAACGCCTTCGCCGATCTTTCTGAGTGCAATGCAGCCCGCCAAGCTTTTGTTAACGAAGGCCAGCAGCAGACGGCCATCGGGCGGCGCATAATCGCCCGGCAGTTCGCTCAGTTCCTTTTCAAAGTCCTGAAAGCACAGATCGATCTCCAGCCAAGCCGCATATTCCTTGAATAAAGAGCGCGCACTCTCAATGTCATCGGGTGAGTCAGCACGAACAATTTCCGTGAGCGAGAATTCGTTTCCTACTTTCATCTCCTTCTAGAGCCTCTGGGCCGCAGGAATAAAATATTATTGATGCTTCAAGGAGTCGGCGAACCGAAAGAAAAGCCGCTCGCAGATTTCCCGCAAGCGGCTTTCCGGTGAACTGTTTGGATTGACCCGTGGCTGTGACCGCTTCCGGAAAGAAGGCGTCACAGTGACTTTCCCAGGAAAAATCCGAAACAATCGCAGATTAATTCCTGAGGTTTAGGTCTCAGCCACCTCACTGTGATTTGAACTCATATATTTTCCGATCACCTCCTTTCCAGTGTTGAGGCGATAATAGAATATCGAGCAAGATGCGTCAATGACTTTTTTGTCTTATGTGTCTTATGTATACTTACCATATCGATCATAGTAGAGGACCGAAATAGCCGCCAAATTGGATGCGAAGTCCTCAACTTGCTTCATCTCTTCAAGCGTCGTTGGATTAGTCGGGATGCCAATAATTTCAGCGTGGTTTTCGGAGAAGTCCGGCGCGTTGGGGTCATCATCAACAACTCTCAAGCCGAGGTTCTTGACGCCGGCTGTTTGCAAAACAAACTCTCCGAAGCACTGATTGAGTTTGGCCAGACAGATATCAATTGAACAGCCTCCAGCCTTCAGCACAGAAAGTCCCGACTCCATTTCTCTAAGTTTGAAAGCCTCGCTCGAGACCCTCCCGGACCGAACATCACACCAACTCCTTTTCAAAATGGCGCGATAGATATTTGGATGTCCCGCAGCGTCCGTTTCAGGCATCGTGAGATTCAAGGCATGAGAATGAGGGAGCGCAGTGATTGGACGACTGACGACTCTGAAAGGGGTTTGATGTCAGACTCCCGGCCAACGCGCTCGTAGATGTAATCAACTTGATCATCTGTTGGCGGAATAACGACGCGAACGGTTCGGTCGTCTCGCAACCATTCGATGGTTATGCCACCTTCGCTGGAGGGCACAAGCCAAGGGCGCGGCATGTCGCCAAGCACCCGGACAACATAATCCAGCAACGCCATCGCCGTCGAAAAAGCTCGTGGCGTGATCGGAGTGTCAGAATCCTTTTCTTCTTCCCATAGCGCTCGCAAGTCGGCGAAGACAGTCGTCTCTGGTTCTACTAGAAGGTTGGCCATTTCTTTTGAACTCCCGGGAGATCCATGTCAGTCTATCACAACAGAGTGAAGGTTGTTATCGTGCCAGTCTGTCAGGAAATTTCTGTAATGATTTCTCTTGGTTCCTTGTGACCCTATCTACGAGCGAATGCCAGATCACCAGATGTGTAGGCGCGCCATGCGTGTTCGATGCCAAAAAAGTAGGCGAGTTCGCGATAGTCTTCGCAATCGTGAATCACGAAATCAGCGCACTTCCCCTTTTCAAGAGAACCGAGCTCATTGCCACGTCCGAGCGAATAAGCGGGGTTGATGGTCGCAGCGGTGATTGCCTCGGCTGGCGTCATTTTCATTTGCATGCAGGCGAGCGAAAGAATCATAGGCATCGAAGGCGTCGGCGAAGAGCCGGGATTGAAGTCGGTGGCGAGGACCACCGCCAGTCCCGCGTCGATCATTTCGCGTGCGGCCGGGTAATGCTTCGAACCTAGCGCGTATACCGACCCCGGTAATAAGACTGGCTGTGCGCCGGCGACTTTTAAGGCCGCGATCCCCGTGGGATCGGTATGTTCAAGATGATCGGCAGTCGCGGCATTCAATTCCGCCGCCAATTTTGCGCCGCCGGAAAGCGTGAGCTGATCGGCATGCACACGCAAGCCGAAACCAAGACATCGCGCGGCCGAAAGGATTTGCCAGGCTTCATCGGTCGTAAACACGTCCTGCTCGCAAAATACATCGCAGTACTCTGCCAGTTGTTCTTCGGCGACGCGAGGCAACATCTCGTTTACGATCAAATTAACGTAAGTCGCCCGCCGTGATTTGTATTCAGAAGGAATGTCGTGAGCGCCAAGAAAGGTCGGGACATAACGCAGCGGCGTTTCATCATTCAGTTGTTTAATCGCGCGGAGAATCTTAAGTTCGTCTTCGATTGTCAGGCCGTAGCCGGACTTCGCTTCGATGGTGGTCGTGCCGCTGCGGAGAAACCATTCAGCATAACGCTTTCCAATCTTTACCAGGTCGCTCAGCGATGCATTACGCGTCGCGCGAACGGTCGCCCGAATTCCACCGCCCCGCGCGGCAATCTCTCGATACGTCGCGCCAGTAGTCCGTTGTTCGAATTCGTTGGCGCGAATGCCCGCGAACACGGGATGCGTGTGAGCATCGACGAAACCCGGCATGACGACACGGTGTCCGGCGTCGATCACTTCGCAATCTTCGGGGATCAGACTTTCGATTTCGCGGCGTCTGCCGACGGCTTCTATTCGATTGCCGCAGATGAGCATCGCGCCGTCCTCGATGATTGAGAGTTGCCGCAGATCGCCGCCCGTGCGCGGCCGGCTCGCCCCGGCGAGCGTCACCAACTGAGAAGAGTTAATGACCGCGAGAGTTTTCGCCATTGACTCTACTGATGCGCCCGTCATGAAGTCGAGTATAGGTCAACAAAGGGTTTTGGCGAGTACTAAGACGATTCGTTGAACGGCAACCTGCTGGTTAATTAGGGTTCGATTCTGGTAATTTACATCCTTGCTCGATCGGGTTCGATCTAATCTATCGGAGAAAAGACTTCCAAAGGTGCGAAAAGCTTTTGTTACCGGCGGTGCGGGTTTTATTGGCTCGGCGTTCGTGCGGCTTTTGCTGGACGAGTCTCCTTCGTGCGAGGTTACGAACTTTGACGCGCTCACGTATGCGGGCAATCTCGACAACCTGGACGGTCTCGATAGCAGCCGTCATTATATCATCAAAGGTGATATCTGCGACCATGACGCAGTTTTTGCCGCGCTCGCCGAGAATACTGACGCGATAATTAACTTCGCCGCCGAATCGCACGTTGATAGAAGTATCGCGTCGGCGGATGAATTTCTCCGCACCAATATTTTGGGGACGCAGGTACTGCTGGATGTGGCGCGGGCGCGAGGGGTGAAGCGCTTCCTGCAAGTTTCCACCGACGAGGTGATGGGAAGTCTTCCCGATGACGAGCGCGCTTTCTTCACTCAAGATTCGCCATTTCGTCCCAACAGCCCTTACGCCGCGTCTAAGGCCGCAGCCGAACATCTCGTGCGCGCCGCCCATCACACATTTGGGCTTGATACAGTGATTACGCGTTGCGGAAACAACTACGGCCCACGACAGTTTCCCGAAAAGTTTCTTCCGCTCCTGCTCGCCAATGCACTCAATGACGAACCAATTCCGGTCTACGGCGATGGGCTTAACGTCCGCGATTGGATTTATGTCGACGATCATTGCCGGGCGATCCTGCTGGCCGTCGAGAAAGGACGATCCGGCGCTACCTATAACATCGGCGCGCGAAATGAACGCCGCAACCTCGAGATTGCGAAATCTATTCTCGATCAACTCGGCAAGTCGCACTCTTTGATTAAGTTCGTGAAAGATCGCCCCGGTCACGATCGCCGTTATGCAATCGATCCGACGCTGGTTGAAACCGAGCTTGGATGGCGCCCGAGAGAAACGTGGGAAACTGGTCTGCGCAAAATGATCGACTGGTATCGAAGCAATATCGACTGGCTCGAGCGCGTCCGTAGCGGCGCTTACCGCGAATACTACGAGCGGCAATATGGAGCAGAGGCGGGCGTGCCATGAGGATTTTAGTTACCGGCGCGGGCGGATTGGTGGGTCGGGCAATGGTCAGGGTTTGCGCGGACGCCGGCGACCAGGCCGTTGGGCTGAATCATAACGGTTTGGACGTCGCTGACGAGCAGAAGGTTAACGCAGCTATTGAACGCGAACGGCCGGAGCTCGTCATCAATTGCGCTGCCTGGACGGATGTCGATGGTTGTGAATTGGATCCTCAGCATGCGCAAGAGGCAAATGCCCGCGGTCCCGAATTGCTGGCGGCTGCTTGTCGAAACATTAATGCGCAGTTCATCACAATCTCGACTGACTATGTATTCGATGGCGAGAAGGACGGGTTCTACACGCAACGCGATCAGCCGAATCCGCAAGGGGTCTATGCCCGTTCCAAGCTTGAAGGCGAGCGTCGCGCACAAACTGCGTGGGCACGAACCAGTGTGGTGCGCAGTGGATATATCTTCGGCCCGGGAGGGACAAACTTTCTAAGCACCATGCTGGCCCGCGCGCGTAGAGGTGAACGCCTGCAAGTAATTAGCGATTCGTTTGGCACGCCAACCTATGCCCGGGATCTCGCGAAACAACTTTATCGACTGGGCCAGTTAGATCTTCCCGGGATTTATCACGTTGTGAATGCAGGCGACGGCGCCAGCTTCGAAGATTTCGCACGCGCCGCGATCGAAATTGCCGGATTAAATGATCAGGTTTTGGAAAATGTAAGCCTCGAAACACTCAACCGACCGGCGCCTCGTCCGCGCAACTCGCGCCTGCGCTGTCTGCTCTCCGAGGCATTAGGGCTTGAACCGTTGCCTTTCTGGAAGGACGCGCTGGCCGATTTCGTCGCCACTCAGGCGCGGGAAGAAAGCACTGGTCGCCTTGCGGTAACTCCCTCTCCCGTTGGGAGAGGGCTGGGGTGAGGGTCTAGCTGAGAACAGCAAGAGAAAACTCTTTCTAACAATCCGCTGGGGTAAGAAAGGACTATGTGTTGGAGCACCGTCGCTAAGCCCTCACCCCAACCCTCTCTCCCAACGGGAGAGGGAGTTATCTACAAATTCTCGCCACCCTGGTTTTTTTGACTTGCCTCGCAGCGTGTGTCTGATATCATGGTCAGCTTGCGCGGTGCCTCAGACGATAAATAAGGCTCGAAAACTATGACTCAAGATGAACGTTTGATTCCGGCGCGCGCCGGAAGAGAGTTGGATCGCTCCCTGGCTGACTTTGCCACGGCAAAGCCTTACGAGCGTTATGGCGCCGCCGGGGTTGAGACAAGTCTGCGCGATTACCTGTTCGTAATTCTAAAGCGCAAGTGGCTGATTCTGAGCGTGGCGTTGGTCATCACCTCGATGGCCGCAATCCAGCAGTATCGCCAGCCTTCGATCTACGATGGCATAGCGCAACTTAAGATTGAGGAAAAACCACCTAACATTCTGTCGTCCAGCCAGATTGTAATAACCCAGAGAGATCCGAACTTTTGGGGCACACAAATAAAAATGCTGCAGAATCCTTCGCTCGCGCGCCAGGTTATTTTGACGCTCGATTTGCCGCATAATCCAAACTTTCTTGGCGGCCGGGCAAATAGCGGCCTTTTCAATTCCCTAAAATATTTGTTTTCGCGAACCAAGATTGCACCCGCTCCAGCCCCCGCAGCCAGTTCGGGAGAACAAACTATCACCCAAGACGAATTGATCGATAAGGTAAATAATCTTACTCCCGAGGAGGTGGTCCGGCTTGAGCCTTACGAGGACGCAATCACCGCAAACGAAGAAGTTGATACCGTAGAAAAAACTAATTTAGTGTCGATTAGATATCATCACAGCGATCCGGCGCTCGCCCAGAAGGTGGCCAACACTCTGGTGGATGTCTTCGCTAACAACAATAAGGAAAGTCTAGAGTCGGGCACCAGGAAGTCAGCGGCCCAACTGGGAAGTCAGATTGGGACATACGACGCGCTGGTCAAGAAGGAGCGAGACGATCGCATAGCCTACGCCAAGCAATACGGCCTCCCCCTGACGCCCACTGAAAACAATGTTCCAATTCAACGCGAGCAGACCTATAACAAACAATTACTCGACGCTCAAAACGAGTATCGGAAGCTGAAGGCGGATTATGACGAAGCGAAGGCCAGCACCGATCTCTTGTCGAATCCCGAAGTGCAGAAGAACGAGTCGGTCCTGAAGCTGCGCGACAAGCTCAGTGAGCTACAGGCGCAACGGGCCGCCCTGCGTCAGACGTACACAGATGAATGGCCTGACATTAAAAAGCTTGACGCTCAAATCAAACCACTTGAGCAGGCGCTAGAGGCGGCCAAGCGTCAAATCCTGGTATCGATGGAATCGCGTTACAAGGCCGCGGAAGCCACCGAAAGAAGTCTTGCGCAAGCTTACTCTCAAGCACACGGCGTAACGGCGGCGCAGCTTGACCACGAGCTGGAATTGGCGGCCATGACGCAGAAGCTTACCAGCGACGAGCAGTACCTTAACACTTTGAATCAAAAGGAACGCGAGCTGAAAGCGACCGGCTCTGACAAAGGGACCAACGTTTCGGTGGTCAGTTACAGCCGGCTTCCGCATGAACCGACCGGGCCTCCGCGGACCCGCAACATTCTCCTAGCTTTAGCGTTGGCGCTAGTCGCAGGCATCGGCTTGGCATTTCTGCTCGATTTCCTTGATGACACGGTCAAGTCGCTCGACGATGTCGATCGCTACATTCACTTGCCAACGCTCGCTTTGATTCCGGCAGCGCGTTCAGAAAAGCGCTTGCGCGAAGGAGAAGCTCCGACCGCCGGCGCGAGCACGGCCCTGGCAATGGTGGAGGATGTACGATCGCACGTGGCCGAGTCGTACCGCCACTTGCGCACGTCATTGTTGCTCTCTTCGGCGGGCCAGGCCCCCAAAACCATTCTGGTAACTTCCAGCCAGCCGTCTGAGGGCAAGACGACTACGGCAATTAACACGGCATTCATGTTGGCCCAAACCGGCGCGGAGGTGCTAATCATAGATTGCGACTTGCGTCGCCCGCGACTCCACTCGAATTTTAATATCTCAAATGTGCGTGGCTTGACCAACTTTCTTTCCGGCGAATTACCACTTGATGAAGTGATTCAGCCGTTCGAGAAGCTGCCTAACTTAAAGCTGCTTCCTTCAGGACCGATACCACCGAATCCGGCCGAATTGTTAGGCTCGGAACAGATGCGCCGGCTATTGACTTTGCTGGGCGAGAAATTCGCGCACATCATCGTTGACTCGCCACCTGCCGTTTCCTTCACCGATGCGTCCATCCTTTCGACCTTTGTCGATGGCGTTATTTTGGTGATTCACAGCGGGCGCAGCTCGCGTGCAGTCGTGCGCCGCGCCAAGCAGCAGTTGCTTGATGTGGGGGCTCACATCTTCGGCATCGTTCTGAACAACGTGAAGCTGGACACGCACGGGTATTATTACGGAGGATATTACGGCCGGTACTACTATAAGTACGGCTATTACTATAGCGATTACAGCGACGACGACGGTAAGAAAGCCCAAACGGCTTCGAGCTGATCGACGCAGTTCCCTCTCCCAGTCCTAGACCAGGGGAGAGGATTTCTCCGATCGCTTCCTATTCATGCCAGGACAATTCTGCGTAATCGCGCCGGACGTCAAGCTCGGCCGCGACGTTAGTATTTACAACTTCGTAAATCTCTATGGCTGCGAGATCGGTGACGGCTCGAGGATTGGATCGTTTGTCGAGATTCAGAAGGGCGCTCGAGTGGGGCGAAACTGCAAGATTTCGAGCCACACGTTTATATGTGAGGGCGTAACTATCGAAGACGAAGTCTTCGTCGGCCACAACGTAACCTTTATCAATGACAAGTATCCCCGGGCAACCAGCGTCAATGGCACATTAAAAACAGACGCAGACTGGAAAGTTGTGCCAACCGTTGTAAAGAGAGGGGCCAGCATTGGCAGCGGAGCGACCCTGCTTTGCGGCGTGACGATTGGTGAGCGCGCGATTGTCGGAGCGGGCGCGGTCGTGACGGCAGATGTGCCCCCGGGAGCAACCGTTGCCGGAAATCCGGCGCGTGCGGTTGCGGATTGAACTTTACTCTTAAATCCCGCCCTTGCACCCTCCCTAACGGTCAGGTTTCTGATTGAACTCCCGCCTTTGCACCTCCCTAACGGTCGGGTGTCTGATTGAACTTTCACTTTTTCTTAATTGGCCGCTATTCTTTGGGGAAGTCTTATGAGCGCAACTACGATTGGAGTTGTTGGCTGCGGCTATTGGGGGCCAAACCTGCTGCGGAATTTCGCGGAGAATGAAGCGGCAGAGTTGCGCTGGATCTGTGACATGGACGAACCGCGTCTGACGGCGATGGCGCGGCGTTATCCGTCGGTGCAGAGCACGAGGGATTACCGAAAGCTTCTCGCTGATCCCGCTCTCGATGCGCTTGCGGTCGTCACCCCGGTAGCTACGCACTTTCAAATTGCGAAGGAGGCGCTGCTCGCGGGCAAACACGTGCTGGTGGAAAAGCCGCTGACCACTACTACGTGCGAAGCAGAAGAACTAATCGATCTGGCGAAACGCAATGGCCGCACGTTGATGGTCGATCACACGTTTGTTTACACCGGCGCCGTGCGCAAGATGAAAGAGATCGTCAGCAGCGGCGACCTGGGCGAGTTGCTTTACTTCGATTCTGTGCGCATCAACCTGGGCCTCTTTCAGCGCGACATCAACGTGCTGTGGGATCTGGCGCCGCACGATCTTTCAATCATGGATCATTTGATCGAGCGGCACCCGGACGCGGTCAGTGCGCTCGGCAGTTGCCACATCGAGCGAGGAATTGAAAATATCGCCTATCTGATGCTGCACTTTTCGGATGATTTCATCGCTCACTTTCACTTTAACTGGCTGGCGCCGGCAAAGATCCGCCGCACACTAATCGCCGGCACTCGCAAAATGATCCTTTACGATGATATCGAACCGACGGAGAAGGTACGCGTCTATGACAAGGGTGTCACGACAAACCGCGTCGGCGACCGCGAAGCCGATTATAAAACCCTCGTAAGCTATCGCACCGGGGATGTGTGGGCGCCGAAACTTGATGCAACCGAAGCGCTGCATTATGTCGTGGCCGAGTTTCTGGATTCGGTTCGCACGGCGCGGCGGCCGCTGACTGATGGAGCCGCAGGCCTGCGCGTGGTCCGTCTGCTGGAAGCCGCGCAGCGCTCGATCAAAAGCAGCGGTCAGCGAATCCCGCTGACTTCCCTCTCCCTTTTGGGAGAGGGAGTAAAGCAGTGAACGAAACATTCCCTTACAAACGAATGACTGTGACCGGAGGCGCGGGCTTTCTCGGGCGGTTCGTCACCGAGAGGCTAAAGCGCTACGACGGCGTCGAGGTCTTCGTGCCGCGCAGCCGTGACTACAACTTGATTGAGAAAGCCGATATTCTGCGAATGCTCGACGACTCGCGGCCTGAATCAATCATTCATTTGGCCGCGATCGTGGGCGGCATTGGTCACAATCAGAAGAATCCGGGTCAGTTTTTCTACGACAACCTAATGCTGGGAGCTCAGCTTATGGAGCACGCTCGGCTGCATGGCGTGAAGAAGTTCGTCGCGGTCGGCACTGTCTGCGCCTACCCTAAATTCACGCCGGTACCTTTCAAAGAAGAGAATCTCTGGAACGGTTATCCCGAAGAGACGAACGCTCCTTACGGACTGGCGAAAAAGATGATGCTGGTACAGGCTCAAGCTTATCGGCAACAGTACGGCTTCAATTCGATCTTTCTTTTGCCGGCGAACCTCTATGGTCCGGGCGATAAGTTTGACGCGGAAACTTCGCATGTCATTCCGGCGTTGATTCGTAAGTGTCTTGAGGCGCGCCGTAATGGTTCCGACTTTATCGAAGTGTGGGGTTCCGGTAATGCTTCGCGTGAATTTCTTTATGTCGACGATTGTGCGGAAGGAATCGTCAAAGCGGCAGCGCTTTATGATGAAGGCGACCCGGTCAACCTCGGCAACGGCCGCGAAGTTACGATCAAGGATCTGGTTGAAACAATCGCGCGGCTGACAAATTTTCGCGGCGAAATAAGATGGGATACCGGCAGGCCGGACGGACAGCCGCGTCGTCAGCTCGACACGGCGCGCGCGTTTGAAAGGTTTGGCTTTCGCGCGGAGACTCTTCTGGAGGACGGGTTACAGCGAACAGTTAATTGGTACGAGGAGAATCTTGAATTCAACTAGGAAGAAAATTGAATGCGAAGCGATCGGACATCCCGGCCGTCACTCATGTCGATTATTCCGCGCGCATCCAAACTGTTCGCCGCGAACTTAATCCGGTCTATTGGGCGATCATCGACGCCTTTCATCGCCAGACCGGCTGTCCGCTAATCGTGAACACCAGCTTTAACCTTCGCGGCGAGCCCATTGTCTGCACGCCCGAGGATAGCTACCGATGCTTTATGCGAACCGAGATGGATTATCTGGTCCTGGAATCTTGCGTGTTGGACAAGAGGGACCAACCCCCGTTTGCCGAAAGCGAAGAGTGGCGCAAGGAATTCACGCTAGACTGATTCTGATGCGACGCCTAAACACAGCACCAGTCATGCTCGTGATATGCCGAAATGGTTCTTCCGCCTGGGCTTTCATTGAATTTCACTAATCGTGAAGTTGTCCCATCGATTTGACAAGCCTTAAGCCCGGTCCATTGTTGTAAATGCCCGCTCCTTGGGTGCTCTTCATTGTTGGATTGGTGAGCGACCCAACATTTGTCGAGTCCTGCTGGTCTGCTTCCTTCCCACAACCTGAAGACTGAAAACTCCATAGGCTTGCAAGATACTTGCAATCGCTCTCGTACCACATCTTGCTATTGTTGCGCTCAGCACAGCGTCGAAAGGAGAAGACATGAATAGCAAAGGATTTCGTTTAATCTCGGCTCTCTTTGTAGGGTTGATGCTTACAGGGATGATGTTCTACAAGAGTACCCTGGTTACTAAAGCGCAAGGCGGTTGCGATTTATCTGGGCCTTATCCGACACCGACGCCGGTCCCGACTCCCGAAATCAATTTCTCATCTCTCTCATCTTATAATTTGGAGTATGACGCAAGCACCGCCCCATGCTTCACTATTGTGCAAGTGGGCGCGGGCCAAGATCTCGGGGCCGCGATTAATCAAGCCGACGCCGCACTCTGTTCCGGAGGGTCGATCGAAGTTTGGGGCGGAGGTGAGATTATGACTCAGGCAATCGTCGGCCATCACATCCATTTTGACTCATACACCTATTATTGCTCGACGCAGACGGGAGAAGGCTGCATCTTACTGAAGGACGGAGTCCTAGCTGAGGGCAGCTCAACTATCATTTATGAACCGACTTTCATCGATCTTGACGGCCACCCAGCTATAACAGTTTTTCAGAGTTACGCAGACGCAGCGTCGCCGCCTGCCCAGGCGCACACTGGTCTAAGTCAGAACATAGGCGTCGAAGGATTCATCTTCTGGGGCCGTCAGACGAGAAGTGACGGCGGGGTTCGGTCGACTGTTAACCTAGGGAACTGCCATTGGTGCGGTGTGATGAATAACTACCTCATATACACTAGTTCTATTGGCATCCAATTTGGAGGTTCTTCTGAGACAGGAAATTTTGCTGACAATGTTCTCGTTTACAATAATCAATTCCTCACCTTGCCCGCCGCTAATATCGCGCTAGTTAACGCAGACCATGCTCTTGTAATTGGAAACATCGGCAGCGCGCCGGGGTTCGCCCGAGGGCCTAGTGGAGGGGGCAATTCTGGAATCGACATTGAGCCAAACAGTCCTCTTGACCACGCAGCCTTTATTGGCTTATACAACAATCAGTTTGATTACAGCGGCGCCGCCGCATATGGCAGTGCTATTCTCGTCCAAAACCCCTACCAAAGTTCTCTTGTGCACGACATCACAGTTGCTAACAATCGCGCGCTCGACGGATGTCCTAACCTTACGACAAACCATAGATTATCGGCTGGTGTCCAGACCGGGAGGCCCATAGGCAATCTCTTTGTTGCCAACAACTATGTAACAATAGCGACACAAGACTGCCTCGCGATCTACGGGGACGGTGGTGTTTTTCAAGATAACCAGTGCATCAGCACAGGTGGAGGAGGCAACTTCGCGGTATATCTCAAGGCGGTGCATGGAGTCCAGTTATTGCGGAACCTGATATGGGATGCGCCAAACACGCAGACATCTACAGGGCCGTTCATTTACGAAGATCCAGATTCATCAGGAAACATCTTCTCCGGCAACACCGTTTGCGTGATACATGATCCACTGTATCAAACTTGTGAGCCGCCCCGCCCATGAGTAGTCCAACAATCCGATACCATCGAACTCCAGAACGCTAATAGGACTCGGAATCGGCGCCAAGGTCGCGGTGAAACCAACGAATCGATCGGCAACTAACTTCTCAATGATGCGATTTCACCAGAGCGAGGGCGTTCGCCGAGTGGTTCGGTCTGGACCAAGACAGTCCCTACATGATGCCCGTGGCCGATGTTGCCGGGGGCCATCGCCTCAAAATGACCTCCGATGAAGAGAAACTTTGGGGAATAGATAATTGAATGTGAAGCGATCGGATGTCCCGGCCGTCACTCATGTCGATTATTCCGCGCGCATCCAAACCGTTCGCCGCGAAATTAATCCGGTCTATTGGCAGATCATCGACGCCTTTCATCGCCAGACTGGCTGTCCGCTAATCGTGAAGTTGTCCCATCGATTTGACAAGCCTAACCCCGCTCCATTGTTGAAAATGCCGCATCCTTGATTGCTCTTCATTGTGGGATTGGCGAGCGAAGCAATATCGAATGAGTTTGCCACGATATTGATTCCACCATCCGCGGGCCTGGTGGATATTTTCAAAGTCGTCCACGCTGTCGGCATATTGTAGCCGGCAACATCGGTGCGAATCCCTGCTTGATAGTATCCAAGCGAAAGTTTGGTCCCGCCGTCGTGGGTGTAAACAAACCAGAAGTTGTCTGCATCCTGGACGCGGAAAGCTACTGAGGTGTCCACGCCGCTTCCGTAAGTTGCATTCTGTCGATCGGATTGAACGAGTAACGCCGAACTAGTTGCGGGCTGCACCCAGGCAACGCTGAAATTGTCTGCGAGCGGAACTGCCCGACCGTTTAAGATGCCGAAAGGCTTGCGTCCTTGGATCGTCGGGCTGCTTTGCCACGCGACTGGTCCTAACGCTCCTCCCTCCGTTGAACCCAACCCTCCGATGCCGCCCAGAATGTATGTGGAATTCTGGCGTGAGAAAGAATCGAATACCCGCGCATTTTCGGGAACAGGTGGAGCACTGCCTACCGGAGCAGTTATCTGCCCGGGATTGCTCGGGTTTGCGAAGTTAGGCGCCTTCGGATCGACGACGAATTTCGGCACAGGACAGGTAGGACAACTGGTGGGAAAGCCAAGGGCGACGCCGCGAAGAGTACCTGGATGAGATACTCCGAGGTGACCAGCTCGCGATAGATCCGCGATTGTTGATGAAGATCGAAGATAGTAACTCAGGAAATCTCCGGCAACGCTAAAGAGTGTCTCCGGCGTGAAGGCCGACTCAGGCGCGACAGCTCGAGGATTTGTATCTTCATAGCCCCTAACTTGGGCGATCCTGCCGACCACATTTTGATGATCCGAGCCTCCGATCAACAACCGGCCCGAGCCATCCCCTGGGCCGAGCGTCTGGCGAGGTCCGTTGAACGCGACCTTGCCGACCGGAACGCCATTAAAATAAGTGAGGATATTCTTGCCGTCCCAGCCGACGGCGAAATGTCCCCACTCGCCTGGCGCCGGCCCGGTATCGCCGTAGAAATAGACCAAGCTATCTCCTTTCCAGATGTTGCCAAAGAGATTGTAGCGTCCCGGTTCAAAGCCTCCGATGAAGCCGAAGAGCAGCGCATGTGCTCCGCCATAACCGTCGGATAGTATGTACCGAGTTCCCGAATTTTCGCCCGGCATCGCCCAGAACTCCCAAAAGAAGGGACCGAGATCGATGTTCCCCGGCCAGAACGGCCCGTGATCGACGGTCATCGGAGTGCCATCAAACTCCAGAACGCTAATAGGACTGGGAATCGGCGCCAGCGTCGCGGTGAAGCCAACGAGCTGATTGTCGCCTAATTTCTCGATAGTGGCGTTCGCCGGAGCAAAAGCATAATAGCCCTGCTCGATCGAAGGCGTTATCGTGTAGTTGCCTTTTGCCTTTGCCGAAAATGAAAAGCTTCCATCAATCGCAGTCTTAGCTACATCGCTCGACGTACCACTCACATTCACCGTGATACCGAGGAGAGCCTTTCCACTATTATCGATGATCCGGCCGCTCATAGTGTAAGTGCGCAAGACGCCCTGAAAGTTCAAGGTCATATCGCTGATTAGATTGGCGACGCGCTGTCCTGGCTGTCCTGCAAAAGTGTAAAAGGTGGTCGTCGTCGGGGGCGTAACCGCGTAATCAAATCCTGCTAACAGGCCACCAAAGGAATAATTGCCGGCACTATCAGTTGTAAATTCGCCGGTTTGGGAACCGCTGAGGAAAATTGGCACGCCGCTTATGGGATTGTTTTCTTGATCCAGTGCTCTGCCACGAATCGTATATCTGCGCCTCACGCCTTTAAAGCCGAAGGCGAGATTTCCAGTGACCGTACCGGTATTTTGCACCGTGAAGTTGAACAAGCTGGTGCTGGATGGCGCAACTGTGTAGCCGAAGCTGGCGCGAACTCCCGCAAATTCAAACTCACCGCCACTGCCGGTTATCGTGGTTTTCAACGGCAAGGCATTTTCATCTTTGATTATTACTTCTACGCCTGAGATGGCCTGATCGTTATCGTCTCGAACCTGGCCGCCAATTGTGTAAGTCCGTGGGATGCCTACAAAGTTCAATGTCTGATCGCCGCTTAGATTAGCGACACTCTGTCCGGTAAAAGTGTGTAGGGGCGTAGTTGAAGGAGTGATCGTGTAGTCTTTTCCCGCAGGCAAACTAGCAAACGAAAAATTGCCCGCAGCATCGGTCGTGACTTCCGCTAATCGTGTATGTGCGCCGCGCGCTTTTGAACGCGAGGCTCAGATTGTTAATCAGGGTTCCAGTCTTTTGTGAGGTGAAATTGAAAATCTTGGTGACGACCGGCGTGACAACATAGCTGAAGCCGGCGGGAACTCTGGTAAATTGAAAATCACCATTGGTGCCCGTTACTGTCGTCTTCGAAAGCAACGCATTTTCGTCCTGGAGCATGACTTGGATGTTGGCGATGGCCTGATCGTCATCGTCTCGAACCTGGCCGCTGATTGCATAGGCTTGCCGTGCAGCAGTGAAGTTGATGTTGCTCTGGTTAGTACTGAGGTTGTCGAAGAACTGAGCCAAGGGCGCGAAATCATAGTAGGTCTTGGATGGAGTCACCGCGTAGTCGCCAACTGCGTTCACTGTAAATGAATAAGAGCCACTGTTATCGGTAGTGAAGGTCCCGGCCTGCGCGCCGCTTAGCCTCACCGAAACACCGGCGAGTCCTATTTCGCCTAGTTTGATTTGACCACTAATGTTGTATGGCGGGGCGGGAGTTGGACCAGCGCCATTATCGTCTGGCGGGCCACCACCGATGTGGCCTATGCCGACGCGAACTCGGTTGCTGGCTATTCCACGATTTGTAATCCCAATCAGAACATCGCCGGGATCGATGAAATCGTCATTCAGCCTCAGAGTCACTTGTTTCATCCACACCTCACCCGGCACGTCTCGTACGAATTCGACTTTCAAACTGTAATGACGATGCGCGATATCCTCAGCGTCTGCTGTGATCGCACTAAGATCTTCGCCAGGTTGTAAACTAAGGTTCAGAGCAAATAATAAGATTCGCGTCCGGGGATCCGGGTCATGAAAACGGGACGGAGGTGTCAGGGAGAACGGTTCGCTAGTAAATGTGATGGCCTCCAGAGCAATAGCGCGGGTCGAATCCGGTTGGCTAATTAACACCGGCTTTGGCGCATCAGCTCGAGCCATCGACTGGATGCCGCAGATGACTATAAGCACCAGGTAAAGTAAAACTCCTCGTACGGCGAGCATAGATTGCCTCTTACTTATATTCCGGCCATCAATTGTCGGGATTGTCTGAGGGGAACGCTAGGGGCACTACTGAAGTCATCGATCGATTCTATGAAAGAGACTTCGTTATTGCGCAACTTCCGTTTCATGGTACGCTAACATTGCCTTTATTATCCCGTCAACTGAATTAACCAACATGCAACGGCCCAAAGTCAGCGTCATCATTCCGAACTATAATTAATTATGCTTGTGATCTTGTTAGCATTCGATGATTTCTCGCTAAGGTCCCTTGAGAATTAAGGACGAGATTAATGCTCAGTGAAGATATTACGGGCAGATTAACCCGACTATCTGAAGTCGTTGAGGGAAACGAAGTCAGCCGGACAAACTCCCAACCGGCCTCGCTGCCTCGCGACGCCAGTCGGCAGAATGCTGCCTGGGACCTGCTGCACGCGCCAAAGAACTATCTGGCTCTGATAAGCGCGCAGGCCCTTGGTTCGCTGCTGTCATTTTCTTCAGTCTGGTTGGCAACTCGCTCTCTGGGTCCCGCAGGATACGGTGGCGTGGTGGCACTCATCACCGCGGCGCAAATTGCCATGATGGTCGCCGTGAGTTGGACCAGCATCAGCGTGGCTCGATACGGCTGTGAAGAATTTGTTCGCACGGGACAGATTGCCTCAACTTTTTGGACGCGCCTCATCATTCTGGTCCCAAACCTGTTGGTGGTTCTCGCCACCGCGCCATTCTGGCTGCCAAGACTTGCAGGCGTTCTAAATCTGCCGGCAAATTCGACCTGGCTCGTTCTCGCGCTGCTGCTGGTCAACGTCTGTTGGATACATATCCAGCAAGCACTACAGGGAGCGAAGTTGATGCGCGCGCAGGGATGGCTGTTGACGCTGGAACGCGCTCTGATTTTTCTGGTTCTATCCTATCTGGCGCTCAGCGGAAGCATTTCGATCCGGAACGTTAGCTGGCTTTATGTGCTGGGACCCGCGGGCGCCAGCCTTGTCGGTTTGATCAAACTAAGAAAACTGATTTGGCCGGCGGTGCGAGTCGATGCCGCGTTGCTCAATCGGATGCTGCGCTTCTCGATCCCGATTATTCCCACGACGATCGTCGGTTATCTCTCGAGCAATTACCTCGACGCGCTCTTTATCACCCACTTTCTCTCGCAGGCAAAGTTGGGCATCTACTCCGTGGCTTACCAGCTCGCCGGCCTAACGCAGCAACTGCCGCTGCTCGCCGGAACGCTGTTGATGCCGCTGTTCGTTACGCTTCAAACCGGCCAGCAAGAAGACCGTACTGAGCGTTTCATCCGCGAGGTCTTGCCACCCATTACGCTGCTCTGGACAATCGCGTGCGCAATATTAGCGACAATTGGCTCGTATGTGGTGCCCCTGGTGTTTGGAGCCAAGTTTGAAGAGACGGCCGTCTTGCTATGGCCGTTGATGGCCGTAAGCGCGTTCGCTGGGCCGTGGCTGATGGGCTATGGACCGATCATTACCACCAGCTCAAAAACGTATTTAATATTGATTTCCGCGACGTTAGGATCAATCGCTAACGTCGTCTTGGACTGGATGTTTATCCCGCGATTCGGTTTGCTCGGGTGCGCTTGGGCTACGGTCGTCGCCTCCGCTCTGAATCTCGGCATGATTTTCTACCTGGTCCATTGGCGGATCGTCCCCAGACGCACGTGGGTGCTACAAGCAACGTTGCCAATACTTTTTGGCGCCGTCTATGCTTCACTGCGAGGGGAGAACATTGGAGCCTTCGCGTTGACCGCAATCGTGAGTGGAGTGATCAGTCTTGCTCATCGCAAATCAATCATTCAGGCAGTTAGGAGTCTGGGAGAGTATCGCCGTTTTGCGCTCCCTTCGACGAGATCCTAACTCCCATAAGCTTCAATCTCAATGATTCGGCTATAACTGGCCAGGGCATTATTCACTAAGACCCTGATCCTACTCGTCGTTATGGGCGAGAAGGTAAACTTGTTCTTCACTTTGTTGTTTCCGGTGACGCTGGCGCCAGGGATGGTTACCCAAGTGGCTCCATTCCAATATTGCACGTCAAAGGCGGTGATGCCATACAGACTGAAGGTCATCGCGTCGGTTGGCTCAACCGGACTTGAATAGTTGTCCTGGATCGTGAACACGTCGATCTCACTGATCGTCTTCGACCCATTGAAGTCTATCTGCACCCAATCCGGATAGACTGCGGCAGTAGCGTCATTCCACGTGCCGCCATTGCCCAAGTTCAATCCCTTGCGGTCGCCGTTGTTCACCGCGCTGGCGGGATATAAAGAACTGTAGCTCGATGAAGCTGTTGCCACTGCGCCGTTCGAGGCAAGAGCAACGTTAGGACGCGGCGACCACGCCTCGACTTCAACAATCCTGCTATAAGCTGCTAGAGCATTATTCACCAGCACTCTGATCTTGTTGGTCTGAATGTCGGCAAAGGTGAACTTTGTCCAAACCTGATTGTTTCCGATCACGCTTCCGCCAGGCACGGTTACCCAACTTACTCCGTTCCAGTACTGCACATCGAACGCCGTGATGCCATACAAACTGAATGTAGTAGTGTCAGTTGGCTCAATCGGACTTGCATAGTTGTCCTGGATTGTAAACACGTCGATTTCGCCGAGGGTCTTCACGCCGTTGAAGTCTATTTGCACCCAATCGGGATACACTCCCGTAGTAGCGTCGGTCCATCCGCCGCCGTTGCCCCAGTTCAAGCCCTTGCGATCACCGTTGTTCACAGCGCCGGCAGGATACAAAGAACTGTAGACTGATGAAGCCGTCGCTACCCCGCCGTTTGAAGCGAGCGCGAAGTTGGTTTGCGAACCAGGTGTAGGAGTTGGGGTCGGCGTCGGGGTTGGCGTCCCTGTGGGTGTTGGAGTCGGGGTTGGCGTTGGTGTCGGATTGCCCCCACCGATTTCATATGCCTCAATCTCAGCGATTCGGCTGTAACTGCCCAGAGCATTATTCACTAGTATCCTGATCGTACTCGTCATCACGGGCAAGAACGTAAAGTTGCTCTTGACTTTGTTGTTTCCGGTGACACTCCCACCAGGCACCGTAACCCAACTGCCTCCATTCCAGTACTGCACATCAAAGGCTGTGATGCCATACGAACCGAAGGTCATCACATCGGTCGGCTCAACTGGATTCCCGTAGTTGTCTTGGATGGTGAACACATCGACTTCACCGATCGTCTTCGCGCCGTTGAAGTCTATCTGCACCCAGTCGGGATACACTCCTGGGGTAGCGTCATTCCAGGTACCACCATTGCCCAAGTTCAATCCTTTGCGGTCACCGTTGTTCACCCCGCTGGCGGGATATGAAGAACTATAGCTCGATGAAGCTGTTGCCACTCCGCCGTTCGCGGCCAGAGCGACATTGCCACCTGGAGGCGCAGGGCCCCAAGCCTCAAATTCAACGAGCCTGCTATAACCGGCCAGAGCATTATTCACCAGCACTCTTACTTTGTTGGTCTCAACATCGGCAAATGTGAACTTCCTCCAAACCTTATTGTTTCCGGCCACACTCCCGCCAAGTACTGTCAGCCAGGCTGTCCCGTCCCAGTACTGCACATCGAACGCTGTGATTCCGTATTGACTGAAGGTCATCGTGTCAGTTGGCTCAACCGGATTCCCATAGTTGTCCTGGAGTGTGAACACATCGATCTCGTTGATCGCCTTGGTACTGTTGAAATCTATCTGCACCCAATCCGGATACACGCCGGCCGTGGCGTCGTTCCACGCGCCGCCGTTACCCAAGTTCAGTCCTTTGCGATCGCCATTGTTGACAGCGCTGGCAGGATAGAGAGAACTGTACGAAGAGGAAGCAGTTGCGATTCCTGTGAGAGCGTAGTTGGTGGGTGGTGTCGTCCCAGCTTGCGTCACCGTAAAGGTCGCTCCCGCAATCGTCACGGTTCCATTGCGTTGACTAGCGCCCGAATTTGCCGCAACCGAATAGTTGACTGTCCCATTGCCGGTCCCGCTGTTACCAGACGTGATCGTTATGAAGCTGCTATTACTCACAGCGCTCCACGCACAACCCGCACCCGCGACTACGCTCACAACGTTCGAGCCTCCGCTCGTAGAAAAGCTCTGCGTCGTTGGAGAGATCGAATAGGAACAAGAAGTCCCAGGCTGTGAGACGGTGAAAGTCTGACTGGCGATGGTCATCGTTCCAGCGCGTTGAGTCGTACTTGAATTTGCCGCAACCGAATAACTGACCGTCCCGTTACCCGACCCGCCACTGCCAGATGTGATGGTTATGAAACTGCTATTGCTCACTGCGCTCCAGGCACAACCTGCACCCGCTGTTACGTTCACAGTGTTCGAGCTCCCACTCGCGGAAAAGCTTTGGCTCGTCGGTGAGATCAAATAGCTACAAGACAGTCCAGCTTGTGTAACTGTAAACAATTGGCCCCCAACACTAATCGTGCCGGAGCGGGCTGCGCCGGTATTGGCAGCTACGGAATAGTTGATCGTGCCATTGCCAGAACCGCTTGAACTCGTCGTAATCCAACTCGCATTGCTCAAGGCATTCCAAGCACAGCCCGCGGGTGCAAAGATACTAAACGAGTTACCACTAGCGGCCGCTCCGACGCTCTGGCTGGTTGGGTTAATTGAGTAGGAGCAGCTTGTGGGATTTAGACTTATGGTATAAGCCCCGGTGCTCCCAGTTATGCCGTCAGGTGAAAACGACGTAGCAAAAATAGTATAGGTGCCGCTGGTTGGCAACGTAAAGGCGCCTGTCGGTGGAATGCGCGAGTTCGTGCCGCCTGCACCATCATCGTCTTCCGTTATGGTTCTGTTGTCTGGGCTATTTAGAAATAGGTAAGTGTCGAAAGCCGTTGAAGTCATCGCAATGACGATTTGCTGACCGGCTGTCCCATTGAAAGTGTAAGGATCAACGTAACGCGACGTGCCTGTGAAAACACATCCGGTTGTCAACGTCGCGTTAATAGTTTGGCCTGAAACAATATTTGTAACTGGGCAACCATTGCCATTCCCGGCAGATTGGAACACCGTAAACGCGTCTCCGCCGACAGTAATGATGCCAGTGCGTGAGTCAGCGGTGTTAGCCGCGACGGAATAATTAACAGCGCCATTACCGGTTCCCGTTGAACTGGTAGTGAGCCAGCTGACATTACTGGTAGCTCTCCAGGAACAATTGCCAGCGGCAGAAACGGCAAATGAGCCCGTACTAGCAGAAGCAATAAAGATCTGGCTCGTCGGGTTAAGAGAGAAGCCACAATCCGCCGAGGCTAAAGTAATGCTGTACGAACCTGTGCTGCCTTCAAAGAAGGAAGTCGCATAAATCGTATAAGTGCCGGTCGCAGGCAAGGTAAATAAGCCGGCATTTGCGGGAATACGAGAATTTGAACCGCCGCCGCCGTCATCGTCTTCGGCAATTACCTGATTCGTTGAGTCGAGAAGGCCCAGGTAAGTGTCAAAAGCCACGGAATTCATGGTGACCGCGATTTGCCCACCCGCCGTCCCGCTGAAGCTATATACGTCAACATAGCGCGTGGTCCCGCTAAAAACACAGGAGGTTACGCGCCGCGCCCGAATTGCCGGCGACGGAATAGTTAACGGTGCCGTTGCCCGAGCCGCTCCCACTGGTCGTAATCCAACTCGCGTTGCTCACCGCTGTCCAGACGCAACCAGCCGAACTCGTCACCGCAAATGAACCGCTGCCGCCTGAAGTTCCAAAGCTTTGGTTGTTCGGGCTAAGGTTGTATGTGCAGCCGCTACCGGCGATGTTGATGGAGAACATACCACGTCCATGTGTAGCGGCGACTAGTGTATTATTCATCCAAAACAATTCGTCTACGGAGCAATTCGTTGGTCCGTCGTTGCTAGGAGACCAACTTTGTCCGCCGTTGTCACTACCAAAGATACCTACCTCGGTTCCGACATAAAGGAAGTTTGGATTGCCTTGCCAGACCGCAAGGGTGTACACGGGCGCACTCGGCAGATTGCCGGTAACATTCGTCCAAGCGGCGCCGTTATTGTCGGTGCGCCAAACATTGTTAGAGTTGAAACCGCCAAACGTTACATAAACGCGGTTAGAGTTCGTCGGATCAATCGTAAGACGTGTGCAGTAACGATCCGGCAGGGCAGGTGAACCCAAATCGGCACGTGTCCATGTTGGCGCGGAGGATGTTCCATTTGTCGTGAAGTAGACGTCCCCGTTAGTGTAGCCCACCCAAATGACATTTGCGTTCGCGTTAGCGATTGCAATGGCGCTGATATACCCACCCGTGCTGCTCTTGATCGAAGCCCATGACGGGCCGGTGCTGTTAGTATTAGATGTTCTGGAGTCGTTAGTGCGCCAAAGTTGGGAGCCCCCAGCGAGAATTCTGCTTGGATTGTTTGGATCCAGTGCAAAGGGAGCAATGAATAAGGCTTGCGAGGACATCGCGTCTGGAATACGGTAAGGAACGGCCTTCCATGACCATTGAAAACCGTCCCAGTACTGGCCGCTGATGTAATCAGCAGTTGCCCCTCCGTCCGAGCTTCGGAACACATTGAGATATACATACTCCCCATAAAAATAATTAGAATTAGTCTGGTCGGAAGCGCACCACCCGCCATCACCACCGAACGTCGCGTTCCAAGTCCCAGTGCCGCCCGTGTAGCGGAGACTGCCGTTGTCTTGCGCTCCCCCAATGACACGCCCACTTGTAACACTTCCCGCACCACCATAAAACTGCGTAATACCCAAGTTATTGTTCAGTTCAGTCCAACCCGAACTCAAAGAGACACTGTAAATGTCATTTGTCCGGTAGATTCCGCCGTCATTACCAAAGAAGACGGTTCGGTTTACGATCTGACCATTCACAACGACTCCAAATTGTGGTGATTCGACGATGTTGTGATGATCTGCGTGAACGGAAGTACCATTGGGCGGCGTAGAACGCCAATCGCTGATCTTTGTAAAGTTTGATCCGCCGTCGGTACTGCGCCAGAGATCTATGCCCCCAACGACAACGACGTTGGAATTGGTGGGATCAACCCAGAGGCTATTGTCGTACCAGCCTTGATCGCCGGCCCCAGCATTAAAGTAATGAGTTCCAGTATTGCGCAGCGAAAAGCTCTGGCCCCCATTACTGGATTGGTAAACCTCACCCTCATTGTTGTCCACACTCGCATATACCAGCGATGGATTACTTTTGTAATACGCCAACTCAACACGGCCGCTGGTTGGTAAACCGGTCGCCGCGCTCCAAGTCAGTCCGCCATCCGTTGAAAATCGCGCTCCGGATGAACCCGAGGCGACGCATTTACTGCCATCGGTCGGATTAAAGTCCACATCTAACATCGATGTGGAGCCCCGATTACTCCACGTTGCCCCTCCATCTGCGCTACGCCAGATTCCCGTCCTCGTGGCCGCCAATATGATCTGGGAGTTGTTCGGATTGATGGCGAGACGATTAACGAAGTACCAACTAGTGGTCGTGGTTGAGCTTAACTGTGTCCAACTTGCGCCGCCGTTCGTCGTCTTGAAAACACCGGCACCTCGAATACCATCGCCAT
>WNFT01000310.1_pt1 | contig 38271 bp, 34 predicted proteins | sample 5400191 | NCBI WGS metagenome assembly WNFT01 (sample SAMN13153359, study PRJNA577476) | soil metagenome | isolation source: 80 cm saprolite under Madrone tree | place: USA:California | collected 2016-06-14 | reverse complement strand
TCCGTGATACCGAAGTCCTTCAGGAGGCCCGAGTCCAGATTCCAGAAACTCGGTCCTTGCACGATGTTGCGGCCATTGCCGTTCTGTCCCGGAGGTGGGATGCAGAAAAACGTTTGCGTGCCGGTGACGTTGACACAGTTATAGTTTGGGTCGGCGGGATTGGTGATGAGTTGGCCCACGTTGTACATCACGGGCCCTTCCACTCCATTGACGAATTGCACGTGTCCCTTGTCGAGCGGGCCTCTCACCTGCGCGAAGCTGACGTGCGCTCCGTTGGTCGTGAGCGAACCGCTAGTGATGCTATACGGCTCGCCGCTCTGGTACGCGAAAATGCCAGTGAAGGACCAACCCCCAATAATCTCGTTCGCCCAGCGAGGGGCGGACGAGGCGACCCTCTTGCCTTTGCCAAAGGGAAGTTCATACAGCAAATTGGTCAGCAGCACGTGCGTATTGTTGAAGTCCGAAAGCGCGCGGTCCAGCCTCCAGTTGTGGATATCTGTTGGTGTGCGGCTGTTTGTCTGGCTCAGGCCTCCACCCGTAGCCGCGCCGGTCGGGTCGATAGACATGTCGTCGATGGACTTGCTAAAGGTGTAAGAAAAACCCAAATCCAGGCCCTGTTCAAAGCGACGGCGCACGGCGATAAACAAACCGTGGTAGTAAGAGTCGCCGCCTGAATCCTGAAAAAAGATCTGCCCGAACTGCGGATTTGGCCGGAAGTAATTGGCGGGGAATCCGTGGGCAGTGATCGCGTTTGCCCCCGTCAGTCCGTCCGCAAAGTTGGCAAAGTTGCCGATGTTGAACGTATCGAAATCAGATGTCCTGCTGTTAAGGTTAGCCGCCGTCATCATCGCCAACAGCACGGTTGGCGTTTGGCCCGTCACTCCCACCGGGCAACCGGTCCCGTCTGGCTTACAACCCAGTTGCCGGTTTTTCATGGCAATATTGAAATCACTCGGGAATCCCGTTCCGTTAATGGAAACCTGGTTCAAATCGTATGCCCGGTAAAGGTGCGTTCCGCGCTTCCCGATGTAGCCGATTTCCGTGACGAAATGCATCGGAAGCTCGCGTTGAATGGTCAAATCCCACTCATGCACCGAAGGATTCTTGATGTTTGAATCGAATGCTCCGACAGCGGGAGCCTGGGTGCTCGGCTGAGCCGCGGGGGACAAAGCTGCCGAAGGTGTAATCGTGGGAGTCGGCACAGTGACGGGAAACCCTGTCGAGATTCGGGCCCCAGGGTTCGCGACAAGCGCCGGGGGAACGACGCAGCCATTTGTCGTAGTGGCTGGCCCTTGCACGCCGGTAATAGGGTCAGGTGTAGGGATGTTAGTGAGGCAGTTCTGCAAAAAGCCCGGCATTTTGCCGGCCATCGCAGTCACCTGGAACGTGGACAAGGTGTCGAACAGCCAGGAATAACCTGCCCGGACGGAAGTTTTTTGGTCCGGAGACCACGCAATCCCGATGCGCGGACCGACCGAGCCGATGTTGTCGTTCTTGAACCAGCGGTTCGCTTTCACGTACGTCACATTGCCTTGTGAACCGTCGGGGAACGCATTGGGAACGAGCGTCTGCTTTGCGTCGTAAGGCGCGGGGTTGTATTCCCATCGAGCACCCAAATTCAGAGTAAGATTCGGCGTCAATTTCCACTCGTCCTGGAGGAACGAGTCGTATTGATGGGCACGCGTGTAAACCGTTGCAAAATTCGTACTCCCGTAGGTGTCGCTGCCGAAGTTCGCGAGAAAGGCCTGCTGGATGCGGCTCGGGATTCCCGCCAATTCGTCAATGGCCTGTTGAAGACGATTGATATCCGTGGAATTGGGCTTGGTCGTCGTGTCAGCGCCTATCTGGGCGGGAATGTTGTTGAATCCTGCCAGACGGTTACTGCGATTAAACCGAATAATCGGTTCCACCACGCTGCCGCCGAAGAAACCGCGGCTGTCATTGTGGATATAAAAGCGGAAATTGAGTCCGGCGCGAAGCGTGTGCTTGCCGTGGATCCACGTGACGTTGTCCACCAGCTGGGGAGTTGTGATCGCGCGTTGCGTGTGGGGCGAAAGGCAGTACGGCCCGTCGACGTTCAGCGTTGATCCCAAGACGCAATCGTCAGCCCAGATTGGAACTTTTTGGGGATTCGGGAAGTTGGGGTTGGACTCACCGAACGTGAATTGAAACGCAAAGCGATTGAAACCGACGGTGAGCTCGTTCACTAACGTTGGCGAGAAATTGTGACGATAACTGATTGCCAGGTTCTTCCCCAGACGGTTCACTTCGCCTAGCGGCGGGAATCCGGGATACACCTGCGGCCGTGCGTTCAGGAAGTCGCCCTCTTTGGTATCAAAGGTATTTTGCAGCCAGCGGACGAAGACGCTGTCGTTGGGACCAAAAGTGTGATCCACACGCACATAATAATTCGGCCCTTTGAACTGGGAAGGCGGATTCCAGTTGAATCCGGCCTGATTGAGCCCGTCCCCGAGGCTGAAAGCGTTGGCCGCAGGCAGGCTATTCATCAGCGCCAGCACTGCGGGATCTCCGCCAATTCCCTGCGGATCGTGGGCGAAGATGTTATAGCTATCCACGCAATTGCCGACTATCGTCGAGCCGTTGCACACCGGGACGCCAGGCTTCAGATTGCCGCTCGCGTCAACAAGGAGAGGTGAATTGCGTGTGACCGTTGTGCCGCCCACGTTGATCGCTCCGCGCACGAACCGGAAAATACCGGTCCGTGCCAGCGACGTGTACACCGTCGGCGCTCCGAACCCAGCGATGCCTACGTTAGTGGCGGAGATGGGCTCTGTCTGCTTGATCTGGTTGTTCTGAAAACTTCCGAAGAAAAACGTCTTGTTCTTGATAATGGGACCACCGACGGCAAAACCATATTCGTGCAGCTTCAGTTCCGGGCGCTGCCGGCCTTCGTAATTGCTGAACCACTCGTTAGCGTTGTAGGCGGTGTTCCGGTTGAAGTAAAACACCGACCCGTGAAGAGCGTTGGTGCCTCCCCGTGTGGCAACGATCACGTTCGCGCCACTATTGCGGCCCTGCTCCGCAGTGGCGCCGAGCGTGACGGTGCGGAACTCCTGGACATTGTCGGGATTCAGACGCTGGATATTTCCCTGTGGATTGGGCACTGTGGACTCATTAGCGTCAATGCCATCGATCGTTACGTTATGAGCACGGTCACGCGATCCAAAGACATGCGTGCCCGACCCCGCGCCGTTCGTCGTCCGCTGCACCACACCCGGCTCCAACGTTAGCAACGCGAGCGGATTGCGCCCGTTGAGCGGCAGGTCCTGCACCTGTTTTGTATCCATGATATCGCTCACGGTGGCGTTAGAAGTTTCCAGGCGCTGATAGTTCGATTCCACTACCTCTACGGTTTGGCCGACCGCACCCACCTTTAGGCTGACGTCTACGACTAGCGGTGTACCCACTGTCAGTATGTTGTGCACACTCCTGAAGGTCTGGAACCCAGCAAGCGTCACGGTAATGCTGTAACTCCCGGGAGTGAGCGATGCAAACGAATAATTGCCCGAGCTGGTGGTGTGTTGAACGAAGGCGACGCCCGTCTCTTCGTTTCTCGCCTCTACTTGTGCGCTGGCTACGACGGCACCCGATGCGTCTGTAACAGCTCCGGTAATCGATGACGTGCTGACTTGTGCGGAAAGAGAAGGAACACCCAAGAGCAACACCAACAGAATCAAGACAGCATGCTTCCTTGTCATGGAACACCCCCCATCTCTTACCCGCAGAATGCGCTAAGTCCGTTCAGGCGCGAGCGATCAGCAGCCGGACCTGGCAAACTGCAGAGTTATTGGATTTTTTACTCTACGAAATCGATTTCGTCAACACCGGGATTCAGTTGTCGGGTACCCTTTCATCCCGTCCACGTTACTTCGCCTGGCTTCCAGATCAGCGCTCAGACTGGTGCTTTGACGATAAACTGGTAGTCATCAGAGCACCGCCGTCATCAAGCATTAAGCGCCGTTCGCGCCCCGGCACTCCCGGCATATCGTCGCCGATCTTGAAAACTATCCACGAACGGGGTTCGGGGGAAATAAGGACCAGCGTTTCGGATTGGTGGTCGGCCACATGGAAGTGATCTGATGCCGGCTTACCGCGATTCGTAGAACTAGGACGCCGTGTTGATTGATTACCACCGTGGCCCGATGCCATGAGCCCCGGTTTGAGGATAGTCAGTCGTGACCTTCCGTCACTCCTCCACGAACCGGTAGCTTGCATGGCAGTCGTAATCAATGCCGTGCTTCTTTTTGAGTTCTTGAATGTAGTGGAGGGTTGTTTGCGTGTGCGGCCCGACACCCTCATTCGTATGCAGTAGCATCTCCTCAAGACAACTGTCTATGCTCATGCGTTTGTGTTTTGCCAAATCCTGGAGCAGCGTGGCAAGCCGTTTCTCTAACCGCACCGCTACGTTCACTCGCTCGATCTTGACCGGCGGCCCCGCATTGCACAGGTGATGCCCAAACGAAAGATAATATCCGTTCAAGTCGCGTACAACGTAGTCTCGCATTCCGTATTCCCTGTCGCCGATCTCTTGCGCAACTACGACGCCTTTGGCGCGGTGAAATTCGTAGAGCACGTCCGCGTCGCCGACGTGAAAGTACGCACAGCACCCCTGCGGATCAGGCGTCCCTCTCTGCAGGAACATCTCCACTTTGCCGAGATTCACGCCCGCGAAGGTGGGAGGAGGACCACCCCAAGTGAACCCAACTTTGAAGCCTAACTGCGTCGTATAGAACTCGACGGCGGCAGAAACGTCGCTGACCGCAAGGCCCGCAAAAGTTTCCTCACATTCGACGAAGGGAGACGCGGAGGTCGTCATGACTTCTCCTCTCTGGTGGCCTAGAGCAGAATTCCGGCCTGAACTCAAACGGCTAGCATTTTATGCCGATTTTGTCCCTCGATGGTGCGGGCGGGGCTGTGCCTGGTAAAAGTTACCGGACATCAAGTGGGTCCTGGTATCAAGACTAGAAGCTGCGCGGAACTGCGAAGGCCGTACAGCTGCATAACTCGTTTTTGGCAGGAGTGCCGACAGGCCCCGCTTTGCAGTTGAAAAACATCCCAAACTTAAAGACAATTGGCCGGGCCAATCCGTGCTGTAACTGGGATACGGGTTCGAAAAAGCCCTCATGCTAACCCATGGGGCGCTGATGCAGGCCATCTTGGGGCGTTTTGCGAGCGGCTGCCGCACGGAAGGCGTCTCAGAATCTCCTCAGGCGGCAAATTGTTACATAGTCCTGTCCATCCCACCGGTGTGGGAAAGATGACGCGCAGCTTTACCTCAGGGAGGGGACGATGCCTTTTCTACAAGCAATGGCGGAACGTGCGAATGAGCAGTTTAATCGGGAGAACATCAGCAAGGTGGACGCCTCTCGCCTTGGGGCGACGTCTCTTGCTGCTCTGGCCTCGGGGCTTGGCATCGCACGCAGCAAAACCGAAACAGACTATCTGGACGCCTGGCCGCAGGCGCTCCAGGCAGTTGTGCGGGCGGTGCTGCAGAGCGCAGTCGAACGGCGGCCTCCAGTTCCGGTGACAATCGCATGGGTTCCGGGGTATGACTACGAGGTGGACGTCTGGGAGTCCAAGTCGGTGAAGAATAGCATCGGCGCAATCAGCGTCCTGATGCGCAGCCCGTATCCCGACGTGCCATGACATGTGTGAGCGTGTGGAGCGACCAGGATTCTGGTGCGCACGTTTGACGAACTAGGCCGGAATAAATGGCTGCTGCAGTGGCTGACGTGGTTCTATGCCGCCTTCCATACATTTCCTGACCACGCGAGATGGTGTTCGTCTTGCCTACTCCGTGCACGGCGCAGGACCGCCTTTGGTCTTCGTGCGTGGTTGGATCAGCCACCTTGAGCTCCTGTGGGACGATCCGCGGTTCCGGTCCTATTTCGAGACTTTAGGCCGCTTCTACACCGTGGTGCGCTACGATGCCCGCGGCAACGGGCTGTCCGACAGGGAGCTTTCCCATGTCAATCTTGAGGCATTGTTACTAGATGTGGAGGCCCTCACCGATCAGCTTGCATTGTCCGATATCGTTCTGTACGGGGCCGCCTTCGGCGGACCGATCGCCCTCCTCTACGCCTCCAGACATCCCGACCGCGTGAGCAAGCTGGTCCTAGAGGGTACGTATGCCAAGGGAGCTGAAATCACCAGCCGCAAGCGGCAGATTTTCATCACTAAAATGTTGCGCACCTTCCCCGAAGCTGCCTTTCTATTGCTCGGCCATGCGACCCATCCTGACTCAAACGAGACGCCCTACCGTCGGCCTGAGAGAGGCCAGCAGATGATCGGCGCGGCGGCGGCCGCCAAGCTCTATTCTGTGGCGTTCGCGACCGATATTTCGGATCTGTTGCCGACGATTCGCATTCCGACACTGGTTCTTCACCGTCGCGATAGCCGGGCCATACCATTCCGACTCGGGCGTGAGCTCGCTGCTCAAATTCCGGGCGCCCGATTCGCCGCGTTATCGGGTGATGCCCACAATGCCTGGGAGGGGAACGCTGCAGAGGCGCTCAAAGAGATCGGCGAGTTTCTGGGCGTCCCACTTTCAGACCCTCTGGAGCAAACATTCGTCAGTATTCCGGGTGCCCTGCCTGGCAATACACGATCACGCTATCGCGTGGGAAAGCAGGTCAGCGAAGGCCCAATGGGAGTAGTCTACAAGGCAGAGGATCTCCAACTTGGTCGCGCAGTAGCCCTCAAGTTTCTGCCTTGCTCACTCCTGCGTGATTGTCTGGCCCTGGAGCGCTTCCGCAGAGAGACACATGCGGCCTCGGCCTTGAACCATCCGCATATCTGCACGCTTTACGACGCCGGCGAGCACGCAGGTCAGCCATTTCTGGTGATGGAGTTCGTTGAGGGGCAGACGCTCAAGCACACCATTGGGGGCAAGCCGGTGCAACCGAGTCAGCTCCTGGAGTGGGCTATCCAGATCACCGACGGCCTCAGTGCTGCGCACTCTAAAGGGATCGTCCACCGCGATGCAAAATCCTCAAACATCATGGTGACGACGCGTGGGCACGCGAAGATTCTCGACTTCGGGCTTGCCAAGTTCCTTTCCAGAGACCCCAAGGAAGCGACGACCTGTGAAGCACTGACGAAAGTTGGTACGCTTGTCGGCACGTGGAGTTATATGTCGCCGGAACAGGCCCGAGGTGAGGATGTCGACGCACGCTCCGACCTGTTCTCTTTCGGCGTGGTGTTATATGAGATGGCTACCGGCGGCCTGCCGTTCGAGGCGGAGAACCTGCCAGCGCTCCTGGACGGGATTCTCAACAAGGCTCCTCTCGCCCCCACACTTCTGAATTCAGGCTTGCCGACGGAGTTCGAACCCGTTATTGCCAAAGCGCTGGAGAAGGACCGAACGCAGCGCTACCAAACCGCTTCCGAATTGGAGACAGATCTGTTGCGCCTCAAATCAGCACTCTCGCGCACCTAAACTTTTCACAGGCTTAGAAGGTTTCGTTCAAGTCCTAAACGCGCTTATGGTCATTAATGGACCCACTCCCGGATCATCGGCAAACCGTAAACAATCCTCGGCCCCGATTCGAGCGGTGGTCAGGTTGTCAACGCCTTTATATTCCGCAGGACTGTCGGAAACTGACACAACACCGCTGCTCGATATCCGGCTAAGCTCCAGACATCCTGAGCTTCATCATGTCGAAGCAGGTAGTGGTCGCCGTCGGCGACGCGCACGCGAAAGTAAGTCGCTCCCGGGGAGTACCAGCGGTCTTCAATCGTGACAATTTCCCTCGCTCCATCGCGCAGTTTCAACCTTACGGGGCGCTCGTCCGCCTTGTATCCGGAATAGCACTCCACCTGGACAACTCGCTCATGCATGAATCTGCGCCTCTTTGCGGCTTTCCGCGAGCTCCGCGTTCCACGCTGCTCCCAGGAAAACAATCACCGCGGAAAGCTGCATCCAGATGATTAAGCCGATGACCGCAGCCAAACCGCCATACACGACGCTGTACGGCACGCGTCGAACGTAAATTCCAAACAGCACGTCCACCAGCCACCACAACAGGGTGGCAACCATCGCACCGGGTAGGACGTTGCGCATGCTGTCCTCCCGGGGCCGCGCCACGCGATAAATCACAGTCAGCGCCAGCATGGCCAGCACCATTGCAGCTGCGGGGAAAAAGAAATTCCACCAACCTTGCAAGATCGTGTGTTTGCCGACTTCGTGCGCAATCCATCGACGCAACGGCTTCCCCAGAACTCCAAGGATTGCTGCTCCCAGCAGTGGAGCGATCGTCACCAGCAGCAACATCAAGCCTCGAATTTGCCGGTGCAGAAACCCGAGTTCTTCCGTGTCTCCATAGATAGTGTGAATTCCGTGCATCACCAGCTTCATGACTTGTGAACCCGCGAGCAGCGTTCCTGTCCATCCCAGCGCCGCGACCTTCCATGCTTCCGGTCCGCGTTTCGCCAGAAACTCCGAAACGATCGCTTGGCTGCCCGGGGGCAAGAATTGAGTGAAGTCCGTGATCAGGTCAAACAGACTGGTTTTTCCGCCGATCCGGCTCGTCGCCAGCGCCACAGCAATCAGCAAAGCCGGGAAAAACGCGAGGAAGAGATTGAACGCAATCGCCTGTGAAATCACGCTGCAACGTGGAAATACGCGCGTGAACATTCCGTATGCCCGGCCAAGGAGCCGCGCCGCTAAACTCATAGGCGGGCATTATACCTTCGACGGCCGCTCCCTGCCCGAAGCGCTGTAAAGTCCGGGCGCTAATTCAGATCGGATTGAGGCTAGCCTGGTTTTTCCATGTGGATCACCGGGAGTGATTCTCCGTTCATCAGCGGGATTGTGATGGGTTTCACGGCGACATACCCGTTTGCGCCGAAGAGCTTTGCGCCGGTCAGCGTTGCCCCCATCTCGAAGCGAGCAAATCCCGCAGACTTCGCCGCCTCTTCGCAAGCCTGGAGGATCATGCTGCCGACTCCTCGGCGCGCCCAGTTTGGATGGATGAAAAACGCGCGAATCTTTGCCGCGTCGCGAAGTGGGTCCAGAAGGGCATCTTCACGGCCCGTCCAATGGTCGCTCCCGTAGAGCGTCTTGCGCTTGCTCCAGCCGCCGCAGCCGACGATTATCATTCTGGATTGCGAGTTCGTTGCTTCCGGATGCTGCGTCGCTCCAGCCTCGGCCTGCGCCACGAAATACGTTCCGTCGGCGATAAGCTGGCTATCGACGCCAAAAACCGTTTTGAGCGCGCCCTCGATTTGCGCTTGACTGTAATCCTGCGCCTGCAATCCACGCACGGACGCTTCGATCAATTCACGCAGAATGGGAACATCTTCGGGAACAGCTAGCCGGAGGCGAATTTCAGTTTGCGTCATGATTCGGAAGCGGAAGCTATGGGGAATTCTATCGCGGAGTATTGCTGCGGCGCGAACCTCAACTGTGAAATACGATTTTCAGTGGGAATGCTGTGTCGCACGTAGCCTGGTCAGCAAGGCCACCAGCTTGGGCCGGTCCTGTTCACTGAGGGCTATGAATTTCAGGCCTAATCCAACGCCGGACTGTCCGTGCCGCACAACGGCGTCGGCCCGTATCTGCCCTTCCTGCACCAGAAAATCCAATCTGGCCCGGGCACCCTCATCTTTCGGCTCGGGCGTCTCGATGAACAATCCGCCCATACTCATGTCCCGCACGCGGGAGACATCTTCCCGCCCATGGCAACGCCAGTATACCCATACGTCTCCAGGCGTTGGCACGCGGGAGGTCAATCTCCGCGATGGGGATGTTGCGGGCCGCGAGGGGGTCTTTCCGGGCACCATGGTCTTAAGGGTCGATCGCCCAATTCAGCGTAACCGGGTGATATGACGGTAGTGTCAAAGTTCGCTGAATCGTTTCACAAGGGAAGGAAGCGGAGGTGTCGCCGACGACTGGCGGCAGGAATATGGATGCGAACGGAACAGAGAGATTGCACGATTAATTGGCCGCGCGAAGCCAGGCGTCTATTCGTGCAGCACAACGCTTAGCAAGGAACTATTAACCTGGAGTCCGCCGTTGTAACGAATGAAGCCCAACTTACGGAATTTATTCATAAAAAAGTTGACCCTGGAGCGCGTCGTGCCAATCATCTCCGCCAGCATCTCATGGGAAACTTCGGGACGCACCTTTTGAGGTTCTGATTTCCGGCCATAACGACTGAGCAGCAGAAGAGTCCGCGCCAGCCGTTTCTCGCTGGAGTTAAACAGCTGATCGATCAAATCTTCTTCAACGCGGATATTGCGAGAAAGGATGTAAGCCATGAATCGGTCGGAAAGCGAATGTTCCGCGTGGAGCACCCGCATCATCTCTTTTTTTTCAATGACCAGTATGGATGTCGGAGCAATCGCGGTGGCCGACCCCATGCGGATTTCCTGGCCTGCCAGGCATCCCTCTCCGAGGAAATCGGCTGGCCCCAGAATCGCCACGACCGCCTCTTTGCCGACTTCATTGACAACAGACAGCTTTACGCCGCCTTCCTGGATGTACATCACGCTTGTGGCAGGATCACCTTGGGAGTAGATCTTCTGTAACTTTCGATACACCACTACCTTCCTGGACACGCCGGCGGAATCCAAAAATGCCTGCGCATCAAAGGGCTGCTGTCCCTTGGGCTTTCGTTTGGATTTCCCTTTGCTTGAACTCGCGATTGCCTTCATAACACACCGCTTGAAGGGCATTTTATCAAGAATAAATGGCTCATAACAAGTTTTTATCTGGTTGATGAATGTAAGTTACTTGTTCGCGGCCGGGGGCTTTCTGGGTTTGGCTAATGGGACCGTTGACCCGAGATGAGCAAATTCTTTCCTTGCGGACTTGGCCACGCGCGGCACGGCCATTTCTTTCTGAACGCCGGCAAGCGTCGCTCGGCGCGATCCTCTTAAGGCTGCTCTTCTAGCCATGTATGCATGATCAGGCAAGGCCGGGAACCCTTCTGTTCAATTTAGAACACGGACAACGCCGACATATAAACGTCTTGGAACTGCTCAACCCCATTCTTTAGGTGGTATGGGATTGCGGACGGAAGTTCAGCGCCCAACAGAGGTGTGCCTGGCCTGTAACGCAGGCATCCTTTGCTCCTTCATCGAGTAAAGCGCTGAATCGGCCTCGCGCAAAAGCTTCTCGATCGTATCGCCATTATGGGGATATACGGCAACACCCACGCTGACGGAAAACCTTGGTTCGTTGCCATCATTGGCGATTCTTTCGCAGATCCGTCGTGCAACGAGGTTGGCCTCCTCTGCGTTGGTTTCCGGCAAAACCACGGCAAACTCATCACCGCCGAAGCGAGCCGGAGTATCGATGCCCCGGCAGCAGGAGACCAAGACATCGGCTAACCGGCACAACGCTTGGCTGCCGGCCATATGTCCGTGGCGGTCGTTGATTCGTTTCAGTCCGTCCATATCGAAGAACAGCAATGCGAATTGCCGGTTCGTGCGGTTGCTTCGCTTGATCTCAAAATCAAGTACATCGACGAGGTGGCGATAGTTGGCCAGCCCGGTCAGTGAATCGCTGGCTGCCAGCCGGCGCAGGTGATCTTCCACCTCTCGCTGGCGCGTGACATCTTCGGCGATGATCTCGTAGGCTTCCAGTTCGCCCTGCTCGCTGAGCACTTCCCGCCCGCTTAGCCGGACCTTCAGATTCGACTGGTCTTTGCGCTTCCATTCCATTTCTATGGGATCGACCTCAGTATTGGCATCGGAATGCCCGAGCAACTGCGCCCGCCTAAAGGGGTCTTGAAGAATTTCGCAGGCGAGGCCTTGAGCCAGGACTTCTTCTTTTGACTCGGAGCCGAGCATCCTGATCATCGCTTCGTTTACTTCCAGAAACGCGCCATCGAGTCCGCAGCGGCAGATTCCGTAGCTTAGGTTTCCTGCCAGGGCGCGATACCGTGCCTCTGACCGTCGCAAATCCTTTTCGGCGCGGTCGCGTTGATCGCGCAACGCTTTTTCATCGAGAGCTCGATGAATGGCCACCGGCAGGTGACTGATCCTGTCGAGTTCCATGCAATCCGAAACTCCCTTCAAGATGAACTTCGCGGCGGCTTCACGTTTCAGTTCGTTGACCAGGAAGATGACGGGGATATCCTTCCTCACGTCACGAAGAACATCCAGTACTTGCGTTTCTTCCCAGTTCGGAATGGGGTGCTCGGCAATCACAAGGTCGAAGGGTTTCGAACGAAGTTGCTCGGCGAACTGCCCGGGAGTCTCCACAACATCTGGGCTGACAACGAAGCGAGCCTTCTTGAGCTCATCGAGGCAGCGTTCAACCTTCTGCGGGAAGCGATGAACGAAGAGGATGCGCACAAGAGTTCGCCTGAGTCCAAGCGCCTCGAGAGCTGATACTCGTTCCACTTGCTGCAGGTCCGGTTTTGATTTCGGCGACATGACAAGCGATTCCATAGGCCGGGGCGCCAGCCCCATTCAACCCCGAACTGCTCCCCGGCCCAGTCATGGTTACCTCAAGTTCAGGCTAGGGATTGGGTCTGCTAATGTCTGTTCAATTTTGCACACGAAGTACTAGTCAGGTACTACTTACAGCGCCGCGGCGTGGTTCCGTAGAAGAAAACACGTGTGCCCGCCGAACGGCCATTTCTCGGCTCTGCAAATCTCGGAATCATCTCACGCGCGTCTCCTGACCACTGTTTCTTCCGCGCTTCCTTGCCTCGACCTCTGCGCCATCGTAAACTCAAAGCGTCCTATCGATCGCACGAGGACTCATTCATGACTCCACCTGCACATTTTGTACCGGCATCCCAGCGCGCGCGAAGCGCACGCAGCGAAGAAGCCGTCGCCAAGCACAAAAAATACTTGTGGCCCTCGGTAACTAATTATTTCCAGCAGCCGCTAGTGGCCGACCGCGGCGAAATGCAACATCTTTGGGACGTGGAAGGCAACAAGTATCTGGATTTCTTCGGCGGCATCCTGACTGTCTCCGTGGGGCACTGCAACCCGAAAATCAGTAGCAAAGTGAGCGCGCAGGTCAACCGGCTGCAGCACACTTCAACTCTTTATCCCACCGAACACATCGTGGCGTTGGCGGAAAAGATTGCGCAGATTACACCTGGGAACTTGCAGCAGAGTTTCTTTACCAATTCCGGCACGGAAGCCAACGAAGCCGCCATCCTGTTGGCGCGCATGTCCACCGGCAGTTTCGACGTGGTCGCGTTGCGCCACGCCTATTCCGGCGGCTCGTCGCTCGCGAAAGCTGTCACCGCGCACGCGCCTTATCGCAAAGCTGGCGTCATCAGCGTGGGAATTTCGCATGCCGTGAATCCCTACTGTTATCGCTGCCCGCTGCACTTGAAATACCCCGATTGCGAAGTGGCCTGTGCGGGAGACGTGGAAAACCTCATTCAAACCGGCACCAGCGGCAACATCGCGGCGTTCATCGCCGAACCCATTCAAGGCGTCGGTGGATTCATCACGCCGCCGAAGGAGTATTTCAAGATTGTTTTCAATATCGTAAAGAAGTACGGCGCGCTGTTTATCGCCGATGAAGTGCAAACCGGCTGGGGACGCACCGGCAAGAAATGGTTTGGCATCGAGCAGTGGGAAGTGATTCCGGACATGATCACCAGCGCGAAAGGCATGGCCAATGGTGTGCCCGTAGGCTTGACCGTCACTACGCCGGAAATCGCCGGCAGCTTCCAGGGCGCGAACATCGCCACGTTTGGCGGCAATCCGGTGACCAGCGTAGCGGCCAAAGCCACCATCGAACTAATTGAGGAAGAGAATTTGCTGGAGAACGCGGACGTGGTTGGAAAATATTTCCGCGCCAAGCTTGAAGGATTACAGGCAAAGCACGCGCTCATTGGCGACGTGCGCGGCATGGGACTCATGCAGGCGCTCGAACTGGTGAAAGACCGCAAAACGAAAGAGCCTGCTCCAGAAGCCACCACGCAAGTGATGGAGCGCGCGCGACAGAATGGCCTGCTCATCGGCAAGGGCGGCCTCTACGGCAACACTCTCCGCCTTGCCCCCATGCTGAACACCACCAAACCCGACGTCGACGAAGCCATCAAGCTCCTCGACAAATCGTTCTCAGAGGTTAGGAATTGAGGATCAGGAGTCCGCTGGTAGCTCTGGTCATTTCTTTTCTGGCGATTGCTTCTTTCCCTCTACTAGCTCGCTCACAGTCAGGCGAAAAGAAACCTCTTTGGAAGTCAGTTGCGTTCGCGATCGTGAAATTCAACGACGAAGCGCCGAAGTCCTGGAACATTTATCACACGGAGAAAAAGGGCCTGCTGCTGGTACACCTATGGAAGCGATATCTCCTCGTCAACACGAAGGAGCAAGAGGCTTACGAAATCGATCCACAAACAGTGAAGCCACACGGCGCAGACGTGGAATGGTCACCGGCTGATAAGCCCGACCAGCCAATCGAGACTCCCGAGTGGAAAACGCGCGACGTCGGCAGCATGCAACTGGTGCGATTCCGCCTCGGCAAGGACGGCCACATCCTGGAACTGCAAATCCCCATTCTCATCAACGGCAAACCGGCGTACTGAATGAGCTGTAGCTCAGACCGGAGTTTATCCCGACCGGGTCGGGAGGTGGGGGTTGGCATCGCGCGGCAGACAAGGAAAGCCTCACCCCCAAAAGGAGTAAGCTACAGGGAATGAGCTTTGCCGTGGAGAGATTACCGGCGATACACGCCGTAATACCACGGGATACCGAGCGCGCCCGGCGCCACGCCTACAGACACCGAATCGCCGGCGCGAAAGCGGTCGTAGTCATCGAAGTCCACCGCTAGCCTTTCGATTCCCTGCCCTTCGCGCCAGGAACGAACGAACAGCCGCCGTGTGCCGCGGACGATTCCCGGCATGTTGTAGCGGCTTTCCACGATAGTGGCGTGATAGGCCACGTTTTTCTGCGAATCCAGCTTTCCGTTCACGAGCAATGTAGCGGCGAGAATCCACGGCAGCGGAATGAATCCTACGTACACGCGCTTGAGCACTTCGAGTTCCCTGTGATTTCGCGCCCGGCGTTCGAGAATGACCGCCATAGCCAGTGCGACAAAGAAGAGCGCCCCGAAGAACACCAGCATGAGGTCTAAATCGAGCGGCGGATAGATCTGGCTGACGTAGGGAAACGCCAGCGACCCGGCCAAAAATATCGCCGTGCGCTTAAGCAGGCGCCTGCGAAACATGACTTCTGCGGCCGCTGAAGTTAGGCCGCACGAGGGACACTGGTCCGCAATCCGCTCGGAACCGCAATCAAGGCAGCGTGTCATCACATTTAGTATAAAACGGGATTAGGTGCCGGGGGTGGAGAGCGAGGAGAGCAGGTCGTGGAAAAGCTTGTGGCTTTCGGATTCGGAGAGAGCCACGGACACGCCCATGCCCTTGCCCGGCTCGATCCGCTTGACGAAACAGTCGAGTTTCACAGGGCGATCGAGGGTCAGCCGCGCGGTGAAGCCGGCGCCCACCCACAGCGGATCGACCGCTTCGATAAACATTCCGCTCGCGCTGATGTCGCGCGTGCTTCCACGCAGGACCGCCGAGCCCCATTCGATCTCGAGGTTGGCACGGAACGAGTAGCGCGGCGCCCAGCGGCGTTCGAGTCGTCGGGCGGGATGATCCCCAATGCCCATGAATCTGGTGCAACCCCCTGCCAGGGATTACGTGCCACGGCGCTCGGGCGAGATCGCCGCCTCTCTGCTGCAAGCATACGCCTTCTCCCGCCACAACACATACGACGCCGGAGGCGCATGTTTTGTTCCCGGCAATGTGAGCTTCGATGCCGGGCAAGTTGTCCAGGTGACATGCTCGGCGAATGGAAGAGCGGATACTCAGTCTTGCTTCGGCCCGTGAGGATCCTCCGCTGGAGTGCCCCCGCTTGCCGCCTTTTCTCCGGCGCGCATGCGGCGTTGCACCTCCGCTTGCAAATATTTGCGAAGGCTTTCCGGAACGATGCCGGGCGAAGCCAAGTCGCGCAGATCGGATACCGTAAGCTGCGGCAGATAGGAAAGAATCGTCGCCAGCGGCGCCAAAGGATGGCGGATGAGTGCCAGACGGATGTTGTAGCTGATCGACCACTTGCGGTGCTGAATGATTGCCGGAATCACAGAGACCGGAAGCCTTTCGCGGGACAGCGCCTTCAGAACTTGTGCTTCCGTCATGTAAGGATTGTCTAGAACGACGGAGATCACTTGCGCATGGCCTTCCGTGAGCAGCGCACCGGCCACGCGCGCCGGTCCGCGCCGCGCCAACGTGATTTTCTGCCCGAGGGGAAGCTGCGGCAGCCGCACAATCAGTTGCTCTTCGGCGTTGCGCTTTAGCTCGGCGGAAACGCCGGGCAAGATCGCCACCTGAACCAGGTCCATCAAGTAAAGATCGCGAAGCAACCGCAGGCTGACCAGCCGCGGCGTACGCGGATGAAACGCCAGCGCCCGTTTGACCCGGTAGCTTTTTAGCAGCGCCTTCCTTCGCGCAATTTCTTCAAGAATTTCTCCCGGTAAATCTTTTCGCTCGAGCAGCAGGCAGACTTGCGTTTCGTCCAGCGCCGGATTCTCGAGCAAGGCGAGGAGCACGTCGGCCGAGGGATGATGCACCAGCCCGGCAAGCTCATCGCCGGTGGCCATTAGCGCTCGCTCGCGATCTTTGTTCTTGAGGTCCGGCATGACTAACCCTCGTCAAGCACCAGCGGTTTCGTCAGCGCTTCCCGTGCCAAACCTGCCGCAGCTTCGGCGACGGAGCGCGGCAGAGGACCGATTCTTGCCTTCGGAGAAATCTCGCGGATAATGCTATCAAAATGAGCACTAAGGAAGGCGCTGCCATCGAACACTCCGCCGGTTTTAGCCAGAAAGAAACTCGCATCTGTCAATTCTAGCTTCTCGATGACCTCGCACGCCTGATCTCGCAAATCCTGCGCTCCAGCGGTAAGGAGCGTTCGCGCCGCTGCGTCGGTGCCTTCTGCCGCACTTGCGAGGACCGGAAAAATTCTTGGAAACACAGCTGCTGGCTCGGCACGCGCCTTATCTAAAAACTCGTCAAACTTCCAGCCAAATGCTTCAAGAATTTTCGCGCCCAAGGGAAACGCCTCATTGTTGAGATGTTTCTGAACGCACACAGCAGCGGCTTTCCTGCCGATGTCGTACGCACTCCCCGGGTCGCCAATCACCGGCCCAAACCCGCCGGCACGTGCCAATTTGACTGGCGCTGTCCTCCCCAGAACTGCCGAACCCGTCCCGGCAATCACGACAACGCTTGGAGTTTCTCCCGTGGCCGCCAGGGAAAGCATGAGATCGCTTGCAATGTAGATTCTCGCATTCGGGAACCTCGGCTGCAGTCCCGACTGCACGGCCCAGCGCATAGCCGGCTCTCCTGCGCCCGAGATGCCCGCAACGAGATACGCCAAATCCTGCTCGGATTTTCCCGCCGCTCCCAGCGCATCGGCGGCCCCTTGCGTGAGCGACGCTAACGACGTGCCCTCGCCAAAAGTCGTGGGGTTCGAAGCTCCGGATCGCGCGCGCGCAAGAATCGCGCCGGTTTCGTCCATGAGCACGCAGTCCGTCTTCGTGCCCCCGCCGTCAAATCCCAGAACGTAGCGCATGAGAAAAGGATATGCGAGAACGCCTGGCAATCGTAGTGCCGAGTGCCGCGAAGTGCGCAAATCGGAAAAACTCAGCAGGCGTTGCGGTCCGTCCGCGCTCCTCTCAGAGTTTTCTTGACGCGGCTGCACCTCGCCACTATCCTCGACGCACTTTTCCGCAGCATCCAAACTCGCGGCGGAAAAGATACTCGATGCGCATCCATCCGCTCGACCTTGCCATTGTTATCGCCTATTTGCTTGGCGTTACGGCGCTGGGGATGCGTTTCCGCCGTGGCCAGCAGAATGCCACGGACTATTTTCTGGGCGGCCGCACCGCGCCGTGGTGGGCGCTGGCGTTTTCGATTGTCGCCACGGAAACCTCGACACTCACGATCATTGGGACGCCCGAGATCGCCTACAGCGGAAATCTCGCCTTTCTTCAACTCGTCTTCGGCTATCTGATCGGTCGTATGCTCATAGTATTGCTGCTGTTGCCCGGATATTTTCGCGGCGAATTTTTCACTGCCTACGCGCTGATCGAAAAGCGCTTTGGGGAACGCATGCGCGCCGTCGCCGCCAGCACTTTCCTGATCACGCGGGCGATTGCCGAAGGCGTCCGCGTCTCCGCCATCGCCCTGGTCGTAAGCGTCGTGCTCGGCACCTCGGAAAAGCTCGCGGTCGTCATCGTCATCGCGCTCACCGTGGTCTACACGTTCGAAGGCGGCATGAAAGCAGTGATTTGGACTGACGTCGCGCAGTTGCTGCTCTATCTGACCGGAAGCGCGGTGACCTTTTTCGTTTTACTGCACCGTATCCCCGGCGGATGGAGCGAAGTGACGCAGGTGGCGGCCGCAGCGGGGCACAAATTGCAAGTTCTCGATTTTTCCTGGAATCTCTCCACGAAATACACATTCTGGTCCGGGCTCATCGGCGGCTCTTTTCTCACCATGGCCACCCATGGCACTGATCAAATCATCGTGCAGCGGTTGCTCGCGGCCAAGACCGAGCGAGACAGCCGGCGCGCTCTGCTCGCCAGCGGCGCCATCGTGCTTGTCCAATTCACGGTGTTTCTGCTGATTGGTGTGCTCCTCTATGTGTTCGCGCAGCATTCACCGCTGTTAATGCCTGGAGAACGCACCGATCGCATCCTTCCGCTATTCCTTGTGCGCGAAATGCCGGTCGGACTCGCAGGCTTGCTGCTGGCTTCGATTGTGGCCGTCGCCATGTCCAACGCCAGTGGTTCGCTGAATTCCCTTGCGGCTTCGAGCGTGCTTGATTTTGCAAAGCTACGCGGACACAGCGCCGACCCGGCCCGGTTTCTCCGGCTCTCGCGCGGTATGACGCTCGTGTGGGGCCTGGTCCTGATGGGCTTCGGCTTCGTGAAGTGGGGCCCCCTGCTCGAAGCCGGGCTGACAGTCGCATCTCTTCCCTTCGGGAGCTTGCTCGGGCTTTTCTTGCTGGGCACGCTCGATCGCGGCGCAAACGCGCGCGGCGCGTTGGCTGGAATGATTGTTGGCCTGGCCGCAATTTTATGCATATTTCGATTTACGGACGTGGCGTTTACATGGTTCTTTATGATTGGGGCGATCGTCACTTTTGTTGTCGGCTCAATCGCGAGCCGAATCTCACAGCCGCAGCAGCACGGCACTCTGGGCACCTGAACGCGAAGGCGAGGACAAATTGAACGAAAAGCGTCTGGACTTGGTGCGCGGCCTGGGCGCGTGGGCGTCCGCGGCTATCGTTGTCGGCACCATGATCGGCACCGGAATTTTCCTCAAGCCGGCGGAAATGGCCCGCGAAGGCCGCAGCGTCTCCGTCGTTTTCGCGGCATGGATCGTCGGCGCAATTCTTTCCATCTTTGGCGCGTTTTCGTTCGCCGAATTGGGTTCGATGATTCCGGAAGCTGGCGGCGAGTACGCCTACCTCCGCCGCGGCTTCGGACCGGTTTACGGATTCATCTTTGGATGGATGCATTCCATCGTCGGCCGCCCCAGCTCACTGGCCTCGATTTCCGCCGGCATGATGCGCTTCCTTAGCTTTCTCCTCCCGGTCATCGCCGTTCCGCTCTTCACGGTTCACATCGCTATTCCTGGTCTTGCTGGCTGGATCAAGCCGTACGATTTCGTTTTCACCTGGGCGCAGCCGCTGGCGGTCGTCTGGCTGCTCATCATGACCGGCATCAACTATCTGGGCGTGCGATTGGGCGGCGCTGTCCAGATTTTTTTGACCACCATCAAGATCACTTCCGTTGTCGTCGTGATTGGCGTGGCATTTTTTGCGCCAGCAGGTACACAGGCCAGCGGGCCGCAACCGTTCTGGCCCGCGGCGGGAATGGGAGCTGGCGCAATTTTCAGCGCGTTTCTCGCGGCGCTGGCAGCGGCTCTATGGGCATATGACGGTTGGGAAGACCTAAATCTCGTCGGCTCCGAAGTGGAAAATCCGCAGAAGAATTTCCCGCGCGCGCTGGTCGGCGGAGTCGGATTCGTCGCCGTGGTCTATCTGCTCTTCAGCGCCGCTTGTTTGAAAGTGCTGCCGTTTGAAGCCGTAGCCGCATCGCAGCACATCGCCTCCGATGTCGTTGCGCATATCAAAGGAGCCACCGCCGCCAGCTGGATCACTTTCGCGATGGTCATCTCCGCGCTGGGCTCCATGAATTCATCCGTGCTTAGCGGAGCGCGCGTGGGCTATGCCATGGCCCGCGACGGAATTTTTTTCAAGATCGTCGAAGGCATCCATCCGAAATTCCGCACGCCCGGACGCTCGCTGATTTTTCAAGGCGTGTTGGCAAGCTTGATGGCGCTGACCGGCACGTTTGAAGAGTTGACCAATCTTTTTATTTTTGCCGCGTGGATCTTCTATGCTTCCGCCGTCGTCGCGCTTTTTCGCATGCGCAAGACCGAGCCTGATTTGCCGCGGCCCTATCGCTGCTGGGGTTATCCCTGGGTCCCGGGCCTCTTCGTCGCCGGTGCGCTTGCTCTCACCATTAATATCTGGCTCGATCGTCCCGGCCGCTCCTCCATCGGCCTCCTCCTGATTCTCGCCGGGCTTCCCTTCTACCGCCGCTGGAGCCGGTCCCCTTCAGCTCATGGTGACGCCGGGAGAGCTTGAGCGGCGCGAAAGAAGTTGTACGAGGAGTCCGCCAGCGAGGAGCGCCACGCCGGGAACCAACACCCATCCAAACATCATGGTGAGAAACGCCGAGCCCACAATATGGTGCGACAGATTGTGGCCCATCAGCAGGCCCGCAGGAATGGCAATCAAGAACACAACCCCGAACGGCAGAACAGGAAACACGCTCGAGATAGCCGACATCCTCGGAGAGCCCCCGGCGCGTTTCGATAAAAATGCGCCAATTGCCCCAGCCAAAGGTAACGTAAGCAACCAACTCGCATAAAACAGTAGAACCGGAGTCCCTTTGTCCAAATCAAGAACGATTGGGCGTGGTCCGAACTCCTCAACCAGCGCAAGCAGGCCCATCGACAGCGCAAAGGTGAGCAAACCGGGGAGCCACAATTGCCTGACGCGATCGTTCATCATGTTCTCCTTCATGGTTCTGGCGATTTGAATCCTTCGGCGCAAATCCTGCCAATCGGCAACTTGCGCAAGCGTTTGCTGCATGGCTGCTTGTTCCGGCAGACCGTTTGTTCGCAGCGATTCGAACGATTCTTCCAAGTGCCCGGCGAGTTCTTCGATCACTTCGCGCTTTTCTCTGGGCTCTATCGAGAGCCCAGCGAGTTTCGCGCGCACCAACTCTTCCCAATCGCATTTCGGTCGCATTGGTCAGACGCCCGGCACACGCTGCGAATGCATCTTCCGCGTATACAGAATCTCGATAGGCAAAGCGCCAATCAGCAGCGCCGCTCCCGGAGTTACGACCCAGCTAAGCAAGAGGCCCAGGAACCCAGCCGGGGTCAGATGGAACGCAATGCTGCGATCCAGTACGAAACTGAGCGGGAGGATGACGAAAAAACAGGCGGCCAGCGATAGCATCGGAAAGATGCCCGAGAACAGAATCGCACGAGCGGATCCACCAGCGCGAAGCGAGATATAGGCGCCCAGAGCGCTCAATAGTGGCAGCGTCAACAGCCATGGGACGTAAAAGAGAATCGTGTCGGGACCGCTCCATGGCACGAGTTGCGGCTGCAACCCAAACTTCAGGAGCATCGGCAGAAGACCCGTTGAAAGTGTCAGCGTCAGAAAGCCGGGAAACCAAAGCCGGCGTACGCGGTTGTGCATAAGATCCTCTCTCTCCTTTGCATTGCGGATATGGCGTTGCAGCGCATTCCAATCAGTGACCTGCCTCATTGCATGCTGTGCGGCCAGTGCTTCGGCCATCCCCTGGCGACGGTGGCCCTCGTAGACTTCCTCCAGGTGACCGGCGAGTTCATCAACCACATCTGCCTTCGCGCCCGCCGAGAGCGCAAGTCCAGCGAGCTGGACTTGAACAAATTTCTGCCAATCAGGCATGGGCCACCTTGGTTAGCCGCTTCAGCGCGCCAAAAAGTTCCGCCCATTCTTTCCGCAGTGGCGACAGTTTCTTCTTCCCGGCAGGAGTCAGGCGGTAACAGCGCTTGCGCCGTCCCGACGGGCTGGTTTCCCACGCGCCGCGAATCCAGCCGCGCTGCTCCATGCGGTAGAGCATGGGGTACAGCGCCGCGAGGGTGAAGCGCAGCGCGCCCTTGGTCTGTTCCTCGATGCGCCGCGCCATTTCATAGCCATGTAGCGGACCTTCTTCCAGAACACTGAGGATCGCCAGTTCCGCGGTGCCGCGCTTGATTCCCGCTCCGATCATAAGTCGCTCCCTTACATGTAAGATTCTTATATATTCGACGGACGTTTGTCAACCGTCCTGAAGGACAGGTAATGGGTCGGTTTGAATTTTCTTAATCGTGACAGTAGAGGTCAAAATTCAAACTGACCCATCAGTGAAGGACCGTGTCCAAAAGCCAATACCGCAGAGGCCGGGGCTAAAGAGAGGCCGCGCGAGCGTGCGCGCCCGCATGGATTGGCAAGATTGCAGCTTCGGCTTCGCGGGTGACTTCGGTGGCCGGATGGAAAAGTTTGGCGAGGGCCTCGATGCCGGTAACCAGGCGCGGGCCGGGGCGCGAAAAGTAACTGTTGGCTTCCAGTGCGTACACGCGGCCATTTCGCACGGCAGGCATGGCATTCCACTGCTCCGCAAGCTCCATGGAAAGGTATTCCTTGCGCGCTTGCTGCGCGTTGTAGCCGCAAGGCGCGATGAGCAAAATCTCCGGTTCAGCCTCCACGATGTCCTGCAAAGGAACGCGGAAAGAAGGCGTGCGCATTTTGCCCAAAACGTCCTCCCCGCCGGCCACTTGGACCATTTCCGGAACCCAGTGGCCGCCCACGTAAAACGGTTGCAGCCATTCGAGGAAAGCCACGCGAGGACGCCTATCCGCCTGCGGCAACTGCCGCTGCAGCGCGCCGAGACGTTCGCCGATCTCCTTCACCAGCGCTTCCGCCTGAGAGCCGCGGCGGGATTCTTCTCCCACCCAAAGTATGTCCCGCCAGACGTCGCCCAAATCCTGCGGGTTGAGGCAAAGAACTTCGGGCCGCCGCTCGAATCGCGTCAGCGCAGAGGCCAGATCGTCCGGAGAGGCCGCACATACATGGCACAAATCCTGCGTCACAATCAGATCCGGGGCCAATGCCTCCAGCACCTCCGCATCCACCGCGTACAAACTTTCGCCGCGGTGCACATATTCGCTCACCAGCCTGTCAATCTCCGCGGGCGAAGCACCGTGCGGCAAGCGCGAGTGAATCACCACCCGTTTCGTCTTCGCTTGCGGCGGAAAGTCGCACTCGTGGCTCACGCCCACGATTTCGCGCTCCAAACCGAGCGCAAAGAGAATCTCCGTAGCCGACGGCAGTAGCGACACAATTCGCATAACGAAGGCAACTTTAACACAAGTCTGCGGAAGACTATTTGTAGAGAAAATATTTGCGGCGGATTTGGTCGAAAGCGGTGAGCGACTCTGACCAGCTCTGCACTATCTTTTCCGGCGGCACGCCGGACTGCAACTGCTGCATGCTATCCGCGTTTCCAACCAGCTCGATCATTTTCGAGACTTCAAACTGTTTGGGATAAAGTTTCTCTAGAATCGCCGCAATTTCCAGTCCCATGCGCAGCGAGCGCACTTTGAAGCGATCCGTAATCTTGATGGAAACGCCCCCGCAGCGTTGTCCGCTGTACAGCCCGGAAATCGGAATGAACAGCTGCCCCGCAAAACGGACACCCGGAAGATTGCGCGCATTCAGCGCCGCGGCCACTTCATCGCCGTTCATCCAGGGCGCCCCAAATTCCTCAAACGGAGTTTGCGTGCCGCGTCCCACGGAGACTCCGGCGCTCTGGAGAATTTCGATCCCTGGATAAAGAATCGATCCCTTGATGGTCCGGAGATTCGGCGAGGGCGGGATCCATTTGATGCCCGTGCTCTCAAAAAAATAGTTGCGATGCCAGTTCCTCATGGTGAGGACGTGCAGATCGGCGCCGATGTGATTTTCGGCGTTGAAAAATTGCGCGAGTTCTCCGATCGTCAGCGCGTAGCGCACCGGCAGCGAATAGTACCCGACAAAATTCGTCTTGTCCGCGTCGAGGATCGGTCCTTCGATAATCTCTCCGCCAAGGAGGTTCGGCCGGTCGAGCACGAAAAAAGCGATGTTGCGTTTTGCGGCCTCCTCCATGCAATACGCCATGGTCGCCGTATAGGTATAAAACCGCACGCCCGCGTCCTGGACATCGAAAACCAGCGCGTCAATGCCGTTCAGCATTTCGTCTGTGGGGCGCCGCGTCTCGCCATACAGGCTGTAAACTGGCAAACCCGTCGAGGGATCTTTCGAGGAAGGCACCTTTTCATCTTTGCGGCCGGCAAGCCCATGCTCCGGACTGAATAAGGCGACTAACTGCACCGAGGGCGCGTGTGACAAAAGTTCCGCCGTGCTCCTCCCCTGTGAATCGACACCGGTGTGATTGGTGATCAACCCAACGTGTTTCCCGCGAAGTGGCGCGAACTTTTGCGCTGCGAGAACGTCCAGCCCGGTCTGTACGCGAGCGACTCGGCGCTTCCCCGCCGCGAACGACGGCGTGCTAACCGCCACGAACAGTGCCGCAAGAATGGTGAATCGGAAAATTTGGGACAGCACGCCCGCGAGTCTGCTCAAATGGTCCCCCTTGCGGCAACCCTACAACCATACAATGATATTCTGGAACGCGCTGGCCGAAGCCGCGTTGAGAGCACGGTGTGCGTGTGCTATGAATTAATGCAGACTGCTGGCGGCCACTGGGGGATTCTAGCCGATGGAGGGACGCCGCGTCCGTTTTTTGCTTCTGCTTTCCGTTTCGATCATTTTTCTTATGGCCCATAACGCGCGCAGTCAGAGCAGCACTTCAGCAGAAAAATCCGCCGCCAGGAAAGGCGCCGTCCCCCCCAAGAGCGTGACAAAACATTTGTCGCCGGCCGCGAACGCGTGGGTGGAAGCCACACTGCGCAAAATGACGGTGGACGAAAAAATCGGTCAGCTTCTTTTCACCACCTACCACGGAAGCTCGACTGCCACGGACACGGCGGCTTACCAGCAAATCATGCATGACGTGACCGATCTCCACGTCGGAGGTTTCATCAACATCACGCATGGATCTCCGCTGGGCATCGTGAAGAGCCAGGCTTATCCCACCGCTGTCCTGAACAATCAACTTCAAGCCAAGTCGAAGCTGCCGCTGCTGGTTGGCGCGGATTTCGAGCGCGGGACAGCGATGCGTTTGGATGAAGGCACTTCTTTTCCCACGGCGATGGCGCTTGCCGCAGGCGGGAATCCTAAAGACGCTTACACCATGGGCAAGATCACTGCGCTCGAAGCGCGCGCCGTCGGCATTCATTGGATCTATGCGCCGGACGCGGACGTAAACAACAATCCCGGCAATCCGATCATCAACACGCGATCTTTCGGGGAGAATCCGGAGCGCGTCGCGCAATTTGTAAGCGAGTTTGTTCGCGGCGTCCGCGAGAATGGCGGCCTGGCCACCGCCAAACATTTTCCCGGACACGGCGACACCGCCGCAGATTCGCACATTGATTTGCCGGTGATTCGCGCCGATCGCGCTCGGCTTGATTCACTGGAGCTAATCCCCTTTCGCGCCGCGATTTCGACGCAGGTCGACAGCATCATGACCGGGCATCTGAATGTTCCCGCTCTCGAGCCAGATCCCAACACGCCCGCGACGCTTTCGCACAGCATCCTCACCGATCTATTGCGGAAACAGCTCGGCTACCAGGGCCTCATCGTCACGGACGCGATGGACATGGGCGGAATCACCGTGCGCTATGCGCCTGGAGAAGCGGCTGTGCGTGCAGTCGTGGCAGGTGCGGATTGTTTGCTGATGCCGCCGGTGCCGGACGCCGCGTTCGAAGCCTTGCAGGCCGCGGCGAAGTCGGGACGAATTTCGAAAGAACGCCTCGATGCATCCGTGCGGCGAATTCTGCAGGCGAAAGCGAGGCTTGGCTTGAACACGAGCCGCCTCGTCGACGTTAATGCCATCAACAAAAAATTCGGCAGCGCCGAGTGGCAGAAAGAAGCGCAGGAGATTTCCGACCGCGGCGTAACGCTGCTGCGCGATACGCCACACCGTTTGCCGCTCGAGGGAACGAAACCGTCGCGAGCGTTGCTGCTGGCGTTTTACGCCGATCCGGAACCGTATCCGGGAGAAGACTTGGAACGCGAGTTGCGCTCCAGATTCGATTCGGTTGCGACGCTGCGAGCGGACACGCGTTTTGTGAGTGCTTCCGTTTTGAGATTGCCGCCGCCGGATTCCTACGACGTTGCGATTCTTGCGCTTTTTGTGCGCGTGAGTGACCGCAAAGGAAACGTGGATGTGCCCGCGGAGCAGGCCGCGCTCGCCGAACAAATTTACAAAATGGGCAAGCCGGTAATCACTTTGGGGTTCGGAAGTCCATATTTGATTGAAAGATTTCCGCAAGCGGAAACGTGGCTGGCGGCGTTTGGAATCAGCGACGTCGCGCAAATTTCGGCGGCGCGCGCGCTGTTTGGAGAAATTCCCGTGCGCGGGAAATTGCCGGTGACAATCCCCGGCGTAAACCTCAAAGCAGGTTTCGGGAGGGAGCTGCAAGCGAATCCGATGGCGCTGCAATCCATGGATGCACCCGGCGAAGCGCAACTGCAGCCGGCCTTCGACGGGATTGAAAAAGCGATTGCGAACAAGGCGTTCCCGGGGGCAACGCTGGCGGTGGGCTATCGCGGAAAAGTTTCCGTGCACGCGTTCGGAAAATTGAGTTACGAGGCGAAGTCCGCGGCCACAGTTCCGGCAACGATGTACGACCTCGCTTCGCTGACGAAAGTGGTGGCGACGACAACGCTGGTGGCGAAATTAGCGGAGGGCGATTTTGCCGTTCCGCTGGATCTCGACGCGAAGATCGAACGGTATTTGCCGGAGTGGACGAGCGGGCCGAACGCGGAGTGGCGGCACCGAGTTACGGTGAGGCATTTGCTGACGCACACTTCGGGATTGCCGCCGTTCAAGGAATATTGGCGGACGTCGAAAAATAAGCAGGACACGCTGACAAAGATTTTTGCGGAACCGCTGGAGTACGAGCCGGGGACGAAAGAAGCGTATTCGGACCTGGGAATTATCTTGATGGCCGAAATTATCGAGCGGTTGACGGGAAGAACGCTCGACGATTTGGCGAAGACTTATATTTTTTCGCCGCTCGGAATGAACAACACGATGTACCGGCCGCCGAAAAAATTGTGGCCGCAGATTGCGCCAACGGAAATCGACAACAATTTGCGGCACCGGCTGGTGCAGGGCGAAGTTCACGATGAAAACGCGTTTGCCATCGGCGGAGTTTCGGGCCATGCCGGAGTTTTCAGCACGGCGCCGGATTTGGCGGCGTTTTGCCAGATGCTGCTGAACGGCGGCGTTTACGCACATCAACGAATTTTGCGACGCGGCACGATCGCGCAATTCACGACGCCGCAGCAGCTTTCCGGCGGGACGCGGACGCTGGGCTGGGCGGTGCCGACCGAGGGCGGTTCGAGCGGGCATTATTTTTCCGCGCACAGCTTTGGGCATACCGGATTCACCGGCACTTCAATCTGGATCGATCCCGACCGGCAGCTTTTTGTGGTGCTGCTGACGAACCGCGTACACCCGACGCGGGAAAATACCAAGATTCAGAAAGTACGCGTCGAGCTGCATGATGCGGTGATGCAGGCGCTCGGTTTAGCGACCGCTGCAGCGCCTGTAAGATAAATATCGACACCGAAGCTACGGTTCCATCCAGATTCGTCCAGTCGAAGTTAACTCTTATCTCTGCGGAGACGAGACCTGATAGTAGGCCACTTGTCAGTCAACTATAGCAGCTGCTAAACTGCATGTGCCCGCCAAAGACTCAGGGTCCCGAGGCCATGTCCATGTCCCAACACCAAGTCTACCGCTGCCAGAATCGTGCTTGTGGTTGTGAAATGGTAGTCATCAAGACTCCGGTCGAAACTAAGGCCAGCCCAAGATGCTTTTGTGGGGCGGAGATGAAGAAGCCCTATAGCCCACCCGTTTTCCGAAAGCTCGATCCTCGTGATGATCTTGTCAACCGCCTTGAAGCAGATCGCAATTTAACTTCGTAGCAGGCCAGAAAGGGAAGCTCGTGCCAACGCTTATCGGTGCTATCACCGTGCTCGCCTTTCTCCTGTCCGGAGCGTGGCTCCTGCACGATGGTGTTTCACGAAGAGACCTCTTGCAGATGGAGGTCATTGCCGGTGCCGCGCTTGTGTCTGTCGGAGTTGTAACCGCCGTGCTCCTTCTAAGAGATTGGATAAAGTGGAAACGGGAACTTGCGAAATACAGGGAATACAGGGAAGGATAGACTGTTTTTGACAACTACGGATGGAGGGTTGATTGGATAAGAGCGAAGGCTGCGACACCCTCCCTGGCAAGCTCCCGCCCTTTCTTGTTGAAGCGCAACGCTCAACGCTTCTAGAAACGCCGTCGTGTCGGCGTAATAGTTTGGGTAGGCAGCACGCAATGCCTTAACTGAATTGACCCAAACAAGAACGGCATCAAGGTCTGTTCGTTTGGATTTTTTTATTTCAGCCACGGCTCGCGATGCTTCTTCCCTGTTCGGATACCGTACTCGCGTTTTACCCATTCGGTCCTATCATCCGCCTCGCAACGGCGCAGACCGATGATGGACCAAGTGTGCTACTTGTTGTCGGAGCGCTGGAAGAAACCAGGATCAGCTTGGCCGCGACTCTGACATGACATTCCTTCTTGACGATTACCCCGGAAATGGACATGGAGTTACAAGTGTCAAAGCGACTTTTCCTTGGCGGCGTGACCCGGGGAGCGCAAGGTCTTGGTGGCGGCCAGGACTGCCCAAGCCTGCTAGGGCGTATGTTGGCTGATGGAGAGGATGTTGCCGTCGGGGTCTTTGAACCACGCTACTTTGCTGCCGTCGGGCGTGGTCCAAATGCCGAGGGTTTGGTCCTGGGCAAAAGGGTACTTTTCTGGGGGGACGCCGCGGTCACGAAGCCAGGTGGCGGCGGATTCGATGTTTTCGACTTGCCAGCCGAGGATGGTGCCTTGTAACGGAGTGAAATCCTGGATCTTGGCGATGCGAATCATGTGGCCGCCGACACTCATGACGAGCGCAAATTTATCGAGGCTAACGAACTCGAATCCGAGCTTGCCTTCATAAAAGGCTCGCGCTTTGTCGTAGTCTTTTGTGGGGATAAAGCCGACCATTTTTCCTGATGCCAGCATGGTTTTGTCTCCTACTGCGCCTTCTAACGGGCGTCACTCGGTGACAGCGACAGGCAAGAATGCCTGTCCTACATAGCACTTGCGGGGCGCAAATTCTCTCGATATTGTGACAAGAAATGTCGCATGAGTGCCAAAGCATACTCCATGCCCCGAATGGGCGGCTGCTAAGCGAGATGGCCAGCGTGTCTGCCGACTTCGCACACGGCCATGTGATCCCCGAGCATGCTCATCCGGAGGACCAACTATTGTTTGCTTCGAGCGGGGTGATGACGCTGCGGACGAAACAGGGCGTTTGGGTGGTGCCGCCGCTGCGGGCTGTGTGGATTCCGACAAATACACCGCACTCGGTGGCGATGTCGGGCGCGGTTTCGATGCGGACGCTGTATTTTCTGCCCAGGCTTTGCCGGACGCGGCCGGGAAAGTGCTTTGTAATGAACGTTTCGGCGCTCTTGCGAGAACTGATTCTTCATGCTTGCAAGTTCAAAAGATTGAGCAAGAAGGCTTCAGCGGAACGACGGATTATCGAGATGATCGTCGATCAGCTGAAGGCGGTGGATTCCATCCCGCTGCAGCTGCAATGCGCGTGGTGAAGGCCCTGCTGGCGGATCCAGGCGATCAGAGAAACCTGGAAAGGCTTTGCAGGGATTGCGGCGCCGGCAAGAGAACGATTCAGCGGGTGTTTCTGGAAGAAACGAAAATGAACTTCGGGAAGTGGCGCCAGCAACTGCGGCTACTTCATGGGCTGCAACTGCTGGCGTCGGGAGAAAAGGTAACAGCAGCGGCGTTGGAGGCGGGCTACAGCAGCCCGAGCGCCTTCATATCAATGTTCCGGAAGCAGCTTGGGACCACGCCGATGCGGTATTTGGCGGATGGGAATGGACCGGGGTAGTCGGGAAAACGAGGGCGCAGACCGCGTTATAAAACCTGCGCGAGTTGGGCGAGGAGGACGTCCCCATAGTCGGGATCCTTGATGGAAAACTGACCCTTCATAATCACGGGATTGAGATTCAGAAACATATCTCCTTCGTGCTCTCCCTCCCCGATGAAAATCTTCATCGTCGTCCAATTGCCAGGTGGTTGATCGTTGAAACCACCCCCGGGAGCTTGTGACTCGTTCTTTCCAAGGGTTACGAATGCGAAGGAAAGATTGCTCACTCTCCTTACTTTTGCCGGAAGCGTTTTAGCCTCGAGTGATTTCTTTAGGTCCGCTAGTAGGACGCTCGCGTCCGATCCCGGTTCGGCAATGAATCTGCCCTCGCCCTGCTGGATATCAAGGCCTCGCGATTCTTTGTCGCTGAGGGGTTTGGTGGCGCCAAGCGCAATTCTGAATTTTGCTGTCTTACCCTGCGAGGTGTAGGTAGCGAGCCATTGGTGAGAGGTGCCATTGCTTTGGACAGGCTCGATGTCGAATCCGACAGAATTTGGGTCAGAGACATAGTGTTCAGCGTTTTGTTCCTGTCGACGAATCGAAGGCCAGTCGCAGGCACTCATCGCAACAAGGCTAGCTGGAAGGAGACAAATGAGTGAACGGCGCGTCATGGTTTTGTTTGCGTGGATCATGGCACCGGTATGCACGAAAATGGCGTGAACTTGCAAGCCACGGCATTGTGGGTTGCGATGGCTACTGCTTACCAGTAAGGCGGCGGATCAAATCTGCCTCGGCTTGGCGGTAGGGCGTTCCGTCGGGGCGCAGCACCTCGTGAAACCACACGGAGGGCTGGCTGAGAATGTAGGGATGCTCCCAGGATTCCCATGGCAAGTTGGTCTGGGTCTTGCCAACGACGAATCCCCAGTTGATGGCGCCGACATGTTCCTGCTTGGCGATGGGCAATATCGTGTCAAAGGTGCTGCCGACGGAACGCGCCATGTATTCCGTGCAGATCACTGGACGGTTGGACTTCTTTAGCCAGGCTATCTCCTGCTTGAAATATTCCGGCCAACTGTAGTTGTGAAAGGTGACGACGTCGGATTCGCGAAGCTGAATCTGCTGGATTTCGGGGAGGTTGGCGCCGTCGGGCGAGGTGTCCACGCAACAGACGCCGCTGGTGAGAGGCTGGGTGGGATGGACTTCACGAGCCCACGCGAACACCTGCGGCAAGAGAGGTATCACGCGGGCGGTCTTATCTTTCAGCTCCTGCTTTGGATAGCTGCCGAGGTTGTCGGCGCCGGGCTCGTTCCAAACGTCCCAAGCAAGGATGCGGTCGTCCTTGGCGAAAGCTCCGACGACGCCTTGGACGTAGGCATTCAGGCGCGGAATTTGGTTGGGGTCGGCCAGCGCCACCGCCCCGGGACTTTGCACCCAGCCGGAATTGTGAACACCGGGAATCGGTGGATGCTGCGGGCCGAGATGAGGCAAGGGGTCCCAGCAGGAATCGAAGAGGACAAACATCGGACGAATGTGATGGCGCGAGGCGATGGTCAGGAAGCGGTCGATGCGCTTCTGAAAGCCGGCGGCGTCCTGCTGCCAGAGCAAATCGTGGAGAAAGACGCGCATGGTATTCATGCCGAGCGATTCGGCCCAGGCCAACTCCTTGTCGATCTCTTCGGGATTGAAGGTGGCGTCCTGCCACATTTCCAATTGGTTGATGGCCGATTTGGGGGTGTAATTGCTGCCGACAAGCCAGGGCTGTTGCGCGTACCAAGCGTTGGCTTTTTGCTCGGGCCAGCGCGGTGATTGCGCCCAGACTGGATTTGCCAACGAGCAGATCGCGATAAACCCTGCAGTCATTACAACAGCTTTTAGGTTTTTCATGTTGTGAACTCCGCGTGGATTCATATGCTAGGAGGTCCAGACAAACCGCGCAATGGGTTATCGCTAGCTGGACATAGGGGACATGATATGACGGTAGTCATTTCCATGCTGCGCGCCGTCAATGTTGGCGGCCACAACAAGATCAAGATGGACGCGTTGCGGGCGCTCTACGAAACCCTGAAATTGCGAGATGCGCAGACCTACGTGCAGAGCGGCAACGTGATTTTCAGGAGCGAGGAGCGGGACATCTCGCGGCTTACCAAGCGAATCGAGGACGGGATGCAGCGGAAGTTTGGATTTCGCCCCGACGTGATTCTGCGCACGGCGGCGGAGATGCGAGAAGTGGTTGCGAGGAACCCGTTCGCGAAGCGGCGCGGGATTGAGCCGGGCAAGCTGCTGGTTACATTTCTCGCCAGTGATCCCGGGGAGGAAGCCCGGGAGAAGGTTCGTCAGATGAAGTGCGATCCCGAGGAACTGCGGATCGAGGGGCGAGAGCTGTACATCTATTTTCCGAAGGGCCAGGGACGGTCGAAACTATCGGGCGCGGCGCTTGAAAAGGCACTGAAGACACCAGCAACAGGAAGAAACTGGAACAGCGTAACGAAGATGCTGGAGATGGCAGAAAAGCTGGGTTCTTGCTAGAGCGACTCGCCCCTGGCGGCTTGGCCACGGAGCAGGAAGGTCTTGGGTGTTAATGGAGTATTCGTTGCTGCAAATCGAGGGCGGCTTGGGCGAGGTCGGCGGGGCGGCCGAGGTCGCGCCAATAGTATTTGTCGGCGCGAAAGGCAAGGATTTTTTCGCCTTGGGCGGCGAGGCGGAGGTAGGAGGGGATGATGGAGAAGATGCCTTCTTCGGTGAGCATGGGGAGGAGGCGCGGGGAGATGACGTGGATGCCGGAGAAGGCGAGTGCTTGAAGCGGCTGAGAAGACTTTGCTTCAGGGGCTAAAGCCCCTGGATTTTTGAAGTTTTTCGGCACAGCTCCCGACAAGGTCGGAGAAGGTTCCGCCGTGCCCTCCTGAAGAGTGCCTACCAGATCGCGCCTAACCAACCCCGTTGCATGATCATGTCCGATGCGGCGGCCGCGAAGCTGGAGGTGGTCGTCGAAGAGGAGGGGGCGGGAAGTTTCGCGGGCCTGGACGGCGAGGGTGGCAAGGGCGTGATTTTCTTTGTGGAATTGGAGCATACGGCGGAGATCGATGGTGCTGATGACGTCGACGTTGTGGAGGAGGAAGGGATCGTCCATTTGATGGGAATCGCCACTTTTGCCGGGGGCAGAGTCCTCGAGAAAAAACCAGGCGGCTCTTTTCAGGCCGCCGCCGGTGTCCAGCAAAACGTCTTCGTGGGAGATTTCAATACGCATGCCGAAGTTTTTGTTTGATTTCAGGTAGTTGAGGACCATATCAGCGAAGTGATGGACGTTTACGATGACTTCAGTGACGCCGAAGGAGCGCAGGCGGGAGAGAGTGATTTCTAGAAGCGTGCGGCCGGCGAGGTCGACGAGAGCTTTGGGACGATTGTCGGTTAGGGGCTTCAGGCGGGTGCCTAGGCCGGCGGCTAGGATCATGGCTTTCATGCGGGGGCTGGCCCGAAGGAGTTGAAACCCAAGAGCGATTCCTCACATCCGCAGGCCGACCCTCTCGCAGGAGCGACAGGGAAAGAAAAAGTCGGCCTGCTCCGTCCGGAATGACGATTGGGCAGTAGGTGTGGGGTGTTCATTGGAGAGTTTTCCGCTTGCCCAATTTTTCCAGTTCGAGGTGGCGGACGGCGACTTCCAAGCCGTTCCTGGCGCGCAAACGCTTCGCTAATTGCTCGGCGAGGAAGACGGAGCGATGCTGGCCCCCCGTGCAGCCGAACGAAACCATCAAATTCTTGAAGCCGCGCTGCTGATAGTTGCTGATGCTGGAATCCACCAGCGACAGGACGCCGGCGAGAAATTGATGCACGCTCTCCTGCTGATTGAGGTAGTCGATCACTGGGGCGTCCTTGCCGGTGAGCGTCTTGAAGCGCTCTTCGCGTCCTGGATTCGGGAGGCTGCGGCCGTCGAAAACGAAGCCGCCGCCATTGCCACTCTCGTCCTTCGGCAAGCCGTGGTGAAATGAAAAACTGAAAATGCGTACGACGAGATTGTCCGCTTCGGAAGCAAGGCCCTGCAATTTCTCAGAGGCCAGCATACCTTTGAACGCGTCCATCAGCGCGGGCAGGGGGACGGGGAGCCTCACGTGGTGAAGAAGCCAGCGGAGATTTTTTAGCGCATACGGCACGCTTTGCAAAAAATGAGCTCGGCGTTCATAAAAGCCGCGAAAACCGTAAGCACCCAACGCTTGCATGATGCGAATGTAAACGTAGGCGTAGTAATAGCGCAGGAAGGCTTCGCGATCGAGCGGGATGAAACCGGCGAGGCGGTCGAGATAGTGATCGAGAAGCAGCTGGCGGAGGTCGGGAGGGAGATCGGCTTTGGCGTCGTATAACAGCGAGGCGATGTCGTATTGCAGTGCACCTTTGCGGCCGCCTTGATAGTCGACAAAAAAAGGATCGCCGTTGCGCAAGAGAATGTTGCGGGATTGGAAGTCGCGATAGAGAAAGTAATCGCGCGGGGCGCTGAGAAGGAATTCGGTGAGGCGACCGAAGTCGTCTTCGAGGGCTTGTTCATTGAATGAAATGCCGGCGAGACGGAGAAAATAATATTTGAAATAGTTCAGGTCCCAGGCGATGGATTGGCGGTCGAAACTGGAGATGGGATAGCAGACCTTGTAATTCAGATCGCGACCCGCTTCGACTTGGAAACGCGGCAACACGGCAACAACTTTGCGGTAGGCTTCGACGACCTCGGGAGCAATATTTTCGCCCGTGCGGTTTTTGGAGAGGAATTCGAAAAGCGTGGTGTCGCCGAGGTCTTCCTCGAGATACGCGCCGTGGTCGATATCTTCGGCGTAAATTTCCGGAACCGGTAGGCCGTGGCGACGAAAGTGTTTGGAGAATTCGAGGAAGGCGGCGTTTTCTTCGCGGACGCCGTAGAGAATGCCGACGGCATGATTATTTTTGTTGGCGAGCCTGATGATTTTGCGGCCGGAGCCGCCGAGTTCGCCCTGCAGCGGCACAATGCGCTCGGGCGGCGCGTGGAAATGCTGCTCGAAGAGTTGTTTGAGAATGTCCATTCGATTGGCTTCCGCCACTCCGCGGCGATGAATTGCTGGGACTAATAGTTTTAGCATAGCTGACTGGCCCGGAAGAGATTTGATTGACGTGGAGGTGCCGTCCTTCGCGTTAACTAACGAGGCAAAACAAGCGTACTTTTGGCGGGGAGCGAGCGGGGCCCGCGGCGGCGCAGATATAATGCGGGGATGACTCCCCAGCCCAAAAAACGCAAGCGCGCGAAGAACCAGCGCACGGAATATAAGCCCAAGGGGAGCCGCTTTATCGATCATCGGCTTACGGAACAGCGGAATGCGGCGTCGCGGAATCTGGACCGCATGAAGGGGATGGAGATTGTGCGGTTGATGAATCGCGAGGACCGCAAGGTGGCCATCGCCGTGGGGCGCGAGCTGCCGGCGATTGCTCGGGCAGTGGACGCGATTGTAAACGGGATTCGAAAGGGCGGGCGGCTGTTTTATGTGGGAGCTGGATCGAGCGGGCGGATGGGAGTGTTGGACGCGGCGGAATGTCCACCGACGTTTGGGACTTCGCCGAAGCTCGTGCAGGCGCTTATTGCGGGAGGAAGGCGCGCGATTACGAACGCCGTCGAAGGGGCGGAGGATTCGACGCGGAATGGCGAACGGGATTTGTGGGCGGAGAAATTGACGCGGAATGACGTGGTCGTGGGAATCGCCGCGAGCGGAACGACGCCGTACGTGCTGGGCGCGCTCAAGTATGCGCGGAAGCGCGGCGCGACGACCGTGGCGGTGACGTCCAACCTGCGCATGCCGGTGGGGCGGCTGGCGAAAATCGTGATTGCGCCGGAAGTGGGGCCGGAAGTGCTGACGGGTTCGACGAGGCTGAAGGCGGGGACGTCGCAAAAAATGGTGCTGAACATGCTGAGTACGGCAGTGATGGCGCGGCTGGGACATGTCTACGAGAACTTGATGATCGATGTGGTGATTACCAATGAGAAGGTTGCGGAGCGGGCGCTGCGGATTTTGGCGGAGGCGAGCGGGAAGAGAGTGTCTGCGGCGGAACACGCTCTGCGGGCGGCAGGACACAATATGCGAGTGGCGCTGGTGATGTTGGAGCGGGGAGTGGGGGCAAGAGACGCGAAGAAATTGATTGCCGGAGCGGTCGGAGATTTGCGAAAGGCGCTCGGGGAGTGAAGAAAAGGGTTTAACACAGAGAGCACGGAGAAGAATCGAAAAAAGAAAGATGGCGACGTAAAGTCGCCGCTACAAGGAAAAGGCACGAAAACGGGGCGCGAGGCGGGATGGATAAATTTCGGATCAAGGGCGGGAAGGCACTGCGAGGGACGGTGGCGATCAGCGGAGCGAAGAATTCAGCCCTGCCGGCGATGGCAGCGGCATTGCTGACGGCGGAAAAAGTTACGCTTCACAACATTCCGAAGGTGCGTGACCTGATTACCATGAGCAAGCTGCTGGCGTTCATGGACGCGAAGGTGACGATAACGGAGTTTCCCAGCAGCGATTACGTCATTGAGACGCCGAAGTTGAACCATGCGGAAGCCCCGTACGAGCTGGTGAAGACCATGCGAGCGTCGGTGCTGACGCTGGGGCCGCTAATGGCGCGCGCGGGAGTGGCGCGAGTTTCGCTGCCGGGAGGATGCGCAATCGGGGCGCGGCCGGTGGATTTGCACTTGAAGGCGCTGGAGCAGATGGGCGCGGAGATTGGCACGTCGCACGGATACATTGAGGCGCGCGCGCCGAAAGGGCGGCTGAATGGCGCGCATATCGTGTTTGAGAAAATTACGGTGACAGGAACGGAGAATATTCTGATGGCGGCGGTGCTGGCGGACGGGGAAACGGTGCTGGAGAATGCGGCGCGGGAGCCGGAAGTGGCGGATCTGATAGTGATGCTGCGGAAGATGGGGGCGCAAATTTGCGGTGATGGGAGTTCAACGCTGCGGATTCGCGGCGTGGACGAACTGCACGGGACGGTGCATACCGTGATACCGGACCGGATTGAGGCGGGAACGTTTCTGGTGGCGGGAGCGATTACAAGAGGGGATCTGACGATTACAGATTGCGCGCCGGAACACTTGGGCGCGGTGATTGCGAAGTTGGAGCAGGCGGGAGCGCGCGTGGACATTGTGGACAAAACGACGGTGCGCGTGCGGGGCACGAAGAAACTGGTGGGGTCGGACATGACCACAGAGGAGTACCCGGGATTTGCGACGGACATGCAGGCGCAGTACATGGCGCTGGCGACGCAGGCGGAGGGCACATCGGTGATCAGCGAAAGAATTTTTGAAAACCGGTTCTTGCACGCGAGCGAAATGCTGCGCATGGGCGCCAACATCTCGATCGAGGGACATACAGCGACCGTGCGCGGGCCGGCGGCGCTCTCCGGAACCGTGGTGCAGGCGTCGGACTTGCGGGCGAGCGCAGGGCTGGTGCTGGCTGGATTGGTGGCGAGCGGCCAGACGATGATTGAACGCGTGTATCACATTGACCGCGGGTATGAGGGGATCGTCGAGAAGCTGCGCGGAGTCGGGGCGGATATTGAGCGCGTGCATGCGCCAAGCGAGTGAATCACTCCCGACCAAAGGAATTCAATTAGAGGGGCGGGTTATGTACATTCGAGTTTCACGCATTTTGGCCATCTGTCTGGTGGCACTTCTTCTCGCGAGACTCCTAAGTCATGCTCAAACTTCGATTACCACGACGATTCTCTTTGAAATTCTAGGACAAGAAAAGGGCAAGATCCCGGCTGCTTCCACTATCGAACCTCTCGTCGTAATCGAAAACGGACGCCTTAAGAAGCCACCGGAATACGACTACAACAAACAAAAGGAGTCGGACGCCGCCTATGATCGCTTCGAAAAACAGTACTTCCTGCACGGTCGTAAGTATCCTTTTGTTCATGGGAGGTACTGAAAAGCAGCGGCCACCCCTTCGGGGTGGTTGTGTGAGTCTGAAACTCTTTCAGAGTCTTTGGAGTGGCTTGGTGCAGATAGAATCTGCGGCACAACCTGGCTCGGCAGCTAAGGCCGCATTTTCTCTGGAGCGTC
>WNFT01000316.1_pt1 | contig 38297 bp, 36 predicted proteins | sample 5400191 | NCBI WGS metagenome assembly WNFT01 (sample SAMN13153359, study PRJNA577476) | soil metagenome | isolation source: 80 cm saprolite under Madrone tree | place: USA:California | collected 2016-06-14 | reverse complement strand
GGTTGATGTCCATGACAGCGTGGAGCAGCTCGGGGTGGTAGTCGAAGCGCTCGGCCAGCGCCGAGAGCGCCTTCACATCTTTGGGAAAGCAGTTGTGGGTGACCAGCCCGCCAGTAGTGACAAACGTGTGCACGCCGGACCACCCGTTCGTGACGCGAGATGGCGTCAAGCTAGCCTCGGAGCTTGGACCGGAGGACTGTCTCCCTATTGCGATTTCAAGCCAATCAGGCGGTGAGTTGGCGAGATCGCAAGAATTGGTGCGATCGGGCGCACATATGTCTGCCGGCGCGGCCACTGAGGTCGCGGTGCGGACGGAGTTGAGTTCAGGGCTGTGGCGAGGAGTTGGCATGCATGTGGCCGCGGAGCAGGTGCCACTGCCCGATCTGACATGGACGCAGCCGATCGAGAACAAGCGGGCTCTGCTGGCGGGTTACTGGCGCGGCGACGGTAGCTGGAGCTACGTCCGCGGCGGACCAAGCGTGATTCTCGAGTGCGGCACGACCAGCCGAGAGCTGGCGGATGGATTGCTTCGCTTGCTCGCCGACCTGGGCGTGGTGGCTTCGATGCGCGTGGGCCGCACCACGAAATCGACCCGCGACACGTACTGGCTGAGGATCTCGGGGGCTGATCAGGTGGAGAACCTTCTCGACCTTCTCCGTGAGTCGGAGCGAAAGGCCATCACCGAGTCCATCGACCGCCAGAAGAAGCGCATCGCACCGACCGGATACCGGCGAGAGGGAGCGAACACCGCATGGGTGCGGGTCGTTGGCGTCGAGCGTCGCCCGTTCGCGGGCGCGGTGTACTCGCTTGAAGTTCCGGGCGTGCACACGTTTGTCACTACTGGCGGGCTGGTCACCCACAACTGCTTTCCCAAAGATGTGAAGGCGCTCTCGGCGCTGGCCGAGCGCTTCGACTACCACCCCGAGCTGCTCCACGCTGTCATGGACATCAACCGAGACCAGCGCATGCTCGTCATCGACAAGCTCCGCGAATGCCTCGAGGGCCTCAACGACCGAATCGTCGGGCTCCTCGGCCTCGCCTTCAAACCCAACACCGATGACCTGCGTGAAGCACCGAGCATCGACATCGCACGGGTGCTGCTCGCGGCCGGCGCGCAGGTTCGCGCCTTCGATCCCGCCGCGATGGAAGGTGCGCGAGTCAAGCTGCCCGAGGTCGAGTACACGCGCGATTCGTATGACCTCGCCGCGGGCGCCGACGCGCTGGTTGTGGTCACGGAGTGGAACGAGTTCCGCCGGCTCGACCTCGGCCGCGTCAAAGCCTCGATGCGCCGGCCCGTCATCGTGGACGGCCGCAACATTTACGACCCGCAGCTCATGCGCGATCTCGGTTTCACGTATCGGGGTATCGGCCGCGACTAGCCGCACGACCAAGGAACGGGCGGTCGTCTCAGGCGGCGCCGGTTTCATCGGGTCGCACCTCTGCGAGGCCCTGCTGAACCGGGGCATGCGTGTGCTCGCGCTCGACAACTTCATCACGGGCTCTCGCGACAACGTGGGCACGCTGACCGACAATCCCCACTTCGAATTTCGCCAGTCGAACGTCAACGAGCACATCGACGTCGATGGAGACGTGCGCTACGTCCTCCACTTCGCGTCGCCGGCGTCGCCTCCCCAATACGACGCGAATCCCATCCACACGCTCAAGGTCGGCACGCTCGGGACGATGAACATGCTCGGTCTGGCGCACGCCAAGCACGCCACATTCCTGCTTGCGTCGACGTCCGAGGTGTACGGCGACCCGCTCGTCCACCCACAGCCCGAGACCTACTGGGGCAACGTCAACCCGATCGGGCCCCGAGGCTGCTACGACGAGGCGAAGCGGTGTGCGGAGGCCTTCGCGATGGCGTACCACCGAGCGCATGGGGTCGACACGCGCATCATCCGGATCTTCAACACCCACGGCCCGCGCATGCAGGTCTCGGACGGGCGGGCGGTGCCCAATTTCATGGCCCAGGCGATTCGCGGCGAGCCCCTCACTGTATACGGCGACGGATCCCAGACGCGCAGCCTCTGTTACGTCTCGGACCTCGTGCGTGGCGTGCTCGCGACCCTCGAAAAGGGCGACGAGATGCCGGTGAACCTTGGCAACCCCGAAGAGGTCACCGTCCTGGAGCTCGCTCAGCTCATCGTCCGGCTGGCGGGGTCACAGAGCCAGATCGAGTTTCGCTCCCTGCCCGTCGACGATCCCAAGCAGCGCCGCCCCGACATCACACACGCGCGCAAGCTCCTGGGCTGGCAGCCGCAGGTCCCGCTCGAGGCCGGTTTGGCCCGAACCCTGGAATACTTCCGACGAGTCGTATGACTACAGAGGCCCGGCCCGAGCCCCGCGACGGATCTTCGGCGCCCATGCGGCCGATCTCCGTTGTTGCGGTCTCCGCTCCTCGCTTGCGCATCACCAAATGCGCGCGCTCCGGTGCTCGACCGCGCCTAGGATCTCGACCACCTGGGCACCGAATCTCTCGCCGTGGAGTCGGGCCGTGCCTCTGATCTCCGACGAGACCCTGCGGAAGCTCATCCGCGACGTCCCAGATTTCCCGCAGCCGGGGATCATCTTCAAGGACATCACCCCGCTGCTGGCCGACAAAGCCATCTTCAAGGGCGTCGTCGAAAAGGTCTGCAGCCACTGGTCGGAGCGCCCACCGGACGTGGTGACGGCGATCGAAGCGCGAGGGTTCATCCCCGGCGGCGCCGTGGCGCTGGGACTCGGCGCAGGCTTCGTGCCCATCCGCAAGCCGGGCAAGCTGCCGTGGAAGACGGTCAGCCAGGACTACCAGCTCGAGTACGGGACCGACCAGCTCCAGATCCACGAGGATGCGGTCCGGCCCGGTCAGACGGTGCTGATCATCGATGATGTGCTGGCCACCGGCGGCACGGCGGCCGCGGCCGCCAAGCTCATCCGGAAGCTGGGCGGCGTGGTGCTCGGCGTGCATGTGCTGATCGAGCTGAGCTTCCTGGGTGGACGCAAGCAGCTGCAAGGGATCGAGGTTGTCAGTGAGCTCGTTTATTGAGGAGATGAGGTGCCTTTGAAAGCCAGCGCGAGAGGCTACGACGTCAAGGATCCAAAGCTCGCCGCGGAGGGTCAGGACTTGATCGATTGGGCGGCCAGGGAGATGCCGGTCCTAACGCTCATCCGGCTGCGCTTTCTGAAGGAGCAGCCGCTGAAGGGCTTGAAGGTCGGCGCCTGCCTGCACGTGACCAGCGAGACGGCCAACCTGATGCTGACCCTGAAGGGCGGAGGCGCGGACGTCGCCTTATGCGCTTCGAACCCCCTTTCCACCAACGACGCGGTTGCGGCGGCACTGGCCACGCAGCATGGCATCAAGACCTACGCGATCAGGGGCGAGGACAACGACACCTACTACGAGCACATCGAGGCGGCCCTCGATCACCGGCCGGCCCTCACGATGGACGACGGCGCCGACCTGGTGTCGGTCCTACACAAGTCGCGCCAGCAGCAGCTGCCAGAGGTCATTGGCGGCACCGAAGAAACGACCACCGGAGTGATCAGGCTCAAAGCGATGGCCGACCGCGGGGTCCTGCGCTACCCGATCATCGCGGTCAACGAAGCCGACACAAAGCACATGTTCGACAACCGGTACGGGACCGGACAGTCGACCATCGACGGCATCATCCGCTCGACCAACGTGTTGCTTGCGGGCAAGACTTTTGTCATCGCTGGTTACGGGTGGGTCGGCCGCGGTCTCGCATCGAGAGCCAAGGGCCACGGCGCCGACGTCGTGATCACCGAGGTGGATTCGGTGAAGGCGCTCGAGGCGGCGATGGATGGCTTTCGCGTGATGAAGATGGACGCGGCCGCGCGGGTTGGCGACATCTTCGTGACCGTCACCGGAGACGTCAACGTGCTCGATCGGAAGCACTTCGAAGCTATGAAGGACGGGGCGATCCTGGCCAACTCTGGACACTTCAACTCGGAGATCAACCTCAAGGCGCTCGATGCCCTTGCCAGTGGCGTCCGCCAGGTGCGCCCGTCAGTGCAGGAGTACAAGCTTCACGATGGCCGCCGGCTGCATGTGCTCGGCGAGGGGCGGCTGATCAACCTCGCCGCCGCTGAGGGTCACCCCGCCGCGGTCATGGACATGAGCTTTGCCAACCAGGCGCTTTGCGCCGAGTACGTGGCCGCGAACGCCAGCAAGCTCGAGAAGCGGGTCTACGACGTGCCCGACGACATCGACAAGGAGGTGGCGCGGCTCAAGCTCAAGGCGATGGGCATAGCGATCGACACCTTGACCGAGGAGCAGAAGCACTACCTGTCGTCCTGGGAAGAAGGCACATAGCAGTTGTTCGGGCCCGCTCGGCGCACGTGGGTGCTGGGCGGGGGCGGCGCTCGCGGCGCCGCCCAGGTTGGGGTGCTGCAAGCGTTGTTCGAGGCGGGCCTCGAGCCGCCGGCGTCGATCGTCGCCGTCAGCGTCGGCGCGCTCAACGGCAGCTGCATAGCCGCGTATCCGTCGCAGGCCGGCGTGATGATGCTGCGCGAGCTCTGGATGTCTCGCCAGGCCCTCGAGGTGTTCCACGCGCACCCGCTTGGCGTCATCCTCTCGGGCCTGCGCCGTGGCCAGGTGAGCGCCCTGCCCCAGGACAACGTCCGTCGCCTTGTCGAGCGCGCGCAGGCCCTCACCGGCATCACGACCTTCGAGCAGATGCGGGTCCCGCTGGCGATCGTCGCCACCGACCTCAACGCCGGTAAGCCGGCCGTGTTCCGCGCCGGCCTCCTGACCCCGGCCCTGCTCGCCTCGACCGCCATCCCGGGCGTGTTTCCTTCGGTCCGAATCGATGGGCGCGAGCATATGGACGGCGGGATCGTAGACAACACGCCGCTCGACATCGCGATCAATGACGGCGCCAAAGAGATCCTGGCCATCAGCCTGATGGCCGGCGGTGAGAACGAGCAGACCCCCGTCACCTGGCCCGAGCTGATCGCACGCACCCTTCAGCTGTCACTCCACCACCAGATGCTCAGCGACTACGAGCGTCTCCGCGAACGGGCCCGGATCACTGTCCTCTGCCCGATCACGGCTCCGACGGCGACCTGGGAGATGAAGCGCGATCACATCGACTCGGTGGTGGAATCGTCTCGAGCGGCAACCGCCGCGCTGCTGGCCCAGAAGGGCTCGAGGTTCATGCGCCACTCGGGCATTCAGTACCTCGAGCTGCGCTAGGATTCCCGTCGTCCCAGAGGTATGAACCTGGCGCTTGGGGACTGGCCCACACGGCGGCCTGACCTTGCCGGCGCGGGAGATTCAAAGGAGGACCCGTTCAATGGCGAGTCTATTCACGTCCGAGTCGGTCACCGAGGGCCATCCGGACAAAGTCGCCGACCAGATATCCGACGCGATCCTCGATGCGATCCTGGCCAAGGATCCGCTCGCGCGAGTCGCATGCGAGACGGCCATCACCACCGGCTTGGTGATCGTGCTCGGAGAGATCACCACCGATTGCTACGTCGACATCCCTCGCATCATCCGGCAGACGGTCCGGGAGGTCGGCTACACGCGGGCGAAGTATGGATTCGATGCCGAGACGTGCGGAGTGATCACCACCATCGACGAGCAGTCGCCTGACATCGCTCAGGGAGTCGATATCGGGGGCGCCGGCGACTCCGGCATGGTGTTCGGTTTCGCATGCGACGAGACGCCAGAGCTGATGCCGCTGCCGATCACCTATGCCCATCGGCTGGCACGGCGGCTGGCCGAGGTGCGCCGGTCTAAGGCTCTCAACTACCTCCGGCCCGATGGCAAGGTGCAGGTGACGATCCGCTACGGCGACGGAGGTGAGCCGCCTGTGGTCGACACCGTCGTTCTCTCCACCCAGCATCACGAAGAGGTCACCACCGAGCAGCTGCGCTCGGACATCGGCGAGCACGTCATCGATGCCGTGATCCCAGCCGAGCTGAAAGACGGCCGCATCCGCACTTTCATCAATCCGACAGGCCGTTTCGTCGTCGGTGGACCGGTCGCGGATGCCGGGCTGACTGGACGCAAGATCATGGTCGACACGTATGGCGGTTACGCACGCCACGGCGGCGGCTGTTTCTCGGGCAAAGACCCCACAAAAGTCGATCGGGCGGGCGCCTACGGCGCTCGTCACGTCGCCAAGAACATCGTTGCCTCCGGCCTCGCGCGGCGCTGCGAGGTCCAGATCTCGTACGCGATCGGGGTCGTGAAACCGGTCGCGATCAGGATCGACACGTTCGGGACCGGCAAGGTTCCGGAGCCAGTCCTTGTGGCGGCCGTCAACAAGCTGTTCGACCTGAGCCCGCTCGGCATCATCAAGGAGCTCAACCTCAGGCGGCCGCTGTTCCGCCAGACGGCGGTTTACGGCCATTTCGGCCGGACGGACATCGACGCGCCGTGGGAGTCGACGGAGCGCGCCAGGGAGCTGACGGAAGAGGTCGGTTGAGCCAGAAGACCTTCGTTGTGATCCCTGCCGGAGGCGCGGGGACACGCCTGTGGCCGCGATCGCGGCGATCGACGCCCAAGCACGTGCTGCCTCTGGGCGGGCACGGCCGGCCGCTGCTGCGCGAGACATATGAGCGGGCGAGGTCAGTCGGCGACGAGGTTTTCGTGCTCACCGAGATGCGGCAGCGCGAGATCATCGAGGCGGTTCTGCCGGAGATCGATGCCGAGCACCTGATCCTCGAACCATCCGCCCGCGGCACCACAAACGCGTATGGCCTTGCCGCGCTGACGCTCATGGCCCGCGATCGCGACGCGGTCATGGTGGCGCTCCCCGCCGACCACGTCGTGGGCGGTGGGGCCAAAGCCCGGAGTGCGGTGCGGAGGGCGGTGCGAGCCGCGGCCACGACGAGCTCGCTGGTGACCGTCGGTCTGAAGCCGGCGTTTCCGTCAACCGGTCTCGGCTACATTCAGGCACCCGGACGCGCGACCGCCGGCGCTGTGCGTGTGAAGCGGTTCATCGAGAAGCCGGATGCAGCTCGCGCGAGGCGATTCGTGAAGGCCGGCGGCTACTACTGGAACCTGGCGTGGTTCGCATGGCGGCTACCAGTGTTTACGCAAGAGCTCGGCAAGTACGCGCCCGGGCGTCTTGCGGCGTTGCGACGTGTGCTCGCCGCGCGACAAGCCGGCGACGAAGACCTCGCGGCGCTGCGCTACAAAAGGCTGCCGGTCGACGTCATCGACCGGACGGTCATGGAGAAGACCGACCGCCTGCTGCTCGTGCCCGGCGACTTCGAGTGGGCCGACATCGGAAACTGGTCGGAGCTCGGCGATCGGGTTCACCCCGACTCCAGCGGAAACTCGGTGGAGGGCGAAGCGGTGCTGGTGGACACGCATGGGAGCCTGGTCCTGGGCGATCGCCGGCTGGTGGCCGCGATCGGGCTCGAGGACATGATCATCGTCGACACCGAGGATGCTCTTCTCGTGGTTCCGCGCTCGCGCGCACAGGACGTGAAGAGGGTCGTCGACGCGCTCAAGCGATCTCGCAAAACCAAGTACCTTTAATAAGTGTCCCGCCGCCGAAGTTCCTTGCAGCTTCGCGTCCTAGGCGGCCGGGCGCCGTCTCACCCCACGGAATCTGACGATTCCGCGGGGACCCCGAGAGAGGCGCTGAAGCCGGCGTCGCCTCCTGCGCGCGCTCGGTCAGCAGCCCCGCACGACGATGCGGGGGCCCCAGCAGGTTTGCGCTCCCTCGCGTGCTCGTCGGCTCCTTGGCTCCGGCCGACGATGCCGCGAAATCTGCGGCGGACCTCGGCGTCGAGACACTAGCCATGCCCGACCAGATCAAGTTCGGCACCGATGGCTGGCGCGGGGTGGTGGCCGACGACTTCACGTTTGCCAACGTCCGTCGCGTCGCGAAGGGCTCGGCCGAGTACATGCTCTCGTTGTCACCGGCGCCGCTCGCCGTCGTCGGCTACGACTGCCGGTTCGCGGCGGAGGACTTTGCTCGGACGGTGGCCGACGTGTTTGCGGCTTCCGGGGTCCGCAGTCTCATCTTCGACCGCCCATCGCCAACCCAAGTGGCGTCGTGGACGGTCATCGATCGCAAGGCAACCGCGGCCGCCGTGGTGACCGCGAGCCACAACCCGTACCTCTTCAATGGCATCAAGTTCAAGACTGAGACCGGTAGCTCAGCATCTCCCGACGTCATCGCGGAGCTCGAGCCGCGCATCAACGCGCTTGACAGCGTGCCGGTGCCAGATCGCTCCGCTTCCGGGGAGATGGTTTCCGTCTACGACCCCCGAGCCCCGTACTACGCGCAGATTGGACGCATGGTCGACCTCAACGCGATCAAGTCCGCAGGTTTGCACATCGTGCACGAGTGCATGCACGGGTCAGGTTATGGCTACATCAAGGAGCTGCTCGAGGGAGGCCGCACCAATGTCGTCGAGCTCCACAGCGACCGCAACCCATTGTTCGGTGGCGTCAACCCCGAACCGATTCCGCCCAACATCGATTCCTCCATCGCATATATGCGGGGCGGAGGGCACGACCTGTGCATCTGCACCGACGGCGATGCGGACCGCGTGGGGATCATCGACGAGACCGGCCGGTTCATAAACCAGCTGCAGGTCTTCGCGCTGCTGATGCTCTACCTCTTCGACATCCGGCACATGGTCGGTCCGGTGGTGAAGACGGTGAACATGACATCGATGGTGGACAAGCTGGGCGCTGAGTTTGGCGTGCCCGTCTACGAGGTTCCGGTGGGATTCAAAAACGTGGCGCCGAAGATGATCGAGACGGAAGCGGTGCTGGGCGGCGAGGAGTCGGGTGGATTCGCGATCAAGGGTCACATCCCGGAGCGCGACGGCATCCTGATCGGCCTGCTCTTCGCGGACATGATCGTCAAGTACGGCCAGCCGGTGTCTCAAATCCTGGCGGCCCTCGAGCGGCGCGTGGGCCCGCACGCATACGCGCGTCACGACATCCATCTCGATCGCGAGACGTACGACCAGGACCGGAAGCGAATCCTGCATACGCTGGAGACCCACGAACCGAGCCAGGTGGCGGGGGTCAAGGTCGAGCGGATTCGCTCGGACGACGGCTTCAAGTTCTATCTCGCCGACGGAAGCTGGGTGCTGCTCCGCGCCAGTGGCACCGAGGCCTTGGTTCGCATCTATTCAGAGGCGGCCGACAAGGCGGCCGTGGAAGCTCGCCTCGCCGCTCTCGAGGACATCGTCGGCCTTCGCGCGCATGCCTGAACGCATTCCTGAGGTCACCCGCGCCGATCAAACGCGCGTCGACAAACCGTGGGGCTATGAGATCCGCTGGGCGATCACTGACCGCTACCTGGGCAAGATTCTCCACGTCAATCGGGGAGAAGCGCTTTCGCTTCAGTACCACGAGCACAAAGACGAGTGGCTGCTCGTGAGCACGGGCACGATCGACATCGAGATGGGGAGGCTGAACGGCGAGCTGGAGAAGGTCCGCATGAACGCCGGAGACACAGTGCACATGCCTCCGCTCACCCGTCACCGCCTGACCGCCGTCGACGACGCCGACATCTTCGAGGTCTCAACACCTGAGATCGACGACGTGATCCGGCTCGAGGACCGATATGGCCGCGCCGACAGCTAAACTTCCTCGGGTCAAATGAAGACGCCGCCGGCTCCCGAGGAGAAGTACGCAAGGTCGACTGTGGTAGTCGCCAGCGAGCGCGATCGGGCCTTTCTGATCTTTGCCGCCGTGGTCCTGGTCTCGATCGCGCTCGGCTTCAAGTCCGAGCTACTGGGTCAGGGTCAGGTCTGGGCGCTGGCGCTGGGCTTGGTCGTGGTGGCGGCCCCAGCCTTGCTCGGGTATCTGCGCGGGACGGCCGAGTTCCCGCGCATCGAGCACTACATCCCGGTCGCACTCGGCGCCGTGACGCTGGCCGGCCTGTCGATCCTCGTCCCAGAGCTGTGGAAGTACCTGCTGCTCACCGCGACCTTCGGTGCCGGGTTCGTGCTGCTGGCGCGACTCGACTACTTGCGCCTTCGCGACTCCGAGAAGCGGGGCCACATCCTGGTGCAGGAGACGCTCCTGGTTCTGGTCGTCGCGGGTGCGTACCTCGTCCTGGTGACGATTCCCTTCAACATCGTCCTTCGGCTGGTCTGGATCTTTGTGATCACCTTCCTGGCGTCGTACCGCAGCTTCAGGGTCAATGGGACGCAGATCGCTCCGCGCCGCGCGTTTACCTTCGCCCTCTTCGTCGCCCAGGTGGTCACCTTCCTGGCGTGGGCGATCACCGCGCTGTCGAGCTGGCTCGTGGTGAGCGAAGGACCATTCGCGGTCATGCTCCTGTTCGCCTGGTACATCAATCGCGGTCTGGTCCGGCACACCGTCGAGGACAGCTTCACGCGCAACGTGATCCTCGAGTACGCGGCCTTCGCGGCCGTCCTCATCTACCTCTTCGTCTCGAGCTACCGACCGCCCGGTCAGTAGCCCGACTACATCCCGAGGTACGCCTTCTGGACGTCCTCAGAAGCGAGCAGCTCTTTGCCGGTGCCCGTCTTCACGATCGAACCAGTCTCCAGCACGTAGCCACGGTGCGCGACGTCCAGCGCCTTGTTGGCGTTTTGCTCGACGAGCAGCACCGGCGTGCCCTGCGCGTTGATCTCGCGCACGATGCTGAAGATCGTCTCGACGAGGATGGGGGAGAGGCCGAGCGACGGCTCGTCAAGCATCAACACCTTGGGCTTGGCCATGAGCGCACGCCCCATCGCACACATCTGCTGCTCGCCGCCCGACAGTGTGCCCGCGATCTGGTTTGCCCGCTCCTTCAAGCGGGGAAACAGCTCGAACACTCGATCCATGTCGGCCTTGATCTCGGCGCCGTTGCTTCGCGTGTAGGCGCCCATGCGCAAGTTGTCGAGCACGCTCATCCTGGTGAAGAGCCGCCGGCCTTCGGGAGACTGGCAGATACCGAGGTTGACGATCTTCTGCGGCGGTGTGTGGGTGATGTCCTGGCCGTCGAACTTGATCGTGCCGCGCTGCGGATGAAGCAAACCCGAGATCGTGCGCAGAGTCGTCGTCTTGCCGGCGCCGTTGGAACCGATCAAGGCCACGACCTCGCCCCTGTCGACAGACAACGTGGCTCCACGCACGGCCGCGACGCGGCCGTAGAAGACGTCGATTCCGGAAACTTCCAGAAGCGCCATCAGGCGGACTTGCCCAGGTAGGCCTCGATCACCCGCGGGTTGTTGCGGACTTCCACAGGCGGACCCTCCGCGATCTTCTCGCCGTGGTCGAGGACGACGATGCGCTGTGACGCCTGCATGACGACCCTCATGTCGTGCTCGATCAAGAAGACGGTGATCCCGCGCGCGAGGATCGTGCGAACGAGCTCCATTAGCTCCACCTTTTCCTGTGGCGTGAATCCGGCGGCCGGCTCGTCCAGAAGCAAGAGCTTGGGGTCGGTGGCAAGGGCGCGCGCGATCTCGAGTCGGCGCTGCTGGCCGTAAGCGAGGTTCCGAGCATAGTTTTCGGCCTGGCGATCCAGCCCGACCAGTGCCAGCAGCTCCATGGAGTGTTCAGTGATCCTTCGTTCCTCGCCGCGCTCGAATGGGGTCTTGAACAGTGAGTCCCAGAGCTTGGAGTGCATCCGGCAGTGGTGACCGAGCCGGACGTTGTCGATCGCGGACATGTAGTCGAAGAGCCGGATGTTCTGGAACGTGCGCGCGATGCCCGCCTTGGCGGTGCGGTGCGGAGGAAAGCCGGTCACGTCGCGGCCGCGAAACGTCACCCTCCCAAAGGTCGGTTTGTAGAACCCGGTGACACAGTTGAAGAGGGTCGTCTTGCCGGCCCCGTTGGGGCCGATCAGGGCGAACACCTCGCCTTCCTCGACCTCGAAGCTGACATTGTCGACGGCGACGAGCCCCCCGAATCGTTTGGTCACGCCGTCGACTTTCAGGATGGGCGCCATGTCAGGCCTGCAGCTGACGGGGCGCGGCGATCGCCTCGTGCTCCTCATGCCGGAGCTCTTGCTTGCGGATCTGGCTTGGCAGCAGTCCCTGCGGGCGCAGCAGCATGATCCCGACCAGGATCAAACCGAAGATCACGTACTTGCTGCGAGAGACCACTTCAGAGATACCGGGCCAACCGTTCGGGTTCGACTGGTTGAGCCAATCCAGGCCGAGGGACGAAGCAAGGTTCTGCATCTGCAACGGCGCGTTGGGCAGCAGCCAGAAGAGGATGAAGTACAGGACTATGCCGCCGAGCATTGCTCCCGGGATGTTGCCCATCCCACCGAGCACGACCATCGCCAGCACCGTCACGGAAACGATGAAGCCGAAGTTCTCGGAGCTGACGTATGAGAGCTTCGCCCCGTAGAAGGCGCCCGCGAAACCACTGGTCGCGGCGCCGATCGAAAAAGCCAGGAGCTTGATGCTCACCGTGTTGACGCCGCTGGCCGCGGCAGCAGTCTCGTCTTCTCGCACCGCCATCCATGCCCGACCCAGGCGCGAGCCGTGGAGGTTGTTGACCAGGATCACGACGAAAAAGATCAAGGCCACCATCAGCACGTAATAGGCGGTGAGGTTGGCAGAGGTGAATCGGAAATCCGGTACCCACGCGAAGTCCTGGCCCACCCACGGGCCGACAAACCAGCCCGGCAGCGAGGGCACATCGAGGGCGCTGATCCCGGGTACGCCGCCGGTCCAGATGCCCGCATTGCGGAACACGCGCGGGACGATCTCGCCGAAACCAAGCGTCACGATGGCCAGGTAGTCGCCCCGGAGGCGCAGAGTGGGCGCACCGAGCAGCGCGCCCGCCGCGGCGGCCACGAACATGCCGATGAACAGCGCGATCCAGAACGGGACGTGCAGGTTATGGCCGATCGGTGTGACGCCGAGGTGGTTCGAGGCCACCAGCGCGTACGTGTATGACCCGATCGCGAAGAACGCCGCATAGCCAAGGTCGAGCAGACCGGCGAAACCGACCACGACATTGAGGCCGATTGCCATCAGGATGTAGATGCCGGCGTCGGCGGCGAGGCCGACCAGATAGTCGCCACTGCCACCGGTGGCGAACTGGACTATGGCGGGGTAAAACAGGGCGCCCGCTCCCATCAGCACGTAGGCAATGGCGTTGGGGCTGCGCAGGCTGGTCCGAATGAAATCCTGCGCGCGCGTCACTTCTCAGGCACTCGCATCCCGAGCAAGCCGGTCGGTCTGAAGACCAAGACGAAGATCAGGATGCCGAACACCAGCACCTGCGTCCAGGCCACCGTGAAGTAGCCGTCCGAGATGGCGTAGATGACACCGATGAGCAGGCCCCCCAGCGCTGCGCCCGGGATGTTGCCGATGCCACCGAAAACGGCGGCCGTGAACGCGTATAGACCGTATGTGAACCCGTCGAACGCGGAGTAGGAGTTGTAGTAGAGCCCGTAGATGATGCCGCCGGCGCCCGCAAGTGCAGCGCCGATGAAGAAGGTCGCCGAGATCGTGCGGTTGATGTCGATACCCATCAGCTGCGCGGCGTCGCGGTCCTGGGCGGTCGCCCGCATCGCCTTGCCCAGCGTCGAGCGGTTGACGAACACAGTCAGCGCGATCATCAGCACCACCGCGAGGACGATCACAGTCACAGCCTTGGCGGCGATCGTGACGCCGCCGCCTAGGGGAATCTGATACTCGGGTAGGAGATCCGGATAGTGCAGAGTGAACGGCCCGCGCCACACGTTCATCACGCCCTCGAGGAGCGCGGACATGCCGATGGCCGTGATCAAAGGGGCAAGTCGCGGGGCATGCCGAAGCGGGCGGTAGGCGACGCGCTCGATGCCCACGTTGATGAGCGCGCACACCAGCATGGTCACGAGGAACACGCCTATCAAAGGCAGGACCACGCCGATCCCGAACGTCCGCCCTTCGGTGAGACCAAAAATCGGCAAGATGGCGGCCGAGATGAACGCGCCCAATGTGAACACGTCGCCGTGCGCGAAGTTGATCAGCTCGATGATGCCGTAGACCATCGTGTAGCCAAGCGCCACGAGGGCGAAGATCGCCCCCAAAGCCAGCCCGAAGCCCATCGTCTGGAAGAAGTAGGTGGCCCCGCCTGGGGCCGTGGCGACGCGCTGTACGGTCGCCACCAGGGCGACGACCACGATCGCAAGCCCTACGAGGTTGATCAGCGAGGCTGTAGGCGTGGAGATCAGGGACGCCCTAACCCTTTGGACCATCGCGGCCATCCGCGTAATTGTTCACAAAAGCGGTGGCTTGGCAAAAAAAGAGGGAGGGGCCGGCGGCCCCTCCCCGCGGAAAGAACGCTCTTAGACGGTGACGGCGATGTTCTTGACGGTCGTCCAGGCGCCGCCCTTGTACTGCTGAACTTGCAGTGCCGGGGTGGTCGGGTCACCCGCCGAGTTGAGGGTGTAGGTACCCGTGAGGCCCGGGAAGTTGGAGGTCTTGGCCATCTGGTCGATGACCTGCTGCCGGGTCGGCATGTTGCCGCCGTTGGCGTCGATCGCGCGCCCGATGGCGTCGATCAGGATGGCGGCGCAGTCGTAACCGGCGAACGTGTAGGCCGCAGTGTCGTCAGGGGAAGGGTGTGCCTTCTTGTAGGCGGCGATGGTCGTAGCGGCGCTTGCGTTCGCGTTCGCGTCTGCAACGCCCTGGGTCGCGTACATGTGGTCGTTGCCCATCGTCGTGCCGGAGTCCTTGATGCACTGCCCGTCGCCGATACCGTCAGGGCCGAGGTAGTAAGAGTTGGGGTCGAAGATGCCCTGGCTCTCCTGGCGCGGGATGCAGCCGTAGGAAGCGGAGGTGGCGCCGGCGTAGATGGCCTGAGCGCCAGCGGTCTTGGCCTTGTTCAGCCAGGCGTGGAAGTCAGGCTTGCTCGAGGTGTCGAAGCCCTGGCGGGCGACGACGGTTCCGCCCTTCTTTTTGAATTCTGTGGCGAAGTTGTTGGCGACGCCGAGTCCGAACGGCTCCTGGTCGTCCCAGACGGCGACCGTCTTGAGGCCAAGCGTGTCCGCTGCGTAATCGGCCATCGCGGGACCCTGGAAGGTGTCGTTGGCGGCGACGCGGAAGTAGTTGTTCTTGCCGGTCGGACGCAGGCTCGCGGCTGTGTAGCCGGCGTACTTCTGGCAGTAGTCGAAGGCGAGGGTCAGGCACTCGTTCGTGTTGGACGGGCTGATCATCGCCAGAGGAGCCTGGTTCGCGACCGGAATCTCGGCCGCGGCGACGCCCGAGTTGAAGGGGCCGACCATGCCCAGCAGCTTGGTGTCAGAGATCATCTGCTGGACGTTCTGGGCGCCCTTGGTCGGGTCGTGCTTGCCGTTGACAGCGTCGTCGTACGGCACGAACTTGAGCGTGAATCCCTTCACGGTGCCTGCTTGCGAGACGGCGAATGCCGCCCCGTACTGGGTGGGCAGGCCGCTCGACGCGTCAGCACCGGATGTCGGCAGGTCGCTGCCGATGTCGATCGTGCCCTTGTTGGTGCTGCCTCCGCCAGTGCCACCGCACGCGAAAGCGGCGAACGTCGCAACGATGAGGACTGCGAGTCCCCTAGCTCGAACCATATGGTTCCCCCTTGTGTTTGTCGGGAAGCACGAACAAATCCCTCTTGGCGGAATGCCTCCCCTCAATCGCCGCCCTCTTCCCAACTTACGTCGGGGCGAGAGTGCGCCGGCGGCGAATGCGGCCACATGGGGTGGCCGAACCACTACTCCGTGGTGAACTATCGACGTACGCCCGCCTCGAAGTCAAGCGGTGTTCGGGCTGGCACCCGGTTGATCTCGCGGGCGTGGGTGCGGCGCTGTGTCAATATGGGAGTGAAGCGGTGTAATCAACCGCCTTGACCCAGGTCCACTGAGCGTTTGGATCCGTACTCGTTGACTCGAAGAGCGAGACGATCCGCAGGGTGGTGTCACCAGAGCCGTCGAAGCCGAAGGTCCCACCGGCGCCGGCGAACGCCGTGGTTGCGCTGAGCTCGTTGATGACATGGTCACGACCGGGCAGCTTGCCGCCCGCGACAAGGATCGCCCGATCGATTGCGGAGTAGAGGACGCCTGCCGAGTCGTATGCGGCGATCGTGTAGGCGCCGTAGTCGGCGGGATTGCCGTATTGAGCTTTGAACGCGGAGATGACCGGCTGAGCGCTCGGGACCGCATCGGCAGCGCCGGCGGGAACGGTCGCGAAGATCCCGATCGCGTTCGATCCGGCGTTCCGTACGCAGTCGGGATCCTGGGCGATCCCGTCGCCGCCAAGAAACGGCACCGCCTCACCGAAGCCGAACTGTGACGCCATCTGCGCCCGCAACACGCAGCCGTGGTTGGCTGTGACGCCGCCGAAGTAGATCGCCTGAGCGCCATCGCTTGCGGCTTTACGCATGAAGACTTTGAGGTCGAGCCCCGCGGCCGGGTCGAAGTCGTGGTATTCGACGATGCTTCCGCCAAGTCTCGTGAACCTGGTCCTGAACCCGCTGGCCAGGGCCTGGCCGTACGCCTCGTGGTCGGAGAGCGCCGCGACCCGGCGCAGCTTCAAAGTCTTATAGGCGTAATCCGCGGCCGCCGGTCCCTGCAGCTCGTCGGTGGTGGCGAGACGGAAAAAGTTGTTGATGCCGGTGGGGCGGAGCTCAGAGGGCGCCGGCAGGCCTGCGGCCTTGCACGTGATCTCGGTGCGGCTTGGGCTCAGGCCCGCAGGCAGAAAAGGCTCTTTGGTCAGGCAGCGGCTGCTGACGGCCGGGCTGATCAAGGCGAGATGGCCCACATTGGCGATCGGGATCTCGAGCCGCGCGACATTCGAGTCGAATGGACCGATCACCCCTAGCACAAGCGGGTCCGCGGCTAGTGACTTGACGTTTCGCTCACCCTGCGCGGGGTCTTCCAACCCGCCGACGGCGTCGTCGCGAGGCACCACCTCGACGTTGAAGCCGTCGATGGTCGGATGCTGGTGGACGAAGAACTCCACCCCATTGAGCACAGGCGTGCCGGCCCGTCCCTCGGTTCCGGATAGAGGCAGGTCGACGCCGATCCTTATGACCTGTGTCGCGGCCCCGCCAAAGCAAGCGGTGGCGCAGACCAGGCTCACCGTCGATGCGACCGCATATCCTCGCCATGTCTTCGACAGCACGGCGAGATTGTCGCCGCTCGACAATGCCCTACGACCCGGCACTCTCTATAGTTATCCCCCTCACCTAGCCAGGTCATAGGAGCGCGCCCCGTTGAAGACTGAGTCCACCGAACACCTCAAGCCCCGCTCGCAATACGCGGAGGACGCGGTTCAGCTCGCCATCGCGGGCAAGTGGGACGACGCCGTCAAGCTCAACAAATTCATCATCGACAGCTTCGGCGCCGATGAGGAATCGCAGAACCGTCTCGGCAAAGCACTGTCCGAGCTCGGGAAACTGAAGGACGCGAAGTCCGCCTATGAGGCGGCGCTCAAGCTCAACCCGATGAACTCGATCGCCAAGAAGAACGCCGCGCGCATCAACACGTTGCTCCACCAGAAGGAAGGATTGAAAGTCGGGGGCACCAGGGTCGACCTCAACCTCTTCGTCGAAGAGATGGGAAAAACGGTCATCACGACGCTCGAAAGCAGCAGTGCCGACATTTGCTCAAAAGTCGCCGCGGGCGATGTCGCCGAGCTCAAGATCGAAGGCGACGGAATCGTCGCCGAGACCTCGCGCGGCGTCCGATTGGGGCTGCTCGAGGCGAAGCTGGCGCGCCGACTGATCAAATTCATGCGCGGCGGCAACCGCTACCAGGCTGGGGTCACCTCGTGCGATGGCAGCTCTGTGAAGCTGATCGTTCGAGAGACTTATCAGGACCCGCGGTTTGCCGGCAAGCCGAGCTTCCCGATGCGCCGCAAGCGCGAGGTGGAGTTCCGCCCCTACACGAAGGAGAGCCTGCTCGCCCGCGAGGTCGAGGTGTTCGCGGAGGACGAGGATGAGGAAGGCCTCGTCGCGGGGACGCCGGCCACCGATGAGGTCGAAGAAGGCATGCACGCGGTCGAGGACGAGGCTGAGCCACTCGACTTCAGCGAGGACGCGGACGATGCGGACAAAGACGAGGACGAGGACGAAGACGAGTGAACGCTGACATCGACTCAGAGGCCCGGGCCCGGAGGTCCCTTCACCGACCCTAGTCCCGCTCCGCAGTTAGGTGGCGTGCCGGGGTTCCGCGACCTGCTGCCCGACGAGGCCGAGTCTCTGCGCGAAGCGCAGGAGTCAGTGCTCGAAGAGATGCGCCGCTGGGGCTACAGGCATGTGGTCACGCCCATGGTCGAGAGCATCGACGTGCTCGAGCTGGGCCTCAATGCAGAGCAGCGGCGCCGACTGTTCAAGTTCAGCGATGCTCGTGGCGAGGTGCTGGCCCTGGTCGGCGAGCGCACGATTCCCGTCGCGCGACTGGTTGCGGGAAAGCTCCGCTCCACCCCGCTGCCTCTGCGGCTCTGCTACGCGGGTGCCGTCCTTTCGGCCGACGAAGGGCGTTTCCACCAGCGGCGCGAGACGTACCAGGTGGGCGCGGAGCTGGTCGGAGCGCCGGGACCGGTCGCGGACGCCGAGGTCATCGCATTGGCGGCGCGCTGCCTGGAAGCGGCGGGCTTGCGCCGCTACCAGGTCGATGTCGGCCATGCCGAGTTCTTCCAGGGCATCATGGACGCCGTTCGGCTGCCCGCGGCCGTGAAATCCGGCGTGCGCAGCGCCCTAGCGGCTCGCGACTTCGTCGCCCTCGAGGATCTGCTCGCGCGGACGCCCCTTCGCTCGGCCGAGCACGAGCTGTTGCTGCGCTTCCCCGCACTTCGTGGTGGACCGGAAATCCTGGAGGCCGCGGGAGGTCTGGTCCGCAACCGGCGCTCGGAGCAGGCTCTCTCGGAGCTGGCTCGGGTGCGAGAGCTGTTGGTGGCGCATGGGCTCGGCGCGGTCGTCGGCCTGGACCTCGGCGCGATTCGCGATTTCGATTACTACACCGGCGTCATCTTCGAAGGCTACGGGCCCGACCTTGGCCGCCCCGTCGCGCAGGGCGGTCGCTACGACCGGCTGCTGACACGTTTCGGGCGTCCGGCACCCGCCACCGGGTTCGTGGTCCAGCTGGACCTCGTGTGGGAGCTGCTGTCGGGCGCGTCTCGGCCGCCGGCCTTGCCTCGCATCGATGCGGCGATCGCGTGGTCGGGCTCGGGCCTGGGCGCTGCGATGCGCCTCGGCTCGACGTTGCGATTGTTCGGCATGCGGGCCGTTGTCGATACCGAGGCGAGGCGCGATCGTGAGGCGCGCGCATGGTGGCGCGCACTCGGCGCCGAAAACCTCATCCAGTGTCGCGGCGCGTCCAGCGTCGCCTGGACTGCTCGGCGCGGGCGCACACGCTCGCTGCCGCCAGAGCAGGTTGCAGCTCGGCTCGCGGGGTCGCTCGCATGAAAGTTTCGATCGCGGTGCCCACCGGCATGCTTCTGCCCGGCGCGCTGCGCTTGCTCTCACACGCCGGCGTCATGCGCCTCAGCGCCGCGGAGCTTGGCCGGCGTCTGTTGGTCGAGCGCTCCAGCGTGCGGGTGATCCTCGTGCGGCCCGCCGATGTGCCTGCTTATGTCGATCACGGCGCCGCCGACCTCGGAATCGTGGGCAAAGACGTGCTGTGGGAATCGAACGGCTCGCATTACGAGCTCGTCGATCTTCGCTTCGGACCCTGCCGCCTGGTCCTGGCTGTCCCTGAAGATTCAAAGCTCAACGGACCCGACACCTGGCCGCCGCTCATGCGCGTGGCCACCAAGCTGCCGCGCACGACCGCGGCCTGGTTCGAGGCACGCGGCCAGGCGGTCGAGGTCGTGCGCCTGCACGGTTCCGTCGAGCTGGCTCCGCAGGTGGGGCTGGTCGACGGCATCGTCGACCTGACGGCCAGCGGGCGCACATTGCGCGAGAACCGCCTTCGCATCGCGGCGACGCTCGGTTCCTCGACCGCCAGGCTCATCGGCAACCAGGCGAGCCTGAAAACGCGTACCGACGCTGTGCAGGCGATGGTCGCGCGGCTGCGGGAGGCTGCGAAAGATGGCGATTAAGCGATTTGACGTCGGGTCGTGGCTCGACTCACCGATGTCGCGCCGGCGCCTCGATCTTTCGCAGTTCGCCAAGGAACGTGCTGTCGTGGTCGACATCTGCGCGCGTGTGGCGACCGAAGGCGATGCGGCGCTGCGCGAATTCGGCGAGCGCTTCGACGGCTGGGCGCCCCGCGAGGATGAAACGTTTCAGATCCCGCAGGGCGATCTCATCGGCGCCGCCAATCGCATTGCGCCGGCCGATCGATCCGCCCTCGAGTTCGCCGCCCAGCGCATCCGCGACTTCCACTCCAAGCAGGTGCAGTCGACGAGCAGCGGACCGCCTGGCCTGAAGCTGGTGACTCGGCCGGTGCGCCGGGCGGGCGTCTACGCGCCGGGCGGACGCGCGTCGTACCCATCCACCGTGCTGATGACCGTGATCCCCGCACGGGTCGCGAAGGTGCCCGAGGTTGTGCTGGCCACCCCGCCGAGCGCCGATGGCAGTGTGCCCACGGCCATCCTGGCAGCGGCTCATATTGCCGGCGTCGACGCCGTCTATCGCGTCGGGGGCGCCCAGGCGATCGCGGCGCTGGCTTACGGCACCGCCTCGATTCCGCGCGTGGACGTCGTCGCGGGCCCTGGCAACATCTACGTGACGCTCGCCAAGCGAGAGGTGTTCGGTGCCGTCGGCGTGGATGGGATCGCAGGTCCGACCGAGGTCATGGTGATCGCCGACGAAGGCGCTCGCCCCGATTTCGTCGCCGCCGACCTGGCAGCGCAGCTCGAGCACGACCCGCTTGCATGGGCGGTCCTCGTCACCGACTCGGCTGCGCTGGCGGACCGCGTGGAGGAGGAGCTGCGGAGTCTTGTCAGCGGGTTGGACCGCGCCCAGATCATCAATGCCGCCACCTGCTGCCTCATCGTCGCCGACGATCTCGAGCAGGCGATCAATCTCGCCAACGACTTTGCGCCCGAGCACCTTTTGATTGTGGCCGCCGACGCGGGACGGCTGGCGACGCAGGTCCAGAACGCCGGCGCGATTTTCGTCGGCGCTTACTCCACGGTTCCGCTAGGTGACTACGCAGCCGGACCCAACCACACTCTGCCGACTTCAGGGGCGGCACGGTTTGCGTCGCCCTTGGGGGTGCACACGTTCCTCAAGCGCAGCAGCGTCCTGAGCCTGAACCGCGGCGATCTCGAGATGCTTCGCGATGCGACCGTGCGGCTCGCGGCGCTCGAAGGACTGACCGCCCACGCACATGCGGTGGAGGTGCGCCTTGAATAGATCGGCGAATGTCGTGCGCAAGAGCAAGGAGACGCAGCTCACGGCGAAGGTCGTTGTCGAAGGTCGGGGGCGAATCAAGGTCGCGACCGGGTTGCCGTTCCTCGACCACATGGTCGAGCAGGTGGCGCGCTATGGCGGCTTCGATCTCACCTTCCGCGGCCGTGGCGACGTCCATGTCGACACGCACCACCTCGCCGAGGACGCAGGCATCGTGTTGGGACAAGCGCTAGCGCAAGCGCTGGGCGACCGCGCCGGCATCACCCGCTTCGCATCCGCGTACGCGCCTCTCGACGAATCGCTGGCGCGCGTCGTGGTCGACCTCGGCAAGCGCTCGTACCTCTCATACAACGTGCCCTTACGGGGGCGTGTCGGCACGCTCGAGTCAGAGGTGCTGGAGGAATTCTGGAAGGCGCTTTCGATTCATCTCGGGGCGACCATCCACGTCGACATCATCCGTGGCCGCAATCGGCACCACGTCGCGGAGGCGACCTTCAAAGCGTTGGGCCTTGCGCTGCGCTCGGCCATGGCCTTGGGTGGTGCTCCCGGAATCCCTTCGTCCAAGGGCGTGCTTGGATGATCGCCATCGTCGATTACGGACTCGGCAACCTGCGCTCGGTCGAGCGCGCGCTCCTGCACGTGGGCGCGACGCCGAAGCTGACCGCGGACCAAGACGAGCTGCAGCACGCCGACGGGATGGTGCTGCCAGGTGTCGGCGCGTTCGCGCCCGCCCTGGAGAAGCTCTCCGACGGCGGCCTCGGCCGTAGGGTCGTGGAGCTGGCCAGGAAAGGCAAGCCCGTTCTCGGTGTTTGCCTCGGCTACCAGCTGCTCTTCGAGGAGTCGATGGAGAACGGCCGGCACCAGGGCCTTGGGCTGCTAGAAGGCCGCGTGGTCAAAGTGACGCGGACCGAACACGTCCCCGTCATCGGCTGGTGCCGGCTTTCGCAGATCGACGCGTCGCCGCTGTGGCAGGGAATTGCCGACCGCTCGTATTTCTATTTCGTGCACTCATACACACCTGACGGGTCCCGCGACGCGATCGCGTCCACCGAACAATCGCCGGCCGCGGCCGCTGCTCGCCTCAACGTGATGGGGACCCAGTTCCATCCCGAGAAGAGCGGAGCGGACGGCTTGCGCGTCTACGAGAACTTCGTGGCCCTTTGCGGCTGAGGAATCCATGCCTGCCAAACGCATAATCCCGTGCCTCGACGTCGATGACGGCCGCGTCGTCAAAGGCGTGCGCTTTCAGAACCTGCGCGACGCCGGCGACCCCGCGGAGCTCGCTGCGCTTTATGACCGGGAGGGGGCCGACGAGGTCGTGTTCCTGGACATCACAGCATCCTCGGACAACCGCGCGATTCTTCTCGACGCGGTCGCGCGGACCGCCGACCAGGTGTTCATCCCTTTGACGGTGGGCGGCGGAGTGCGCAGCGTCGAGGACATGGCTGAGCTCCTGACCCACGGCGCGGACAAGGTGTCGGTCAACACCGCCGCGCTGGACGACCCGGAGCTGATCACCCGCTGTGCCGAGGTGTTCGGTTCGCAGTGCGTGGTGCTGGCCATCGATGCCAAGCGACGGACCGAACGCCCAGGTTGGGAGGTGTTCAGCCATGGCGGCCGGCGCGCGACGGGCCGTGACGTCGTTGAATGGTCGGTCATGGGCGAGAAGCTGGGAGCGGGCGAGATTCTGCTGACTTCGATGGACAACGACGGCGTGCAGGACGGCTATGACGTGGCTTTGTTGAGGGCGGTCACCACGGCCGTGAACCTGCCCGTGATCGCCTCGGGCGGGGCGGGCAACGCCGCGCACATGTACGACGCGATGACAACGGGCGGTGCGGAGGCTGCCCTCGCGGCCACCATCTTTCACTTCGGCGAGGTGTCGATCTCCGCAGTGAAAGATGAGCTTGCGAAGCGCGGGCTGGAAGTAAGGCGATGACGCCCGACTTCTCAAAAGGGCTGGTCCCGGCTGTGGTCCAGGACGCGGAGACGGGCAAGGTGCTGATGCTGGCCTACATGGACGAGGAGGCATGGGCGAAGACCCGCGAGACCGGGCAGGCCTGGTTCCACTCGCGCACGCGCGGGCTGTGGGAGAAGGGCGCCACGTCCGGGAACACTATGGAGGTGGTGGAGACGCGGATCGATTGCGACGCGGACACCGTCCTCCTGCGCGTCAAGCCGGCTGGTCCCGCGTGCCACACCGGGGCCGAATCTTGCTTCTTCAACACTCCAGACTAAACCCCACAAAATCTGCGATTTTGCGGAGACCCCTACGACTCAGCGAATTTTTATACAGCTATTCTGTATACTCATGCGTCCATGAGTGCAAGGCTGAAGGCGGCGGTCGCAGGAGCCAACGGCTACGCGGGGATGACGGTGGTCAACCTTCTGGCGCGCCATCCGGAGGTCGAGCTGGCGCAGCTCACCTCCCGCTCGTTCGCCGGCAAGCCCTACGCGTCCGTCTTTCCGCTGCTGGACCTGGAGGGCCAGTTCCTATCCGAGCCTGAACCGGGCGGAGTGGACGTTGTGTTCAGCTGCCTGCCACACAACGTGAGCGCCGCGACGGCGAGCGCCTGGCTGGCGGCGGGGGCGAAGGTGGTCGACATGAGCGCCGACTTCCGGCTCAAAGACCCCGGCCAGTATCCGACGTGGTATCGGCAGGAACACCCGGCGAAGGCACTATTGGCAAAGGCCGTGTTCGGCCTGCCAGAGCTGCACGAACGGGAGTTGGCTGGAGCGGAGCTCGTTGCCGTCCCGGGCTGCTACTCGACAGCGTCCATCCTGGCGCTGGCACCGGCCGTGGCGTCGGGGCTTGTTGGCTCGGACATCGTTGTCGACGCCAAGTCGGGCGTCAGCGGCTCGGGCCGGTCGCCATCGATGGGGGTCCATTTCAGCGAGGTCAACGAATCGCTGGGGGCTTACGCCATCGAGGGCCATCGGCATTTGCCCGAAGTCACGCAGGAGCTTTCAGCACTAGGTCGCGATCGGTTGCGCGTGACCTTCGTGCCTCACCTGGCGCCGATGACGCGCGGCATCCTGGCCACCTGCTACTTCGACCTCAAGGGGTCGCTGGCCCAGCTGCAGGACGCCTATCGCGAGTTCTATGCTGGGCAACCTTTCACGCGGGTGGTTGCGCAGAGCCCGACGACCAAGCTTGCCAGCCACTCGAATCTGTGCCTGGTCAACGTGGCGGCGCAGGGCGACAAGGCGGTGGTGACGGCTGCGCTCGACAACCTGATCAAAGGCGCGTCGGGACAGGGGGTGGAGTGCTTCAACATCGCCTTTGGATTCGACCGCAAGACCGGCCTCGAGGCACCGATCCAATGGCCCTGACGTTCGCTCAGGGATTCCGGGCCGGCACCGCCGCGTGCGGCATCAAAGCCTTCACGGCCGGCGCGAGCGCGATCCCGACCGGGCAGCGCGACGACCTCTGCGTGATCTTTTCGAGCAATCCTTGCGACACCGGGGGAGTCTTCACGACCAACAAGATCAAATCCGCCTCGGTGGTCATCGACCAGCTGCATCTTCAACACAACCGCGTGCAAGCCCTGGTCATCGCGTCGGGCAACGCCAACGCGTGCACTGGCGCCCAGGGTTTCAAAGACGCGCTGCTGATGGCGAAGCTGACCGCCGACCGCCTTGACCTCGACCCCGACCAGGTGGTGGTGGGTACGACCGGCGTGATCGGCCGCTACCTGCCGATGGATGCGGTCAAGGCCGGCATCACCGCCGCATGCGGCTCGCTCAGCGCGGACCATGGCATCGATGCGGCGCGCGCGATCATGACCACTGACACGGTGCCCAAGACAGCGGACATGGAAATTGAGATCGACGGCCGAACGGTGAGGGTGGGCGGCATGTGCAAGGGGTCAGGGATGATCCACCCGAACATGGCGACGATGCTGGCCTACATCACAACGGATGCTGCCGTCGAACCAGGGTTGATGGCCACGCTGGCGAAGCCGGTCGCGGACCTCAGCTTCAACCAGGTCACTGTCGACGGCGACAGCTCGACCAACGACACGTTCCTGGTGCTGGCCAACGGCGCCGCGGGGAACGCACCTATACGCACAGGCACCCCCGAAGCTGAAGCGCTGGAGGCAGCCATCATCGGCGTCGCACGGGAGCTGGCGCGGGCAATCGCTCGTGACGGTGAGGGTGCGACCAGGATGATCGCGGTCCGCGTCCAGGGCGCGGAGTCGGATGCAGAGGCGAGGACCGCGGCCCGCGCAGTCGCGTCGTCGAGCCTTGTCAAGAGCGCCGTCCACGGCGGCGACCCCAACTGGGGCCGTATCGTCTGCGCGCTCGGTTACAGCGGCGCGGAGCTTGCGCTGGACAAGCTGCACCTAAGCATCGGAGGTCTTGTCGTTTTCGAGCGGGGAGCGGGCGTCGACGTCGACCTGGCTGCGGTGAGGCGCGTATTCGAGCAACCGGAGATTGAGATCGTCGCGTCATTGGGCCTGGCGGGCGGCCACGCCGAGGCTTGGGGCTGCGATCTATCGGAGGAGTACGTGCGAATAAACGCGGAGTACACGACATGACATTGACGGTCGATGAGCGAGCGAAGGTCCTGGTCGAGGCGCTGCCATACATCAAGCGATTCCACGGCCAGATCGTCGTGATCAAGGTCGGCGGCAACGCGCTCGAGCAGGCGAGGGACGAGACGCTGCTCGACATCGTGCTGCTCCGTTACGTCGGCATGCAGCCCGTGCTCATACACGGTGGCGGACCAGAGATCACGGCGATGAGCGAGCGCCTCGGCTTGAAGGCACAGTTCAAGAACGGGCTGCGCATCACGGACGACAAGACGATGGAAGTCGTGAAGATGGTGCTCACCGGGAAAGTGAATCCCGACATCGTGGGCGCCATCAACCGGCTCGGCGGCCAGGCGGTCGGCTTGAGCGGGGAGGACGGCCCGTGCATCATCGCCGAGCCTCTCGGTCCGGACATGGGTTTCGTCGGCCGCGTGACCCAGATCAATCGAGAGCCGATCACGGCGCTGCTTGGGCGCGGTTACATCCCGGTGATCGCTTCGATCGGCCTTGGTTACGACGGTCACGCCTACAACATCAACGCCGATACCGTCGCCGCCGAGATCTCACTGGCGCTTGGAGCGGCCAAGATGATCCTGCTCACCGATGTCGCCGGTGTGCTCGGAGTCGACGGCCACGTGGTCGCGGTGCTTTCGACCGAGGACGCGAGGCATCGCATCGACGCCGGCGAGGTGACCGGCGGGATGATCCCGAAGCTCGAGTCGTGCCTGCGCGCGCTGGAGGGGGTGCCGCTCGCGCACATCGTCGATGGGCGCACGCCGCACTCGCTGCTGCTGGAGCTCTTCACCGAGGCCGGCATCGGCACGATGGTGACGCGGTGATGGCCTTAACGAGCTGGGTTGTGGGCATGCCGGTGCGGCGGTACTCTGCGGCCCGCACAAAGATCCCCCAAATCGGGTGGGTGGGGGGTAGTGGGTGGGTAAATAAGGACGCGTCCTTAATAAAGGCGGTCGGGCTGGTGTGAGCACGCCCGAGCTCGCTGACAAGTACCTCATGCAGACCGGCCGCCGGCTCCCGGTGACGTTCGTTCGCGGGCAGGGCTGCTTCGTGTACGACGACGCCGGCCACGAGTACCTCGACCTGGTCGCCGGCATCGCCGTCAACCTGCTCGGTCACTCCCACCCGGAAGTGGCGACGGCGGTGGCCGGTCAGGCCAAGACGCTGATCCACACGTCCAACCTCTACTACACGGAACCCCAGGTCGAGCTGGCGCGCAGGCTGGTCGAGCTGTCGTTTCCATCGCGTGTTTTCCTCTGCAACTCTGGCGCGGAAGCCAACGAGGCGGCCATCAAGATCGCGCGCAAGTGGGGCGGCCGCCACCGTGACGGCGCGTTTCAGATCATCACCACGCTGGGTTCTTTCCATGGGCGGACGCTGGCCACAGTCACGGCCGGCGGCCAGCCCAAGTACTCGGATCCTTTCAAGCCTTTGCCCGACGGTTTCGTCCACGTGCCCTACAACGACCTCGACGCGATCCACGCCGCTACCGGCGCGCAAACGGCGGCCGTGATGCTCGAGCCGGTCATGGGCGAGATCGGCATCGTTCCGGCCAAGCGGGGATACCTCGAGGGTGTGCGCAGATGGTGCGACGAGAAGGGCCTGCTGCTGATCCTCGACGAGGTGCAGACCGGGCTCGGCCGCACGGGGCGCTGGTTTGCCCACCAACACCACGGCATCACGCCCGACGTGATGACGCTGGCCAAGGGCCTGGGCGGCGGCGTCCCGATCGGCGCCTGCCTCGCCGCACCGAAGGCCGACGTGTTCGAGCCGGGTGATCACGGCTCGACCTTCGGCGGCAATCCGCTGGCTTGTGTGGCGGCGCTCGCAGTGCTGAAGGTCATCGAGCGCGACGGGCTGGTCGGCCACGCAGCGGAGATGGGCGAGATGCTGCACGCGGCGATCCATTCGGTCGGCGGCAAGGAGGTTCGCGGACTAGGCCTGATGCAGGCGGTCGAGTTCGCCGAGCCACGAGCCAAGGCGTTTCAGCAGGCTTGCCTCGACGCCAGGCTCGTCGTCAACGCGGTCGACGACAACACGATCCGCTTCGTGCCGCCGCTCATCATCACGCCGGACCAGATCGATCGCGCGCAGAAAACCATGCTTGAGGTCGCAAAGTGACCGCGACCAAAGGCACGCGGCATCGCGCGATCCTCGACGTCGTCAACCGCGGCGCGGTGCATACGCAGCAAGAGATCGCCGAAGCGCTGGCGCGGCGCGGGCTTCAGGCGACACAGGCGACCATCTCGCGCGACATCCAGGAGCTTGGGCTCGTGCGCTCTGGAGCCGGCTATCGGAGTGCGGCCGCGCTGGTGCGCGAGCTCGTGCTCTCGGTCGAGGTCGTATCGCCGGTGGCGGTGATCAGGACACCGCCGGGCACAGCCAACCTGGTCGCGCGCCGAATCGACGAAGCCGCCCTGCCCGGAGTCGCGGGAACGGTCGCCGGCGACGACACGATCATCGCCGTGCTCCGCAGGCCGAGCGCCGGCCGCGCGCTCAAGGAGCTTCTCGCCGGTGCCGGGTGAAAAGCTCGTCCTCGCTTATTCGGGCGGGCTCGACACCTCGGTTGCGATCCGCTGGCTTAAGGATCAAGGCTGGGACGTGATCGCATTTACGGTCGACCTGGGCGAGAAGAAGGACCTCGACGCCATCCAGGCTCGAGCACTGAAGACGGGAGCGTCAGCGGCCTACGTCGCCGATGGCCGCGCGCCTTTTCTGCAGCTTTTCGTCTGGCCCTCGCTTCAGGCAGGCGCGGTCTACGAGAAGGAGTACCCGCTTGCCACCGCGCTCGGCCGTCCCTTGATCGCGGCCATGATGGTCGAGGTGGCCCGGCGCGAGGGCGCCACGGCGATCGCGCATGGATGCACAGGCAAGGGCAACGACCAGGTGCGTTTCGACGTCGCGACAGCTGCGCTTGCCCCGGAGCTGAAGGTCGTCGCGCCAGTCCGCGAGTGGAGCATGGATCGCGACGATGAGATCGAATACGCGACCAAGCACGGGATCGAGGTGCCGGCCACCGTTCGTTCGCCTTATTCGACTGACGAGAATCTGTGGGGCCGTTCGATCGAGGCGGGCATTCTCGAAGATCCATGGGCGGAGCCGCCGGGCGACGTATATACATGGACGCGCGACCCGCGCGAGTGCGCCGACGTTCCGACTTATATCGAGGTCGGCTTCAGGCACGGCATCCCGGTTTCCCTCGATGGCGAGGTGATCGACCCCCTGCAGCTCGTGACCGAGCTGAACCGGGTCGGCGGTGAGAACGGGGTCGGCCGCATCGATCACCTGGAGAACCGGCTGATCGGGATCAAGTCGCGAGAGATCTACGAGGCGCCGGCAGCGGTCCTCCTGCTGCAGGCACACCAGGCGCTCGAGGACATCACGCTGCCCAAGGAGGTGGCCCGCTTCAAGGAGCTCGTCGCGCAGCAGTGGGCGCAGATGGTCTATGACGGGCTGTGGTTCAGCCCGCTGCGTGACGCCCTGCACGCATTCGTGGCCGAAACCCAGCGCCACGTAACCGGAGACGTGCGCCTGAAGCTGTTCAAGGGCTCATCGCAAGTGGTGGGGCGCAAAGCGCCGGCCCAGCTGTACCAGCACTCGCTCGCCACATATGGAAAGGGAGACGCCTTCGACCAGTCGGCGGCTGCGGGCTTCATCAAGCTGTGGGGTATGGGCGTCCGCACCGCCGCCCAGGTCCAGGGCCGCCTGCACGACCGCGAGCTGAAGGGTTTGCTGGGCGACGTCAAGAGGCTCACGCCATAGGCAAGCTCTGGGGCGGTCGCTTCGAGCGGCGCCTGCTGCCTGAGCTCGAACGTTTCTCGTCATCGCTCGAGATCGACTTCGAGCTCTACCCCTACGACATCGCCGGCAGCATCGCGCACGCACGCGGCCTTACCGCCGCCGGCATCATCACTCAGACGCAACTGGCGGCCATCGAACGCGGCCTTCGCCGCATCAAGCGTGAGCTGGAGAGCGGCGAGTTCGAGCTGTCCGACTCGGACGAGGACATCCACACCGCGATCGAGCGGAGGCTGACCGAGATCACGCCGGCAGGCGCGTCACTGCACGCCGGCCGCTCACGCAACGACCAGGTCGCGCTCGACCTTCGCCTCTACTGCCGCGCCGCTTCCAGCGAGCAGATCAATGCCGTAGCCGCAGTCGTAGAGGCTTTGGCGTCGAAGGCCGCCGATCACGCCGGTTGGGTGATGCCCGGCTACACCCATCTCCAGCACGCTCAGCCTGTGACCGTCGGCCACCACTTGCTTGCGCACGCCGAGGCGTTGCTTCGCGACGCCGAGCGCTTTCGCCATGCCTATGAGTTCGCCGACGAGATGCCGCTGGGGTCGGGAGCGCTCGCGGGCACGACGCTGCCGCTGCGACGAGAAGTGGTCGCGAAAGAGCTTGGATTCCAGCGCCTATCGGCCAACAGCATCGATGCGGTGGCGGATCGAGACTTTGCGCTCGACCTCGTGTACGCCTGCATGGTCACCGGCGTCCATCTCAGCCGGCTGGGCGAGGACGTCGTGCTGTGGGCGAGCGCCGAGTTCGGCTTTGTAGACCTGGCCGACGAGATCGCGACCGGATCCAGCCTGATGCCCCAGAAAAAGAACCCCGACATCGCCGAGCTGTTGCGCGGCCGAGCAGGCCGCCCCATCGGCAGTCTCGTCTCGCTGGCGACGATCCTCAAGGGCCTGCCCCTGGCATATGACCGCGACCTGCAGGAAGACAAGCCGGCGCTGTTTGGGGCGGTTGACAGCACGTGGGACTCGCTTCGCGCCGCCGAGCTGCTGGTCCGGCATCTGGTTTTCAATCGCGACCGTTTGCGCGCCGCTGCCGCGGATCCGGGCCTCCTGGCGACCGACGTCGCGGAAGTCCTGGTCGCCTCGGGGACTCCCTTCCGAAAGGCACACGAGGAGGTCGGCCGGTCGGTGCTTGCCGGGAAGCTGGCGGCGCCCTGGACGGCCGATGAATCGTTGCGCAAGCGGGACTTGCCCGGCGCTCCGAACCCACGGCGGGTCGCATCTCGCGCCGCCGCGGTGCGCCGCCAGGCGGCCGCCTTGAATCGTTGGAGCCAAACGCACCCTCCCAGCCTCCACTAAAGTTCGGCCGAATGCTCCTCGCGGTCGACGTTGGCAACACGAACGTGACGCTGGCCCTGTTTGAAGGCGAACGCCTTGTCGCCGACTGGCGTGTGACCTCGCATCGAGAGCGAACCGCGGACGAGATGGCGGTGGAGCTGAAGGACCTGTTCGGCCTCCGCGGCTTCGAGCTGAGCGTCGTCAGCGGGGTCGTGATCGCCAGCGTGGTGCCCAATCTGAACCCAGCTTTGATCGAGGCATCGCGCCGTTACCTGAAATGCGAGCCGGTGATGGTCGGTCCAGGCGTCAAGACCAGCGTGCGGATCCGCTACGAGAACCCGAAGGACGTCGGCGCGGACCGCATCGCCAACGCGCTCGCCGCGTATTCGAAATACGGCGGGCCGGTGGTCGTGATCGACTTTGGCACCGCGGTCACCTACGACGCCATCAACGCCGAGGGCGACTACCTTGGCGGCGCCATCGCTCCGGGGGTCGAAATCTCGTTGGATGCCCTCGTTTCCCACACGGCCATGCTCCGCCGAGTCGAAGCGGTTGCCCCAGACTCGGTGATCGGCCGCAACACGGTCACCTCGATCCAGTCCGGACTGGTTTGGGGCTTCGTGGCCCAGGTCGAGGGGATGGTCGAGCGCATGGTGGCCGAGCTGGGGGGCAAGGCCAAAGTGGTGGCGACCGGCGGCCAGGCGTCGCTCGTGGCCGGCTTGACCCATGTGATCGACGCCACAGACCCGCTCCTGACCCTCGAGGGCCTTCGCTTGATCTACCTGCAAAACGCGGACGGTGCCGGACACTAGACAGGTGGACCGGCCTTGAAGACAACCCACACCTTCGTCGTCTATCTGACGCCCGGCCTGGACAACGGCGAGCTACCTGCAGTGCTGGCCGAACTTGGGATCAAGGGGCTGGCGCTCGACGATTCATCGACGGTGATCACACCCGCGCTGGTCCTTCACGCAACGGGAGAAGAACCGCCCAAGGGCCTCGGCGACATGGCATTCGCGGTGCCCAACGATGCCTCCGGACCAGCGCTCCGCGAGCTCCTGCGCACGGCGATGGAAAACGCTGCACTCAAGCGCGAGGTCAAGCAGCTCCAGGAGCAGGCGCGGCGGCAGCACCGGCAGTTCGAGGAGCTCAACCGCATCGGTATCGCGCTGTCGGCCGAACGGGATATCGGCAAGCTCCAGGAATTCATCCTCATGACCATGCGCCAGCTCACGAACGCCGACGGCGCCAGCTTGTGGCGCAAGACGGTCGGCGAGGACGGTTCGCCGCAGCTCTTCCTGGCGTCGAGCCAGAACACATCGATTGACAACACGTATCAGGCTTTCACGGTGCCTGTCGACGACAAGAGCGTCGTCGGCTACACGGTCACGGTGGGTTGGAGCCAGATCTACGACGACGCTTACACCCCGCCGCCGGGCAAGCCGCAAGGCGGCAAGGGCTTCGATGCGCAGTACGGCTACCGCACGAAATCGATGCTCACGGTTCCCATGCGCAACTACAACAACGAGGTGGTGGGCGCGGTTCAGCTGATCAACGCAAAGCGCAACTTCGACACGAAGCTGACCATCGCCAACGTTCCCAGGGAGGTCGTCAGCTTTCGGCCCGAAGACCTCGAGATGATCGAGTCCATCGCGAGCCAGGCCGCGGTCGCGCTCGACAACAAGAGCCTCCTGGATTCAATCCAGGCACTGTTTGACGGTTTCGTGCAGGCGAGCGTGACCGCGATCGAGCAACGAGACCCAAGCACAGCCGGCCATTCGGGTCGCGTCGAATCACTGACGACGAGCCTTGCCCGGGCGGTGACCGACATCGAAGCTGGGAAGTATCGCGACGTGTACCTGACCGAGGATCAGCTCAAGGAGCTTCGCTACGCGTGCCTGCTGCACGACTTCGGCAAGGTCGGGGTCAGGGAGCACATCCTCATCAAGGCCAAGAAACTGGTGCCAGGCCAGCTGGAGGTGATCCAGGCACGCTTCGAGTTCGTTGAGCGTTCCGTGCAGGTCAAGTACGCCAACGAGAAGCTCGAGGCCATGCGCAGCGGTGGATCCGGAGAGGCCGCCCTCGCGGACATCGATCGAAGGCTCGACGAGGAGCTGGGACGGCTGCGCACGTGGATTCAGGGCATCGTCTCCGCGAACGAGCCGACGGTGATGCCCGAGGACAAGGCTTCGATGCTCGAGGAGCTGGCGCAGGAGACGTATCACGACATGGCCGGACACCCGCATCCGATGCTGGACCCGCAGGAATTCCGTTTTCTGTCCATACGGAAGGGCACGCTCGATCCCCAGGAGCGCCTCGAGATGGAGGCGCATGTCACCCACAGCTTTCACTTCTTGACCAAGATCCCGTGGACCTCGGTGATGCGCGGCATTCCCGAGATCGCCTATGGGCACCACGAGAAGCTCGACGGGTCCGGCTATCCGCGCGGTCTGACCGGTGACCAGATACCGCTCCAGGCGAAGATGATGACGATCTCGGACATATACGACGCGCTCACCGCGCAGGACCGTCCTTACAAGCGCGCGGTGCCGCGCGATGTCGCCCTCGACATCCTCCACACCGAAGCCGGCGACGGCAAGCTCGACAAAGACCTGCTCGACGTTTTCGTCAAGAAACGCATCTACCAGGTGACGGCGCCTCGGTGAGGATCAAGTTCTGGGGCACGCGCGGTACGAGGCCGACGCCAGGCAGGAAGACGCTGCGATACGGCGGCAACACGACGTGCATCGAAGTTCGCGACAAGGACGAGAACCTGATCATCATCGACTCCGGATCGGGCATCGCCGAGCTCGGCAGCGGGTTCGCACAGTCAGAGCCGCTGCAGGCTCACCTCCTCATCACCCACACGCACCTCGATCACATCCAGGGATTTCCTTTCTTTCCACCGGCTTTCGTGCCCGGCACGCATCTCACGATCGTCGGGCCGGCGGGTTCGGCCAAATCCCTGCAGGCGGCGTTCGCGGACCAGATGGATCCCGCCTACTTTCCGGTGCGCCTCGACCACATGCCGGCGGAGATGGAGTTCATCGAGCGGAATCCGGGTGAGACGTTCGAGGTGGGTGGGTTGCGCATCACGCCGCATCTTCTGATGCATCCGATCCCAACCTTTGGATACCGGATCGATGAGGGCTCGACGCGATTTGCATTCGCCACCGACAACGAGATTGCGATGTTCGCCAACAACGAGAACGGTACGTTGAAGGACATGGCTAATTGGTGCCAGGACGCCGACCTGCTCGTGCATGACGCGCAGTTCAGCCGCGATGAGTACAAGACGCATGCCGGATTCGGGCACTCGACTTACGAGGAAGCGCTTGCGCTGGCGGAGCTGGCGGGCGTGCAGCAGCTCGCGTTTTTCCACCACGACCCCGCCCACTCTGACAGCGACGTCGATGCGCTCATCGAGGAGGCTCTGGGCAACCACCGCCAGTCAGGCGGCACCGACGTGGTCGCGTTTCCAGCCGCCGAGGACCAGGAGGTCGCTCTCTAGCGGCTTGTCTTTCTCCCTTAGTCTTTCGTGGACGTGCCTGAGGAAGACGAGCCAGAGGTAATTCGCGACCGGCGCAAGAAGCTGGAGCGGCTGCGCGCGGCCGGTGTCGATCCATACTCGCGCGGCTTCAAACCGACACATTCCACCGCTGAGGCGCGAGCTCTGCTTGGAGACGCCGCGCGAACGGAGCCGATCGCCCTTGCCGGCAGGCTGATGGTGAAAAGGCTTATGGGCGGCTCGGTGTTTGCCGATCTGCAGGACCAGTCGGGTCGCCTCCAGCTCTTCGCCAGCCGGGAGATCCTCGGCGAGCGCGACTTCGATCTGTTCGCGGAGCTCGACCCCGGCGACCTCGTCGGTGTGAAGGGACCGATCTTTCGCACACGCCGCGGGGAGGTCACGCTCGAGATCCATTCGTTCCAGCTGCTGACCAAGTCGCTGCGCCCACTGCCCGAGAAGTGGCACGGGTTGAAAGACGTCGAGATCCGGTACCGGCAGCGGTACGTGGACCTGATTGCGAATCCGGAAGTACGCGATGTGTTCCGGGCTCGAACGAAGATTATTGCTTCGCTGCGCGGCCTGCTGGACGGGCGAGGGTTTCTCGAAGTCGAGACCCCGATGCTGCAAGAGGTGCCTGGCGGGGGTCATGCCCGGCCGTTCATCACCCATCACGAAGCGCTCGATCGCGACCTGTACCTTCGCATCGCTTTGGAGCTGCACCTGAAGCGATTGCTCGTTGGCGGTCTCGAGCGGGTGTACGAGATTGGCCGGGTCTTTCGCAACGAAGGACTGTCGCCGCGGCACAACCCCGAGTTCACGATGCTGGAGTGCTACGAGGCATATGCCGACTACAACGACGTCATGAGGCTGGTAGAGGACATGATGGTCACCGCGACCGCGGCCGCCGGGCGCACGTCGAAAATCACATATCAGGGCGAGGAGATCGATCTCACGCCGCCGCTACGCCGCGAGCGCATGGCCGACCTGGTGTTGGAGCACACAGGCCGGCAAGCGGTCGGCAAGGAGCTCAACGATCTTTTCGAAGAACACGTTCAACCCAAGCTTCGCGAGCCGACGTTCGTCACCGACTACCCGATCGAGATCTCGCCGCTGGCGCGGCCGCGCGATGACGACCCGCGATTCGTCGAGCGATTCGAGCTGATCATCCTGGGACGCGAGTACGCGAATGCGTTTACCGAGCTGACGGACCCGATCGACCAGCGGCAGCGATTCGAGGCGCAGGCGGCGCAGAGAGCGGCGGGCGACGTCGAAGCGCACCCGATGGATGAGGATTTCCTGCGAGCAGTCGAGTATGGGCTGCCGCCCTGTGGCGGATTAGGCGTCGGCATCGACAGGCTCATCATGTTGCTCACCAATCAGCCGTCGATCCGCGATGTGATCCTGTTCCCAGTGATGAAGGCTGAGTCCTAGTTTTGCTGCCTCTGGAGCTGATCCGCAAGGACCCGGAACGCGTGCGCCGCGCTGCACGGCTGAAGGGCGAGCCGGCGCCGATCGACGAGATCCTCGCCCTCGACGAGCGCTGGCGAGAGAAGCTGATGCAAGCCGAGAACCTGCGCGCGGGACAGAAGATCCTTTCGCGTCAGTTCGCCCAAACGAAGGACGACGGTGATCGCGTCAAGTTGAAAGACATGTCCGATCACGTCAAGTCACTGACTGCTGAAGCTGATGGATTGCGCGCGGAGCTCGACGACCTCCTGCTGCGCGTCCCCAACCTGTTTCACGAGTCGGTGCCGGTGGGCGACGGCGAGCACGACAACGTCGTCTTGCGCGACTGGGGATCGAAGGCCGATCTCGGTTTCGCCCCGCGCACCCACTACGACCTCGGAGAGGCGCTCGGCATCATGGACTTCGAGCGCGCGGCGCGAGTCGCGGGGTCGCGATTCGCGTTCCTGATCGGCGAGGGTGCACGCTTGGAACGGGCGCTGGCGCAGTTCATGCTCGACGTGCACACGCGCGAGCACGGCTACAAGGAGGTGTGGCCGCCGATGCTGGTGAACAGCGCCTCGATGACGGGGACCGCCAACCTGCCCAAGTTCGGGGCCGACGCATTCAAAGTTGAAGGCCAGGACCTGTGGCTGGTGCCGACGTCGGAGGTCCCGCTCACCAACCTCCACCGCGAGGAGATCCTCGACGGCGATCGCCTGCCGCTGAAGTACACCGCGTACACGCCATGCTTCCGCTCTGAGGCCGGGGCGGCGGGAAAGGACACGCGAGGGTTCATTCGCCTCCACCAGTTCTCGAAAGTCGAGATGGTCAAGCTCACGACCGCCGAAGCATCGATGGACGAGTTCGAGAAGCTGACAGCGGACGCAGAGGACATCCTGCAGCGCCTCGGCCTGCACTACCAGGTGATGGTGATGTGCACGGGCGACATGGGGTTCGCGCAGTACAAGAAGTACGACCTCAATGCGTGGAGCCCGGGGTTGGGACGATACCTCGAGGTGTCCTCGTGCTCGGTGTTCGCTGATTTCCAGGCAATGCGGGCGAACATGCGATACAGGCCGGCTCGCGGCGCCTCGCCGCGCTTCGTGCACACGATCAACGGCAGCGGGTTGGCGCTGACGAGAACAATCGACGCGATCATCGAGACATATCAGCGGGCGGATGGGACCGTTACCGTTCCGGAGGTGCTGCGGCCGTACATGGGCGGCCTGGAAGTCATCGGCGCGCGCTGATTTAGAGGCGCCTCCTAGAATCCGTGGTGCCCTGGGAGGGGTGGCCGAGTCCGGTTGATGGCGACAGTCTTGAAAACTGTTATAGGTGCAAGCCTATCCAGGGTTCAAATCCCTGCCCCTCCGCTCCTCTACCCACGCCGCGGGGCAATACCGCCATCAACGGACACACGGAGAATGGTCATGCGCAAAGTAATTGTTTACAACGTCATCTCGCTCGATGGATATCACACAGGGCCAGGCAACGATGTTTCGATCATGTTCCCAATGATGGGCAACGTCTTCGATACCTATAACGCCGAACTGTTGCGTGCAGCCGACGTGCATCTTGTGGGCCGGGTGTCCTTCGAGCTGTTCCAAAGTTTCTGGCCGAAGGTGGCTGAGAATCTCGACTCTGAACAGTGGACGCCTGAACAGAGGGAGTTGTCAAAGGCGGGCCAATCTGTCAACACCATCGTCGTCTCAGACACGCTGACGGGAACCTGGCCCGACGTCCGCATCATCAGGCGTGCAGACGCGTACCAGCAGATTGCCGAACTCAAACGCCAAACCGGCATCTGCTGGCACATCATCTGATTGATGAGATCCATCTGATGATTGGCAACCTCCTCTTAGGTGAAGGGGTCCCAGCCTTTGTGGGCAAACCGGACGTGGCGCTTCGGCTCATCGACATCCGCAGATGGGAGGATTCGGAAAATGCCCTCCTCCGCTACGAAGTTCGCGGCCGTGCAGGCAGCCCCACTTAGTCGACGATCAGCCGATATCCGTCATGGATTGACGTACGGAGGGAATCCCTGTCCCTCCGCCAGCGCTCGAATCTGCGCTCGCGATCCAGCCTGGAGCCGGGCGCATAAGGCGTCCAGACCGGACCATGGCATCCACCGTGTCGGCGGGAATCGGCCAGCTAAACCAGCCGCGTATGTCCGATTCCGGAGTGACGACGGCAGCCCGCACAGCGGCGAGCAAGACCGCCGCATAAGGGTCCCCTTCGGCTTTGGCCGCTTCGGTCGCGGCGTCCCAACGCCGTAGCGGCGCGAAGTGCCAGGTCGTTTCGTCGTCAAAGACGAGCCCGTCATTCACAAGCGCGCCTACACGCTCCAGGCGGGCTCGGGTGGTCTTCAGCCTTCGCCGATCCCATCCGAGCTCGAGCCCAATGTCCTGACTCGTCGACTCACCGTGCTCAGCCAGGTGATCTAGCAAGGTGGCCTCATCGCCCGTTGCGGCGGCAATCTCATGACGGACGATCGGATCGAT
>WNFT01003423.1_pt1 | contig 38351 bp, 38 predicted proteins | sample 5400191 | NCBI WGS metagenome assembly WNFT01 (sample SAMN13153359, study PRJNA577476) | soil metagenome | isolation source: 80 cm saprolite under Madrone tree | place: USA:California | collected 2016-06-14 | reverse complement strand
CACCATTTCTCGACGTACGGCTATCTCTCGCGGCCCGCGCAGGTGGCGACCTACATCGCGGCGAAGACGACGCGGCTCCGCGTGGGCACGGCCGTCATCGTGGTTCCCCTCCATCACCCGCTCGTGATCGCCGAAGAGATCGCGACCCTCGATCTCCTCGCCGGCGGGCGCGTCGACATCGGGCTCGGGCGCGGGTACCAGCACTACGAGTTCGAGCGGCTGGGGCTCGAGCTGGACAGCGCGCGCGGGCGATGGGAGGAGTCGATCGACGTCATCCTCAAGGCGTTCCGCGGCGAGCCCTTCAGCTACGACGGGAAATTCTTCAAGTTCCCCGAGACCTCCGTGTTCCCGCAGCCCGTCCAGCGGCCGCACCCGCCCATCTGGGTCACGGCGCAGAGCTCCGAGTCCGTGGAAGCGGCTGTCCGCCGCGGGTTCAACGTGCTCACGGGCGGCTTCGGCGTGCCGATCGAGCGGATGGCGGAGTTCCGGCGGCTCTTCGACCGCACGGTGGCGGAGGTCAAGCCTGCGCATCCCCTCGAGGTCGGGGTCCAGCGCGCGGTCTACGTCACGCACAGCGAGGCCGACGCGCGCTCCGCCGCCGAGGAAGCGCGCTGGAACATGCGGGTGACGCTCTCACTGCGCAACCACTACGAGCGCGTGGAGCGCGGGCGCGCGATTCCTGTGCCCGCGGCGAAGGAGCCCGACATCGACGACCTGCTGGACCGCTTCCTGGTCATCGGCACCCCGGACACGTGCATCCGTCAGATCAAGCGCATCCAGGAGCTGGTGGGCATCACGCACTTCAATTGCAGCTTCTGGTTCGGCGACCTCGAGCATGGGCGCGTGCTGCGCTCGATGGAGCTCTTCTCGAGCGAGGTGATGCCGGCGTTCGTGTAGGCGTCCAAGCAGCAGTCGTGAAAGAATTGCTCACACCAGGTGAGGTGTACAATCGAGCAGGGGGTGTGAGCGATGAAGAGATTGATGCTGCTCCTAATCGTGCTGACCTTGTTAGCGACGCCCGTCCTCGCCGACGCCAGCAGCTCCGGCGTACGCGACCGCTTCGGCGTGCGGGGGCCCTTCTTCTGGCATCCGTTCTTCAACCCTGGTCCCTTTGCCTACGGCTATCCGCGCGGCTTCACCTATGCCTATCCCGGACCGGACGTGAGCTACAACGACGCGCCCTCCTATACCTACGGCTATCCCGGGCCGCACAGCTATGGCACGTGGGACTACTCGCGGCCGCATTGCGTCTCGAAGCCTGACGGGATGTGGTTGTGTAGTTAGGCGGTGAACGTCGTCGCGAGGGAGACGAGATGACTTCCGGCTGTCTCGACGGCGTTCGCGTGCTCGAGCTTGCGCGGTTCCAGGCGGGGCCGCGCGGCGGCATGCTCATGTCGGATCTGGGCGCCGAGGTCATCAAGATCGAGCCACCCGGCGGCGAGGAGACGCGCCGGCATCCGCCGATGGTGCGCGGCCAGAGCGTCTACTTCTCCGTCTACAACCGCGGCAAGAAGAGCATCTGCCTCGATCTCCGGAGCGCCAAGGGCAAGGAGGTCTTCGCCGCGCTGGTGCCGAAGTCCGACATCGTGCTGGAGAACTTTCGCCCCGGCGTGATGGCCGCCATGGGCTTCGACTACGAGCGGCTGCGCGCATTGCACCCCGGCATCATCCTGGTGTCGGTATCGGGCTTCGGCCAGTACGGCCCTTACCGCGATCGTCCCGCGTTCGATTCGCTTGGCCAGGCGATGGGCGGCCTCATGGCCCTGACCGGCCAGCCCGAGGGCCATCCGGTCGGCACCGCGTCGTCGGTGGTCGATCGCTACACCGCGCTGCACGCGACGATCGGCGCGTTGGCCGCGCTCCGGCATCGCGACCGCACCGGCGAGGGCCAGCTCGTGGACGTGTGCCTGCTCGACTCCGCGCTGACGATGGTCGAGATCCCGACGTCGTACTACCTGGCCACCGGCGCGGAGGGCGGTGAGGGTGGGCGGCCACCCTATCGGACGACGGACGGCTGGGTCGTCACCGCGGCCGCCGGGCGCGAGATGGCGGCGGGCTTGATGAAGATCGTGGGCGGGCCGGCGGACGACACGCCGCTGGCCGGCAGCTCGCCGGCGGGCGATCGCCGCGCGAAGATCGAGGCGTGGTGCGCCGCGCGCTCGATGGACGAGGTGTGCGCGGCCCTGCACGAGGCCGGCATCCCGGCGGCGCCGGTACGGACGATTCCCGAGGTCGCGAAGGATCCGCACCTGTGGGAGCGCGAGATGCTGGTCAAGATGGAGGACGCGGTGGCGGGCGAGATGTACCTGCCGGGCGCGACGGTGAAGCTGTCGAAGACACCGGCGCGGATTGGGCCAGTGCCGACCGTAGGGCAGCACACGGACGAAGTGCTCGGCGGGCTACTCCGATACGAGCGTGCCGCGCTCGCGGCCCTCCGCGCCACCGGCGCCATCGCCTGATTCGTGATTCGGGGTCAGGTCTTACAAAACGACATTTTCGCGGGAAGTGAAGCCGGTTCTCATGGAAATGTCGGAATGTAAGACCTGACCCCGCTCAGTTGCGAGCTCATCGGCCACCGGCGAGGCTCGCCATCAGCTCCATCGCCTCGGGCCGCTCGGTGGTGATGGTCAGCCCGGTGATGCCGCACTCGGCCCAGGCGCGATAGCGCTCGCGGATGCGAGCCACCGGCCCCACCAGCGACATCTCGTCACAGAATTCGTCGGGGACGGCGGCGACGGCCTCGTCCTTCCGCTTCGCGAGGAACAATTCCTGGATGCGCTGAGCCGCGTCGCCGAAGCCGCGACGGATCATCATGTCCTTGTGGAAGTTCTTGTCGCGGTGGCCCATGCCGCCGACGTAGAGCGCCACGCGCGGTTTCATGCCGGCGAGCGCGCCCTTCACGTCGTCGGTGATCGCCACCTCGGCGCGCGGCTGGATCTCGAAGTCGGCGAAGCCCTTGCCGCCGCCCGCCCGGCGGAAGCCTTCCTCGAGCCAGGGCCGCAGCATCGGCATGAGACGCGGCACGAAGCCGAGGGGCAGCCAGCCGTCGGCGATCTCCGCCGTGAGCTTCACATTCGATTCCGTGCCGGTGCCGAGCCAGATGGGCAGCCGCGGGTCCATATGCAGGATCGACGTGAGCGGCTTGCCGACACCGAGCGCCCCGGGGCCGGTATAGGGTAGCGAGATTTCGCTCCCCTGATGAGACACGGGATCCTTACGCTCGAAGACTTTGCGCATGATGGTCACGTAGTCGCGGATGCGCCAGTACGGTTTGCCCCACGGCTGGCCGTACCAGCCCTCGACGATCTGGGGACCGGACACGCCGAGGCCGGCGATGACGCGCCCGCCACCCGCGAGGGCGTCCAGGGTCCCCGCCGCCATCGCGGCCGAGGCCGGCGGGCGCGCGGCGAGCTGCATGATGCCGGTGCCGAGGCGAATGCGCTTCGTGAGGGCGGCCAGGTAGGCGAGCGGCGTGATCGCGTCCGAGCCGTAGGCCTCGGCCGTCCACACCGAGTCGAACCCGAGCCGCTCCGCGAGCAGCACCTTGTCCACCGGCAGCTTCAGCTCCGCCCCCGAATAGCCAATGCTCAGACCAAGCTTCATGGTGACTCCTTCGCGCGGCTCAGATACCGAGGCCCCGGAGCCGCCGGCACAGTTCTTCCCTCAGGCCAGATGCTTCTTGAAAAAGGCGATCGTCCGCTCCCAGGCCAGCTTGGCCGACACCTCGTGGTAACGCGGCGTCGAGTTGTTGTGAAAGCCGTGCTGGGTGCCGGGATACATGTGCATCTCGTACTGGACGCCGCTCGCCTTCAGGGCCGCCTCGAAGGCCGGCCACATCGCATTGACCCGCTCGTCGCTCTCGGCGTACTGGATCAGCAGCGGCGCCTTGATGCCCGCCACTCGCGCCGTCTCGGGGGCCGCGCCGTAGAACGGGACGCATCCCTGCACCTCGGCGCCCAGCGTGACCGCCAGGAAGTTGGTCGTACTGCCACCCCAGCAGAAACCCGTGACCCCGAGCTTGCCGGAGGACAGCGCGTGCGCCTTCAAGAAGCGCGCGCTGTTGACCATGTCCGTGCGCAGCTTGTCCTGGTCGAGGCCGGCCTGGAGGGCGCGGCCGTCGTCGTCGTTGCCCGGGTACCCGCCGACGGGCGAGAGCCCGTCGGGCGCGAGGGCGAGGAACCCTTCGGTCGCGGCGCGGCGCGCCACGTCCTCGATGTACGGATTGAGCCCGCGATTCTCGTGGATCACCAGGACGGTGGGGAACGGCCCCTGTGCGTTCGGCTGCACCAGGTACCCGCGCATAGTGCCGGAGTTACCGCCGGGCGACGGGTACGTCACGTACAGGGCCTTGATCCGCTGGTCGGTGAAGGAGATCGTCTGGGCCCGCGCATAGCGGGGCAACAGCGCCTGCGCCATGGCGAGCGCCGACACGCCGCCGATCGTCAGCGCGGCGGCCCGCAGCAGGAACTCGCGCCGCTTGATGCGCCCATGGCAGTACTCGTCGTAGAGATCGAACACGCGGGCGTCGATCTCGCTCTGGGTCTGCGCCGGCGGCGCCTCCGGCGCGTGGGTTGACTGATCCGCATTCCACTGTTCCGCCATCGCTGGATCTCCTTCGCTCGCGTTCACTTCGTCTTGAGCTTCAGGTCCTCGTACGGCGCCGACCACGGATAGTCCGCGATGAGGCCGAGCCCCGATTGCTCCACACGTGGGCCGACCCCTTGCAGAAGGGCGAGCTGCCAGATCGGAAGGACCATGGCCTTCTCGTGGATCAGCTGTTGGATGCGATGGAGGAGCGCCTCGCGCTTTTTCGGATCGAGCTCGCCCGCCTGCTCCTTGAAGAGCCCGTCGATGTCGGGATATCCCCCGTAGGCGTAGGCGCCGCCCGAGATGACGAACGGCTCGATGCGGGTGGCGGCGTTGCCGAAGATGCCGCTCAACCCGTGGATGAGGTTCTTGAGCTTCTTGTCCTGATACGCCTTGAGGAACCCCGCCCGCTCGAGCGGGCGAAGCCTCGTCTTGATGCCGACGGCCTGAAGATCGTTGAGGATCGGCTCGGCGTAGACGCAGGCCCCGGCATCGCACCAGAAGTCCCCGGCGTCGAAGCCCTTCGGGTACCCGGCCTCCGCGAGGAGCTGCCGGGACTTGCCGGGGTCGTAGGGGTAGAGCGGCGGCTGCCAGTAGAAGTCGAAGCTGGTCGGGATGATGCTCCCGGTTATCTTGGAGAACCCGAGGGTCACGGCCTGGTTGATCGTCTGGCGATCCACCGCGTGGTTGGCCGCGAGCCGCACGCGCCGGTCGTGCCACGGAGAGCCCGGATCCCACTGGTCGGCGAAGACCACCCAGTGGGTGGCCACGAACGGAGTCGGCCGCAGCGTGAGCCCGCGCGTGCGGCGCACCGCCTCGCCGAGCTCGCCCGTGACCGCGTAGGCGACGTCCACTTCACCGCGCGTGAGCATGGCGAGTCGCGTGCTGGCATCGGGCACCGACTTGAAGACGAGGCGCTTCACGCTTGGCGTCTTGCGCCAGTACCCGTCGGCGGCCTCCAGCACGAGCTCGATCCCCGGCGTGAACGAGACGAACTTGTAGGGGCCGGCGCCGACCGGCGCCTTCTTGAACCCGTCCTCGCCCACCTTCTCGACGTACTTCCGGGGGACGATCCAGGCCGCCCCCGTAGCCGGCGTGCCGTAGAACGCGATGAAATCCGGCCATGGTTGCTTGAGCCGAAACCGGACACGCCGCGGATCCGGAGTCTCGATCGCGGCAACCTTCTCCTTGAGTACCTTCGCGGAGATGCCGCGGTACCGCTCGAACGAGAACTTGACGTCATCGGCCGTGACGGCCTCACCGTTGTGGAACGTCGCCCCTTTGCGGAGCACGAACTCGTAGACGAGCCCGTCGGGCGACGTGCTCCACGACTCGGCCAGACTGGGCGCCATGGTCTTCTCGGGCATGGGCTTCACGAGGGCGTCGTGGAGCGCGTACAGGAGCATGAAGGGCGTGATGAGGCCCGGCGTCTCGGCCGGCTCGAAGAGGGTCGGCGCAAGGCTGAAGTGAAGGGCCCAGGTCATCTGACCTGCCGGCGCCTCCGCGGCGCGCACAGGCATGGAAGCGCCCAACAGCAGGGCGAGGACGGCAGCCGCGATCAATGTGCGCCGGCTCATGAAGGTTTCGGCGAGAATAGTCCGGAACGAGCCCGGGGGCAAGAAGGCCTGCGTCGAGCACGACATCAGCGCGCGTCCCGGTGGAGACCGGGGCGCGAACAGGAGACCAGAGCATGAGCGATGCGCCGAGGTTCGGACGCTATGCGGAGATTCCCGTCGACCGGATGACACCGGAGCAGCGGGAAGGATACCGCTTTCTCGTCGACGGCCCGCGCGGGCGGCTCCCCGGGCCCTACAAGGTATGGGTCCACAACCCGAAGCTGGTGCACGCGGCCGCGCCGCTCGGACAGCACTTCACGCCCGGACAGTCCTCGCTGTCGGAGCGCGAGCGGGAGATCGCGGTCCTCGTCATGACCAGCCGATGGCATTCGGCCTACCCCACCGCCGCGCACGAAAAGCGCGGCAAGGAGGTCGGCTTGCCCACGGCAGCGGTGGAAGCGATCATCGCCGGCCTTCCAACCTCGTTCCCGGACGCCCGCGAGCAGGTGACCTACGAGGTGGCGATGGCGCTCGTCGGCGGGCGACTCGTCCCTCAAGGCCTCTACGACCGCGCGGTCACGGTGCTCGGGCACGAGACCGTCACCGACGTGATCGTCCTGATGGGGTACTACACCGCGGTCGCGCTGACGATGAACTTCTATGCCGTGCCGGCCGGAAGTCCCGGCCTGGCCCGCTGAGCCGATGTCGGCCGGCCCCGCCGCCGTCCCGACGCAACGCGGACCTGCTCAGTGGGTGCTACAGCGTCATTTCCAGAACGTAGAGCCCCTCGGTGGTGCGGTTCACCGCGTAGACGATGCCGCGCTCGTCGACAAACACGTCGTTGATCTGGACGGCGCCCGCCCGCGATCCTCGCGGCGCGGCCGACTCATCGTATCCATAGTCCCTTGACGGCACCGCCGGCTCGGCGTACGACTATGGGGCGAGTGCGACTCGGAAGACCCGGGCGCGCGGGGAGCGCCGAGGAGGAGCCATGCGACTGAAAGACAAGGTCATCATCGTCACGGGGGGCGCCACGGGCATCGGCCGGGCGTACGGTCAGCGGGCGGCCGAGGAAGGCGCGCGCGTCGTCGTCGCGGACATCGCCGACCCGAAGCCCGCCGTCAAGGAGATCGAAGCCCGCGGCGCGCAGGCCCTGGGGGTCGAATGCGACGTGTCACGGGAGGAGGACACGCAGCGCCTCGCCACTGAAACCCTCGCGCGATTCGGCGGCATCGACGTGCTGGTCAACAACGCGGCCCTCTACGGTACCCTCAAGCGGCGGCCCTTCATGGAGATTCCCGTCGAGGAGTGGGACCGGGTCATGGCGGTCAACCTCCGCGGACTCTTTCTGTGCACGCGGGCCGTGTTCCCCGCCATGAAGGCGCGCGGCAAGGGTACGATCATCAACATCGCCTCGAGCACCTTCTTCAAGGGCGTCGCGCACTACATCCACTACACCACCTCCAAGGGCGGCGTGGTGTCACGCTGAGCGGCGAGAACGAGAAGAACATCTCGGCCGAGCGCAAGCAGACGAACATCGATCTGCGGATGCTGAAACGGGCCGAGGTGCCGCGCGACCTCGTGGGCACGTTCGTCTTCCTCGCCTCCGATGACAGTGACTTCATCACCGGGCAGACGCTCCTGGTGGATGGCGGCGGGAACGTCCACTGACCGATCAACGTCACGCTTCGGATACACTCTCCCCGCACGAAGCCCGCCTCCCGAAAGGAGCTCCGCATGCCCCGCATCAAGCCCATCACAGGCAAAGCCGATGTCTCCGCCGAACACCACGCTGTCGTCGACGCCGTCGAGAAAATCTTCGGCGGCGTCCGCGGGCCGTTCAGCATGCTGCTCCACAGTCCCAAGCTGGCCGAGCGCCTCCTGCCGCTCGTCACCTTCTTTCGCGATGGAAGCGTGGTCGACGCGAAGCTCCGCTCCGTCGCCATCCTCGCCGCCGTGCGTGAGCGCGAAGCGGCGTACGTCTGGTCGGCACAAGTCGGCGCGGCGCGCCGCAACGGTCTGGGGGAGGACGTCATCGACCTCCTCCGCGCGAACGGCGACGCGGGCACGCTGCCCGCGGAAGAGCGGGATCTCGTGACCTACGTGCGGCAGCTCATGCGCACGAACAAGGTGGATCAGAAAGCGTTCGACGCGCTCAAGGGCCGGCACGACGAGCAATGGATGGTGGAGATGACGGCGGCCGCGAACTACTTCGCATTCCTGTCGGGCGTCGTCAACGCGTTTGAAGTCGCCGCGCCGCCCGACGGTGACAAGTTGCCGGTGTAGTCACCATCCTGAAAGAGGAGGAGCCCATGGCTCAACCGACCGTGCCACCGTGGATTCAGGCGCTGCAGCAGCGTGACCCGGAGTTCGCCACGTCCTACCTGGCGCAGCGCGAGCGCATCCTGAGAGACGGCGCCATTCCGGCGAAGTACAAGATCCTCATGACGATGATCGTGGACGCGCTGCTCTCGCACCCCGACGGCGTCGCGACGATCGCCAATCGCGCCCGCGCCGCCGGCGCGTCGGATGCGGAAGTCCTGGAAGCGGTGGAAGTGGCGTATCTCTTCGGCGGCACGCCCGCGCTGGTCACCGCCGTGAACGCGTTCCGTACTTCGTAGAGGCGCGCGGGAGGGTGCGGCCCGCCGTCGGCTCGGCCGGCTGCGCCTCGGGTCTGGCGTAGGCCGTCAGGCAGGCTTCAGGCGGAGGAGGCGGCGCGCGTTGCCCTCGTAGATCTTCGCCTTGTCCAGGTCACTGGCCCGCATCCGCTCCATGGCGGCGATGGTGTCGCGGATGAACCCCGGGCCTCCCTCAGGGTCGAATGGGAAATCGGTGCCGAACAGCACGTGATCGGCGCCGAAGAAGGCCAGCCCGCTCTCCATGGCGTGCCACGCCCCGAAGAGGGCGGTATCGCCGTAGAACATGCGGAAGTAGTCGAGGGGCCGCCGGGCGAGCCGCCCCAGCGCGCCGCCGTCGTCGGGGTCATCGCTCCTGGCCCCGAGCTGATCGAGCCCGCCCCCGATCCGCCCCTCGCAGAACGGGATCATCGCGCCCAGGTGGTGCGTGATGATGACGAGCTCGGGGTAGCGATCGAAGAGGCCGGAGAAGACCAGGCGCCCCATGGCCACGCTCGTCTCGTACGGCCAGCCAAAGGCCCACCAGAGGTCGTACTTCGACCGCGGCTCCCCCGCGTAGTCCGCGACCGTCGCCGGCCGGGCCGGGTGCATCCAGATCGGCCGCCGGCGCTCCGCCATGCGGGCGAAGATCGGCTGATACTCCGGCAGATCGAGCGGTCGCCCGTTGACATTGCTGAACACCTGCACGCCCGTTGCGCCGAGATCGTCGAGGGCCCGCTCCAGCTCGGCGAGGGCGGCGTCGGGGTTGTTCATGGGCAGCGAGGCGACGAAGCCGGGGAAGCGGTCGGGGTGACGCGCGACGATGGCCGCCATCTCGTCGTTGGCGAGCCGCGCCAGGTCGGGACTGGCGGCAGGCGGAGCCACCACCTCGATCGGAGGATTGGCGAGGGTGAGCACCTGGACGTAGCCATCCCAGCGATCCATCATGGTGAAGCGCAGGTCGAGGTCCACGAGCACGGGGATCCCTGACATGCGCTTCTGAAGCGCCATCCCCGGTGGGGCCACCGCGAGTAGGCGGTCGAAGTATCTCTTCGGCAGGATGTGCGGGAAGACGTCGATCTTCATGGGCGGCTCACGAATTCGATCGCTGAGCGCTCGTCTGCCGTGCGCTGTAGCAAGGCACCGAGGAGCGCAATGAGAGCGGCCGCCATCGGGCGCCCTACCCAAACGCCTTCCGCAGTGAGCCCGCCACCTCGTCCACGGCGGCGCGCGCCTTGTCGAGGAAGCGCGTCATGCGCAGGAAACCGTGGAACATGCCGTCGTACCGCGTGAGGGTCACCGGCACGCCGGCATCCCGCAGGCGGGCGGCATAGGCCTCACCCTCGTCGCGCAGCGGATCGCACGCGGCCGTGATCACGAGGGCGGGCGGCAGTCCGGCCAGGCTCGGCGCCCTGAGCGGCGAGGCGAGCGGCTCTCTTCCCTGCTCCTCGCGAACGAGGTAGTGGCGCCAGAACCAGCGCATCGCCTCGCGCGTGAGCACGTAGCCGGTCGCGTTCTCGTGATACGAAGGTGTGTCGAGATCGTGGTTCGTCACCGGATAGATGAGCGCCTGGTAGACGAGCGCCGGTCCCTTGCGGTCCCGTGCCATCAGCGTCACCACGGCGGAGAGGTTGCCGCCCGCGCTGTCCCCGCCCACCGCCACGCGGCGCGGATCGATGCCGAGACGAGAGGCGTTCGCGACGAGCCAGCACAGCGCGGCGTAGGAATCCTCGGCGGCGACCGGGTATCTGGACTCGGGGGCGAGCCGGTAGTCCACGCTCGCCACGATGCAGCCGGCCGCATTGGTGAGAGAGCGGCAGATGCCGTCGTGGGTGTAGAGATCGCCGATGACCCACCCGCCGCCATGGTAGAAGACGAGCGCGGGGTGCGGGCCAGGTCCGGCCGGGGCATAGAGGCGCGCGGTGATCTCGCCGCCCGTGACGGGCACGCGGTGCTCGGTCACCGCGGCCACTCCCTCGAAGGGACCGAGGCCGGCGGTGCGGGAGCGCATGGATTCGCGCGCCTCCTCGGGAGTCGAGTCCTCGATCGGCTTGAGGTTCAGTTTCGCCATCGCGTCGACCAGACTCTGCGCCTGCGGATCAAGCGGCATGGCTCTCTTCCTCCGTTGTCAGTTCAGGCGATAAACCCTGCGCGCCGTCCCGCTGAACATGGCGCGCTTCTCGTCGGGGGAGGCGCCGGCCGCGACGCGCTTGAGCGCGTTCCACAGCGCCGCCCAGCCGATTCCCATCTTGTCCACGGGGAAATTGCTCTCGAACATGCACCGGTCCGGGCCGAAGAGCTCGATGCACGTCTCGATATAGGGGCGCCAGAGCGCCGCCAGCTCGGCCGAGGTGGGGGGCGCCGGCGCCTTCCGGTAGTCGAACGAGGCTTGGCGCATCATCATGCCACCGAGCTTCATCACCACGTTGTCGCACTTGGCCAGGTCGGTCACTCCGGCCTTCCAGGTCGCGAACACTACGTCGCGCCTGCCGGCATAGGGGCCGTAGCCGAGCGGGGAGCCCACATGCCCCATGACGATGCTCGCGTCGGGGAATGCGCGAGCAAGGTCCATCACGTCGCCCAGCTGGGGGTGAAACGCCCAGGCATCGAGGGACAGGCCGCGCCCGGCGAGACGGCGGAGGCCCGCGCGGAAATCCGCCTGCTTCAGGAGGCCCGGGCCCTGGGCAGTTCGGCTGTTGCCGATCACGTCGCTGGCGTCCCATGCCGCCGAGTGGCGAACGCCGCGGAAGCGCCCGCCTCCGGCCGCGACGAGCGCCTCGAGCACGGGCTCGACGCGATCGCCCAGCGTGAGGTCGGCGAAGCCCACGATGCCGGCGGCCACGCGCGTGGGCCCGTACTGGCCGCTCTCGCTCATGGCGGCGACACCGGCGACGAACTCGGTCTCGCCCACGGGCCGCATCTCCTCCGGACCGCTCGCGCGATACATGGAGTGGCATTCCATGAAAACCGTCGCGACCACGTTGTGGCCGGTGCGGATGTCGTCCAGGAATTCGTGCAACAGATAGCGATGGTCCGGCCGCTCCCACAGATGGTGGTGAGTGTCGATCACGGGCAGGTCGGGCTCGAGAATGGGCTCAGGCGGCTGCTTGGCCAGCCAGGCTAGGTCGGGCGCATGGATGCGCCCGAACTGCGTCGGCCTGCTCACGCAGCGCTCCGGATCAGCGCGGCGCAGCGGTCGAGCAGCGGCAGCACCTCGTCCGACTTGGCGGCGGGCAGGTTGAAGAGCACGCGGGCGACGCCGGCATCGCGACAGCGCCTGATCGCGTCGATTTCCTCAGCCACCCCGAAGACCGTCACGGGAATGCTCGAAGGATCACGCCCGGCCGCCGCGGCCATCTTGCGGAATTCGGGCAGCAGCGCCAGCACGTCGCCGTAGGCGGGCCGGCGGGCATGCGGCACCCAGCCGTCGCCGTAGGCGATGGCCCGCCGCGCACCGTAGGGAAAGGCGCCGCCCACGATGACGGGCGGGTGGGGCTTCTGCACCGGCTTGGGCCAGGTCATCATGGGCGCGAACTTGACGAACTTGCCGTCGTATTCCGGCTTGGACTTCGTCCAGATCGCTTTCATCGCCTCCACCCGCTCGCGCATCACCTCGAAGCGCGAAGCGAAATCCGTGCCGTGGTCGGCCATCTCTTCCGCATTCCAGCCGGCGCCGATGCCGAAGAGAAACCGTCCGCCCGAGATCTGGTCGAGCGTGGCGACCTGCTTCGCGGTCTGGATCGGGTCGCGCTGGACGACCAGGCATATGCCGGTCCCGACCTTGAGCCTCGACGTCGCCCCGGCCGCCGCCGACAGCGTGACGAAAGGATCCATGACGTCGTAGTACTTCTTCGGCAGGTCGCCGCCCTGGGGAAAAGGCGACTGCCGGGAGAGCGGGATATGCGAGTGCTCGGGCGTCCACAGCGACTCGAAGCCCCGCTCCTCGAGCGCGACGGCCAGCTCGACCGGAGCCATCGAATAGTCCGTGAAGAAGATGGCCGCCCCGAATTCCATCGTCTACCGTCTGGTCTTGAGGCGATGAATCATGAGATCCAGTTCCTCTCGGATCTGGCCCGGCAGCCGCCGGCCGAAGCCATTGAAGAAGGGGCCGAGGTCGGCGAGGGCATCCAGCCACTCGTCGCGGTCCCAGGCCAGCGCGCGCTCCACGCGCCGGCGGTCGATGTCGAGACCGCTGAGATCGAGGCTCTCGGGAGTGGGAATGAAGCCGAGCGGGGTCTCGACGGCCTGGCCGCGGCCCTGGATGCGATCGACCATCCACTTGAGGATGCGCGCGTTCTCGCCGTAACCCGGCCACAGGAAGCGACCCTCGGCGTCGCGCCGGAACCAGTTCACGCGAAAGATCTTCGGCGGATTGACGAGCCGGGGACCCATGGCGAGCCAGTGCGCGAAGTAGCTGCCCATGTTGTAGCCGCAGAACGGGATCATGGCCATGGGATCGCGGCGTACCACGCCCACCTGCCCGGTGATGGCCGCGGTGGTCTCGGTGCTCATGGCGGCGCCGAGGAAGACGCCGTGCTGCCAGCCGAAGCTCTCGAAGACCATGGGGATGACGTTGGTCCGCCGCGAGCCGAAGATGAAGCCCGAGATCGGCACGCCCTCCGGGTCTTCCCAGTTGGGGGCGATGGACGGGCACTGGCTGCATGGAACAGTAAAGCGCGAATTGGGATGCGCGGCCGGCGCCCCGCCGGGAGCCCAAGCCTTGCCCTGCCAGTCCAGCGTGCCCGTGGGCGCGTCGGTGCCGATGCCTTCCCACCAGGGCTCCTTCGACGGCGTCATGGCCACGTTGGTGAAGATGGTGTTGGAGCGCACCATCCGGATGCCGTTCGGGTTGGTGGCGGCGCTGGTATTCGGAGCCACGCCGAAGAAGCCGCGCTCGGGATTGATGGCGCGGAGCTGGCCCTGCGCATCCACGTAAATCCATGCAATATCGTCGCCGAGCGTCCACGCGCGATAGCCGGGCAGCTTGGAGACGACCATGGCGAGGTTGGTCTTGGCGCTCGGCATGGCCCCGCCGAAATAGGTGATGCGCCCCTCGGGATCCTCCACGCCGAGGATGAACATGTGCTCGGCCATCCAGCCTTCCTCCCGGGCCTGGGCGGATCCGATGCGGAGGGCGTGGCATTTCTTGCCGAGGAGCGCATTGCCGCCGTAGCCCGAGCCCACGCTCCAGATGAGCTTCTCCTCGGGGAAGTGGAGGATGAGCCGCCGATCCGGCGAGAGATCGCCCATCCCGTGCAGGCCGGCGATGAAATCGTCGTCGGAGCGCATGTGGTCGATGGCCACCTGCCCCACGCGCGTCATGATGTGCATGCTCGCCACCACGTACGCGCTGTCGGTGACCATGACGCCGGTGCGGCTGGCCGCCGAGCCCGCCGGCCCCATGAGATACGGGATGACCCACATTCGCCTCCCGCTCATGCTGTTCTTGAAGTAGGCCCCCGCTTTCGCCTTGGCTTCGGCGGGCTCCATCCAGTTATTGGTGGGCCCGGCGTCGTCCTTGTCGCGCGTGCAGATGAAGGTGAGCTGCTCCGTACGCGCGACGTCCTGAGGATGGCTGCGATGCAGGTAGCAGCCCGGATAGGTCTGCTGGTTCAGCTCGAGAAGCGTGCTGTCGTGCAGCATGTCCTCGACGAGCCGGTCGTACTCCTGCTTGGATCCATCGGCCCAGATGACCTTGCTCGGCTTGGTGAGGGCCGCCGCCTCGTCCACCCACTTTTCGACGACAGACGTCCTGCTCATGAGTCTGCTCCTCTCGTGACGCGGGAAGACGGGTTCACGGATTGAAGGCGGCTTGGCGGCGGGCACAGCGTGAACGAAGTCCCTAGCATCGCCCGTCGATCCTGCCAGAGTATGAGGGAGTGGTCAAACGGCAGTGGCCGCGCTCGATCCTATGAGGCTTCCGCCCACGACGACAGACATGGCGGGAAGCCCGAGTCGCCACGTGCTAGGCTAGCGGCCGGCTGCGATCACTCAAGGAGGGGCGCGCATGAGATTGACTCGCGTCGTTGTCGGCTCGTTCATCGCATGGGGTCTCATCGTCCTCGTAGCCCGCCCCTCGGCTGCCGCGGAGACGATCCGCATCGGATACCTCGGTCCTCAGACCGGGATCTTTGCCCAGGCCGGCAAGGACATGCTCGACGGCCTGAAGCTGTCGCTGGAGCAGATCGGCTACCAGGCGGGCGGCCGCAAGATCGAGCTCTTCGAGGAGGACACGGAGGGCAACTCCGCCACGGCCATCGCGAAGTACCGAAAGCTCGTCAGTCACGATAGGATCCATGTCCTCACCGGCGTCCTTCTCGCGAATGTCGGCAATAGCCTGGTGCCCCTCATCGAGCGCGACCAGCTGCCCACGCTGTTCCTCACCACCCCGGACGACCTGACCAAGCGCAAGATCGCCAAGTGGCTCCTCCGCTCGAACTTCGCGGCGAGCCAGATCATGCACCCGCTGGGCGACTACGCGGCGAAGACGCTCAAGTACCGCCGGGTAGCGACCATCGCCATGGACAACCCCTTCGGGCACGAGGAGATCGGCGGCTTCCAGCGTGTCTTCGAGGACAGCGGGGGCAAGGTCGTCCAGAAGATCTGGGTGCCGCTGAACGCGCTGGACTTCGCGCCGTTTTTGGCCCAGGTCCCGCCGGACGTCGACGCCGTCTGCGCGGTCTTCGTGGCGGGCCAGGCCGTGCGCTTCGTCAAGCAATACGGAGAGTCCGGACTCAAGAGCAAGATCCCGCTCATCGGCACCGGTGTCATGACAGACGAGAGCGCGCTTCGCGGCATGGGGGACGAGGCCATCGGCATCGTGGGCGCGCTCCTGTGGAGCCCCACCCTCCAGAATCCCGCCAACCAGACGTTCATGAAGCTGGCCGAGGCGAAGTTCGGGAGAACGCCCGCCTACTTCCATGCCGTCATGTACAGCTCTGGGCGCTGGATCGCCGAGGCGGCGCAATCTCTGAACGGCCAGGTGGAGGACCGCGAGAAGCTCGTGGCGGCCATCCGCCGCGCCATCGAAGCCACTCCCGATCCCCGCGGGCCCATCAAGCTCGACGAGTACGGCAATCCGACAGAGAACGTGTACATCGTCCGCGTGGACAAGCAGGGCGGCAAGCTCGTCAACACCATCGTGCACACCTATCCGCTCGTCTCGCAGTTCTGGACCTACAAGCCGGAGGAGTTTCTGAAGAACCCCGCCTACTCGCGCGACTATCCGCCTCTCAAGCCCTGAAGGGCGGCCGCGTGCGCTTCGGGTTCTTCTTCTGGCCGCACACGCCCGAGTACACGGCTCGCATGGCGCGTCTCGGGGACGACTACGGCTTCGACATGGTGGGCATTGCCGATACGCCGGGTAATGCCATGGACCCGTGGGTCGCCATGACGCTGGCCGCCTCCGCCACCTCGCGCGTCCGGCTTGCCACCTGCGTCACGAACCTGGTCACCCGCCATCCGTCCATCACGGCCTCCGCGGCGGCGTCGGTTGACCTCTCCTCGGGCGGCCGCACCATCCTGGGCATAGGCGCGGGGCATAGCGGCGTCACCAATGTCGGCGCTGCTCCCGCGGGTCCCGAGGCGTTGCGCGAAGGCATCGCCTTTCTCAGAGAGGTGCTGAGCGGCAAGGCGGCCTCGTGGCGGGGGGTCGACGCTCACCTGCCCTGGGTGCGGAGGCGCGTGCCCGTCTACGCGGCGGCCTCGGGGCCCATGGCCCTCCGCGTGGCCGGCGCGGTGGCCGACGGCGCCTTCGTGAACTATGGCCTCGGGCGCGAGCACGTCAGCCACGCGCGGAACCTGATGGAGGCGGGGGCCAAGGAAGCGGGACGGCCGGCCGGCGATCTCGACGTGTGGTCCATCGCCTGCCTCGACGTGAGCGAGAGGCGCGAGGCCGCCCTCGAGACGCTCGGCAATATTCTCGGCTTCGTCGCCGCGTATATCCTGGGGCCCGATCCTGAGGGGCGCGGCGTCCCGCCCGAGCTGGTCTCTGGCGTGCGCGAGCTTCGCCGGAGCTACACCACGCGACAGCGCGAGATGGATCCCGCCCTGGTGAAGCGGCTCGGGCTCTTCGACTATCTCCGGGCGCGGCTGGCCATCGCGGGCACCCCGGATGACTGCATCGGCCAGGCACGCGCCGCCGCCGCCGCGGGAGCGACACAGCTCATGTTCACGGTCAGCCTCGCCGCCGATCCCGTGCGCACCGTGGAGCTGTTCGGGCGCGAGGTTCTACCCGCCCTCCCGCGGTAGTCGCATTCTTGTTCCCGGTCGTCACTGCGCCTCGCGAGTCCAGGACGCGAGGTTCCAGAGGTTCGAGCCCCACGGCGTGATGTCGACCCCCTGGAGCTTGCGGGATACCGCGGTGGCCTCGTTTCGCACGAGGAGGGGAATGACCACACCCTCCCGCACCACCAGATCGTTCATCCGGATCATGAGCGCGGCGCGCTTGAGGGGATCCAGCTCACCCTCGGACGCCCGCCACAGCCGGTCGTAGTCCATGTTCCGCCAGCGCGTCACGTTGCTGAGCGACCATTTGTTCTCCTTGGAGGCGATTTGCCACGAGGTGAATGCCTCCATGAAGCGCTGCGGGTCCGGCCGCCCCATGAACAGCGAGTACATCTGCAGGTCGGCATAGAAGTGGGAGGCCGTGTCCGGGTTGGCCGCGTCCGAGGAGAAAAAGACGCTGGCGAGAACGCTCTTCAGCTCGAGCTCTACGCCGGCCCTGGCGGCGGCCTGCTTGACGATGGCCTGCGTCTTCTGGCGGGGCGCGTTGATCGACGTCTGGAACAGCATCTTGAGCCGCTTGCCGTCGCGCGCGCGGAGGCCGTCGGCGCCGCGCTTCCAGCCCGCGCCCTCGAGCACCTGATTGGCGCGATCGACGCTGAACTCCGCTCGAAGGTTCTGTGACTGGAACCGGCGAGGCAGATTGAGGAAATTGGCCGTGGGCTGACCGAGCCGACCATAGATCTGCTCCTGGATGGTGGCGCGATCCACGAGCAAGCCCAGGGCCGCGCGCACGGCCGGGTCGGTCAGGAAGGGATGCGGCGCCTTGACGCTCGACCGCTCGCCGTCGATCTCCTTCCCCGGGTCGGAGAAGTTGAGCTGAATGAACTCGGGGGCGCTGGTCGGGGTCACGAGTACCCGCCCCTTCCCGCCCTGCTCGAGTCGTCGCAGGACGTCGTCCTCCGCCTGGATGTTCCAGGCGAAATCGTATTCGCCGGTCTGCAGCACCGCGCGGGCCGCCGAGACGGCGTCACCGCCTCCCTTCATCTCGAGCGTGTCGAAGAACGGGCGGTTGGCCACGTGGTAGCCGGGATTCAACTCGGCGCGAACGGTATCGCCCGGCCTGAAGTCCACGCAGCGGTAGGGTCCGGTGCCGACCGGCTTGAGGTTGGCCGGCGCCTCTCGAGACTTGGCGCCACGGTTCCCGGCGAAGGCATGCTTCGGAACGATGAGCCCCCCGCTGCCACAGAATGGCTCCGCCCAGAAGGGTGTGGGCTGCTTGAAGACAACCTTGAGCGCGTGCTCGCCGAGCTTCTCCACGCGCTCGAGATCGCGGTAGATCGACAGCGTGGTCGCCGCCGTGGCGGGATCGGCGGCGTACTCCCAGGTGAAGACCACGTCGTCGGCCGTGAAGGGCTTCCCATCGTGCCACTGGACGCCCTTCTTCAGCGTCCACACGACCCACGTGCCATCCTTGGCGATGCCGCCGTTCTGTGCGCTCGGCAGCTCGGAGGCGAGGACCGCCACGAGATTTCCGTCCGGATCGAACTCGGCGAGAGGCTCGTAGAAGATCCGGGAGCCGGCCAAGTCCTTGACGCCCACCGACAGGTGCGGGTTCAGGACGGTGGGGGCCTGCCAGTAGAGCAGCCGGAGCGGTCCCCCTCCGCCCCGCTTCGCCGGTGCCGGACCAGCGGGCTTCGGCTGTGCCAGCCCGGACGACGCGAGCAGCTGAGCCGCGAGGGGAGCGGTGAGTCCCAGGGCGGCCAGACCCTGGACGAAATGCCGCCGGCTCAGCCGGCCGATCCGCACCTCACCGATCAGCTCCCGGAGAGCGAGCTCGTCCATCGGTCTCTCCTTCCGGGCGTCAGGTCTCACTTCGCCTTCAGCCGCACGTCCTCAAGCGGCGCCGACCACGGATAGGGATCGATCAGCATCAGCCCCGGCTCGGCCACGCGTGGCCCGACACCGCTCGCCCAGACGAACTCGTAGAGTGGACCGAACCGCACGCGATCGTAGACCGTCTGCTGGAGCTGGTGGAGCATAGCCTCGCGTTTCTTTCTATCCGTCTCGCGCGCTTGTTGCTTGAAGAGCGCGTCGATGTCGGGATCGGCGCCACGCGCGTAGGCGCCGTCACTCTGCACGGCGTCGGCGAGTCGCGTGGCCGCGTTGCCGAAATTTGCCATCGTTAGCCGACGATCGTCTCGCCGGCCGACCAGTAGGGCGGGTATGGATAGAAGTCGCCCCCGTCGAAGCCGTTCGGGAAGCCCGCCTCGGCGAGCAGCTGCTTCGCCTTCGCCGGATCGTAGGGGTAGGGCGGGAGCGCCAGCGTGAAGTCGAACTTGCGCGGGGCCATGCTACCCGTCGGCCGCGAGGCGCCCAGTGTCTCCGCCTCACTGAGTGCACGGCGATCGACCGCATGATTCGCCGCGAGCCGCACGCGGCGATCGTGCCAGGGTGATTTCGGGTCCCATTGATCGAAAAAGTCGAGATAGTGGACGCCGATGGCGCCTGAGAAGCCGAGCCGGAAGTTCGGATCGCGCTTCAGCTCGAGCGCGGCCGGCGTGTCGAGCATGTACGCGACATCGACCTCGCCGTTTTTCAACATCGCCGCGCGCGTGGTCGGCTCAGGCACGCTCTTGAATACCAGCCTCTTCACGGACGGGACTTTCCTCCAGTAGCCCTCGTAAGCTTCCATGACCAGCTCGACGCCCGGCGTGTGGCTCACGAACTTGTACGGTCCGAGCCCGACGGGTTGCCTCTTGAAGCCTTCGTCGCCGACTTTCTCGACGTACTTTCTCGGCACGATCCAGCCCGCGCCCGACGCGAGCGTGCCGTAGTACGCCATGAAATCCGGGAAGGGCTCGTGCAGATGGAAGCGCACGCGCGCGGGGCCGGCGACTTCGACCTCGCGCACGCGATCCTTCAGGACCTTGCCGACCTTCGAGCGCTGGAAACTGAATTTCACGTCGTCCGCGGTGAACGGATCTCCGTTGTGGAACTTCAAACCCTCGCGCAGCTTGAAGTCGTACACGCGCTGGTCTGCGCTCACCGTCCACGACTCGGCCAGGCTCGGCGTCATGAGGTTGCCGGGCATCGGCTTCACGAGCGCATCGTGGAGCGCGTAGAGCACCCAGAACGGCGTCAGGAAGCTGCCGGCGACTTCGCCGGGGTCGAACCACGCCGGCGCGAGCGTCACGTACAGCGCCCACCGCATTTCACCTTCCGGCTTGGTGGCGGGCGCCGGACGGGGTTGCGCGGTGGCCCCTCCGGCGAGAGCGGCCACGATCAGAATGGCGATCGCGAGCCGCTTCAGAGCGTGGATGACATCAAGCCCATGCTCGATCATGGCCGGCCTCCCCTTCGGCTGCTCCCCCCTTGTCGCAGCGCAGATGACCACGAGATGCGGGAGGATCCGCTGAATGACGGCGGGTCGTCAGCGGCCTGTTAGAGCCTGCCCTCGTCGACGGGCAGGCCGAGCCAGTGGCGGCCGACCAGCTCGTAGTGAGCCAGGCGGCCCTGCAGGTGCTGGGTGATCACGTGGATGTCCTGGAAGTGGCGCTGGATCAGGTTGCCCTCGTAGGCGGCCGTCGCCCCCGCGGCGTTGTAGACGGTGTCGATGATCTGCGCCGCCAGCCGGATACCGTGCGTGGTGGCGAGGCGCAGGACGGCGCGTCTCTCGAGCGTGACCGAGCCGGCCGTGGCCTCGCTCCAGATATCCCGCACGGTCTCCACCAGGAACGCGCGGCCGGAGCGCAGCGCGGCCTCGGCCTGGCCGACATTGACCTGGACCATCGACTGGTCGCGGAGCAGCGCCGGCATGGCCCGGGGCGTTTTCGCGCCGGCCAGCTCGAAGAAGGCGTCGAGACAACTGCGCGCCATCCCGAGCGCGACCGCGGCGTCACCTGAGGCGAAGGCCAGCGTGCGCGGGATCTTGTAGAGGGGGCCGGGCTCGAGCGCGGGCGCGGTGGCGGAGAGCACGGTGCGCTCCGCGGGCACGAAGACGTCGTGGACGGCGAAGTGATGCGTGCCCGTGCCGCGCATGCCACGCACGTGCCAGGTGTCGAGCAGCTCGGCCTCGGCGACCGGTACGAAGAAGTAGCGCATCTCCGGCTGATCGCCTTCGAGCCTGACTTGGCCGTTCTCGATGATCTGCGCGTGCGCCGCCACCCACGAGGCGTGCCGGCATCCGGTGCTGAAGCCCTGGCGGCCCGTCACCCGGTAGCCGCCCGGCACCACGACGGCCTGCGCGGTGGGGGCCGGAGTATTCGCCACCACGCTGCGCGGGGTCTCCATCCAGATCGCGCGGGCGACCTCTCGCGGCATCCGGGCCGCGTAGGTGGCATAGATCGCGCCCTGGTTGACCGCCCAGCCGGTGCTGGCGTCGGCCTTGCCGATCTCCTCGATCACCTCGACGTAGCTCGGCAGGTCGATCTCGCCTCCGCCGATGGAGCGCGGCACCGCGAGGTGAAACAGGCCCGCGTCGGCCAGCGCCTCGAAGAGGGGCCGCGGCAACTCGCGCGCGGCGTCGGTCTCGTCGGCACAGGAGCGGATCAGCGGAGCGAGCTTCTGCGCGGCTTCGAGCGGGGATGGGGACACGTCGGTCCTCGCGAAGGGTCGGGGGTCCCGAGCTCGCTACCCGGCCGCGGCCATCCGGCTCACCTGCGCCGCCCGCCACTCCGCGCGCGACGTGAACCCGGGACGGTTCCGGCAAAGGGCTTCGGTCTCCGCGAGAATCGTCTCGACCGGCGCCTCGATGTCGAACGGCTCCGCGTAGGGCTGGGGCGTGTGCCACGGGGTATCGACCACGCGGGTGTAGAAGCTCTCCATGCTGACGATGTCTGTCACGTGTATGCCAAAATGACTGAACGCGACGGCCGGCACTTTAGTCATTGAGGATCCTCCGCGGTCGTGGGTACGTCGCGGATCATAGCACGGCTCAGGGGAAGGTCCGGAACGTGCGCAGCAGGGACGCCCGCGCCACCGCGCCGGGCGGCGCAAAGGGCAGCACCACCGGCGTGGCCCCCGCGCGCGCGAAGGCGGCCATTCGCTCTCGGCAGAAGTCGGCCGATCCGACCGCGCCGAGCCCATCGAGGACCCGCTCGGAGATCTCCTTGACGGCGCCGGCGCGATCGCCGGCCTTCCAGGCCGTGTTGACGGCCTCGACCTCCTCGGCGAAGCCGCACTCCGCGAAGAAGCGCCCGTACGCACTGACGATCGCATAGCCGGTGATGTCCCGGGCCAGCGTCTCGCGCACCGGCTCGCGCTCATCGGTGACGCAGGTCCGCACGTACACGGCGACGTCCACGTCGGCGAGGCTCCGGCCGGCGCGCTTGGCCCCGGCCTCGACATGGCTCAGTGACGACGGCACGGCCGAGGGCGGGATCCAGTTGAGCAGGACGCCGTCGGCCACCTCGCCCGCCAGCTCGCACATCTTCGGCCCGAGCGCGGCCAGGTAGATGCGCGGCGGCGGCGCCGGGGCCGGGAGGGCGAGCCGGAAGTTCTTGAGCCGGTAGAACCGCCCTTCGAAGTTCACGCGCTCGCCCGCCGCCGTCATCCGGATGACCTGGACGGCCTCCCGCATCTGCTGGATCGAGGGCGCGAACGGCAGGCCGTGCCACTGGCCGACGATGATCTCGCTCGACAAGCCGAGCCCGAGCGCGAACCTGCCGTTCGACAGGTGCGCGAGCGTCGCCGCCGCCTGGCCGTACACGATGGGGGTGCGGGTCTGGACCGGGATGACCCCGTTGGCGATCCGGATCGTCGAGGTATGGGTGGCGATGAGGGTCGAGAGCACGATCGCATCCGCGCCCGAGGCCTCGCCCACCCAGGCGGCACGGTAGCCGCGGGACTCCGCCTCGCGGGCGATCTCGGGGAACTCGCCGAGGGGCATGGCGAGCCCGGTGAGCGCGATGTCCGTCGGCATCAGATGGGCTCGCTGACGATGTAGCGCTTGTTGTAGGTGTAGGGGCGCACTTCGGGCTTCCACCGGCCGATGTCCGAGGTATCGTTCCACGTCTTCGACATGGGCAGGTCGTTTCCCTCGACCTCGTAGACGGCCAGGTAGCGCTGCTCGCCCGGGGCGTCGGTCCGGTACCGCGCAACGTTGACGCATCCCGGCAGCTTCAGGAGCAGCGGGACGTGCTCGCTGTCGTAGAGCTCGTTGAAGAGATCTTCCTTGTGGCGCTCCACGTCCATCAGGACCCAGAAGATGTATGGCGTCCGGTAGGTCAGCGCCGCGTTGCTTCCCGCCCATTGATACGTCGCGATGTGGCGGTTCATCGTGTGGGGCCGCACCTCCTTGGGCCAGCGGCCGGACTCGGCGGCCACTTTCCACTCCGGGCTCTGGAGGACGGCGGGACTCTCGATCTCGTAGGCGGCGATGTATCGGGGATCGGTGGGAGACGAATTCCGGTGACGAGTGGCCTTGACGACACCGGGGACGCCCAGGAGCGCGGGGACGTGCTCGTGGTCATAGATGTCGTTGAAGGTCTTCTCGTGATCATGGGCCACGTCCATGCGGACCAGGTGCAAATAGCGTGTGCTCATCGCGGTCTCCTGTGGTGGGTGCGCGGCATGGGCCGCCCCTTGCTCCCAGCGGGCTTCGCCCGTATCTTCTGTCGGGGGTTGAATGTACCGCGCCGCGCCTCGGCCGCGCACACAAAACTCGAAAGGGAGACCACCGATGCCGCCACCTGTCGACCCGAACGCCGTCCTGATGACCGGCGAGAACTCCTTCATCCGGCTGAGCCCCGACGGGGGCAAGACCATGACGGACCGCGTGAGCCACTGGCGCGTGCTGTGGTGCCCGGCGGGTGCGGGCCACGCGCTCTTCATCCAGAGCACGCTCACGGACAGCCGCACCCGCATCTACAGCGACAATATCGCGGTGGCGCGCTGGCTGCAGTCCACGATCGAAACCCTGCTCTTCCCCGCCTTCGCCGACACGGCCATGCCCGTGGTCACCGCCCGCTTCGAGCGCCGCGGCGGCCCCTGGTCCACCGCCACCGAGACGGCCACCGCAGCCGACACGAGGATCGTGCTCTCCTGGTACGACTGCATCGAGCCCTTCGTGCTCAACGCCCCTCCCGGCTTCAACGACCGGCCCATCGGCGTGTTCAGCACCTTCTTCCCCGCCCGCGGCGCCCAGATCGAGATCAACGGGAAGGTCGCCACCGGAAGCGCCTGGGCTGAGATGCGCGGAGACCGCCAGGGCAGCAGCGCCACGCTCGCGTGGTCCGAGACCTGGGTCAAGCCGCGCGGGTAGCCGGTCGGTGGCCTGAGTGACCGAGAGCGAAGCGCTGGCGGCGCTCCGCGGCGACGACGCGGCCGAGGCGGCGCGCGCCGCGGACGCCCTCTGGCACATGTGGCATCGATCGGGCGATCCGCGGCTCGACGGCCTCCTGCGTGACGGCATCGAGGCGATGGAGCGCCAGGACCTGGTGGCCGCGGAAGCGACATTCACGCGCCTCATCGGGGAAGCGCCCGCCTTCGCTGAAGGGTGGAACAAGCGCGCGACCGTCCGCTATCTCGCCCAGGACTACGATGGCGCCATCGCGGACTGCGGGGAAACCCTCGCGCGCAATCCGAATCATTTCGGCGCGCTGTCGGGCCAGGGACTCTGCCATCTGATGCTGGGGCAGTTCCACGAGGTCCTCATCTCAATGGCGCGCGAGAGAATCTCCGGACGGCGGTGGCCGAGATGTCGAAGCTGAACTAGGCGGCGGCCCTCAGATGACCGCCTCGCGCCGGAGCCGCGCGATCTCTTCCTTGCCGTAGCCCGCTTCCTTCAGGATTTCGTCGGTGTGCTCGCCGAGCGTCGGCGGCTCCCGATCGAGGCCCGGGCTGCCATGCTCCAGCCGGAACCCGGCGCCGACGAGTCGCATCGGGCCGTAGCGGGTGTCGATCGTCTGGAGCACGTCGCGGTGCTCGAGCTGCGGGTGACCGACGATCTCGTCGATCGTCCAGATGGAGCCGCACGGCACGTCGGCGGCCGTCAGCCGCGCCTCCCAGCTCCGGGGGGTGTCGCTCGCCAGCGCGGTCTCGATGATCTCGCGCAGCGCCGGCTCGTTCTCGGTGCGGGCGGGCCAGTCCTTGAAGCGCGGATCGTCGAGGGCGTCGGCGCGCCCGAGCGCGCGCATCAGGCTCACAAATTGCTTCTCGGTGAGCACCGACAGGACGAGGTAGCCACCGCGCGCCCGGAACCGGCTCGCCGTGGGCTTTCTGCTCACGGACCCGTTGCCGATCTGGCGCTGCTCCACGCCCGCCACGGTGTACTCGGAGACGGGGCCGGCGAGGAAGGCGAGCGCCGCGTCGAGCATCGCGACGTCCACGAGCTGGCCGCGCCCGGTGTGCGTGCGCTGATACAGCGCGCTCGAGACGGCGAGCGCCGCCGTCATGCCGCCGATCGTGTCGCAGATCGCGAACCCCGCGCGCGTCGGGCCGCGCTCAGGCTCGCCCGTGATGGACATGATCCCGGACATCGCCTGGAGCTTGCCGTCGAAGGCGGCCGTCGTCCGCTCCGGCCCCGTGCGGCCGAAGCCCGAGACCGCGCAGTAGATGAGCCTTGGGTTGACGGCCGAGAGCGCCTCGTAGCCCAGGCCCAGCCGGTCCATGACGCCGCCCCGGAAGTTCTCCCACACGACGTCGGCGCCGACCACGAGCCGCTTGACGATCTCCACCGCCTCCGGCCGCCGGAGGTCGAGCGCGATGCTGCGCTTGTTGCCGTTCATCGACAGGAAGGACGGCGCCATCTTCCGCTCGGCCCACGCTCGGTCGGCGGGCGAGACGCGCGTCTCGTCGCCCTCCTGCGACTCGATCTTCACGACGTCGGCGCCGAGAAGCGCCAGCTGGTAGGTGCCGTACGGCCCCGCCAGGTAGCGGGTGAAGTCGAGGATGCGGACGCCCGCGAACGGCTTGGTCACGACCCTTCGCGCTTGGCCTTCGCGATGGTCTTGACCACGTCGAACTCCTTCCGGCGCTGGGCGATCGTCTCCGGGGTGAGCTTCGTCAGATCGTTGTAGTCACGCTTCCAGGACGCGTCCTCGCTCCACCGAAGCGGCGACTGCACGGTGGTGCGGGCGGCAGGCGCGCTCTCGAGGATTCGCAGCGCGAGCTCGAGGGTCTGGGCCTGGGAGACCGCGTCGAAGGGCCGGCCCGCGGAGTTGCCGAGCGGGAAATCGCTCCACAGGAAGCGCGGGACGCCGCAGTGCTCGACGATGTCCTTGGCGCAGCCCATGATCACGGTCGGGATTCCGTTCGCTTCGAGGTGCCGGGCGGCCAGACTCACGGTCTGGTGGCACACGGGTCAGCTGGGGACGAGCACGGCGGCCACGGCGCCATCTTCCCGGCAGCGCCGCAGGAGCTCGGCGAGGTCGGCCTCGGTCTCCCGGTGGCTGCGGTTCGTCGGCGCGCCGTGAAAGCGCGGGGTCAGCGAGCCGATGCGCCCCGCCGCCACCGCTTCTCTCATGCGCTCGAGCGGGAAGTACGTGTTGATGTCCCTGGCCGTGGTGTGCTTCCGGTCGTAGCCGACGTGCGAGATCCTGAGATCGGGCGCGCTCGCCGTGGATTCCGAGTACACCTTGTAGAACTTGGCGGCGGCATTGTAGGGAGCACCGGGGCCCTGGTCTCCGGCCTCGGGCTGAAAGGGGGCCGCGGTCGTGATCAGCGCCACCCGCGCCCGGTCGAGCGACGTCGGGAGCGGCGTGAACGGGACGTCGACGAAATGCGCCCAGCGATACGGGGTGCCGTAGCCCAGGGCGAGATAGTAGTCGCGCGTCCGCTGCATATACAGGATGGGGACGTCGTCCTCCGCCGCGGCCACCGCCTTCGCCTCGGGCAATGTCGTCGACATGGCGTGCAGTATATCAGGGAGCGCGCCGCCCGTGATCCGCTTGCGGGAGCTGCTGGCGCGGGACTTGTTGCTTTTCTGATTACCGGGTGGGTCCGCCACCCGGGGGCGGAGGATCGAGAACTTCGCGCACCTTGCGGGCCAGCTTGCTCGGGGTGAGCGACTTTTGCAGGAACGGGGTGCCCGGATCCAGGATGCCTTCGTGGATGATGACGTTGTCCGTGTAGCCGGACATGTAGAGCACCTTGATAGCCGGGCGGAAGCCCTGGACGGCCTTGGCGAGCGCGCGGCCGTTCATTCGGGGCATCACCACGTCGGTGATGAGCAGGTGGATGGTCCCGGCATGCTGCTCGGCGATGCGGAGGGCATCCGAGACGTCCTTGCTTTCGAGCACGGTGTATCCCAGCATCTCGAGAAGCTCGCGCGCGAGCGCGCGGAAGCTGGGCTCGTCCTCCACCAGGAGAACGGTTTCGTTTCCCCGAGGCGCCCCGCCGGACTCGATGGCCGTGACGGCGGCGGCACTCTCCTCCGGCCTCGGGAGATAGATCCGGAAGCTCGTCCCCTGGCCGGGCTCGCTGTCCACCGTGATGTGGCCATGACTCTGATGAATGATCCCGTAGGCCGCGGCCAGGCCGAGCCCCCTGCCCTTGCCGATGTCCTTGGTGGTGAAGAAGGGCTCGAAGATCCGGGCGCGGGTCGCCGCATCCATACCGCTCCCGCTGTCGCTTACCGTGAGCTCCACATGCGGGCCGGGGCGCGCGTCGAGGTGCCGCCGCACGTACGCGCTGTCCAGCTCCACATTGCGCGTGCCGAGAGTCAATTGCCCTCCTTCGGGCATCGCGTCCCGGGCGTTGATGGCCATGATGAGAATGATCTGCTCGAGCTGCGCGCGATCAGCGGTGACCGGGCCCGTCGATGGGTCCAAATCCAGGATGAGGTCGACATCCTCCCGAAGGACGGACTCGAGCACCGCCTTCATGTCGGCGATCACCTCGTTCATGTCGAGCACGGTCGACTCGAGAATCTGGGCCCGACTGAAGGCCAAAAGCTGCCGGGTCAGGCTTGCCGCGCGGTCTCCCGCGTCCCCGATGATCTTGACGTCACGCCGATTCGGATGATCAGCGGGTAGCTGGCCCAGCACCAGCTGACAGCGCACGGTGATCACCGTCATGAGATTGTTGAAGTCGTGGGCGATCCCCCCCGCCAGGCGCGCGATCCCTTCCATCTTCATGGCCTGGCGGAGCTGTTCCTCGACGTGCTTGCGCTCCGTGATGTCGACGAGAACCGCCAGGGTGCCCGAAGCCCGGCCTTGGCGGTCGATGATCGGGGCGGTGGAGGAGAGCACGTCGATCAGGGTGCCGTCCTTTCGCAGGCGATGCGACTCGTACAGGGTCGCTTCGCCCTTGAGGTTCCGCGCGGTGGCCTGATCGAACTCGGCCCGTTTCGCCTCCGGAATCGTGGGGACGGGGTGGCCGAGCACCTCGTGCTCCTTCCAGCCGAACATCACTTCCGCCGCCTTGCTCCAGGTGGTCACGCACCCGGCCGAATCGAGCGAGACGATGGCGACCGCCGCCGTGTCGATGAGGCTCTCGAGCGATCGGGTCCTCTCGCTGAGCGCGCGCTCGGCCCGCTGCTTCGCGAGCGCCTTGTCGATCGTCGCCAACAAGTGATCCATCTCGAACGGCTTGGTCAGATAGCCGAAGACGTCGCTATTGATGGCCTGGATGGCGGTGGTGGCCGAGGCATAGCCCGTGATGATGATGATCTCTGTGGTGGGGGCCGATGTCTTGATGGCCTGCAGCAGGGCGAGCCCGGAGACATCCGGCAGATGGAGGTCCAGGATGGCCGCGTCGACGGAGCTGCTGGTCAGCAGCTCGAGGGCGGCCCGGGCTTCGCGCGCGGTCTGCACGCCATGGCCACACCGCGCCAGCACATCGCTGATGCTCTGAAGGGTGCCCGGATCGTCGTCGACGACGAGGATGCTCGCGGGCTCGCGCAGGGTCGGCATCGGCTCTAGGGTACGGGAGTGTTCCCGTCTTTTCTACTTTAGAATCTGTTCCAAATGGAACATTGGCGGCCGCGGGGGTCAGCCGTGCAGGAAGAGATTGATGAGGGAGCTATGGACGTGCAGACCGCCGTTGTACTCGACGAAGCCCAGCTTCCGGAACTTGTTCATGAAACCACTGACCCGCGGGCGTGTGCTGCCGATCATTTCCGCCAGCGTTTCCTGACTTATCCTGGGAAGGACAGGCTCGGATTTTCCTTCCTTTCCGAAATGGGCCAGCAGTAACAGCACCCGCGCCAGCCGCTTCTCGCTCGAGTTGAACAGCTGATCCACGAGGTCGTCCTCCATGCGCGCCGTGCGCGACAAGAGGTGCCCAATGAAAATCTCCGTAAGCGGCGACGCCTGGTGAAGCGCCGCCATCATGGCTTTTCTCTCGATTCTCTGGAGCAGCGCCTCGGTCATCGTGACCGCCGTGGCCACGCGAACCGATTGGCCGGCCAGGCATCCTTCTGCGAAAAACTCTCCCGGGCCCACCATGGCCACCACCGCCGACTTCCCTCGTGACGAGACGACGGTCAGCTTGACGCGGCCTTTTTGGATATAGAAGACGGCATCGGCAGGGTCGCCCTGGGCGTAGATGACCTGACCCTTCCGATACTCCTGGACGGTCCGACCCGGGCCTACCTTCGAGAGGAACTCCCGCGGACGAAAGCGCTCAGGCTGTTTCTGTGCCATCTCGGCCTCCGACTCGCCTGACTCTGATCGATTCTCCAGGGCGATCCGAACGCGCTTACCATTACATCAGGGCGGGAGGGCGTCTGTCAAGATAGCGCCCTCGGTCCCTACCCTCGCCCGAGCACAATCCGAACCCGGTGGGTCGCGCCGTCTTCAGCGCGCGATCTCTCCGACGACGCGGACGCGGGTGCGCAGGGAGTTGCCGGGCAGGTAGGCGAGCGGCAGGTCCTCCACCTCCACCACGGTGACGGTCGCGCGGTCGGCGCCGGCCGCCACCGCCTTGTCCTCGGCGGCCCGGCGGGCGCGCGCGATGGCCTCCTCCCGCGGAAGATCCTGGAAGATCTGGTCCACCTCGCCGCTCACCTGGGCAATCGCTGCGCCCACCGCGTTGGCCACCGCCTGATGCGGCACGTTGACGACCTCGGAGACGCCGGCCAGACGCGGCGGCACCAGGAACGACCCGCCGCCCACCGCGATCAGCGGCGTGTCGCCCGCATCGGTCTTCATGCGGTCCACGCCCTCTTCGATCATGGCGCGCGCGCGCCCGAGGGCCTCTTCCACCAGCGCGGACGGCAGTGACGCCACGCGCTTGCGGTCGCCGAGGTCGAGGAGCCCGGCGGCCACGGCGACGTCGGTGACGGTGAGGACGTCGCCCCCGAACACGAGGGCCTGCTCGGCGAGACGATAGCCCACGCTGGCCGGCCCGACCGTGAGCGATCCACCAGTCCCCGAGACCCCAGCCCCAGAGATGATCGTCCCACCGCCCAGGCCCAGCGAGAGGAGATCGGGCATCCGGAAGAGCGTGCGGACGCCGCCGATCTCGACCACGTTGTTGGCCTCGCGCGGAAAGCCGTGCCGGAGGCTTCCGATGTCGGTGGTGGTGCCGCCCACGTCGACGACCAGCGCCTCGTCGCGCTTCGAGAGGAAGGCGGCGCCGCGCATCGAGTTGGTCGGCCCCGAGGCGAAGCTGTAGACGGGGTACGCCTCTGCCACCTCCGCCAGCATCACGGTGCCGTCGTTCTGGGTCAGGTAGAGTGGCGCCGCGATGCCGCTCGCGCGCAGCGCCTCGGTGAATGCCCGCGTGGTCCGCCGGGCCAGCTCGATGAGGCAGGCGTTGAGGAGGGCGGCATTCTCGCGCTCGAGCAGGCCGATGCGCCCGAGCCGGTGGGAGAGGGTGACCGTCACGTCGGGGCACTCCTCGAGGAGGATCGCGCCGGCCTCTTCCTCGCAGGAAGCGTTCAGGGGCGAGAAGACGGCGGCGACGCCGACCGAGCGGATCCCGGCGGCACGGATCCGCCGCGCGGCCTCACGCATGCCCCTGGCGTCGAAAGGGACGAGCGGGCGGCCGTCGAACTCGTGCCCGCCCTCCAGCATCACGACCTCGGCGCGGACGAGGCCCGCGAGGTCCTCGGGCCAGTCCACGAAGGGCGGGAGCGATGCGCCGGAAGGCAGGCCGATGCGCACCGCGGCCACCCGGCCGAGGTCGCGCCGCTGCACTACGGCGTTGGTGAAGTGGGTGGTGCCGATCATCGCCGCCTGCGCCTCGCGCGCGGCGGGCGCCTGCTCCACCAGCGCGGCGAGGGCGCGGGTGATGCCGGTGGTCACGTCCGTGGTGGTGGGGGTCTTCACCGCCGCCGCCACCGCGTCCTCCTCCAGGAGGACCGCGTCGGTGTTGGTGCCGCCGACATCGATGCCGATCCGCCGTCTCACGCGAACACCGAGTGGAAGTCGAGGTCGTAGCCGAAGGCGCGCGGGCCCACATGCTCCAGGCCCTTGGGCGTGAGCAGGATCGGAGGCGCGGGCAGGGCGATGACGGTCACCCGCTGGCCATAGCGAAGCGTCTCGGTGCCGATCGCGTCGCCGGAGACGGTGTCGAGCACGCAGATGAGGTCGGGCGTCATGACCCGCGGCAGGCCGTCGAGCCAGCCGACCGCGAACTCGTTCTGGAAGGCGAGCGAGAAGCTGTGGCCACGGAAGTCGTCGAGACCCTCGATCGTCGCCGTGCCCCGGAGGAAGCCCTCGGTGGTGCGCCGCGCGATGTCGTGGATCTTGCCGCTGAAGAGCCGGGTCCCGGCTTCGACCTCGAGCACCGCCTCGATCGGATCGCGGTGGGCCCGCCGCGCGGCCTGCACGGCCCGGCCGATGCCAATGGCCTTGGAGGTGGAGCCGAGGATCGCGCACTCCTTGACTTCCTTGCCGGTCCGCGGAGCCTTGCAGGTGGAGGCGATGGAGCCCACCTCCACGCAGGCCTTGCGGCTGATCCGCTCCATCCATTTCCAGCTCGCCGCGCGCGCCACCACCACCGCGTTGTCGCGGACGTCGGCGAGGGTCAGCGGGTACATCCTGAGATCGTGGATGGCGAAGCTGGTCATCTGCGCCTCGGGGAACGCGCGCCCCATGCAGTCGGCGTCCACCACCGGCAGGTCCAGCAGGGCCGCGGCCATGAAGGGCTGGATCGAGTTGCCGCCACCGATCTCGAGCGACATGACCGCGCGGAACTTCCGACCGAGGTACTCCTCCATCATGGTGACGGCGAGCGCCATCGTCTTCGGGTCCGTCAGACGTTCCTGGCCGACCAGCGGCGCGCCCATGTTGGAGACGACCGCCACCAGGTCGTCGTCGGCCAGCTCGGCGGCCGCCATGAGCCGGCACACCACGCCCTGCCGGTAGAGCTGGCGCATGTTGAGCAGCGCCAGGTACGGGCTCCCGCCGCCGCCCGTGCCCAGGATCCAGGCGCCGATGGCCAGGCTCTCGATCTCATCTTCAGTCACTGGGCGCATCAGGTCTGTCTCATCAGAAGCCGGTGAACTCCTCGAGCCCCATGAAGCGCGCGATGCCCAGGACGAGCACCAGCGCCACTCCAATCGCGAAGGCGGACACCGCGGCTGCGGTAGGGTCGAACGAGTACTTGAGGTACGCGAAGAGCTCGATGGGAAGCGGGGTCAGCTTCGAGCTGGTGAGGAAGAGCGACAGGGTGAAGTTGTCGAAGGAGATCGCGAAGGCGAAGATCGCCCCCGCCGCCACGCCGGGCTTGATCACCCCCAGCGTGATCTCGAAGAACGCGCGCACCGGATGGGCGCCCAGGCTCTGCGCGGCCTCCTCCAGGGCCACGTCGAAATGGGTCAGGGTGGCGGTGACCGTGCGGATCACATAGGGGGTCGTCACCACGATGTGGCCGATGAGCAGCGCGGCGTAGGAAGCCTGCATCTTGAGCAGCGTGTAGAACTGCAGAAGGGCGACGCCGGTGAGGATCTGGGGCAGGAGCAGGGGCGAGGTGACGAACGCGTTGAGCAGATCTCTTCCGCGGAAGCGTCCGCGTACGAGCGCGATGGCGGCGGCCGTGCCGATGACGGTGGAGGCCATCGCGGTCCAGAAGGCCAACTCGGTGGAAAGCCGGAGGGCCTGCATGAACTCCCGGCGCTGGAAGAAGTTGGCAAACCACTTCAGCGAGAATCCCTGCGGGGGAAAGGTGAAGTAGTTGCCAGCGTTGAAGGCGGCCAGCACCACGATCACCATCGGCAAGAGCAGGAAGGCATAGACGAGACCCACCACCGCGCGCAGGATCACACGATCCCTCGGAGCGCGCGCTCGGTCACCTTGATGTAGACGCCGATCAGGGCCACCGAGATCAGGAGCAGCACGAAGGCATTGGCCGCGCCGAACGGCCAGTCGAACACCGAGAGGATCTGCTCGTAGACCACCATCGGCAGGACGTGCACCTTGAAGCCGCCCACCAGGATCGGCACCACGAACGAGCTGATGGCCAGGGAGAACACGAGCAGCGAGCCCGCCAGGATGCCGGGCAGCGACAGCGGCAGGGTCACCTCGAAGAAGGCACGCCGGGGCGAGGCGCCCAGGGTCTGCGAGGCCTCGATGAGCTGGGGCTCGATGCGCTTCAGCACGCCGGTGAGCGACAGCACCATGAACGGCAGGAACACGTGCACGAGCGCGATCACCACGCCAAACTTGTTGTACATGAGCGGCAGCGGCTTGCTGAGCCATCCGCGCCGCACGAGGGTCTCGTTGATGAGCCCGCGATCGGCGAGCAGGATCATCCAGCCATAGCAGCGGATGACGATGCCGACGAGGAGCGGAGAGAGGATGAAGACGATCAGGAGCGGCTTCCATCGTGAGCGGGTCAGCGCGAGATGGTAGGCGAGCGGATAGCCCAGGAGCAGGGAGACGGCGGTGGTGATCACTCCCAGCCAGAGGGTATCCGCGAGCACGCTCAGATAGTAGGCGTCGGTGAAGAAGTGGATGTAGTGCTGCGGGGTGAAGGCCCAGTCGAGCTGCCCGTACGACTGCCGCGAGAAACTGATCGCGAGCATCAGCAGGAGCGGGGCCACGAAGAAGACCGTGAGGAGCAGGACGTACGGCCCCAGCAGCAGGACGCGGGCGCGGCGCCTCACGCCGTTCGAGCGCCGGCTTCGCCGGCGCAGTCTGGCTCTGGGGGGAGGTTCGGAAGGGGGGCGGAGCCCCCCTCCGAGACTAGCTCCGCGGCCACGCGGGCCACGAGGAGGTTCGCCAGCAGGGTGGGCACGCCGGTGAGGGACGCGATCTCCTCGCGCGTCTTGCGGCCGAATCCCATGCAGTCCATGACCACGAGGCCGGCGCGGCCGGCGCGCAGCGCGTCGGCGGCTCGGCGGACCGCGGCGGGATCGGTCTCCTCGTAGGGCGAGAGCGGGACGACGTGGGCGTCGAAGCCCGAGGCGCGCCAGCGCGCGGTGGTCTGCGAGACGTGCCGCTCGGACGGAGTCAGCACGCCGAGACGGCCGGGAAACGTCGTGGCCCGGAGGAGACCGAGGAGGAGCTGCTGCGGCTCCAGGAACGGGCGGCGCGCAGCGAGCCGGGGAAAAGCCCCCGTGCACAGCAACACGTTGAGCGCGACGCCCTGGTCCTCCAGCGCGGCGATCCGCGCCTCGACGCGGGGGATCATGTGGCTCTTGCCCACGAAGACCGACGAGCCGTCGGCCAGGCGCGTGACGAGGATCTCGTCGTCGCCCTCGGGCGCGAGCGCCGCGATCTGGTCGCGGCTCAGCCCGTCGAGCGCGCCCGCCTCGACGATCTCCACGTCGCCGCCGAGCATCGCCGCCATGTCCGGCACCACGTCACTGCGGGGTGATTGCCCGACCGTGATCAAGCCGACTTTCGTCATGCGCGTTCCTCCTCGATGATGCGGGCGTCGGCAGCCACCCATCCGGCCCGCACGCGGGCACCGGCCGAGAAGCGCACCTCGCCGAGCTCGAGGGCCTGCAGCTCGAGCCCGGCGTCGCTCTTCAGGAGATACCGGACCGTCTCGCCCTGGTAGACGACGTGGTCGACCGTCATGGGAAGCACGGTGTCGACCGCGCCGGTGGGCTCGAGCCGGATCCGCTCCGGGCGGAGGGCGAGGGCGACGGCGGCCCCGGCGGGCGCGGCGCCGGTGGCCGCGAGCGTCGCGCTGCCGCACTCCACCCTGCCCGAGCCGGCCGCCCGACCGGACAGGAGATTGATGTTGCCGATGAAGCCGGCCACGAAGGCGGTCGCGGGCGTCTCGTAGAGCCCGCGCGGCGGGGCGACCTGCTCGACGCGCCCGCGGTACATCACCGCGATGCGGTCGGACATCGTGAGCGCCTCCTCCTGGTCGTGCGTCACGTAGATCGTCGTGATGCCCACCTCGCGCTGCAGGCGCTTGAGCTCGATCTTCATGTGGTCGCGGAGCTTCTTGTCGAGCGCGCCCAGCGGCTCATCGAGCAGGAGGACGGCCGGCCGGGTGACGAGCGCGCGGGCCAGCGCCACCCGCTGCTGCTCGCCGCCCGAGAGCTGACCGGGATAGCGGGCACCATGGCCCGGAAGCTGGACGAGGGCCAGCGCCTCCGCGACCAGCCGGACGATCTTCGCCCTCTCCACGCGCTGCATGCGGAGACCGAAGCTCACGTTCTGTGCCACGGTGCGGTGGGGGAAGAGGGCATAGTGCTGGAACACCATCCCGACGCGCCGGAGGTGCGGAGGCACCCGGGTGACTGTTCGCCCGTTGATCGCCACCTCTCCCGCGTCCGGCGTGACGAAGCCCGCCACCGAACGCAGGGTGGTGGTCTTGCCGCACCCGGAGGGGCCGAGGAGCGTGAAGAACTCGCCGGGAGCCACCGAGAGCGACACTCCGTCGAGCGCCCGCGTCGCGCCGTAGTGCTTGGTCAGGTTGACGAGCGTGACGGTATCGCTGGCGCCGGGCGTCTCGGTCAACGCATCTCCTTGTTCCACTTCTCGGTCCACTGCGGCCGCTGCTTGGCCACGTACGCCCAGTCGAAGAGCACGAGCTTGTCCACGTCGGCCGGCCCGCTCACGATCTTCTTCGCCACATCCGCCGGGACCTTGACCGTCTTGTTGGTCGGGCTCCAGAAAAGCTCGGTGGCAAAGGCAAGCTGCACCTCGGGCGAGATATAGGCGTCGATGAACTTCCACGCCAGCTCTTTGTTCTTCGAGCCCCGCGTGACCTGAACGATCTGGTCGAGGATCGGCTGGCCCTCGCTGGGAGCCACCCAGTCGACGGGGATGCCCCGCTTTTGCAAATCGTGGGCGGAGGCGTCGTGGAGCACCGCGAGCACGACTTCCTTCTGCTCGAGCTGCTTCTCGACGGTGCCGGTGAAGTCTACCAGCTTGGGCTGGGCGCGCTTGATGGCGGCGACCCCCGCGTCGATATCGAAGTAGTCCTTGCCATAGAGCTTCGAGGCGACGAACAGGAAATTGATGCCGAGCGTATTGCCGATGACGTAGGTCGCCCGCTTGCCGGTGTACGCCTCGTCCCAGAAGTCCTTCCAGGAGGTGGGCTTCCTGATGCCGGAGTCGGTGCGGTAGGCGAGGCCGATGCGGCCCCAGAACATGGCAAGGCTCGTGTCGCCGATGAGCGCCTTCGGGTAGAGGTTCTTGATATTGGGAGCGAGGGCCTCGTTGCGCTTCTCGAAGAAGCCGCGCTCGCGCGGGATCGGGAAGGCCGGCTCGTTGCCGAAGACCACGTCGTAGGGCGGATTGTCGGGGCCGGCCGCGAGGAGCTTGGCCACCCACTCCGTGGTGATGCCGGTGACGATCTCGACCTTCACCCCGTGCTTCTTCTCGAAGGGCTCCACCAAAACCTTCTTCATCACCTCCTCCCACCGGCCGCCGTACCCGGTGACGACGAGGGTCTTCTGCTGGGCGGCCGCGCGAGGAACCGGCACGAAGGTGACGGCGAGGATCGCGATCAGGACGAGCACTAGACGAGAGCGCATGAGCAGGCCTCCGGGAGAGTTTTGACCTCTGCTTGTCTCACGAACGCGGGCGATTATCAAGGTCTGGCTTCGGCTCGCCGCCTCTTGGCCCTGAGAAAGTGTAGACTAGCCCGAGGAGGTTCACATGGCAACGACCAAACCGAAACTGACGACGGCCACACCGATCAGCCTGCCGCCTCTGCCGTGGCCCGAGGACGCTCTCGAGCCCTTCATCTCGAAGAACACCATCGGCTTCCACTACGGCAAGCATCACAAGACCTACGTGGACAAGCTGAACGAGCTCATCGCGGGCAAGCCCGAGGCCGCCATGCCGCTCGAGGACATCGTCAGGAAAACGGTCGGCAACCCGAAGAAAGTGCAGATCCTCCACAACGCCCAGCAGACCTGGAACCACACCTTCTACTGGAACAGCATGCGGCCGAAAGGCGGCGGGGAGCCGCCGAGGGAGATCGCGGAAAAGATCCGGAGCTCGTTCGGAGGCTACGACGTTTTCAAGAAGACATTCGCCGACGCCGCGGTGGGGCAGTTCGGCAGCGGCTGGGCGTGGCTCATCGCCCAGGGCGGCAAGCTGAAGGTCGTCGCCACTCCCGACGGCGAGGATCCCCTTCCCACGAGCGCGACGCCGCTTCTCACGCTGGACGTGTGGGAGCACGCCTACTACCTCGACTATCAGAACCGCCGGAAGGACTACGTCACCGCCGTCATCGACAACCTCCTGAACTGGGACTTCGCGACGCAAAATCTTGCGCAAGGAAACGAGGGGCGGGGGCGGCGTCCCCGGCGGTGAGCCTCTCGTGACGGCTAGAGATGGCGGATCTGGGGCATCACGTCGCGGCCGATGCGCTCGAACGAGCGCAGCATGAGCTGATGGTCGCCTACGATGTGGCGCACCATCACGTAGTCGAAGCCCATGTCCCGGTAGCGGCGTAGAGCCTGGACGACAGTGTCGGCACTGCCCACGAGGAGCTGATCGAAGCCAGTGCCGCGATACCCCTCGGCGAGTATGGCGCCGACGACGGCGCGCGCCTCCTCGTCGGACTCGCCGACATAGATGTCCCGGCGCAAGACGGGTCGCGGTGGGCGGCCGGCGCGCGCCGCCGCGGCCCGATAGAGCTCGAGTTGCCGCCGGAGATCCTCGTCCGCTGCGTTCTGCCCCGTCAGCCAGGCATCGCCGAGCCGTCCCGCGCGCTCGGCGGATGCCGGCACGGTCCCGCCGAGCCAGATCTCCACGGGCACCCGGGGTAGCGGACTGATGGTGGCGCCCTCCAGGGTGTAGTAGCGGCCGCGGTGGGTGACGCGCTCGCCCGAGAGGAGGGCCCGGACCACCGCCACCACCTCGTCGAGGCGGCCCACACGGCTGCCCTCTTCCATGCCGAAAGCCTGAAACTGCTGCGGGCGGCCGCCGAGGACGAAGGTCACGATCAGCGGTCCCTCGGCGAACGCGGCGAGCGTGCCGATCTGCTCGGCGAGCAGGAGCGGCTGGTAGAAGGGGGCGAGCAGGACAACCCCGACGGGCATGTCACCGGTGACACTCATCAG